>WNGQ01001598.1_pt1 | contig 23428 bp, 27 predicted proteins | sample 5407661 | NCBI WGS metagenome assembly WNGQ01 (sample SAMN13153382, study PRJNA577476) | soil metagenome | isolation source: 60 cm soil or saprolite under Garry oak tree replicate 2 | place: USA:California | collected 2016-06-15 | reverse complement strand
GAATCCCAATCGAACGGCATCGAGTACTTCCGCTTTGTCGAGTTCAGCGATGGTGGCCGGAAAACCTATTACGCTACCTATACCGCCTATAGCGGGCGGGCGATCCGTTCCGAACTGATCGAGACCCGCGATTTCATGTCATTCCGATTGGCGCCCTTGAAAGGCGCCGCGGCACGCAACAAGGGCATGGCGCTGTTCCCGCGCAAGATCGGCGGCAGATACGCCATGATCGCGCGACAGGACAATGAGAACCTGTACCTGATTTATTCGGACGACCTGTACACTTGGGGCGACGGCCAAGCCATTCTGAAACCGGAATTTCCCTGGGAGTTCGTTCAAATCGGTAGTTGCGGATCGCCTATCGAACTCGATGAACGCTGGCTGCTGCTGACCCATGGCGTCGGCCCGGTGCGCAAATGCTCGATCGGGGCGGCGTTGCTCGACAAGAACGACCCCTCGAAGGTGCTGGCCCGCTCCCGCGAGCCATTGCTGCGGCCCGAGCCGTCGGAGCGTGAGGGATACGTCCCCAACGTCGTCTATACCTGCGGGGCGATGCGGCACAACGACCAGATCATCCTGCCGTACGCGGTGTCGGACACCTTCTCCAACTTCGCGACCATCAGGATTCCGGCGCTGATGCAGGCGATGAAAAGTTGACTGCCGCTTGAGCAGCGCCAATTCGTCCATTGGAAAGTCATGGAGCCTGAATGAGCGAGCGACTTGAAACGCTGAAGAAAGCCCGTGAGCGCATGATCGAGGACAGGGACGCGCATGCGAAGGTGCTGGCCGCTCCTTTTGACCGGGATAAGGCAGAGCGGGCGCGCAACAAGTTCATCGAGATCCAGATGCTGGTCGACGCGCTGGATCGCGCCATCAGTGGAGAGGAAGTCATTTCGCCAAAAGGCTGAGCCGCAGCGGCAACGAGGCGCAGCAATCAATTAATGCATGGCTATTCGGGGACAAAGGGCGCACAGTTGCGTCATGCGAGTCTTCAGGTTGCGCTGAACGAACTTCCCGGTTCAAGCCTCGGGTCCCACGGCAGAAGATGAGTGCAGGCTTGGCGCCATGTCCTTTCGGGCGTCGGCTGGACTTGAAGGGGCGAGGTGATGCCTACGCTATCGAAACTCCTGCTTGAGAATGGGTTGCCCGATCTTCCGGTGTTGCTGATCGAGCCGCATCGCAACCACAGGGGCATCTGGCGCATCAAATTCAGCTATGAAACGGGCGAGCCGTTCTCCATGGCCGCGACCCAGACATCGATCATGGCTTCCAGCCTGCATGAGATCGGGGAAGTCGAGCTGGCCGAAGAGATCGATGGCGCAATGAAAATTGCGACGCGCTACGCGACAATGTGAAATTTGGCGTGCAATGACGGCGTCATCATCAACCCAAAGGAGATCGACATGGCCAAGGGCGAGCAAAAAGGAAATCGGGAAGCCAAGAAGCCCAAGAAAGAGAAGATCAAGACAATAGCTGCGGCGCCAAGCCAAAAGGCCGCGGGATGGCAACCGGGTTTCGCGTCCGGCAAGAAGAAATAGCAACGCAAGCGTCGACGTAAAGCGATCCGCTGAACTGACGCGTTCGAGCGCGCGCAAAAGCGTGTTCTCGCAGGGCTGCGCGATCGGGCGGCGCTGATTGGCCTATTGCTTCGTGGGGGCGGCCTGCGCTCGTGGACGCGGCCTGTTCTAATGGTGATACCACCCGCAAAGGAAATCGGATGAAAATTACGCTCGCCGTATTGATGCTCTGCGCCTGCGCGCAAGGCGCTCTCGCCGCTGGACCGGAATGCCGCACGATCGAAAGCACGAGCGGGCGACTTGCCTGCTACGATGCGGCGTCTCCTCCAAGAATACAAAAGCCTGCAGCGGTCGAGAGCGACGCGTCGCGGCCGTCCTACAAGGACCCCTTCATCGCGGAAGACGCCCTAACCACCGCCAAGCTAAAGGGTATCTGCCGCGGCTGTTGAAGATTGATGCTTTCCGGCCATGCCCGGGCGTTGCAGCAGGCCCGCTATCAAGGGACTGAACGGGTAGCAGGGCTTCTTGGTGCCTCTGCCGGAACGAGCCCGGTAGCCCTTGCAGAACCTGATTTGGAGTCGCGTGCATCTACCGATCCGCCACGGGCCGTGCTTCCGTCCGCTAATGACCTGAATGTATGGTCCGGCCGTGTGCTCCAAAGCGTGTTGAACTCGAAATGAAGATCATGAGGTACCGCCAATTGGTGGACCGGACCGCGGACGACGAGTTTCTAAGGCGCATCAGGAATCAGATCGCGGAACTTGAGCAGAAGCTCCGAGAGATCGACGAGTAAGGCCGCCTCGATTTGGCCGTCGAACCTTATTGCGCCTCCGCAGACATATTGCTGCCGGGGGATTGCACTGTCCGGATTCACCACAGCGCCACCACGCATTATTCGGCTTGGGGGCGCTGGTTGCATTGGTGACCTACTTTGATCCAACGAGTGGCCTATTTCGGCCAGCACCGGTCGTCGGGTACTGATCCGAGGTTGTCCTAAGCTACGGGCAGTGTCCTAATTCGTCCGGGACAAGGGTTCGGGAGTTAATGTTTCTTGAGTTGGCAACCGAAAATAAAGGGAATCTACTGGTCCCATCACCGCCCGTCTTCGGCTTCCATCGGTGACTGAGAGTGTTGTGCTCCCGCCCGTTTCGTGAGAGCCACCGTGCCCCACATCCAACGCAACCAACCCAAAGCGCCGTTACAAGACCGTCTGATGCTGGAGGCCATGCGCCTCAAGGACGAGGCGAACGAACTCCCGCCGGGTCCGCTGCGCGACGCCAGGATCAGAAAAGCTCCCCAAGCTGTAACCGCTTCCCATATGAATGAGTGGCTTTGGTCTCCCGGACTGCAAGCGCCGCAGTAAGGCCGCCTCAGTTGGCGGCCTCTTTCGGAGTTCTCTGGTGGCAGACGGGTGTGATCTACCAGATCTATCCGCGCTCATTTCAAGATACGAACGCCGACGGCATCGGCGACCTCAAGGGGATCGAGCGGCGGCTGGACTATCTAGCCGGCCTTGGCGTCGACGCTATCTGGATCTCACCCATCTACCCCTCGCCGATGGCTGATTTCGGCTATGACGTCGCCGATTATTGCGACGTCGATTCGCGCTTCGGCGTACTCGCCGATTTTGACAGTCTGCTTGCACAAACCCATGCGCGCGGGCTCAAGATTCTGCTCGACTTCGTGCCCAACCACACATCCGACCGGCATCCCTGGTTCGTCGAGAGCCGCGCCTCGCGCGACAATCCGAAACGGGATTGGTACATCTGGCACGATCCCGCGCCGGATGGCGGGCCGCCCAACAACTGGATCAGCGATTTCGGCGGCTCGGCATGGGAGTGGGACAACGCCACCAGCCAATATTACTACCACGCCTTCCTGAAGGAGCAGGCGGACCTCAACTGGCGTAATCCGGCTGTGCAGGCGGCGATGTACGACGTGATGCGCTTCTGGCTCGACCGGGGCGTGGACGGCCTCCGCATCGACGTGCTGTGGCACCTGGTCAAGGCGGCAGACTTCCCGGACAATCCGCCCAACCCCGCCTATCAGCCGGCGATGGGCGATATGCACCGGGTGCTCCAGCTCCATTCGACCGACCAGCCCGAGGTGCACGAGATCGCCGCCGACATGCGCGCCATCGCCGATAGTTACGGCGCCAGTGGACGGGGCGAACGCGTGCTGATCGGCGAGATCTACCTGCCGGTCGATCGGCTGCTGCGCTATTACGGCCGGGAACGGGCAGAGGTGCACCTGCCCTTCAACTTCCAGCTCATCGATGCGCCGTGGGAGGCGCGCTCCCTCACGACGCTGATCGCCAACTATGAGGCGGCGCTTCCGCCAGGCGCTTGGCCGAATTGGGTGCTCGGCAACCATGACCGGCCGCGCGTCGCAGCCAAGCGTGGGCAGGCCCAGGCCCGCGTCGCAGCGATGCTGCTGCTGACGCTCCGCGGCACGCCCACCCTCTACTACGGAGACGAGTTGGGCTTGAGCGATGTCGCGATCCCGTCCGCCCAGGTTCAGGATCCGCGCGGGCTGCGCGAGCCCGCCCTCGCCTTGGGCCGCGATCCGGTCCGCACGCCGATGCCGTGGGACGGGAGCGAGAATGCCGGCTTCACCACGGCTAAGCCGTGGCTGCCGCTCAATGCCGACTGGCCTATTCGCAACGTTGCGCGGATGGCGCAGGAGCCTCATTCAATCCTGGCGCTTTATCGCCGATTGCTGGTCGCCAGGCGTGCACATCCGGCGTTGGCGATCGGCGACTTCACGCTGCTGGACACGGAGGGCGATGTAGTCGCCTATGAGCGTCGGCACGGCGCCGAGCGCTTGATCGTAGCACTCAATCTCGGGGGACATTCGCAGCGCCTGGAATTACCGGACTGGGCGCGCGATTATCGGGCGCTCTTGTCCACTGTTGCCGACGCAGCGCCGGCCGGAGACGGTGCCGTGCTGCTACGGGCGGACGAAGGCCTGATCCTGATGGCCGATTAACGAAAAGCAACGAAGGACAATCGCGTGCGTATTGCCATGCTAGCTCCGATCTCCTGGCGCACGCCGCCGCGCCATTATGGTCCATGGGAGTTGGTAACCAGCCTGTTGACCGAGGCGCTGGTGGCGCGCGGCATCGACGTCACCTTGTTCGCCACGAAGGATAGCCGGACGGCCGGCAAACTCGCCGGTGTCTGCCCGGCGGCCTATTCCGAGGACCCCACCATCGACGCCAAGGTATGGGAGATGCTCCACGTCGCCCATGTATTCGAGCGCGCGAGTGAGTTCGACCTCATTCACAACCAGGCCGATTTCGTGCCGCTCGCATTCTCGCGGTTGGTGGAGACACCGGTGGTGACGACGATCCACGGCTTCTCCTCGGAACGCATCCTGCCCGCCTTCAAGGCATACGAGGATCGCGTCCATTATGTTGCGATCAGCGATGCCGATCGCCATCCGAACCTGCACTATGCAGCAACAATCCACCACGGTATTCGGCTGGAGGACTTTCCCTTCGACCCGCACGGCAGCGAAGACCTGCTCTTCTTCGGCCGCATCCACCCGGACAAGGGGCCGGCCGAGGCGATTGCGGCGGCCGGTCGAGCGGGTCGGCGGCTGATCATGGCCGGTATCGTTCAGGATCAGGACTATCATAACGAGCAGGTCGTGCCCGCACTGGACGAGCGTGCCGTGGTCTATCGCGGCCCGGTGGGCGGAGCGGCCCGCACGAACGCCCTGGGCTCCGCGCGCGCGCTGCTCCATCTTATCAATTTCGACGAGCCGTTCGGACTATCGGTCGTGGAGGCACTCGCCTGCGGCACGCCGGTGATCGCCTGCAACCGCGGATCGATGCCCGAGCTGATCGACGATGGCGTGACTGGCTTCTTAGTCAACAACGTCGATGAAGCCGTAAATGCGATCAGCCGTGTCGGCGAAATTGATCGCGCCGTATGCCGAGCAGCGGTGTCCGAGCGTTTTACAGTAGATCGGATGGCTGATCGATATCTGGACTTGTACCGATCGGTCCTTAGCTGAGGACCTTTCGGCTTCATTGCCTAGCTTCGTCTGCTTGTGTGCAGGTTTTTGGACGCTGGCATGACGAACCTTCCACGCGCTGTGGCGGCCGGCGTCCAAAAAGCGCCAAGGCACGAAGTCGCGGGAGGTTGGGCACCGGCGGTGCAGCGGGCGCTATGGGGATTTGATGGCGGCGCCGAGTTCGAGGATGGATGTGACGCCGACAGGTTGCGGCCGGCGCATCTGCACTCTGGCGAGATTGGAAGGGCGTAACAGGCAATTCAACCGGCAGCGCTTCATCAAGGACCCCAACACGGGCAAGCGTGTGTCGCGTCCGAACCCCGAGGCCAAATGGGTCAGGACTGAGGTGCCGGAGTTGCGTATCCTCGATGAAGAGTTGTGGCGGCGGGTGAAGCTGCGCCAGGCCAAACTTGCGAAGCAGTTCGAGGCGACGACGAAGGGCGTCCGCGCCGCTCGCGCGGAACGGCTGAACCGCCTGCGCCGTCCTGCTTTCCTTCTGTCGGGCTTGCTCACCTGCGGGTGCTACGGCGGCAAATATGGCATCGTCGTCAACGACCGCTACGGCTGTCTTGGTCGTTTCCGCAAAGGGATATGCGACAATGGCCGCACCATTCGCCGGGACGACATTGAGCGGCGCGTGCTGGCCGGCCTCACCGACAAACTGGTATCTCCCGAGGCGGTGGCGGTCGCAGTGCGCGCCTATGCCGAGGAGACCAATCGCCAGAACCACCAGCGGCGCGCAAGTGGAAGCCGACTTCCGCTCTCTGGAGAAGATCGAGCGCAGTAGAAAAGGTATCATGGATGCCATCGAGGACGGTATGTATCAGCCGGCCATGAAGGCGAGGATGGAGGAACTGGACCACCAGAAGGCCGAGATCGAGGCGCGTCTCGCCGAGGCTCCGGCCGATCTGCCTGATGTCCATCCGAACATCGCTGAGCATTATCGCGCCAAGGTGATGCGTCTCGCGGAAACGCTGGCCGAGCCGGAGTCCAATGGAGAAGCCCGCGAGGACATCCGTTCGCTGGTTGGCGAGGTGGTGATAACTCCCGGCGAGAAGCGGGGTGAAAGCCATGCCATCCTACGCGGCGAGTTGATGGGCATTCTTGATCTTGCCACTGGCCGCCGGAGGTCTCCCGGGCCTGGAGTTATAACAAACGCGCTTGCATGTCCCCGCAACTACTTTTGTTATAACTCACTCACCGTCCCGGTCTAACCGCCGGGACGGGACGGTTTTTGCGGAGAATTCAGGGCAGGCGACGCAGCCTGCCGGCAACGGCGATCAGGTCGATCGAGAATCACAGGTCGGCATCTGCTCTCGACCAAACGCAAGGCGGGATTGGCTTGACCGCGCGCCGACCAAGCCGGCAGCGGCTCAATCATGCCTTTCCTGCATCGGCGCTTTTGTCGACGCGCTACCTTTGTGGGAGCGAGGCTACTTGCAACTGTAGCTGCTGGGCTGCGTCGCCGGTCCGCTGCCGTTCCATGTCGTCATTTGTGGATAGACACAGACGGGGTAACTGACGCTGTTGTCGCGCGACGTCAGCACGATCTCTCCGGGGGCCACGTCCTTCTCCACCCAATCGACCAGCGCGGTGAAAAGCTGATCTTGTTCGCGCGTCGGAGTCTGGCTGGCGTTGCCTGGGAGTTTCGGCAGCGGCACGGCGTCGTTGCGGCCGCCGACTGTGTAGGCGCGACCCTGCGAGCTGTGCGCCACGCCAGGCAGTAGATACATCCGCATGAACTTCTGCACCTCGGTATGTCCGCCCATCGCCGCAACCACGCGCTCGTGATAATTGATGCTGCCCGCGGGCGGGATCGCGTCGTCAGAAAGCCCATTATACACGACCACCTTGCGGCCGAGGTCGCGCAGCTTTGCAAGGTCCGCTTTGTCCGTTGCAAGATTGCTGAACAATGCGGGCTGCGATTCGACGTACCTGTGCACCGCAGCAGCTAGCCCGCGATAGTCGAGCTCCAGCCACTTGTTCCTTTCCTTGGTCGATCCGTTTGTGATCGGGATGGACGAGGTCGTGCTGGCGTCGGCGGCATAGCGCACATCCTGCATGGCCAGCGCGAGGTTGTCGGTCGTAGCGCTGGTGATCAGAGAGCCGATTGCCGTGCCCCTGGTGAAGGTCCACCACAACTGGCCCGTGCCGAGCGACCTGCCGCCACGGCTGTCGGGCGTTTGTGTAGCATCGAAGCTGCCATCGGCGGTCGCGCCGAACCAGATCTTGTCGAGCGCGATCGCTTCCTTCAGGCTCATGCAGGTCGCAGCATCGACATTGCTGCCGGTCACCCCGTTGCCGGCCACGCCGGCGCACAAGGCGGCGGCATCGCGCGCAGGATCATAGTCGCACTGGAACGGATTGAGCAGGAAGCCGAGGCCCGGCTTGTCGCAGGCGGCAACGGCGCGCTTGTTGGCAGCGTCCACCTTCGCGACAAACGCCGCAGCCTCGGTCTTGTTCGCCGCCGAAAATCCGAGGTCAGTCTTCATGACGAGCTGAGCATATAGGGCCGTCGTTCCGAACATCGGAATGCTCAGGGCCGGAGCAGCAATCATGTACCCGTCGTAGAGTTCGGGATAATCCTGAACGATTTTGAAGCCCTGCCGGCCTCCCTGCGAATGGCCGTCGTAATAGACGTATTTCGGTGCCTTGCCGTAGTAGAGGGTAACCAACTGCCTGGTCTTGACCGCCTGCTCCACCATGGCGCGCACGGAGAAATCGCGAAACGCTTCGGTGTTGACTTTACCGTCAGACAGAAAGGTGAACGAGCCATCCTGGTACCATGGCTGCCCCGCATCGGTCGTACCCGACGCATAGCCGATATTGGCGTTGACGATGGCTGGCACCTTGCTGCCGATCTTGTCGGCAAAGCGGTGTCCGCCGCCGACCCAGCCGCCGCCGCCGTAGTTGCGAATGCGCTCGTTCCAGTTGGCCTGCATGGGCAGCCAGACCTCGATGCCGATGCCGGCCGAGTACGAGCGCGCGGCGCTGTCCTTTTCCGCGGTCACGCCTGGACCAACCAACAGCTTGACGAGGCAAAGATCGGCCGCCGCCGTGACCGGTTTGGGTGAGTCGGGCGCGAGCAGCTCCTCGCCCTTCTTCACCTGGCGGACAGTGACAACGGTCGTATCGGCATCGGGGTGGAAGGCGGTCTTGATTCCGTCATCGCAGGCGAGCGGCTCGGCAAGCGCGGGCGCGATACCGCCACCGGTTCCCAGCATCACAAAGGCACAGAATCCGATCCGGCGGACTTGCCGAAGTGGATAGCACGCGTGTGGTTTGCCACGATGCGCTGACGATGTGGCGCTATATTGATCGATCATCCGATAGCCTCCCATTCAACTTGGCCTACTAAAACCGCCAAGCACTATTGCTTCGCTGTTCAGTAACTGATCTGCGCGACGGCACGAAGTTCGTCGGGTGTCGTGGTGCGAAAACCGAAGAACTCCAGATACGCTGGGATTTGTTCGAACAACATGTCGGTCCCGATCTGAATTGCGCAGCCACGCGCCCTCGCTGCCGCCAGGAACGGCGTGATCCCCCGTTTCATCACGACCTCACCGACGAACGTCGAGGGCGAGAGTCGAGCAACGTCCATCGGTAATGGGTCGTCATCCTTCATTCCGAGCGGCGTTGCGTTGACGACGACATCGCAGTCGGCCGGATCCCTGGATCCGATTTCGATCTTCAGCGCCGGATAATGCGCGCGCAACCGCTCCGCCAGACGGTTCATGGCCGCCGCATCGGCATCGAATATGGCAATCTCCGCCACGCCAGCCTTGGCGAGCGACGCTACGATCGCGGAGCCGACGCCGCCGCTGCCAACAACGAGCACGCGCGCGCCCATCAAGATCCGCCCCTTGCGCAGGACGCCGCGCACGAAGCCTTCGCCGTCGAACATATCCCCGATGAGCTTGCCGCCGGAGCCAAGGCGGATGGCATTGCATGATCCAGCGACTTGCGCGGTGGTCATCACCTCATCCAGCAGCGCGACTGTGGTCACCTTGTGCGGCATGGTGACCAGCGCACCATGGATGTTGGACAGCTTGAAGACGAGCTTGAGAAAGGCCGCATAGTTTTCTGCCTTGCAGCCCATCGGAACGACGACAGCGTCAATACCGTGCTTGTCGAAATAAGGGTTGTAGATCATCGGCGCCTTGAAGCTCTCGGTCGGATAGCCGAGGTGGGCGATAAGCCTGGTGCGTCCGCTAATCGTCATTGCGTGTCTCTTTGAAAGCCCAATTCATTTTGCGGCAGCCTGGTCCATCAAATGCGCCAGACGCCGCAGAGCGAGCTGATAGCCCTGGGTTCCAAGTCCCGCGATCACGCCGTCGGCGCGAAGCGAGACATAGGAATGATGCCGGAATTCCTCGCGCTTGTGCACGTTCGAGATATGCACCTCGATCACCGGCGGCTCGAAGGTGTTCAGGGCGTCAAGAATGGCGACCGATGTATGGGTGAAGGCAGCGGGATTGATGACGATGCCCGCCGCGATCTCCCGCGCCTCATGAATCCAGTCAATGATCTCGTATTCGCGATTGGACTGGTGAAACCGAATCTCGAGCCGGAGTTTGCTGGCAACTCTGCGGCAGTTCGCCTCGACATCGGCAAGGGTTTCATGCCCGTAGATGTGCGGCTGACGCTTGCCAAGCAGGTTCAGATTGGGGCCATTCAGGACATAGACGAGGCGACTCATCGTTTTCTCCAGAGTATCGGTAACTGTTCGAGATCGGCGTCAGCGTCCGGCCAGGATTTCGCCGAGAAACTTTCTGGTGCGCTGATGCTGAGGGCTTTTGAAGAACTCCTCAGGCGCGGCTTCCTCCACGATCCCACCGTTCGACATGAACACCACGCGATCAGCAACACGCTGGGCAAATCCCATTTCGTGGGTGACGCAGATCATCGTCATCCCGTCGTCGGCCAGACCAATCATGGTGTCGAGCACCTCTTTCACCATCTCGGGATCGAGCGCCGACGTTGGCTCGTCGAACAGCATCACCTTGGGCTCCATGCAGAGCGCCCGCGCGATCGCGACCCGCTGCTGCTGACCGCCGGACAGCTGGGCCGGATATTTGTCCGCCTGGTCGAGGATTTTCACCCGGTCGAGCAAGCGTCTCGCAGTTGCCTCAGCCGCCGCCTTGCTGGCTCGCCGTACCCGCATTGGGGCTAGCATGCAGTTGGCCAGCACCGTCATGTGCGGAAACAGATTGAACTGCTGAAACACCATGCCGACCTCACTGCGGACCGCGTCGATCTTCTTCGGATCGTCGTCAACCCGGATGCCGTCCACCAGGATTCGGCCGCGTGAGTAGCTTTCAAGATGATTGATACATCGGATCAGGGTCGACTTGCCCGACCCCGATGGCCCGCAGAGCACGATTTTTTCGCCGGCCCGGACCGACAGGTTGATGTCGGACAAGGCCTTGAACGAGCCATACCATTTTTCGACACCCTCCATCACGATCATCGGCGTGGATGGCTCGACGGAGTCGATTGCGGACCGGCTCGTCATCGCTTCTGTCCTGTTTGCGATCAATGATCAGTTGACTTCGAACGGAACGCCCTCGACGCTAGTCGGGAATTGCACCGGATCCTGCTTCATCCATTTCTTGGTGATTTTGGCGAGATCGCCGTTGCTTCGGATCTTTTCGATGAATGCGTTGACCGCGGCATTCATCTCCTTCTCGCCCAGGCGCGTACAAGCGCCGTTGTAGAGCCGCGTGAACTCGAGCTTGGTCTCGTAAGTGCCAGGACTGGCCTGGTTCAGCCGGTCAACGTAGAACATGTTAGAACCAATCGCCTGCACCTGGCCGGACACCAACGCCTGGATCGTGGCCGCATCGTCATCGAACCGGCGGATCGTCGCGCTTTCCGGCGCATTTTTGGTTACCTGCGTATCCTGCACGCTGGAGCGCGGCACGCCGATCACGAACTTGCCCATGTCCGCGTTGGTTTTGATCTCGGTCGTCTTGGCGGCGACCAGGCCCATTGTATTGGCGACGTAGGGCTTGCTGAACTGAACCGCCTTGGCGCGATCCGGTAGCATGGCCATGGTGGCGAACAGTATATCGACTCGTCCCGTCGTCAGCGCCGGGATCCGGTTGGCGACTGCGAGCGGCACGAACTCAACCGGAGCGCCCAGTTCCTTGCCGAACAGTTCGGCGATGTCGGCATCGAAACCTTCCTGCTTGCCGCTGGAATTGACGAAGCCCCACGGCGGGTTGTCGCCCTGAATGCCGACGACCAGCTTGCCCTTGGCCTTGATCTCGGCCGGGGTCAGCGCAACTGCAGACTGGCAGACGAAGGCGGTGCCGACGAGCAGCGCCGCCGCCGCCAGCAGAACATGCCTGCGATGAAGTTTAATGGTCCTGGTATCAATCATAGTGTCTCCTCCTTTGGTCTCTTTGTTGCGACTTGGAAAATCTCGTTGCTGCCTCATCTACTCAACGCTGCGCAGCTGCAAAGCGGAGTTCAAGATGCGCGCCCAACAGCGACAGCGGCCAGCAAAGTCCGAAATACAGCGCCCCGACGATGCCGAACACGAGCAGGGGCTTGAAAACGGTATTGGAGACGATACTTCCCGCGCGGGTGAGTTCGGTGAAACCGACGATCGCGGCGAGCGATGTGCCCTTGATCAGCTGGACCAGGAACCCGATTGTTGCAGGCAGCGAGATGCGCAGCGCCTGGGGCAGCACCACGTCCCTGGTCCTCGCCATATAGCCAAGCCCGAGCGCTTTCGCGGCCTCGGTCTGCCCTCTGGGCACCGCCTCGATCGAGCCGCGCCAGATTTCGCCAAGATAGGCACTGGCGTGCAGTGTGAAGCCAATGGCCACTGCTGCCCAGGCATCCAGCTTCAGACCGATCAGAGCAAGTCCATAGTAGACCACGAACAACTGCATCAGCAGCGGCGTACCTTGGAACAGGGCGATGTAGCCGCCGGTCAGGCGTTCGGTGACGGAGGAACAGGACGTTCGCGCAAGTGCGACGGCAAGACCCGTGATGCCGCCGCAAATAAAGCCAATCGCCGACAGCGCCACTGTCCATTGCAGGCCTTTCAGAAGAAACAGGAGCTCCCCGGTGCCCACGGTCTTCTCCCCTACTTGATCGGGTAGTCGAAGCTGACCTTGCCGATGAAGCGAAACAAGCTCATCACCAGCCAGGACATCACGAAATAGAACAGTGTGACGGCGCCGTAGACCTCGAAGCTGCGGAACGAGTCGGACTCGATCCGTTGCGCGACCGAGGTCAGTTCATAGGCGGAGATCGCCGCGGCGACGCTGGTCGTCAGCGTCAGCAGAACGAATTGGCTGGTGAGCGACGGATAGATTGCACGTAGCGCCGGCCTGAGAACGATTAGTCTGAAGACCTGCGCCTTGTGGAGACCGAGTGCGAGCCCGGCTTCAACCTGTCCCTTGTTGATTGATTGCACGCCACCTCGGATGATCTCGATGGCATAGGCGCCGCCATTGATGCCGAGCGCGATGATTGCGGTCACAGTGGGATTGAGCCGCACCCCGGCAAGCGGCAGCGCGAAGAAAATGAAATAGATCTGGACCAAGAATGGTGTATTGCGGATCAGTTCGACGAACGCGATCACGAGCCAGCGCAATGGGCGGATATGCGAATCGCGCAGCACGACGCCACCGATTCCAATCACGATCGCAAGCAGCATCCCGGACAGCGCAAGGCCGAGCGTGCCCGCGCTACCCCACAGCAGGTTGGGCAGGCCGTCGATCACGGGTCCGAAATCGAGCTTGTAGTTCACGAGCGCTTATCCTCCTGCAACCATCTTTCTCGGGTCCGGTCTTGCCGCCGGATCAAGCTATTCTCAAACAAGCTACCGCGGTCGACCTTCCGGTTTCACGCCAGCGGTATTGTCAGATCAGCGATCAGCGATCGTGTCTCGGGACGGACCCCGCGCCACCACGCGAACGCTTCGGCTGCCTGTTCGACCAGCATGCCGACGCCATCGGCAAGCCTTCCCGCGCCCGCTGATCGCGCGAACTGCAGAAATGGCGTCAGCCCCTTGCCGTAGGCGAGCTCATAGGCGAGACAACCCGGCTCTACTGCGCCCGCAGCGAATGCAGGCAACTCGCCGCGCAGGCTCGCTGACGTGGCATTGATTACAATTTCGAATGATGAATGTCCTACATCGGCGGGGTTCTTGATATCGATTTTGCCGAACGGCGCGAACTGACTCTGCAAGGCGTCAGCCTTGGAACGCGTGCGGTTGGCTATGGTTAGCTGCGCGGGCCTCGCTTCAAGCATAGGTAACATGGCCCCACGCGCCGCGCCGCCTGCCCCCAGCATCAACACGCGCCTGCCCGCGAGCGGAACACCCAGATTTCGTTCGATGTCCCGCACCAGGCCGATGCCGTCGAAATTCTCTGCGACGATCTCATCGCCCTCGAACTTCAGGCAGTTCGCCGCTCCAGCGCTATCCGCCCGAGGCATGCGCCGCGTGGCCAGCGCATGAGCCTCAAGTTTGAAAGGTGCGGTGATGTTGATTCCACGCCCGCCCGCGGCTCGAAACGTCGCGACACTGGCGGCGAAGCCGTCGAGCGCAGGTTCGATTTTGCCATAGTCGATATCCTCACCCGTATCGCGCGCAAAAGTCATGTGGATCAGCGGCGATTTGCTGTGGCTCAGCGGATTTCCGAACACGGCGTAGCGGTCGGTCATGTCTGGTCTCCCGCGCGGCCCTGTGTAGCAATGGGCTTCTTTTGATCGACCGTCATCTCAGCGCGCCGCTTTCTTGGAATACAGGACGCCGTCTTTGGTCATGGCTGCGATATCGGCCTCGGAATAGCCGAGCGACGCGGCGATAGCTTCGTTATGCTGACCGAGCAGCGGCGCAGGAATTTTCGGCGTGGTGTCGCAATCGGAGAACCGGAACGGGAGATTCGGCAGCTTGACCTTGCCGAGCACGGGGTGCTCCTGCTCAATGACCATGTTGCGCGCTTGAATCTGCGGATCGGCCAGCACCTGATCGATTGTCTGCACCGCGGAGCACGGCACTTCGGCGGCATCGAGCGCAGCAAGGCACGCCTGGACCGTACGCTCTCTGGTCCACGCATCAACGATACGGGTCGCCTCGGCATAATTCGCCGCTCGTCCTGCAGGTGTCGTGAAGCGCGCATCGGCCGCGAACGCTTCGCCGCCGACTAGCCGGGCGAGCCGCTGCCAGGCATCGTCGACCTGGGCGGCGATCACGAGGTAGCCGTCGCTGCCTGAAAATACGCCGTAGATCGGCGAATCCGGCTGGCCGGATCCGGTCTGTCGCGGCAGGTCCGTGCCACCGCTGAATGTGTAGCGCTGCACGGCGTAGTCATGAATCGAGACCATGCAGTCGTAGAGCGCCAGGTCGATGTGCTGACCCTTGCTACTGCTGGCGCGCCCGACCAGGGCCGCGCAGATCGCCGCCACGCCGTGGACGCCGGTGTACATGTCCGCGATCGGGATCCGCAGCAGCGGCGGTGCCTCGCCGGGATTGCCGAGTTGCGCCATCGCCCCGGATTTGGCTTCCGCGATCAGGCCGAAGCCGGCTTTTGCGGAATCCGGTCCGGTATGGCCATAGGCGGAGACTGAGCAATAGACCAGCCTCGGATTGAGCGCCGAAAGCTCGGCATAACCGAGCCCGAGCTTCGTGAGAGCCCCGGGCCGATAGTTCTCGACGAAGACGTCGGCGGTTTTGACCAGCTCGTGCATCATCGCAAGCCCGCGCTTGTCCTTGAGATCGATACAAAGGCCGCGCTTGCCCATGTTCTGTTGCAGGAAGTAACCGGACTGTCCGTCCTTAAAATAGCCGTGGGCGCGGCCAGCATCGCCGCCCTTCGGTCGTTCGACCTTGATGACATCGGCACCCATCGCCGCGAGACAGCGCGACATATGCGGCCCGGCCAGAAAATGGCTGTAGTCGATGACGCGGATGCCGGTCAGCGGCAAATTCTGGCTCATGACGAAGGTCTCTGTTGCGCGTCCGGCCGTCGCAGGATCATCAGCTTGTGCTCACCCTTCTGCACCACTTCGCCATCCTGGTTGATCAGCTCGGATGCGAGATTGACGATGCCCCAGCCGGGCTTTTTTGTCTGTCGCATCGCACCGATGCGGTATTTCACGTGCAGCCGATCGCCAGCCCGGATCGGCTTGAGAAAATCCCAGTTCCAGCCGAGCGAGGCGCCGGGTGGAAACTGCAGGGTGCCCTGGGTCTTAAGCCCGTCCGCGAGCGACAGGCCGAACAACCCATGCGCGACGATGCCGCCGAAATGCGAGGCTATCGCGAACTCTTCATCCACATGCACGGGCGTATGATCGCCGGTGAGGTCCGCATAAGCGCGGATCATTTCCTTGGTCACAGTCACGTCCGGCGTCATGCCTTCGTCTCCAAGCGTCACATCATCGAAGTAGCGCTCGTGCGGCTTCTTGGGCGGCGTCGGATTTGCGTCAATGTTACTGGTCGAGATCATGCCCTGCTCCTCAGGCGCGTGGATTGACGGCCAGAACAGCCCGGACCGTGCCGGGACTTGCCGGGATCAGTTCGACGATCAATCCGTCCGGCAGGACCAGCCAGTTCGCTCCCTTATCGAGATGCGAGACGCCGAAGTCTTGTGCCGCCACGATCGCGGCGTCGACGTCCTCGCACATCACACCGAGATGGGCGAAGCGGCCCTCGGGGCCCTCGAATTCCGGGTCTGCCATGAATTGGAGGCCGCCGAAGGTCCATGCCTGGCGCGGCGAGGCCTGGTCGCCATCAACGTCGCGCAGCGTCATGCCGAGCACCTCGCGAAAGAAGCGGATATGCCAGTGAATATCCTTCACCTTGAACGCGACGTGTTCGAGATACGCTTTCTTCAGATGAACCTTGTCCATCATGCCCTCTCCGCCGCGCCAAACTCGGCGCGTTCGATACCCTTGACGCAGGCAACGAGGGTCGCGTTGACCGGCGTTGGCACGCCCGCCTTCGCGCCCGCGCGCACGACGGCGCCATTGATGAAATCCACTTCGGTCACCGAACCCTTTTCAAGGCTTTGCAGCATCGACGCCTTGAATTCCGGCGGCAGGCCGCTCCCGGCCTTAACCCATGCATCACGCGGATGCACAGTTTCGAGCGCGATTCCGCTCGCTTTCGCCACTGCGATCGCTTCCGCTACCGCCGCCATCGCGGCCACCTCGAGTTCCGGCACCGCATAGAGTCCACCATAGGCAAGCCGCGTAATGCCGCTCAGTGCCCCGGTCGCGATATTGACCAGCAGCTTGTCCCACATCGCACCCATGATGTTGCGGCTGACAACCAGCTTCATGCCCGCCGCTTCGAAGGTTGCTGCGATACGTTCGATGCGGGGCGAGATCCGGCCGTCAAGTTCGCCGATGATAGTTTCCTTGCCGTCAACACCGGCGATGACGTGGCCGGGACCGAACATGACGCCGCCGATATAGGTCTTGCCAGCGATCACCCGGTCGCGCCCGACCAAACCGATCAGGATGTCCTCATGCCCGAGCCCGTTCTGCAGGGACAGCACGGTCGTGTTGGGATCGACGAGCCCGATCGCCTCCCTGACCGCCTCCGCCGTGTGAAACGATTTCACCAGCACGATGACCAAGTCGGCGGGTTCGCCGACTTCAGCCGGGATCGCCGCACGGATCGCAACGGCGCGATCCTTGCCATTGGTGCTTATGGTCAGACCGTCGCGATTGATTGCGTCGACATGAGCGCGGTTCCGGTTGACCAGCAGCACGTCGTTGCCGGCTTCCGCCAGCGAGCCTCCGATCACCGAACCGAGCGCGCCAGCGCCAATAATCCCGACTCTCACCCGTTTCGCTCCCTTGTGCGCCCGTGGTGGCGGGTCAGCGGGAGGACCCTAGGAAGCCTGCCCCTCTTTGGGCTATGTAATGATTTCAATATTTCTCATTGCCAAATTGAATAATGGGGAGCGCCATGTCCGAGCTCAACCAGATCGACCTGCGTCTGTTGCGGATCTTCGATGCCATGCATGCTAATCGTCATGTGACACGCGCCGCCGAAGAACTGGGTCTCAGCCAACCGACCATCTCAATCGGCCTAGGCCGACTCAGGCAGCAATTCGGCGATCCGCTGTTCGTCCGCACCAGCGAGGGGATGCTGCCGACGTCACGCGCCGATGCCTTGATCGGACCGATCCGTGACGTGCTGCATTCGCTGAGGCGTATCTGCGAGGTTGAGGCGCCGTTCGACCCTGCGTCCGCGACCCGCAAATTCCGCATCTGCATGACCGATGCGAGCCATATCACGCTGCTGCCGCAGATCCTCGCGGCGGTGCGCAGAGCAGCGCCAGGGGTGACGCTCGAAGCCGCCCGCATCGACGACTTGATGGCACAGGCGCTGCAATCGGGAGACGCCGATCTGGCGCTGGGCCTGATCCCGAGCCTTGAGACAGGATTCTACCAGCAGACGTTGTTCGGGCAGGACTTCATATGTCTCACAGCTTCGCGGCATCCGCGGATCAAAAAGGCGCTGACGCTCGCGCACTATAAGGCTGAGGGGCACGTCGGCATCGTCTCGGGCACCGGGCAGCAATTGCTGGAGGAAGCCGTCAAGCAATTCGGAATTGAGCGGCGCGTGATGCTACGGCTGCCTGGCTTTCTGGGGCTCACAGGCATTCTCGCAGCGTCCGATCTGATCGTCACCTTACCACGTCATATCGGTGAGACACTTGCGGCGATCGGTGGCTTGCGGGTGCATGCCTGCCCGTTTCCGATCCCGTCGTTCTCGGTTAAACAGCACTGGCACGCGCGGTATCACCACGACGCGGCCAATCGCTGGTTGCGCGGACTATGCGCTGAGCTTTTTCTCAGGAAGTAAGAGGACATCGGCTTGATATCGTCTTAATGCATGCCCGTAAAGAGTCTGCGATACCGGTGGTACACCGCACACACATTGTTTGGCCATCGATCGCGCGGCTTCGAGCGTCACGAGCGCGGCCTCCCGAAGTGATGCGAGAATCTACGGCAACGGGGTGGTACGGCTCGTATCCGTCATACAGATTCGGAATTTGCGCATTGCGGACGCGGGCTCGAACGTCGCCTCCAGCTCGCAAATATTCCGGAGTGAATGCAGCACGTCGCGGATCGGTCCGACCAAGGCATCGGCGCGCGACGTCGGCGGCATGCCCTCAGCCGTGCGAACGAAGAGTGGATCAACGAACTCCTGCCCGAGTTTGCCGAGGCCGATCGAGATTGTCGGCTGGCTGAGTCCCAATTCCCCAGCGGCACGCGTCACATGGCGATTGGCATAGCGTCGAAGATACGCAAGAGGCGCAGATCGATCAGCTCCAGGCTGCGCATCTCATCTCTATTATTACATTTTTTAATGATAACTATTGAGATCATCGCATAGCAACAAAAGACGCCAACGTTCCTAGTGTCCTCCCGCTGTCCGGCGCCAACGGGCGAATGGGAGGCACACGGGTGAAGGTTGGGATCATTGGCGCTGGCGCGCTCGGCTCCGCGACCGGCGGCACGCTTGTGGAAGCCGGCCACGACGTCCTGCTGGTCAATCGCGACCGAACCCATGTCGAGGCTATCAATCGCAACGGCCTTGTCATGCGTGCCGACGGCAAAGATCGCGTCGTCTCCATTCGCGCGGCAATCCCCTCCGAGGCCGGCGGACCGGTCGATCTCGTCATCGTACTCGTCAAATCCCTCAGCACCGCCGAGGCAATCAGGGTGGCAATCGGATTAGTGGGCCAGGAAACCACTATGCTGTCGCTCCAGAACGGGCTCGGCCATGAGGACATCCTGACCCGTCTGATCGGCCGCGACAGGGTGATTGCTGGCCAGACCCATATCGGCGGCGCCATGCTCGGCCCCGGCCATGTCATCGCCGGCGTCCGGGGCAAGGAAACCATCATCGGGGAGCTTGACGGCCGGATCACGCCGCGCATCGAACGTATCAGAGCGGCTTTCCGTGCGGCGGGCATGCCGCTTGTCGTCAGCAGCAATATCCTGGGCGCGATGTTGGGACAAGCTTCTCGTCAACGTCGCGACGGGTGCGCTCAGCGGCATCACGCGGCTCGCCTATGGCGACCTCTATGCGGTGCCGGAACTCGAGGTGATCGCGACCGCCGCCGTGGCGGAAGCAATTGCGGTGGCCAAAGCGAGCGGCATCGCTCTCGAAACGATCCATCCCCACGAGGCCTGGATGAAGGAAGTCGGCTTTGTCGAGTCTGATCTCGACCGTGCGACGAGTCTTATAGAACCCGAATCTTTCTGGAACCCCGGAGAAGGTAACGTCAGTGGTCATTCGACGCATCTCGCGGCAAGCCTTGGAAGGCGTCCCCGCCGACTGATCGAATACAATTAACTCGAAAGGGAAAGTCTCATGGAAATCAAGTCTCGTAGGAATGTCGAGCCAGTCGGAATGCACCAGAGTCTCAGCGTTTATTGCTTGGTGCCGAAATTCTCAATGCATGAAGAAACCAAGAACTCGTATCTGGAGCTAATCGATGATTTCGAAGTGCCGGCTGGCGAAGTCTGTGAGCCGCATTACCACAACACGCACGAATACTATTTCATCCTTGAAGGAAACGCTGTTGTCCAAATCGAGGACGAGGCGAAGCGCGTACAGCCGGGTGATCTGATCCATATTCCGCCCAACAAGGTCCATTCGATTTGGCCGACTGGCGATAACGGCGTCCGAGCGGTCGCAATAGCGGTCGGCTGGCAGGAGCCCAGGGGAATCGGCCATATCCCGGCGCCCCTCGCAAGGGTTCCGATCACCGACTGACGGCAACACAGCTTAGCTTCTATTCTAAAAGGTTTCCCTGCTCGACGCTTCTTTCAGACCGACCGCGCAGGACAGTTGAACAAGGTTCGTGATGAGAGCGCCTTCCGCCCATCAATCACGAATGCCCAACAACGCAAAAAATCTTAGGGAGCGAGACATGAAAATCGAGATCGGACAACTAAACATCACCAACAGATTAGAAACTGCCCTGGCTGGAATTGGAATGACATCACTCGCTCTCGCGAGCGTTGCGGTTGTCACGGCGATCGGAACCGCCAATGCCGCTGATACGGCTTTCAAGAAAAAGTCGCCCCTGATCATCGGGTACAGCATCCAGTCTGCGCAGGATCCCTACTGGCAGGGCTACGTGAGCGGCATCGAAACCGAAATGAAAAAATACGGTTTCGAAAAACTGCTGACGCAAGACAGTCAGGCTTCACCGCAGAAGCAGGTTTCAGGCAGCCTGGCGTTGATAAACAGCGGCATCAGCTGCCTCGTCGTTTCTCCCCATGAACCCAACGCCCTTTCTGCGACGATTACCGCTGCGCACAAGGGAAATATTCCCGTCGTTGTTGGTGATGTTGGTGCCGCCGGTGACTATGACGCCTTCGTGCTGTCCGATAACTACCAAGGCGGCGTTCTTGCTGCTCGATTCATCGAAAAAGGGCTGGCGGCTAAGCCTGGCCTTAAGGAAGTGGCGGTGATCGCCTTGAATCCGACGACACCCGTCAACGCGCCGCGTTCTGATGGGTTCACAAACACAATGGCGAAGAATCCCAATATCAAGATCGTAGCGAACATCTCGGGTGGTCAGACACTGGAAGGCGGTTTCAAGGCTGCCCAGGCGATACTGTCCGCAAATCCAAAGGTCGCAGCCATATACACGCTTAACGATTCGATGGCGGCTGGAGCCCAGCAGGCAATTCAGCAGGCGGGGAGAAACCCGATGTCTGACCCGATCCTTGTTGGGTTCAACGGCGACAAGGTTGCGCTCGATTTGATGAAAGAAAAGAAGCTCGCTGCGGATGTAGCCCAAAGTCCTTATCAGCAGGGCGTCATCGCCGTCGACATTTGTTGGAAACTCCTGAACGGCGAAACACCGACATATTCGGACGCCAAGACCAAAACTGTCAATGTGCCAGTCGAACTCCTCACACCTGAAACATTGAAGTGACGATTTGGGGGTGCTGGCTTGCTTACACTGCGTCGGCTGCAACTCGTCGTGCTTCAAAAGCATGACCTCTCCGAGCACTTAGACATAGCTCGGAGAGGATTGTATTCCCTGTCGAGTATGAGGACCGACATGGGACGGCATGATCGGATAGTTGGGGGGAGGGGACACCGTGCTGGACATGCAAACTTTCAAAGAAATAACAACTTCAGATCACGACCTGGTCGACGGTGCCCAGCGTAGGCTTCGCGCTACCGGTTTGCGTAAGAGCTTTGGCGTAGTTGAGGTCCTTCACGGTGTCGATCTCGACCTGATGGCCGGCGAAGTTCACGCGCTACTTGGCGAAAACGGTGCCGGAAAGAGCACCCTCATTAATATGCTGTCGGGCCGAATTCTTCCTGATTCCGGCCAAGTCGAGCTCGATCAGCAAGTTATCAATTTCAATAATCCGCTCGCAGCAAAGCGCGCAGGTGTCTCCATCATTGCGCAGGAGCTTGAACTCGTTCCGACATTGTCGATTCTGGAAAACATCTTTTTGGGCGCTGAACCCACCAAATTTGGGATTATTCGATGGGGTGAAGCGCGGGAAAAGGTCGCGGCCGTCCTAAACGAGCTCGGGATCGACGCGGAACCCAGCCGGTTGACCAGAACGCTTAGCATTGCCGATCAGCAACTTATCGAGATTGCTAAAGCAATTATTGGTGACTTCCGCGTCCTCATAATGGATGAGCCAACTTCGGCGCTTAGTCTTGAGGAGACCTCGCGCCTATTCAAAATCATCTCCAGATTCAAGGCTGCCGGAGTTGCCATACTTTATGTGTCGCACAGACTGTGGGAAGTATTTGATATCGCCGATCGTGTTACTGTCCTGCGCGACGGGAAGGTAGTCCAGCGGTCGCTCATCAGAGACACAAATACCGCCCGCGTCATCCAGTCCATGCTGGGGCCGAAGAGCTCGCTCATCTCAGGCGCTCCGGGCCGGCCAAAACGGAGCTCTGTGCGATCAGCCGTACCGGTATTCGAGGTTCGAGAACTGAACAGCGGCAGCATCCTAAGCAACGTCTCGATTTCTGTAGATGCCGGAGAAGTGGTCGGGCTTGCCGGCGTACTTGGCTCAGGCCGGACCGAGCTCTGTGAGGCCATTTACGGACTAAGGAAGGTGGACCCTGCAACCAAGATCTTAATAAGAGGACGCGCCGTTGAATTGGATCAGCCGAAGAAATCATCGCGGCATGGGATATTTTTCCTCACTGAGGACAGAAAGCAGGAAGGGATATTTCCGCAGCTCGACTTGCGCGAGAACGTCGTTCTACCGAATGTGCTTGATAGGTCCGACCGAGCTAAAACCAATTCTGTCGCAAGGAGCAATTTGGTCAAGGTGACCGGATTTGGTGTCGTATCGGCGCAAGACGAACTGAGTCGTTTTGAGGAGATGCGTCGGTCTTTGAATATCCAATGCTCAGCGTCTCGCAACAATGTTACGCAGCTAAGCGGCGGAAATCAGCAGAAGGTACTTTTTGCGCGTGGGCGAATTGCCAAACCATTCGTGATGATACTTTCAGAGCCGACACGCGGCGTTGATGTCGGAGCAAAGGAAGAAATTTACGCAGCAATCGATCAGCTCGCAGGCGATGGCACGGCGATCATTGTCAGTTCTTCGGAAATTCCAGAACTTCTTCGCTTGTGTACCCGAATTTGGATCCTCAGACACGGCAAAGTTGTTTCCGAAGTCAACTCGGCGGAGACCGATGAGGAAGCAATTCTAGAGACGATGGCCGGCTAAACTGGCCAACCCGGAATGAATCAAATGTTCAAAAGCATCCTCAAATCGGAGTCACTCGCGTCCCTCATTGCCCTGGTCGTTGTCGCGATCGTGTTCACGGCAATTAATGGCAGGTTCCTGTCACGGTTAAATATCGAAGGAATTATCGTCAGTGCATCCATATCAGCGATTGT
>WNGQ01001596.1_pt1 | contig 23438 bp, 26 predicted proteins | sample 5407661 | NCBI WGS metagenome assembly WNGQ01 (sample SAMN13153382, study PRJNA577476) | soil metagenome | isolation source: 60 cm soil or saprolite under Garry oak tree replicate 2 | place: USA:California | collected 2016-06-15 | reverse complement strand
TCTTCGCGTCCTATGATTCTGATCCGTGTTGGTGCTAGAGATCTGGGCTGCCCACGAAGATCGCTAGGTATCGGAGGGGTTCTAGCCCTTCCCTGATCGAGCTGTGAACTGTGCCTGGGGGAACTACCACCATTGTCCCGGGTTTGACCCGGACCTCTTTTTCACCGACGCGGGCTAGGCCTTTGCCTTCGATGTAGAAGATTGTTTCTTCAACGTCATGGGTGTGCGGCGGGACGATTCCCGTGAGTTCAACGTAACGTACAGCTAGTGAATGGCCTCGGTCGGCACGTGAGAGATACCATCGTGTAAAGTCTCCTGCCTTCTCAGGTGCTATCTCGGAGAGATGTTTGACGATCATGCCGAGCGCACCAATGAAAAGGATTCTGTTCTAATGTTTAAGCTAGTGCATGCTTGCAGGAGGAGTAATCTCTGGGTGTCCAGTGTCGATCCTTCCCTGGCCCTCCAAGTACTTTCTTGTTTCTTGCGCTAGCCATTCGAAGTTTTCATACGGGTTCACCGGGACCTTGTATCGTTCCATGAGGTGCTTGACCAGAGGTTCGAATCTCTGCCAGTCAAACACGAGCAGATAGCGTAGGGAGTGAATGGCGATCGTGAAGTCAATTATTCCCTCTCTGACAAGCTCCCCGATTAGCTCGTAGATGTAGCCGAAGTTTCGGGCTTCAAAATCTTCGAGACTGTCGTCGAATCCTTCCCAGTTAATCTGGCTGTACTTCTTTATCGCGTCATGCATGTTTTTCCTCCGGCGGGCGAAGGATTCTTCCGTGATGATTTCTAGAACTGAAAATGACATGTTGGCCTTAGTTTCAAAATTCGCTGTTTTGATTAGTCTCGCGTTTTGTCTGAGTTGGAAAATCACGAATACTGCACCTAGGATGACAGCGATGGAGCTTATTGCGCTCAGATCGGAAACTAGGAAACTAAGGTCGACCATAGTCTCCCCGAAGAGCATTTCATGGTTAATATTGACTGTATCAATGTGTGGATCCAAGAATTACGCAGAAGAATTGACTCTATGCTATGATGGTCTGATTCAGAGATGACTCCATCGAGTTGTTGGCAGTAACGTGACTCTTATCTCGGTTGTAACATTGCTATCTCCTTGAATTTTCGTTAGAAAAGTTGGTAAGGTCCCATAGAATTGGGTGATGAAGATAAGAATGATTTCGACGGGGCTCTGGTAGACTCTGTCAGCGCAGCTCTCGACGCGCTGGGACCAACCGTCAAAGAATCAATATTTCTCCTCCTCCAGAGGCGAAATTCTATCTCACCAGATCAGATTCCGAAACTGGTTGGAGAGTTCGTTAAGGCCTTGCAAGATGTACTTGGACCAACTTCTAGGGTTGTCGAGAAGCTCATTATCGCGGGACTGATTGCAAGGAAGCAGGTACCGGCAAATATTGCGCAGGGGAGAAATCTGTTAGAGGTCGTCGGTTCAGTCAGGCTGAGTCAAGTTAGCCAGACGTGAGTAACCGCCTCGTGGACCAAGGTCCTTGCGTTTCATTGAACGCATTGATCATTGTTTGGAAAAATCAGCTAATATAGATCAGGTCAAACTCGGCCGTCGCGCGGGCCCGTAGCTCAGCCAGATCCCTAAGAGGGGTCCTGAAGAGGTAGAGCACCGGAAGAGTCATCTCTGGTGAAGCTTTTACCTCTTGGAAGATACCCGGCTGTCCCGGGTTCAATTCCCGGCGGGCCCGCCTACAATCCGACACTATGTCAGAAATGAGGAGACTGGCGTTCGTTGTCTTCGCGTACTTTAGCAGTATCTTACTGCCTTTGCGAGCCACTTGACTCGGGTTGCGCTGATTTGACGAGTCGCCTGACTGTCACGTTCGAGGACCGATGGTTTTCCGGCTTTGTTTAGAACGTGGCCTTCGAAGAAGAGTCCGTTATTCAACTGGCCCACTACGTCACTGTTGAGAAATCTTTTCAGCTGATTGCTTCTCATTCACATGTCACCTCTGAACGCATTATTCTTGTTACCTGAGGTTAAGGGCAGAGGTTACACCACAATCAACTTCCCTCGACTATGGCGTAGTGAGATGTACGTAGTGTAGTGTAGTGTGATGCGTGGTTTGACTGTTACAATCCCGTACTCGGTCAGAATTTCGAGGGAGCTATTGGATGAGATGAGGAGGCTGTATGATAGGATGGAGGCTCCGAAGCCAACTTTCTCGGCTGTTCTGAGCCATATTGTCAAGTTGGGATGGGACTCGTACAAGGCTCAGAAGAGTGACGAGGTCGGTCTTCAGAAAGTAACGGTTGCAGCGTATCCTAAGAGGATACACGACCAAGCCTTCCAGCGCTAGGCAATGGTTTGCGGCTTTCCTAGAAAGCTGTCCCTTGCAGGACTCGTCTCTGCGACGACAGTGTTCCGCAATCTTCCCAAGTTCTCAATCTTCGACTCGATCACATCTCCTGGCTGGAGCAGAAACGGTGCCTTGTCAGGCTTCCTGTAAATGGCCACGCCGGAAGGGGTGCCTGATGTGATGATGTCTCCGGGTTCTAGGGTCATTGATGAGAAGAACTCGACGAGCTGTCTTATCTTGAAGACCATATTCTTGGTACTGGAGAATTGTCTGGTCTGCCCGTTAACTCGGAGTTCCATTCCGAGATTGTCAGGATTCCCAGCTTGGTCGGGTGTCACGAGGAAGGGTCCCATGGGAGCGAAGGATGCGAAGTTTTTGCCGAGATTGCAGAAACCTCTCTTCATCTCTGCGAACTGAATGTCGCGGGCGCTTATGTCGTTGAAGACTGAGAACCCAGCGATATGATCGAGGGCATTCTTCTTTGACACGTCCTTGCACCTCTTACCGATCACGGCAGCAAGTTCTACTTCGTAATCTAAGAGTTTGACCCTTCGAGGATAGAAGACTGGAGCTCTATGTCCGACTAGTGAGGTTGGAGATTTGAGAAATGATATTGGGAAAGGAGGAAGACTTGTTGATCCCTCTTGAAGATGGTCGGAGAAGTTTCCCCCCATGCAGATGATCTTTGTTGGGTGTGAGATAGGAGGGAGAACTGTGACCTTGTCGAGATTGAAGACTCCCTTCGGATTCTTTTCTCCCGAGTCAACAATCTGCTTCTTCGCCGCCTCGAGAGTCTGGTTTGCTTTGGCCTCGCGCTTCAGGTCTTGAAGAAATTCTAGTATCGGTTCCGAGTTCTTTGAGGTGCCCAGCTCAGCAAACCGAGCTGAGTCGATCATGATTCCTATCCGGTTCTCGGAGGGTTTCTGTTGAAACCTTAGCACTCTCATGGAATAGCGACCTAGACTTGAGGCCGCTGGTCGAATGTTTGATGATGTAAACTGTTCCTTTACTGGTCACCGTTGGGCTAGATCTGATGTTTCTAGACTCTCAGGTGAGTCTTCGAGAGGTTTTTGATACGATATTGTTCTACCTCGTCGAGGACTGATAGGACCTGTCGAATCTGGTCTCTAAGCCTTTGGCTGTTTCGTCGCATCTTACGGGTTGAAATCAAGGTCCGTCGAATCTTCTCGTCAGGGCTGTTAGGGCGTAGAGACGGACGAAACTAAGAGGGCAGAGTGAATGGTACTATTTTCAGAGTTGATAGGGAGTGTTTTTTAGTCCCAATTCTCCCGGCTTCATTCAGCGTCTCGATAATGGTTACCGTTGAGGAGTTTCGGTTGGACAGGGACTCTATGGGCGAGGTCAAGGTCCCTAGTTCTGCGTATTATGGCGCTGAGACCCAGCGTGCGGTTCAGAACTTTCCAATATCGGGTCTGCGCCTTCCTAAGGAATTCATTCGAGCTATGGCTCTGGTCAAGCTCTCTGCTGCGCGGGCCAATATGCAGCTGGCACTGTTGGACCCGAAGAAAGGTGAGGCCATTGTTTCGGCGGCGAAGGAGATTATGGAGGGGGCTCTCTACGACCAGTTCGTGGTTGATGTCTTCCAGACAGGTAGCGGTACCTCGTCGAACATGAACATGAACGAAGTCATCGCGAACCGCGCTGTTGAGCTTCTCGGGGGTAAGAGGGGGGACAAGTCGATTATTCATCCAAATGATCATGTGAATATGTGCCAATCTACGAATGACGTCTTTCCGTCCGCGATTCATGTCTCGTCGGCCGAAGAGATCGTTCACAGACTCCTCCCGAGCCTACGTGTCTTGGCCGAGGCCTTGGAGAAGAAGGCGAGAGAGTTTGACGACGTCGTCAAAGCGGGTCGGACCCATCTGCAAGACGCTGTCCCGATTACTCTAGGCCAGGAGTTCAGCGGCTACGCGAGCATGATCAGGCACAGTATCAAGCGGGCGGAACAAGCTAGGGACATCCTGATGGAACTGCCGTTGGGCGGGACTGCAGTGGGAACAGGTCTTAACGCTCATCCGAAATATGCTGAGCTGGCCATCGCAGAAATTAATCGTCTGACAGGCTTATCGTTTCGAAAGGCGGAGAACGCTTTCGAGTCGATGCAGAGCAAGGATGCTTGTGTCGAAGCGAGTGGCGATTTGAAAACTATCGCTACGAGCCTGATGAAAATATCCAACGACCTCCGCCTTCTCAATTCGGGTCCTAGAACTGCGCTGGGCGAGATTGATCTTCCTGCAATGGAGCCAGGGTCGAGCATAATGCCCGGTAAAGTCAACCCTGTGATTCCTGAAGCTCTAAATCTGGTGGCTGCTCAGATCTACGGCAACGATACAGCGATCGGCGTCTGCGGGATGTTGGGTCAGCTGGAGTTGAACGTCATGATGCCGGTTATCGCTTACGATCTGCTTCAGTCAATTACGATATTGGCTAACGGGTCCCGTGTCCTCGGCGAGAAATGTGTCGCGGGAATCACCGCGGACAAGAAGCGTTGCTTGGAATATGCAGAGCGGACTCTGATGATGGTGACGAGGCTCACTCCAAAGATCGGCTACGACAACGCGGCGAAGATCGCGAAGAAGGCCATGGCCGAGAACAAGTCCCTGCGAGAGGTTGTCTTGGAAGAGGGAATCTTGCCCAAAGACAAACTGGACGAGATTCTCGACCTCAAGAAGATGACGAAGGGCGGACGGGCCTGAGCCTCAAGAACCCCATCTGATGGGCTGGGCTGCGCCTTGCTTGATACCCAGCAAATAATGAGGACAGCTCTCAAACTCGCCCACTTCAGCAGTGTTCCTGCTGATAGTGAGATTCACGTTAAGGGACGCAAGCTCAGGAAGGTCCTGGTCTCCATTGATGTGGGAGTCGGCGAACTATTGCTCGCCCGGAATCTCGACTGTGATGGAGTAATCGCGCACCATCCAGCGGGAGGGAAAGCCCAGCTTGAAGGCTACAAGGTCTTCCTCCGTCATATCGACCAGTTGAAGGCGGCCGGGGTCCCGTCAGAAGTAGCTCAGCAGGCTGTAAAGGACAAGTACCGAATACTCGACATCCAGCACCATCCCGAGAATTACGATCAGGTCCCGAACGCGGCAAAGAAGTTGGGTCTTCCCCTTGTTACGATTCACAGTCCCTGCGATGAGATTGGTCGAAGAATGATCGTCCAAGCGATCAAAGGGCTGGATGAGGACGCTACAGTTGGTCAGCTTGTTTCTAGGATTGGCGCGTTTCCCGAGTTCCGCGAGGCGGAGACTCGGATCGAAGTGCGACTCGGTTCTCCAAATCGCAAGGCTGGGAAGGCTGTAGTCTCTCATGCCTGCTACACGAATGGTGGCTATGATGTGGCTAAGGCATATTTCGAGAATGGGGTTGGAACTCTGTCCTACATCCACATTTCAGAGGCTGATCTGACAAAGCTAGCCGCGGAGAACTTTTCCAATCTGATCGTCCTTGGACACATCGCCAGCGACTGGCTAGGAATCAACCGGCTGCTCAGAGAACTGGAGAAGAACGACATTGAACCAGTCGCCACGACAGACCTCTACAAGACGGCGTGAGCAAGCATAACTCGGCAAATGCGTACAGTCGCATTTCCTTAGATCCTAAGGAGGCCGATCTTCTCATCGTGAATCCTGGTCAGATCGCCCAGTGGCTCTTCTCCAAGATTTCCCTCAGCTCATTCATGGAAGAAACCGTTAGGTCTGGATTCTCTCTCGAGAAGTCATTGTGTGAGGCGAAACCTGTCTTGACTAGAACCGTTCTTATCCCGAGCTGTTTTCCTGCTCGAACATCCCACCAAGAGTCACCGACGAGAAACACCTCATCGGGTGTGAGGCTGATTTCCCTGAGAGCTCTAGTTACAAGTCGGGCTCGCTGATTTACCGTCTCTTCCAAGGACCCTAACGTGCCCTTTACGCCGAGGTCCTGCCGGGTCAACAGGAGGTCGACTTGTGAAGTGACTGCCAGATGTTTCAGTTCAGACTCGACGACTGATTTTGTGTACCTCATTGTTGCAATGCTGATCTTGAATCCTGCTCGTTTGAGGGCTTTGAGGATCTCGATAGCCCCGGTCTGGAGTGTTGCCCTTTCCGCCGTGGCTTGGAAGATTTTCCTGTAAGATTCGTAAACCGCGTCGATCATCAGCCGGTTCTTTCCTGTTAGTGCTGTCTCCAGCACCATTCGGGGCCCGGTGCCTTCTTCGTAGGCGCGGAGATAGTAGTTTTTCACGTAAAACTCGTTATTGATCGGCTTTGAGCCGTGTTCTGTCAGGGCATGATTGATGCAGTAGAATTCTCGCTCGTCGATACTGGCGAGCGTTCCATCCCAGTCGAAGACAGCCCCCTTCAATCGGTCTCACCACAGCCCTCGGCCAAGCAATGTAACCATATGGATTGCGTCGGGGTTACGCACAGGATATCATTGCAACAGAGGAGATTGCGGCCACGGGCCGAAAGAATCCATGGCCAACAAGTTTCCCAAATCATCTCAAGATAAGACCGCGGATCTGCTTCTCGCCATCGGCGCAGGATTTCTCATCAACCTCATTCTCGGCGCTGCTATCCCAGAGGTAGGACCGTTCATAGCTGGGTTGGTGGCTGGAGTCATTGTAAAGACGGGACCCTTCAGGGGAGGAGTAGCTGGGTTTCTCGCAGGCACTCTCGGAGAACTTGCAAGCATTGCGCTCTGGGTCCTCACGAACCTCATCGTCTATCCGAACGCGCTCGTACCGTACGCTTTCCAGACCGCGTTCACAATTGTCACCTCAGTTTCGGCAGTCCTTGCATTGTCTGGTGGTATAATTGGTGGTGTGGTTTCGCTTCAGCACTGGCCCAGAATCCACGCATTGCTGATGGGAGGAAGAATTGGTTTTCCCCTCCATCTACATCACTCCGCCCGGATGAGGGTAGAGAAGAACCGGGAGGACTAGGCCCTGGCGGGCATGCCAGTGCGTCTCCTCGACACGTCTCCTCGATGGTTGAGACTCACCCTTGGCTGTTCCTCAGGCGTCTTGGTCGTGACAGGAGTTGGGTTCTTCTTCGGTCAGCTGACCCAGTTTGACATTACTCCTTTCACGCTTCTACTCCATCTCACCCTTGCCCTTGCTGTCTCTTCTTGGATTCTCAACCTTCGAATCAGAATCAGCCCTGACCGGAAGCCTCTCGTCGCTATTGGTGTAGCCGTGGTTGTAGGTTCTATCTGGAGTTCAGTCCAGCAATGGATTGGCTACTTTCAGACGGGCGTGACCAGCGACATCATGCTGGTAGCTGGGGCTACGCTGATGGATATTGCTGGAGGTTGCGTGATCTATACTCTATTCCATCTTAACATTCTCAAGAAATAATGTCCGCCGGGTTAGGCACGTAGCGCCAGACACTTCTAAGGCAGAAGATCGAAATTTTGGATGACGCGTCGGGTCGGGTCGGAGTGGCCTAGTGAGACCTGGCTCGGGCCTGAACAGCAACAGCTTCACGGATCACAGTCCCCTCCTTCGGGTCCTGCGTTATCCTCTGAAACGCTCTGATGATCTCTTTCGTTACAGGTCCAGGCTTTCCATCAGCGATCGGGACTCCTTGGATTCGAACTACCGGGACTATCTCGGCCATTGTTCCGGTCAGGAACACTTCGTCAGCGTTGAGCAGTTCGTAAGGTGTGATGTCTCTCTCATGGACTTCGTAGCCTAGTTCTTCTGAGAGCTTGAGGACTCGGGCGCGTGTTATCCCGTGAAGAATGCCCGCAGCAGAGGTTGGCGTGTTTAGTATTCCATGTTTTACAAGGAACAGGTTGGACCCGTGAAACTCTGAGACCATTCCTCTATGGTCAAGCATTACGACCTCGTCTGCGCCTGCATCAATGGCCTGGAATTTTCCGAGGACGCTCTGGATGTAGTTGAGGGATTTCAATTCGTGGGTTGTGCCGTCGACCATGTCGCGTCTGTAGCTGGAAATTATCGCGGTCACTCCCTTCTCCCGGGCCTCCTTGCCGTGGGCCGGTGCGACGGGCTCGCACATTATGATGGTGGACGGTTTCGGAGAGCTTCGAGGGTCGAGTCCAAGATTTCCCCGTCCCCGAGTAACGATAAGCCGGATGTAAGCGTCCATCATGTTATTTTTTCGTAGAGCATCAACGACAGCGTTCGCCATCTCCTCCTTTGATAGCGAGACGTTGATCCTTGTGACTCTGAGGCCCTCGAATAATCGTTCGATGTGATCGCGTAGGTGGAAGACTATTCCGTTGTAGGCTCGTATTCCTTCGAAGACGCCGTCGCCGTAGAGTAGTCCGTGGTCGTAGACTGAGATCTTTGCGCTTCCTTTGAGGTGGTATTCACCGTCGATGTATACAAGCGGCTCCTTCCCCGCCATGCAAAATGCCCAGAATGAAAACTAGCGATTCGCTCTATAAAAGGACAGTCTCTCAAATATTGCGAGGCTGGGTAATCTCGACCTAAATCGTAATCTACCTGAAGACACTCGACGACTCTTTCTCAGTGGGCCGGTAGTTCAGCCCGGTTAGGGAATGCCCCGGAGAGAACGTCCGCCTTACACGCGGAAACCCTTTCGAGGCCGCATGGTCGGGAGTTCGAATCTCCCCCGGCCCACCAATAAAGCTGGTGAAGGCATCTGAAGAAGAGCAGAGGCACAAACGGCATGGTTTGACTAGATGGGATAGACCTATCTTTCTCGCCGATGAAAAATTGTCGGTGTGAGGATATCCTTGCGAGTAGCGTTTCGATGGAACGAGCTCGCTGGGTCCTACCGGCTATCCTCTGCGCTGGGGTTGATAGGAGGAGCATATCAAGCCTGGATCCTTCCCGCCGTGGTGGCTGATCTATTCGGGGTTGTTCACGAGACCCCCTTGGGGAGACGGGTTCTCTCAAACAGTATTTTCAGCGCTGATTATACTTGTGTTGATGATACTAGTGTTGGTTGGCTTGCCAGTTGCCTCGGTGGGGGGAGCAATCGGTCTGTTGACTCTACCTATGAGCGACGAGCATCGGGGAATACTGGCATTCTTCGTAATGATCACCTCCATATTTCCAATCGTGTTCCTTGGTTTCGACATGTTGAATTTCATTGGATCAGTTTTGCCACTTTGGCCGTTCATGATCTTTGCAACGGTCTGGATCGTTCTGTTGTGGATGGGAGTGAGGATCCTGCGTGGAAGGCGACCGGGTTCAACTTGAAGAGAACAGCAAACCCTGGTCATCTTCCCCTCGGAGACTCAGTCCCCTAGGGACGTGAATTCTTTGGTTAGGGAATTACATTTCTTACAAGCTGACCGGTTCTCAGCTTTTTCGTAACATGCCTTAAACCCAGCATCGGGCAAACTAGCTTCGTGGATTAGATTGACCTCTGGGTCCGACATTCCGGGTCTTGGCAAGGGGAGATTGGAAGCGCTCACGGACGGGATCTTTGCAACCGTGATGACAGTTCTGGTTCTCAGCCTCAGCGTCCCTGTCATCGCGAGTGGTGTGACAGGCCCCAAACTGTCGTCCGAAGTTGTCGGAGACATCATGACTCTGTGGCCTGATATTATAGGCTACGTTCTTAGTTTCTTGTTGTTGGCTGTCCTCTGGATAAGCCACCATAGCGTGTTTCACTATGTTACGAGGGTCGACCGGCCACTTCTCTGGCTGAACACTCTCTTCCTGCTTACGATCGGATTCCTCCCATTCTCGACAGCTCTAATCGGAAGGTATCCTGAGGTGCAGGTGCCTGTGATAATTTACGGGGCTAACATAATCGCCACAAGCTTCTGCATGCTGGGCATCCTATCCTATTCTACCCGAAACAACCTCCTGGTCGTTCCCGAACATGACACGAGGGTCATGAAAAGAATTAGAGCGCGCTGGAGAACAGGACCCTGGATATACCTCGGCGCAATCATCCTATCCTTCATAGATCCGCTCATAAGTTTCGCAGTATATGTCGGAGCATTGATCTTTCTGGTCTTCCAGAGTAGTTTTGGTTTCAGACATCGTCACAAAGCAGGCGACAACTTATAGACATTCAACTTTCAAAAAGCCAAGGTCGAGATGGGCAGGAATCCCTGGCTAGAATGGGATACTCGGATATCCGAGGTTAGCTCCAACAGTCAAAATTCACTCCTTCTACGCGCAAATCTTAAATTGCTAAGACTCGAACCCTCGTTCTGCCATTGTCGCCTATCAGACGATATCTACCCCACTTACTGGTAGGCCTCACGATAAGCCTCATAATGGTAGGAGCCTACTCCGCGGTCGGATTCGCAAGCCTCACAGCCCCCAAGGCTCTATGGTCGGCGAACCCAGTCGCCATAACGTTCTCAGGCAGCGCTGGCATCGGCAGCTCGGGTAGCGTGGGAGAGGTGGTCAAGTGCGCCCCGAAGGTTGACAATGCGATCTTTCACACCTCCATCAGCAACCCGACCAAGATTAGCCTCACCGTCAGTCCAGATAGTGAGGCGACGTGCGGCCCAGCCCCGGACGCTGTAACCGTAACGGCGACCTGTCTCGTGACCGCGCCGAACTGCAAAGGGACCTACACGGGCACCGTGACGATATTCCAGGGATACAGCACTATTCCGCCTAGCCTTGCAGTCACAGTAGTCGTAACATAGTTTAGGAACTATTCCGAGAACTTTTCAGCGAGCAGCTCTCTTCCCTTCGGATGTATCCCAGAGAGTCTTTTTATGAGCTAGGTCCGAGTCGGCGTAAGATTTGGTTCTTCCCACTGCTCTCACTGTCATAGTGGTCGGGGTCTTCTTCGGAGTCTACGGCCTGATACTGTCAGACAGATTCCACAAGCCCTCCGCTGCTGTTCTTGGCGCTACTCTGATGGTTGGGACCGGGGTCTTGAGCGAGACGGATTTGGTCTCTGCGATCAACTGGACCGCTCTCGGAGTCCTTCTAGGCATGTTCATCATTGCCTCTAGCCTCCGAGAGGCGGGGTTCTTCGAGTGGATGGGTCTCCGTCTAGCTCGGTCGGTTGATGCCCATCCGGTCTTGATGTATGTTCTACTGCCGTTGTTGACGGCGGGTATGGCTTCGCTCCTCGACATCATCACCGTGGCTCTATTCATCGTCCCGTTGACCGTGGAGGTGTTTGACGGCCTTGGCATTGATCCTATCCCCTTCGTGATTGCTGAGGTCTTGGCTGCGAACGTGGGAGGAATCGCGACGATGGTTGGAGATCCGACGAACGTTATCATCGGCTCGTCACCGCTGGTCAACCTCTCCTTCAATCAATTCCTGTTCAACACCGCGCCGATTGCACTGGCGATCCTAGCAGTGAATTCTTCCATCCTCTATCTCAGGAACCACGGATTTCTCCACCGAGACGCTATGAGAAGACATCGGGAACGCGGACCGCTACAGCTCCCGCATCCATCGAGCGCTGTCAAAGATCGGGGCCTCCTACGAGTCAGCCTCGTGTCCCTGGGACTTGCAGTCATGTTCCTCATTGTTCATACTTTTCTAGGAGTCTCTGCTGCCCTCGCTACTCTACTGCCTGCGTTTCTGATCCTCGTCTACGAGTCGTCGCGTTCCAGCGAAGTCCGCGATGTTCTGGGGAGGATTGACTGGCAGATTTTCTTCTTCTTCGGAGGCCTATTCATCCTAGTCGCAGGCTTCGCGAAGACAGGACTACTAGTCCAACTAGGCGGCTGGATGGTCCAAGAATCTGGAGGAAACCTCGCTCTCGCAGTCACAATTGTGCTGTGGACCACTGCTCTGATCAGCCAGATAGTCGACAACGTACCGCTGGTAACAGTCTTCATCCCGGTCATCGGAGCCATGTCCAGTTATCCTGGCGTGTCAATCGCGCCATTGGCCTGGGCGTTAGCAGTAGGCACTGGAATCGGAGGGATGGCGACGCCGATTGGAACTGCTTCCAATATGGTTGCATTGAACTTTCTCAACAAGGAAAAAAAGAGACTCGGCTTCGCACGATTCGCAAAGGGATCTGTCCCACTCACAATCATTGACTTGCTGATCGCAAACATAATTCTGCTAGTTCGGCTCTGAGAAGTCTCTGAAACCTCGACTTGCGCGATCGAGCTTCTGTAATTGTACGCCCATCTTGCTGAAATGCCCACTGATATTTCGTGCGGTGTCATGTTTCCCTGTGTTCTTCAACGTGCTTCTCAGACCACTCATGCCCGCAGTGTTTGCACTTGTACGAGTACTGGAATTCCTCGACATCAACAACTATTGGTCTACTGGTCTCCTGGACAAGTAGGACTGGGGTTCCTCGAAACTGGCTAACACTCAACGGTCCCTCGTTTCCCCGCGTTGACTCCCTGTCCAGATGAACCATCTTCTTGCTTTCCAGCTTGATGTGGAACCTGCGTCCACAATCGGGACAGTGTCTGAAAAATTCCATCAGAGACTCGCTCTCCTGTATGTTGAGGTAACAAATATCAAGCTTCGATCGTGTTCCGTGAGTAGAAATCTGGGTTATCAGTAAAGCTAGCCATACATTCCCTTGCGGTCTCGATCCTGTTTAGATGCTTGTGCTTGTTGTCGTTTGATTAGTGTCTCCGGGACCTTTATTCGGGGGATCATCTGAGCGTTCACGACGTAGAGCGGTTCGCCATCGGGACCGTACTTGTCGGTCCGTAGAATCCCCGTTATCTCAAGCTTGGCTCGCAACACACTCCCATCGGTGAGTTCGTACACGTTCCATCTTTCCGCACCCACTCTTTCGAAGTCGACGTGTGTAGTGTTGACACTCCCAGGGTCGAGTGTTGTTGGAGGAGGATTTGTCGGCGTGCTCTTCAATGCTTTTGGAGAAATGGTTGTGAAGAGGTTCTGGGACGACCAAGCGTAGACAGGCTGACCGGTCGGATCATAGTCGGTTCCCCTGAAGATCTTGGTGATTATCAGTCGGCCAAACAGTGAGGTCCCGTCTTCGAGCTTGTATTTTACCCACGGCTCATCCTTCATCGAGAACTCTACCGCATCAGCTTTCGTCAGGTCAACTTGAGCTTGCGCCATGAGCCTTCTTTGATTGAAATGGCGCTTGAGAGGTATATACTTTGACGGACCGAACACCCAGCGCATCGCTTCTCGGAGGGACAGTATTCTTTTCTATTGGAATCTGAAGACTGGAGTCCCCCTACCATCTTCTTAGGCGGATTTGAGAAACCAATTTGAGCGAGCTGTTTCGCCGAGTCAAAGGCTTCTTCGTCCCGGGAGAGAAAGACGCGTTCTTGCGGATCCAAGAGCTGGCGGGTCTGGGCGAGGAATCTTTGGAACTGTTAGTGAAGATTCTCTCCAGCTCCGGTAACGGCACAAGCAACGGTACGCACAATGGTCTTCACAATATTGAGATCTGTACCGAGCGGATCAACATTCTGGAGAAGATGGGAGACAAGATTACCCAGTCTTTTGAGGAGATGCTAGGGCGCGGGTCGATCACGGCCTCGATCGAATACGACTTTGGCCGACTGGCCGACAATGTAGACAGCATTCTCGACCGGGCGCACGGTTTGTCCCGACAGTTACGACGGGTTACGCGGCGGCCGTTACGTGAGGCGAAAGAGTTTGACACAACGAACCGCAAGGAGATGATCCATCTGATCGAGATTGGTCTAACCCAGCTCCGAGCATTCCGAAAATTGTTGACGATTGCAGGGACCGACCGGACCCAAGCAATCGAACTCGCCCGGGAGATCGAAGAGTTGGAGGAGCAGGGAGATGATGTGAAAGATGCGATGCTCGACGAGATCTATGGGTCCTGGGAAAAACTCGACTACGCCTCCTTCCACAACTATCTCGAAACGACCATCGAGGCAGATGATATTCTGGACCTCTGCGAGGATGCGTCGGACCTGGTCATCGCGGTTATGAAAGCCCTGGGCGCCTAACCAGACAATGATCGCCATTCTAGACATCGTCTCACTGGTACTAGCAGGGCTACTCGGCATGGCGGTGGGAGGGAACAATCTCTCCGCCTGTTGTGGACCGCTCATCGGGAGTGGAATGGTCAATAGACGGACTGGCATATTGCTAGCCATCACAGGCTACATCCTTGGCTTAGCGCTGGAGGGACCGAAACTCTTCCGGGTCAGAGAAATATTCCTACCCATCGACACCGCGACCGGAACATTCTCCATCCTTCTGGCCTCACTCATAGTCTTCCTCGGCGGCGAGCTCTCCCAGATTCCATTGTCCCTCTCTAAAGCGCTCACTGGCGCCATCCTCGGAGTAAGCATGGCCCTCGGCGCCTTCAACAGCGCAGGATATCTCGGCTTGATCCTAGCCTTCTGGTTTCTCGTTCCCCTCGCCGCCACTGCGCTAGGAGTCCTGTTAGTAGGACTGGACGACCGGCTTAGCCCGCGAAACCTCTGGCTGAAACTCTCACTGTTAAAGACCGGCCTCCTAGTGGTCTCATTCCTCTCAGCCTACGTCCTGGGCAGCAATACCCTCGGACTCATAGCCGGAGTCGTCTACAACCAGACAGTCTACGCAACAGTGGTAGTAGGGATGGGTGCTGCCCTCGGCACATTCGTCCTCGGACGGGGCGCTCTGCGAAGACTGACAGAAGGCATCTTCAGCCTCCGCTACCCCAACGCGTTCTTCTCTCAGCTAATCGGATCCGCGACAGTCGAACTGGCGAACCAGCTCGGAGTGCCTTTGTCTATAACGGAGACCGTATCCTCCGGAATCATTGGATCTGGGCTCGCCCGAAGGATGCGAATAATGAATGCTAGAAACGTCTTCCTCATCATATCCAGCTGGATAATCTCCCCCGCGGTAGGATTCGTCCTAGCCTACGTTATGACAAAGCTTCTGTAGAACGAAGAACGATCGCAGTCTCCCCTGAGACAGGGAGGTTTCCTCGGCACTTTGCCGAATCGACTATCATTTGATGGAGGGGCTTCTCTATTCATCCCTCGCCACGATCAACGTCCGGCTGAGCGTTCGCTTGACATTTAGAGCATCTTATCTCCATAGGGTTCGCTCGACGTGTGAACTCTCCACGCAATACTAAGCACATGAACGGGGGGAACCGAGACCAAGTTAGATGCTGCCTATTCGCGAGAGGGCCAATTATCTGATGGCGTAGGGGAAATCGCTCATCGGGAAGAGTGGTTCTTCGTTCCCGAGCTTGAAAGATACCTCGCTTCCGCGTGGGATAGACCGCGACGGAGACGGGGGTAAACAGATGATGAAACCAATCATACATGGATGTACCTTCGAACAGAGACTCTACTCTCACCCTTGTTTCCTCACGGACAAGAGAGCGATTCTCAGGGTCTCCGTCTCACTGGAGCAGATCCAGAGTTGAGATCATTCCATCATGCTTCAATCTTCAAGCTAAGACTCCTCCTGCTTTGCACGTTAACACTCCTCACTGGTCCTCTGACATATCAGCTTCTTGCGGAAGCTTCCAATCCTTCCGTGGCCGGTTCCGCCAGCATTCAATCAATCCCGAATACAATCAGAACCCTCACTGTGCCTGCGAACAATTTTTCGGTCATATCGGGTAGCATTATCGGGCTTGCAGATAACTCGATTTACGCTAACGTCGATCGAGTAAGAGCAGCGATGACATCTCCCGAGCCAGGAGTCGTATCAGCCAGTTATTATTTCAAGATCCTCGGCAGTTCGCCGACGGTTGGGCCTGACTCGGACGGTGTCACACGCCAGGGTGTCGTCTTCTGGGTAAATATGCAGAATGCGTGCAATCTCTACTTTCTCTTCTGGAGAACGGACAGCACTAGACCAGCAGGAACAACGGTGGTCGGATCGAAGGCCCAAGTGAACCCCACCATAACAAGCTTAGACGTCAACCATTCCGACCTGATAGCCTGCGCCGGGGTTGGCTACTCGACCATTTCCCAACCAGACGGAACACCGGCAGAGATCTCCTCGAACCTCAACATAATGGATGGTAATTGGCACAACTTCACAGTCGTCAAGCTGGGTCCTGAAAGATGGCGGCTCTATACTGACGGAGTGTTCGCTTTTGAAGCCTACGATCCAGCCAACAATTTCCCAATAGACAGTAACCTCTGGGGACTGCGTCTCGACAATGTTCAGATTCAACTCTACTACGAGGTTACTATTAGTACTTCACAGCTGTTTTCAACATCGTTCACCGTGCAGCCATCTTCCGGACAGACAGGCCAGTCGATTTCTTTCTCAGCTTCGGCGGTTGGCGGAACAGCACCATACTCCTACACTTGGAACTTTGGTGACGGCTCAACAGATATTGGAGCTACCTCCAGCCACACCTACAGCTCATCGGACACCTTCGACGTCACTGTTACTGTAACAGATTTTAACAGTCAGACAGCGAGTACCTCGCAACTGCTCGCGGTGTCAAACCCGCCCTCTGCATCCCAGCTCTCGACTAGTTTCGCTTACCAGCCTCGCTCGGTAACGACAACCACAACGATCATTTTCACCGCAAGCGTAACCGGAGGAACATTCCCATACAATTATCAATGGGATTTAGGAGATGGGGCAACCTCCAGCGGCGCGTATACAAGTCATCTTTACGCTTACTCTGGCACATACACAATTCAGTTGACAGTCACTGACAATAGCGGGCAGTCATACTCAACATCTCAGACCGTGACAGTTATTGGCTCACAGATACAACCCTTGACCACCGATTTCAACTATAAGCCCTCCCAGACGACCGTAGATACAACGATTACATTCGATGCCGCAGCAACAGGAGGAACAGGACCCTACACTTTCAGCTGGGACCTTGGAGACGCCAGCACTGCAACTGGAACGAATATAGATCATATGTACACGAAAGCGAGCAACTACACTGTCGTTCTGACCACGACGGACCATATAGGCGATACGACTATCTCATCAAAGACGGTCAGCATCAACCCCGCGTCAACGATTCAACCCCCACCCCCTACACAACCCCCGAGTAAGCAACCCACTGGAGGAATATGCATTCTCTGCATCACATCGCGTCTGATCTCTACGCTGTCCCTATTCACAATTGGACTGATCGCTGGAGGATTTCTGAGCGTCGGTATCTTCCTTTCAAAATATCATGCCGATAATCGTCGACTTGCAACTGAACTACGGCGGCTCAATCAGATGAGACGAACAACGCCGAGTCTTCGCGTCAAGCGAACCAAGACCAGAACAAAGACGCGTAACCAAGAGTACAGAACGTTGCAAGAAAGGGTTTGGGCAAATCAACATCACCGCGGCTAAGTCTCTCGGCCACCTCACTTCCGTTTCTCGTCGATTCCGAAAGAGTCTATTCTTTAGAGGCTAGACTAACAATAGGGGGACTCGTCGACGCGGAATTCCGCGGATTCATTTCGATATCTTCCACGATCCTGTGCATTGGCTGTTGTGCTCGACAAGGATAAATCCTGCCGAAAAGAGTGTCGTACGTCTCAATTTCGAATTGGTTGTTTGGTTTTGGCCCTTATGGTTCGAGATTCGGAGCGACAACATGAGAGAAGGTGCCCATGAGTCCGAGCGAACGTGAACCATTCAAACTGAATTTCAAGAGACTTGTTGCGTTCTCGATCCTCCTCCTGTTTCTGCCCTACGCCTATACAGGAGGCATGCCTGTCAAGGCGTTTCCTCATGCGAGTGTCCCGTTGGCAACGGCGGCGGTGCCTGTCCTCAGGCAAGGCGATATCTGGCATTACAATCTAACAATTGAAGGAAGCAGCAATGAAAGCATTCGTAGAACAGTGCCTTGCGGTAACGTTCAATGCATCATGAGAGGCGAGGTTAACACTGCATACAACGACACTCTTTGGATCGTGCCAGGAAACTGGTCCCTTGTCAAAGAATACTGTATCGGCTGCGATGGCTACAATGTTATTACGAATACAGTGTACACTCCGCCTCGGCAGCTCTTTGCATTTCCTCTACAGCCTGCGGAATCATGGTGGTGGAATGGCACCGCCTCTGGCTGGACCTTAAGCGATTCCGTAACCGTAAGTTTCTCGAACCCAGTTTCCATACTCAGAAAGGTGATCAATGAGACATCCGTGATTGTGCATGCTGGAAGCTTTGACACGTTTCTAGTTGCCGAGTACGGCGAGAGCGGCACAGTGCTCGACGGATACTCGTGGTTCAGCCTTGAGGCAGAGACATCTGTGAAGGCTGTATCACTCGACAGTACGGGGGGAATCATCGACTCCCGCGAGCTGATTTCCTACAGGATCGTCGGAGTTAATCCCGGCGAGTTCGTACGCTTAGGTGATATCTCAGTCGATTACGAATCAAACGATACTACCCCCGGACTTGCAGGATCGACTCTCAAAGGCGTAGATTCGATACAGGCTAACATTCAGAATGTTGCAGGGACGAGCGTCACTCTAGAAATCGTTTCGAACTTCAAGAATGGAACACAGTCCATGATAACTAACACAACCAACATATCCGCGGGCTCTCCACCTCCAGCATCCCCTGGCCCCTTCGTCATCGAAGCCGGATTGCATAGAGGAAATAGTATCCCCAACTGGCAAGGGATGTTCATCAACTACACACGATTGTTAAGCTATCTGGGGACACTTCGGGAGGTCAGTGTGTTGAACGTGACCCAGACGCTCCAGCCACCATATACCGGATGGGTTAGAACGGTAAGGTTCTGGGACAGAGCAACAGGGTTCTTGTTGGCAACGCGGACAGACACTAATTCGACATATGTCAGCAATGGGTACACGTATTCGACGCTGGAGTCTATCAGCGCTCGGATCGTCTCAACGAATCTCTGGCAGGGCTTTATCCCAGGTATAGAGAGTGGCGAGTGGGTCAAGTACGGAGATTTCTCAGCCTCCTGGGTGTCCAACATTCCTGGTGACCAGAACAGCCTCGCGTCCTACCAAGATACTTACTGGCAGATCAACAAAATCCTAGGCGCATCCGGCAGCAACGTTAGCCTCGAGTCAACCATAGTATTCTCCAATGCGACTGGCTCCAAGAATTATGAGATCTCAGGCAACTTGCAGACGGGGAACGGTAATCTAACCAGCGTCTGCCCTCTCTCATGCACCCTAGCTGCTAATCTTAGAGCCGGGGACCCAATCTTTGACCCGTCATATTCTCCAGCGGCTCCAACGATCAATCAAACTCTGAACAGGGTCTACCTAGGAGTGCACCGGCGAGTCAACATAGTGAACCTCACGTCAACATTTTCAGACTATCTGACAGGCTCGTCCAGTAGTGTTGCGACATACGACCAGGCCACCGGGATCTTGCTAGAATACTCCTACCAAAACGCGGCCACCTTACAAGGATACTCGCGTACAGCATCGGCTCACTTTAGAATCAGTGAAACCAACCTCTGGAATGCCACAAGACTCCCCGACTTCAGCCTGCGTAGCAGGCCAAGCCTATTAGCGATCCAGCCGGGATTCTCGGGAACATCGATCGTCATTCTCTCAAGCCTACACGGTTTCGCAGATACTGTCAACCTCTCGGCAACTCTGTCGCCTTCAGGACCCACTATCGGGCCAGTTCCCAAGACAATGACGGTTACCGCAGGCCCAGATTACATGAACACCTCCTTCCCTCTAACCGTCTCAGCCGCCGCTGACACGCCTGGAGGCGGGTTCAACGTGACCATTACGGCAACCAATGGTTCAATAACCCACACGACGATTTTCACCGTGCTAGTGGTCCGCCCGATCCAGGTCGAATGCGGAAGAAGGGGCCTCTGCTACATTATAGCCAACGTGACGATCTTCAACATCAAATCTGGAGCAAACACGATTCATTTCACCGCGGAAGGCCCCCACGGAATCACCGGCTACGCGAACCTTACGATCCCTCTAACGTCGCTCCCAAGTATCGACAATTTACAGATCATAGTAGACAAGGGTCAGCTGCCCCGAGCCGCGGTCGAGACTACGATGGACCTGACCGGAAGGAGCTACCTTGTCTACTTCACATTCATAGTCCATGGTCCAGTAAACATTGACATCAATCTAGGCTCTTCAGCCTCTGAGCCAGCATCCGCATTGCAATTTATCAGGCTTGACCCCACCGCAATGGGCATCCTCGCGGTCTTGGTCCTCGTGATTGCATCTTTAGGCTTCGAAGCCGCAAGGAAGGTCAGGGCTTCGAGACGAGGTCAGAGCTCTTCACCTCGAAGGGGAACCAGGGGAGGAAAGCCCAGATGGCTATCCTCACAGAAAATAGGAGCTTACGAGAGGATCTCTCAACCTAGAGAGCGAGCTTTCTCCACATGAGACCGTCTTTCAAGACGACTGCAATCCTGTTGGAGCTGTTTGTCATCATCCTTCTTGCCGGATGGTTATACTCCGAATACGTGAGCAACCCTCTCATGAGGCAGTACATCAACTCGTTCCTACAAGGAACTCAAACAGGGCAACTATTACAGCAGCTTGTCGGAATCGGAAACGTCCTCGTCCTTCCCCTCCGCCTAATCTCGTTGTTCTTGATCTCAGTTGTGAGCATGATCCTGATGCTTCTCCTCCTCTTCATGTTCACCACCTTCCTAGCGAGTGTCATCGCGGGCCGTAGAAGGACCAAGGTGATCAGATGAATACAATTATCGCGCTCGATATCTGTTTCTTGCCGATGTGTTCTAATCTATTCGGATGTGAGAGCCATGTTATTATCTGGGAGTTTTATGACCAGTCCGATGCCTCTAACAATGTTTCCTATGCGGGCTGAGATGCTCCAACAATCTGTCCATGGGCAGACGAAGAAAGCCGTGGCATGTGAGGAATAGCTTAGATTGCGCATCGCGATCATAGCCGCGGGTATTGTCGGAAAGGCCACAGGTGTGGGATTGGAGAAGAAGGGAAACGACGTTGTCTTCTACGACATTGACACCATGAAACTAGCGCAGCTCGCGCACGAAGGGCGCGAAATCGCTTCCAGCGTCGGAGACGCCGTGGAACAGAGCGATGTTTCAATGATATGCGCGCCAACCCCAACAGTGAATGGCACCATCGACCTCCGCCCGCTCCTCTTGATATGTGCCGAGGTTGGACGCGCCCTTCGCGATAGAAAGTCCTACCATCTCGCCGTCGTAAGGAGCACTGTTCCCCCCGGAACTACCAGAGGCCTCGTGATTCCACGTATCAAAGAGTCTGCTGAACTGCCATCAGACTCCGATAAGCTGGGAGTCTGTCACAACCCCGAGTTCTTGAGAGAAAAATTCGCTCTAGACGACTTCCTAGAGCCTAGAGCTATCGTGATTGGAGAGAGTGATGCGAAGGCTGGGACGGTGTTGGGGTCGGTCTACTCCTCGCTCAAGTCCCCCATCATCCGATGTAGTCTCGAGACCTCCGAGATGATCAAGTACTCTGCCAACCTATTCAACACGACGAAGATTAGCTTCTTCAACGAAATTCACCAGGCATGCAAGGTACTCGGCGCAGAGCCAGAAACAGTAAGCCGGGCTATGCCCCTCCTGGCTCTTGGGCTACGCGATGATCTGAAAGGGTGGGGCCTCGCAGGAGGTCGCCCATTCGGTGGCATGTGTCTTCCCAAAGACCTTGAAGCGTTCATTTCATTCATGCTCAGCCGAGGAATGGACGTTCCTCTACTGCCTGCAGTCAGGAAAGTCAACCAGATTATGGTCCAAAAGGAGCTAGAGGCCCCAGAGCTCATAGTCAATGGCTGAGATTCTTCCGTTCATACCACTCGGGATTATTGGGTCGATGACTTGGAGCCTCTGGGCTGTCCGCAGGTTCTATGGAGCAACCTACAAGCCCTTCCAAGAAGCATTCAATGCCACAACGTCCGTCGTTGTCCCGGTCTACATGGAGGACCCCGAAGTTCTCCTTCAAGCCATCGAGTCGTACCTCGAGAACAAGGTGGGTGAAGTAATCCTCGTCGTAGACTACAAGGACACTCTAAACATCGAGAATATTCAGAAGAGATTCCCTGGAACAAGTTTTCCGAACATCAAGCTGATAGTGACGAAGGATCCGGGAAAGAGACCCGCCCTGGCTCGTGGAATAAGGGAGGCTACTGGAGAAATAGTCATTCTCTCCGACAGCGACACTTCCTGGGCTGAGAACCTACTCGAGGAGATTCTGAAGCCTTTCGTCGACCCGGAGATTGCAGGCGTCTCTGCGCGGCAGAACGTGGAGAGCCGGAACGAGTCGATGATATGGAGGATCGAAAACTGGCTTCTCGACATAAGATACATCGACTTCATCCCGGGAATGTCAGTTGACGGGGTTGTCAACTGTCTCTCCGGCAGGACGGCAGCCTACAGACGATCACTCTTACTCCCCGTACTAGATGAGCTCACCGGCGAAACATTTCTTGGCAAAACCTGTGTCGGAGGGGATGATGTGAGGCTCACTCATCTAATGCTAGTGCGTGGCTACAAGACGGTCTATCAGAGCACAGCTCGCGCACAAACTGTCTACTCTGGCGGATTCAGCAACTTCGTCAGAAGAAAAATCCGCTGGAGCAGGAACAGCTACAGAGCTAACCTACGCGCGTTCTGGCAGGGCTGGATCTGGCGGAAACCCTGGATTCTGCCAGTCAGCATATTCCACGCAACAGTAACGCCATACACTTTCGCACTTGGAGCGCTTGCCACGCTATATCTCGCACTGACCCACCCAGGGACACAGACGACAATATTCGGCGTCGCCTTCAACTTTCCCCTACTCTGGGTCATCTTATCAATCAGCGGCCGGTCAATCAAGGGATTAAGCCACTTGAGACAAGTACCCGGCGACCTATCCCTAGTGGTCATCGTCACATTTCTAATGCTTTTCGTAATGTTTCCCGTGAAGATCTTTTCCCTAATCACAATGAATAGCCAAGGCTGGGTTGGAACCAGACCGTCTCCTCAACTCTGAGTCTCCCCCCCACCTACCGGGTTAGTCCGAAAGCTGATGTCTCCGTCCGCGAAGTTCTGAGAAAGCACTTATGGGCTCTGCAACAGATCATATTCAAGGGTCAGAACCTTAGTGTTGCAAATTCGATGTTGTATGGATGGGGGGAGTCCCCCTCAACCCAGGCTATTTGTATGCTCGGCGATTGCATCGGGTTTGCTGGAAGATTGATGAACCTGTTTGTTGCGGATGAAGTCAATTGCCTAGCCGACCAAGTCCCGTTAAACTTCGCCAACCATATCTGTGCACCATTATACGCGCTCGGCGGATCTC
>WNGQ01002918.1_pt1 | contig 23450 bp, 23 predicted proteins | sample 5407661 | NCBI WGS metagenome assembly WNGQ01 (sample SAMN13153382, study PRJNA577476) | soil metagenome | isolation source: 60 cm soil or saprolite under Garry oak tree replicate 2 | place: USA:California | collected 2016-06-15 | reverse complement strand
GCCTGCACCACGTCGGCGAAATGCGTGAGCCAGGCCTGGCTGTGGTCCCCGGTCTCGATCGACACGAACACGGTGACGCCGAGCCCGATTTTCTCCGGATCGACGATCGCGACCCGCCGCTGGATCACGCCCTCGGCCTCGAGCCGCTGAATGCGCTTCCAGCATGGCGTCGAGGACAGCCCGACGCGCTGCCCGATTTCGGCGACCGACAGCGAGGCATCGGCCTGCAGCACCGCGAGAATTTTTCGATCGATGGCGTCCATTCGGCTCATGACCTGACCCCGGCAAACAGCGCTCGGCCCAAACGGGAATAAGTAGGAAATTATTCTGTCGCAAGCCAATCTCAGATTGTAAATGGAGTTCCGTCAACAACCAAAGCGAGCTTTTTTTGCAAAATGAAACGAGAATCGCCGCTGAATTCAGAACCTTAGCGTTGCGGGGGGAGGGAATCCGCGCCGAGCGGAAGAGGCGCTTCATCCTCCACCCAGGCGCGGATGAGGTGGTAGGCGATCGCGACCGGCGGCGGCGTGGCAAATCGCTCGGGATGCTCCCGCGTCAGCATCCGGGTGACCTCGGCGCGGTCGAACCAGCGCGCATCCTCGAGCTCGGTGCGGTCGATCGCGATCTCGGTCGAGCGCGCGGCGACGTGGCAGCCGATCATCAGCGACATCGGGAACGGCCAGGGCTGCGAGGCGAAATAGCGCACGTCGCCGCAATCGATGCCGGCCTCCTCGCGGATCTCCCGGCGCACCGCGGCCTCGATGGTCTCCCCCGGCTCGACGAAGCCCGCGAGGCACGACCACATGCCCGGCGGAAATCGCGACTGTCGCCCGAGCAGGCAGCGCCCGCCGCTCGTCGCCAGCATGATGACGACCGGATCGGTGCGGGGAAAATGCTCGGCCGCGCACGCCGGACAATCGCGCCGCCAGCCGCCCTGGACGGCACGGGTGAGCGCTCCGCAATTGGCGCAGAAGCGATGGCGCGCGTGCCAATGCAGGATGGCTTTCGCCTCGGCGAGCGCCGCGAGATGCTCGGTGCCGACCAGTCCCTGGACCGCGATCGAGCGCAGGTCGATGATCGACAGATCGGTCTTGGCCTTGAGCGCCTCGATCTCGCCGGCATCGATCGCAATGCCGAACCGCCCGGCGCCCCCGACGGTGCCGAGGAATACCATTGCCTGAACCCGGGCCAGGGCCTGCGCCTGGACCAAGGGGAACAAAGGATCGTTCCCGGCCGGGCCTTGCCGGAGCACCACGAGCTCGCTGCACAGGACATAGGCGCCCGCATCGCTGCGGCCGGCGAGCGCGGCCAGAAATTCCGCGTCGCTCCGCCGCTCGCTCTGACGCTCGACCGGGTCCACGGTGTAACCGAGCCGCGGCTTGGGGCCGAGGTCGAAAGGAGGCATGGATGGGCTCCGGCGGGCGGGCTCTCGACCGTGGCATGAAGGCGATTGTGGTGCAATGTGCCGGCCCCGGCCGCAAGCGCGGGATCGATCGAGCGGAAAGCGTGGAAAGCCCCGCGATGAAACGCCCGCAACTTGCGTTCCTGCCGGGTTGGGCCGATATAGGCAGCGGGAGGTTGGCGGTGGACGAGCCACTCGCCAACCGGGTCAGGTCCGGAAGGAAGCAGCCCTAACGAGCTCCGGTTCGGGTCGCTCGTCAGCCTCCCACCCCTCGACATGATCAGTCCAAGCACCACGCATTGGGGCCGCGGCGGACCGGAAGCACGATGAGCAACGCCGAGACCTCTGATCCGTGGCGCATGGGGCTCGAGGCGCCCTCCGCGGCGGCGCCGGCGGCAGGCTATCGCGTGCTCGCCCGCAAATACCGGCCCGCCACGTTCCAGGATCTGATCGGGCAGGACGCCATGGTCCGAACGCTCTCGAACGCGTTCGAGGCCGGCCGCATTCCGCAGGCCTGGATCCTCACCGGTGTGCGCGGCGTGGGCAAGACCACGACCGCGCGCATCCTCGCCCGCGCGCTCAATTATCAGCGCGAAGACGGCTCCGGCAGTCCGACCATCGACATGCCGACGCTCGGCGTGCATTGCCAGGCGATCATGGAGAGCCGGCACGTCGACGTGCTGGAGATGGACGCTGCGTCTCACAACGGCGTCGACGACGTGCGCCAGATCAACGATGCGATCCGCTACGCCCCGGTCAGCGCCCGCTACAAGGTCTACATCCTCGACGAAGTGCACATGCTCTCGGCTGCGGCGTTCAACGCGCTGTTGAAGACGCTGGAGGAGCCGCCGCCGCACGCGAAGTTCATCTTCGCCACCACCGAGGTCCGCAAGGTGCCGGTGACGGTGCTCTCGCGCTGCCAGCGTTTCGATCTGCGGCGGGTCGAGGCCGGGCTGTTGACCAAACATCTCGAGGGCATCGCCGGCAGGGAGGGAGTCTCGGCCGAGCCCGAAGCGCTCGCCCTGATCGCTCGCGCCGCCGAAGGCTCGGTGCGCGACGCGCTCTCGCTCCTCGACCAGGCGATCGCCCACGCCGGCTCGGATCGAGCCGCGCAGGTTGCGGTCGGCGCCGAGGACGTGCGGCAGATGCTGGGGCTCGCCGACCGTGCCCGTATCGTCGATCTGTTCGAGGCGACGATGCGCGGCGACATCGCCCGCGCGCTTGCCGAGCTGCGCGACCAGTACGATTCCGGCGCCGATCCCGCCGTCGTGCTCGCGGATCTCGCCGAATTCACCCATTTCGTGACGCGCGTGAAGATCGTGCCGGGCGTGGCGGAGGACCGCTCGCTCTCCGAGGTCGAGCGCCTGCGCGGCCGCGCTTTCGCCGCCGGCCTGTCGATGCGGGTCTTGTCCCGTGCCTGGCAGATGCTGTTTCGCGGCATCCCCGAGGTGCAGTCCGCGCCGAAGCCGATTGCAGCCGCCGAGATGGTGCTGATCAGGATCGCCTATGCGGCGGACCTGCCGACGCCCGATGAGGTGATCCGTTCGCTGCGCGAGGGAAAATCGCCGCAGGAGAATGGACCACAGCCGGCTGCCGCTCCGTCGCCCGGCCCCTCGCCGCGGCTCGAAATGCGCACCACGTCGCGCGCCGGCGGCCCGGCGCCGGTCCCGCGCGCGGAAGAGCCCGCGGCTCGTGCCGTTGCGGTCGCTCGCTTCGAGGATCTGATCGCGCTCGCGGACGAGAAGCGCGATCTTCCGACCCGCACCGCGCTCGAACGCGACGTCCGGCTGGTACGATTCGAGGACGGCAAGCTCGAGATCGCGCTCGAGCCGGGCGCCCCGAAGTCGCTGGTGCACGAGCTTTCCCGCAAGCTCGCGGAATGGACCGGGCGCCGCTGGCTGGTGGTGGTTTCCGCGGAGGCGGGCGCGCCGAGCTTGCGCTCGCAACTCGAAGCGCAGCGCTCCGAGCTGGTGCGCGGGGTGCGCGCCGACCCGTTGGTCCAGGCGGTGCTGTCGCGATTTCCGGGCGCCGAGATCCTCGACGTGCGCCGCCGCGAGTCCGAGCCGATGCTGCCCGCCGGGCCGGCTGGCGATGCCGAGGCGGGCGCGGGGCTCGACGAGAGCTCGGCGTTCGGCAGTCGCGGTGCCGAGGATGCGGTCGATGACGATTTCTGACCCGCCGACAGGCGATCCAGGGTGACGCGATGCCCGATTTCACCAGCCTGATGAAACAGGCGGCGGAGCTGCAGGCCAAGATGGAGGCCTTGCAGGCCGAGCTCGACCGGATCGAGGTCGAGGGCACCGCGGGCGGCGGCGCCGTGACCGTCAAGCTGACCGCCAAGACCGAGCTCAAGTCGGTCGCGATCGATGCTTCGCTGCTCAAGCCCGGCGACAAGGAGATCGTCGAGGACCTGCTGGTTGCGGCGCACGCCGACGCGCGCCGCAAGGCCGAGGCTCTGCTGCAGGAAAAGATGCAGCAATTGACCGGCGGATTACCGCTGCCGCCCGGCATGAAGCTGTTCTGATCGACGCATGTCCAGCGCCGCCGGCCCCGAAATCGACCGATTGATTCAGTTGCTCGCGCGCCTTCCGGGCTTGGGCCCGCGTTCGGCCCGCCGCGCCGCCCTGCATCTCATCAAGAAGCGGGAATTGCTGATGGCGCCGCTCGCCGCCGCCCTGCAGGCGGCGCTCGACAAGATCGAGATCTGCGCATTGTGCGGCAATATCGACACCCAGAACCCCTGCACTTTGTGCGTCGATCCCAGGCGCGACGCCTCGGTCATCGTCGTGGTCGCCGACGTCGCCGATCTTTGGGCGCTCGAGCGCGCGCAAGCCATCAACGCACGCTATCACGTGCTCGGCGGAACGCTTTCCCCGCTCGACGGGGTGGGTCCGCAGGAACTCGCGATCGATGCGTTGATCGCCCGCGCGCGGACCCCGAGCGTTGCCGAGGTGATCCTGGCGCTCAACGCCACGGTCGATGGCCAGACCACCGCCCACTACATCACCGACCTGCTGCAGGACGCGAACGTCAAGGTGACGAAGCTCGCGCACGGCGTCCCGGTCGGCGGCGAGCTCGATTACCTCGACGAGGGCACGCTCGCGGCCGCGATCCGGAGCCGCACCGCATTCTAGCGCAGGCGGGTGTGCCGGCTGGTGGTCGCCGCTTCGGCGGCGATCTGCCGAAAATGGCCGCGCCATTGCAACCAAGCCAGCAGCACGAAGCTCGGCAACGCCACCGCGACGCAGATTGCGAAGAAGGCCGGCCAGCCGGTCGCCGCCGCGACATAGCCGGCGCTGGAAGCGAGATACGTGCGGCCGACCGCCGCGAGCGCGGTCAGCAGCGCGTATTGCGTGGCGGTGTGCAGCGGGTTGCGGCACAGCGCCGACAGATAGGCGACGAAGATCACGGTGCCGATGGCGCTGGTGAAATTCTCGGCCGTGATGGCGAAGGCGAGCGCCGCGGCGTCGGTGCCGAGCGTCGCCAGCCAAGTGAAGGAAAGATTGGCTACCGCCTGCAGAACACCGCCGATCCACAAGCTGGTCGCCAGCGGAAACGCGCGGGCGACGAAACCGCCGGCAAAGCCGCCGATCAGCGTCGCCGCAAGCCCGACGCCCTTGACGATCGCCGCATATTCGTTGCGGGAAAATCCGATATCGATGACGAACGGCGCCGTCATGGCGCCCGCGAAGGCGTCGGTGAATTTGTAGAGCACCACGAACGCCAGCGCGACGAGTGCCATGTCGCGGGTGAGAAACTCGGAAAATGCGCCGATCGCGGCTTTGGCGACACGCGTGAGCGGATTCTCGGTCGCGTGCGCAGCTTCCGCCACGGCGGATTTTTCCGGTTCCGTGGCGAACAGCGTTGTGGCGATCCCGATCACCACCAGCGTCGCCATGACCACATAGCCCCAGGTCCACGCCGCGTGCCGGCCCGTTCCCATTGCCTCGAAGGCGCTCACCAGGAACAGGGCGCCGGCGGTGGAGGCCAGCATGCCGATGCGATAGGCCGCCACATAGGACGCCATGCCGGCGGCCTGCTCGCGGTCGTCGAGACTTTCGATCCGGAAGGCGTCGATGACGATATCCTGGGTGGCCGATGCGGTGGCAACGCAGAGCGCGCCGATCGCCACCACGGCCGGGGAGGCGGCCGGATCGCAGAAGCCGAGAAACACGATCGCTCCGATCAACAGGACCTGCGAGAGCACGAGCCAGGCGCGGCGGCGACCAAGCAGGCGCGAAAGCAGCGGCAGGTCGAGCGCGTCGACCAGCGGCGCCCACGTGAATTTCACCGCGTAGGGAGTGCCGACCAGGGCAAACAGACCGATGGTCTCGAGGTTTACGCCGGATTCGCGCATCCAGATCAGCAGCGTCGAGCCGGAGAGCGCGAGCGGCAGCCCGGCCGAGAAGCCGAGGAACAGGATGATCAGCACCCGCGGCTTGAGATAGACCGCAAGCGCGTCGAGCCATGCGGGACGTCCCACGTCCCCTGCGAGGGGGGTGGCCAAGGTCGGCTCGCGTCCAGGGGTCATGCTGCGGTCCGTCGTTCGTGCGGCTCAATAACCCGACGGATCGGCGGAAATCAGGGCTATTCGCCGGCTTCGAGCTTGCGGCCGATCGGCGCAGGGATGACGCGAGCCTGGGGGATCGGTTCTTGGTCCTGGAACTCCAGCGCCTCTCTTGTCGGCGGAGATGAGGATCTGCGCGACGTCGTCGGTCGCCTGCCCGAAGTGCTGCTGCAGCTTCAGCACGCGCTCGCGCAGCCGATCGACGTCGCCGATCAGGTGGCCGACCTCGGTGCGGATCTCCTGTACGGCATCGCGCATGCGGGCATCCTTGCAGATCTGCTGCATCACCTGGATGGCGAGCATGAGCAGCGAGGGCGAAACCAGCACGACCTGCGCCCGGTAGGCCTTTTGGATCACATCGTCGAAGCCGTCGTAGAGCTCGGCATAGACCGATTCCGACGGCACGAACATCAGCGCGATCTCCTGGGTCTCGCCGGGAATGAGATAGCGCTCGGCGATGTCGCCGACGTGCCGCAGCACGTCCTGGCGCAAGCGCTGCGCCGCCTGCTTGCGTTCGTCTTCGGTCGCGGCCTGACGCAGCGCGGTGACCGCTTCGAGTGGGAATTTCGCGTCGATCACGATCGGGCGCTCGTCGCCCGGAAGGAACACGGCGCAGTCGGGCCGGGTCCGGTTCGAGAGCGTGAACTGGAACTCGAACGATCCTTTCGGCAGGCCGTCGCGGACGATCGCCTCCATGCGGCCCTGGCCGAAGGCGCCGCGCGCCTGCTTGTTGGCCAGCACTTCGCGCAGCGAGGTCACCTGGCTGCTCAGATCGGTCAGGTTCTTCTGAGCGTTGTCGATGACCGCGAGCCGCTCGTGCAGGTGCCGCAAGCTCTCGACGGTGTGCCGGGTCGTCGTCTCCATCGACTGGCCGATCCGGTGGGTGACCGCATCGAGCCTTTCCGCGACCATGCGCGAGAGTTCTGCTTGGCGGCCGCCCAGGTTTTCGCCCATCATGTGGACGCGGCCCGCCGTATCGGCCTGGATGCGGGCAAGCTCGGCCATGCGGGCTTCGATTTCCTCGGCGTGGGCGGTCTGCCGCGCTGCCTCGACGCTGCGTGCATGCGAAGCGCGCGCGATGATGAGCGCTGTTCCAATCAGGGCCGTCAGCAATAGCGCCGCCGTAACGAGCGCCACCAGGACGCCGCTGCTGGGATCGCTGGCGGCCAGCAGAATCGGGTTCATCCGGCTCTTCTAGCGCGATTCGCGGCTCGGGCGCATGCATTGACCCCGCAGCGCCTTGCTCTTACATCGCCGCGCATGGCGCCGCGCTCCATCCTCATCTTGCCGGATCGCCGGCTGCGGCTGGTCTCCAAGCCGGTCGACAAGGTCGACGCGGGGATTCGTAAGCTTGTGGATGACATGTTCGAGACCATGTATGGCGCGCCCGGCATCGGGCTTGCAGCCATTCAGGTCGGCGTTCCCAAACGCGTCGTCACCATGGATCTCGCCAAGAAGGACGAACCGAAGACCCCGAAGGTCTACGTCAACCCGGAGCTCGTGTGGGCTTCGGAGGAGCGTGCCACCTACGAGGAAGGCTGCCTGTCGATTCCGGAATATTACGAGGAGATCGAGCGCCCGGCGCAGGTCAAGGTTCGTTATACCGATCTCGACGGCAATGAGCAGGAGGTCGAGGCCAACGGCCTGTTGGCCACCTGCCTGCAGCACGAGATCGACCATCTCAACGGCGTGCTGTTCATCGACCATCTCTCCAAGCTCAAGCGCTCCCGCATCATCCGCAAATTCGCCAAGGCGGCCAAGCGGGAAGTGGAGGAGTGAGTCGGCGGCCTGCGCTAATCGTTCCCCATAGCCTTGGGCATTCGGGCCGCGATCTGATATCCAGGCGCCGGAGGTGATCTATGCCGGATCTGCTTATCCAAGACATTGGTGACGAGGTGATGAGGCAGATCGAGGCCCGCGCGAGCGTGCACCTCCGAAGCTTGTCGGACGAAGCGAAGTCGCTGATCCGAAAAGGGCTTAGCGAGCGGGAAGGGGAGCTCAAGCTAGGCACCGCATTGTGCAGTCTGGTCGCCGCCGAGGACCGCGGCGACGATCTCGTATTTGAAGTTCCCGAGCCAGTACGGCCCCCGCCAGATTTCGAATGATCCTGGTCGATACCGATCGGGCGTTCATCCCTCTCGGTCAGAGGGATGGTTGCGGCCTGGAGCTTTCTCAACGATGCGCCTGATCTTCATGGGCACGTCCGAATTCGCGGTCCCCACGCTCCTCGAGCTCGTCGGGCGCGGCCACGAGGTTGCGGCGGTCTACACGGCGGCGCCCAAGCCCGCCGGCCGCGGTCTGGAGCCAAGACCGAGCGCGGTCGAGCGCGAGGCGCGGCGTTTCGGCCTGCCGATATCGACCCCGCAGACGTTGCGGACGCCGGGAGCGGCGGAAGGGTTTCGCGCCCATGGCGCCGAGGCGGCGGTCGTGGTCGCCTATGGCCTGATCCTTCCGAAATCGATCCTGGAAGCGGTGCCGCTCGGCTGTTTCAATCTGCATGCTTCGCTGCTGCCGCGCTGGCGCGGCGCCGCGCCGATCCACCGCGCCATCATGGCCGGAAACGCCGAGACGGGCGTCACATTGATGCGGATGGATGAGGGCCTCGACACCGGTCCCATCGCCATGGCCGAACGGGTGCCGATCGGGCCCGATATGACCGCGGGCGAGCTGCATGACGTGCTGGCGCGGCTCGGCGCCGACCTGATGGTGCGCGCGCTGGGCGGGCTCGAGCGCGGTACGCTGCAGCTGACGCCGCAGCCCGCAATCGGCGTTAGCGTGGCGCCCAAGATCGAGAACCGCGAGACCCGCATCGAGTGGGCGCGGCCGTGGAAGGCCGTGCACGATCATTGCCGCGGCCTATCGCCGGTTCCGGGCGCCTGGTTCTGGCTGAAGCCAGCCGGCGAGCCGCTGCGGATCAAGGTGCTGCGCACGACGCGAGGCGAGGGCCGGGGCCCGCCCGGGACTCTGTTGAGCGGGCGTTTTGACGTGGCCTGCGCGGACGCTGCGGTGCGGATCGTCGAGCTGCAGCGCGCGGGCCGGCAGCCGATGCGCGCGGAGGAGTTTTTGCGCGGAATGAAAATCGCGCCGGGCACGAAGTTCGGGTGAGGCGGAAATGCCCCGCCTCAAGCTGGTGATCGAATATGACGGCACGCCTTTCGTCGGCTGGCAGCTGCAGGCGGGCGGACCGTCGGTGCAAGGGCTGATCGCCGAGGCGATCGCGGCGTTCTCGGGCGAGCGCGTCGCCGTCTTCGGCGCCGGCCGCACCGACGCCGGCGTTCACGCGCTCGGCCAGGTCGCGCATTTCGATCTTACGCGCGACTGGCGCGCCGACCGGGTGCGCGACGCGCTCAACGCGCGGCTGCGCCCGCAGCCGATCGCCGTGCTCTCGGCCGAAAAGGTCGATGCCGGTTTCGATGCGCGATTTTCGGCGAAGCGGCGGCATTATCTCTATCGCATCATCAATCGCCGGGCGGATCTCGCGCTCGAGCGCAACCGCGCCTGGCGCGTGCCGCGGCGGCTCGATGCGGCGGCGATGCACGAGGCCGCGCAGGCGCTGGTGGGGCGCCACGACTTCACCACGTTCCGGGCCGCCGAATGCCAGGCCAAGTCGCCGGTCAAGACGCTGGATCTTTTCGCGGTCGAGCGCTCGGGCGAGGAGATCCGCATTTCCGCCTCGGCGCGCTCGTTCCTGCACCATCAGGTGCGCTCGATGGTCGGCTCGCTGGTGCTGGTGGGCGAGGGCAAATGGAGCGCGAAACATCTTGCCGCCGCGCTCGCCGCGCGCTCGCGCGGCGCCTGCGGCCCCGCCGCCCCGCCCGAGGGCCTGTATTTGGTCAGCGTGGAGTATTGATGGGAGTGCCCGGCAGCGCGTTTTACCTCCCCGCGAGGGGAGGCAAAGGCGGCCTTCCGGCCGCCGTTTGAACAACGCCGACGCGAAGCGTCGGTTATGGAGCGTCGCAAGACGCGAGACGGTTGGGGCGCTTAAATCCCCACCCCGCCGCTCGCTGCGCGAGCGGCGACCCTCCCCTTCGGGGAGGGACAATCACCCGAAATATTTTTCGAGCACGCGCCGGTAGATCGCGGTGAGTGCCTCGAGGTCCGCGATCGCGACCCGCTCGTCGATCTGATGCGCGGTCCGGCCGACGAGCCCGAGCTCCACCACCGGACAATAGTCCTTGATGAACCGGGCGTCGGACGTACCGCCCGCGGTGGAACGTGCCGGTTCATGCTCGGTGATCTCCGCGACCGCGCCCGCGACCAGATCGACGAACGGCCCCGGCTTGGTCAGGAACACGTCGGAATTCGAAGGCTCGAACTCCAGCCGCCAGCGTAGCTTCCCGGCCGCTGCTTCGCGACATCGCGCCTCGATGAGCCGCTCGAGCTTTGCCGGCGTGTGGCGATCGTTGAAACGGATGTTGAACCGCGCGCGCGCCTCGGCCGGGATCAGGTTCACGGTGCGATTGCCGACGTCGACCGAGGTGAACTCGAGGTTCGACGCATCGAAATGCTCGTTGCCCTGATCGAGCGGCTGCGCCATCAGTGCGCTCATCAGCGTGAGGAGCCCGCGGATCGGATTTTCGGCGAGCTGCGGGGAAGCGACGTGGCCCTGCTTGCCGGACACGATCAGCACGCCGTTGAGCGAGCCGCGCCGGCCGATCTTGATGGTGTCGCCTACTCGGGCGGCGCTCGTCGGCTCGCCGACGAGGGCATGATCGAACCGGATTCCGCGCTCGGCCGCCCAGCGCAGCAGCTTCACGGTGCCGTTGATCGCCACGCTTTCCTCATCTCCGGTGATCAGCAGCGAAATCGAGCCGCGCGGCTGGCCCGTGCGCGCGCCGACGTAATCCAATGCGGCAGCCACGAAGCAGGCGATGGCGCCCTTCATGTCGACCGCGCCGCGGCCGAACAGCTCGCCGTCCGCGATCTCGGCCGCGAACGGCGGGTGCGACCAGGCGGATTCCTCCCCCGGCGCCACCACGTCGGTGTGCCCCGCGAACGCCAGATGTTTTTCCCCTTGGCCGATGCGCGCGTAAAGATTGAGGACGTCGGCGGCTCCGGGTTCCGAGAACGTCAGCGTCTCCACGGCGAAGCCGGAGGATCGCAGCAGAGGAGCCAGCACGTCGGGCGTCCCGCCGTCGGCGGGCGTCACTGAGCGGCAGCGGATCAAGTCCCGGGCGATCGCGACCGGATCGGTGCTCATCTGCGCGCCTCCGCTCGCGATCATTCCAACGGATCGGGGCCGTATCGGTTCAAGCCGCGTGTTCCGCGCAAGAAGCCGAGCTCGACCAACGCCCAGATGCCGATTACGAGCGCAATCAGGCCGCACACGATCTGAGCCCCGACATTCCCGATATCGGCGGCGGCTTGGCCCGCGCCGCTGAAGAGCGCCGGCAGCACATAGAACAGCAGCAGCCACCAGCCGCTCTTGTCGCGATCGTGCAGCCGCTTCATGCCGACCGCAATCGAGCCGATGAACAGCACGATGAACCATACCAGCGCGACGATCGCGTACGCGATGGCCGCGGCGGGCGCCGGGTTGGGCACCAACAAGGCTGCAATTCCAGCCAGGATCAGAACGGAGACGAGATAGATCACGAAAAACAGCCAATACCTGGCGCGGTTGATCCGCCCGCTGAAGCTGAACAACAATTCGGTCCAATTCATCGTCTGGCCTCGGTCAATCCCTCAGCAGCTCGTTGATCGAGGTCTTGGCGCGCGTCTGCGCGTCGACCCGCTTGACGATGACGGCGCAATACAGTGCCGGGCCCGGCATGTTGCTGCCCTTGATCGGCTTGCCCTCGATCGTGCCCGGCACCACCACCGAGTACGGCGGCACCTCGCCCTGAAAGATCTTTCCGGTGTCGCGGTCGACGATCTTCGTCGAGGCGCCGAGGAACACTCCCATGGCGAGCACCGCTCCCTCGCGCACGATCACGCCTTCCGCGACTTCGGCGCGGGCCCCGACGAAGCAATTGTCCTCGATGATGACCGGCTCCGCCTGCAGCGGCTCGAGCACGCCGCCGATGCCGGCCCCCCCCGAGATATGACAATTCTTCCCGACCTGCGCGCAGGAGCCGACCGTCGCCCAGGTGTCGATCATGGTTCCGGCATCGACGCGGGCGCCGACGTTGACGAAGCACGGCATCAGCACCACGCCCGGCGCGATGAAGGCGGAGCGCCGCACGACGCAGCTCGGCACTGCCCGAAACCCCGCCTCCCGGAACCGCTGCTCGGTCCAGCCCAGAAATTTCGACGGCACCTTGTCCCACCAGCCCGAGCCGCCGGGGCCGCCGTCGATCCGCGTCATGTCATTGAGCCGGAACGAGAGCAGCACCGCCTTCTTGAGCCACTGGTGAACGCGCCAGCTGCCGTCTCCGCGCTTCTCCGCGACGCGCGCCTCGCCGCGATCGAGCAGATCGAGCGCGTGCTCCACCGCCTCGCGCACCGCGCCTTTGGTATTCGGTCCGATGCCGTCGCGGGCCTCGAACGCCGCATCGATGGTCTTTGCAAGCTCGCCGTGCGGCATCCGTCGGTCCTGATTGCTGCGCGTTGGGCGGGTTTGTCGGGGCAGCGGCAGATGAAGTCAAGCGGGCGGCCGGTCGGCCGAGGGCGCGAGCTCCGCGGCGATCCGTTGCAGAAATGCGGTGAGATCGTCGGTGACGTGATCGACGTGCGGAGCGTCGCGGCCCTCGAGCTCCCAATCCTGACGAAACACCGCACGCGTGCCCGCCGGCAACACCAGCACGGTGGTCATCCCGAGTGCGTGCGGAACGGCGAGGTTGCGCGCGAGATCCTCGAACATGGCGGCGCGTGCCGGATCGACCGCGTGCGCGGCGAGGAATCGTTCGTAGGTCTGCGGCTGCGGCTTGGGCTCGAGCTCGGCGGCGACGATGTCGAATACGCCGTCGAAATGCCGGTGGATGGCGAGCCGCTGCATCACCTGGTCGGCGTGCTTGCGGGTGCCGTTGGTCAGGATCAGCTTGCGGCCCCTGAGCTGCTCGATCGCGGCCCCGAGCGCCGGGTTGGGCTCGAGCGGCGAATGGTCGATCGCATGCACGAACTCCAAGAAATCGTCCGGATGCAGCCCGTGCTCCGTCATCAGCCCGCGCAGCGTGGTGCCATAGCGCCGGTAATAATCCTTCTGCACCCGGAACGCCTCCTCGGGGCCGACCTCGAGAAAATTGCCGATGAAATCCCGGATTCGTGCATCGACCTGCTGCCACAGATTCAGGTGATGTGGGTACAGCGTGTTGTCGAGATCGAACACCCAGGTCTCGACCCGAGCAAATCCGCGCGGGGCTTGCGGCTCAGCGGAAGCGGACATCACGCCCTCGGTCGTAGGCCCGGCTCGATCGCATCGCGGCCAAGCTGCTGCCCTTTACGGCTCCTGGAACCGCACGATCGTGCCGCTGCCCTCGATTCTGGCGAAGCCGGTCGAAGCCAGGCCTTTGCCGAGGCAGTCGGCTTGATCATTGAGCTCGAAGCGAACGTCCCGGGTGCACAGAATGGTGCTGCCGCCCCACACCAACGATTTTCCGGCACGCATCACCATGCGTCCATCCTTGTCGACGGCTTCGCCAAAACTGTAAAGCCGCTGCGGCTCGCCTGAGATTTCGGGCTTGAGGCATTTGCCGGGTTCGACGCGGTACCAGCCGCGGGTGACGACGGCGCTGCCGTCCTCGATCCCGAGCGCCGCCATGACGGTATAGCCGGTGTCGTTGCACCAGGAAAACCTGGTACCGGCGGATTGCTGGACCGCCCCGACGAGGGCATCGAAAAAGCCGGGCTGCGTCGAAGCTTCGGCGGAAAGGCCGCGGTCCTTGAGGAATCGGGCGAGCGCGGCTTCGGTCTTCTTGCCGGGAACGCCGTCGATCGGATTGGCATCATAGCCGGCCGCGACCAGCAGCCGCTGAATTCCGGCAAGTCGCGCCTGCTCGTCGCTGTAGTCGGCCGGCTCGGCGATATTGGCCGTCAATCCTTGTTCGCCTGGCGTCGGCTGAATGGCCGTGAAGCCCACGAGGCGCTGGCCCTTGCGGGCGACGCAGGAGCGCGCGCCCGCGATCACGAAATTGCCGTCGGCGACGCACAGCTCCCCATGCGCCGCCTGCGCCGGCGGTGAAGAGCCGTAGAGGGCGAGCGCGCGGGCGTGCACATAGAGGTGCTCGGCCTCGAGAGTGCCCTGGAGCACGATCCGGCACTGGCCGGGCTCGACCCGAAACCAGCCGCGGCTCGCCGCGCTCCCCTTGTCCTCGAGCGCGAGCGCGAGGTCGAGGACATAGCTCGTTCGGTTGCACAGCCGCAGATCGGCGGAGGCCGGGGAGTGGAGTGCCGATAGCGCTGTGGCTGCCAGCACTGCCGATGCGGTTGTGCAAGCACGTCGCCGCTTGCTGCTCCCTCCCCCAGCCGAACTCGGGTGTTCCCGAGTTCGGCCATCGTATGATTGGTCCAAGTCGGAAACATCCGAATTGGACGTGGGGGAGGGATGGCGAACGGGGTGCATATCTTGCTGATCACCGCCCTTTCGGAGCAAGCGGCGCAGGCTCATCGATGGATCAGCGTGCCCGCGCCGAGGTCGGTGAGCAGCTCCAACAGCACGGCATGCGGGACCTTTCCGTCCAAGATCACCACGCCGTCGACGCCTTGCTCGAGCGCCTCGACCGCGGTCTCCACCTTGGGGATCATGCCGCCGGAAATCGAGCCGTCGGCGATCAGGCGCCGCGCCTCGTCGACCGACAGCTCTTCGATCAGTTTCCGCGAGCGGTCGAGCACGCCCGGCACGTCGGTGAGCAGCAGCAGGCGCTTGGCCTTGAGCGCGCCCGCGATGGCGCCCGCGAAGGTGTCGGCATTCACGTTGAAGGTGCCGCCGTCCGCCGAGCTCGCGACCGGGGCCAGCACCGGAATGAGTTCGCGTCCGATGATCTGCTGCAGCACCCGGACATCGACCTTTTCCGGCTCGCCGACGAAGCCGAGGTCGACGATCCTCTCGATATTGGAATCCGGATCGACGATCCTGCGGCTCGCCTTGCGGGCGAGCACGAGGTTGCCGTCCTTGCCGCATAGCCCGACCGCGCGTCCGCCGGCTTCGTTGATATGCGCGACGATCTGCTTGTTGATGGATCCGGCCAGCACCATCTCCACGATCTCCACGGTCGCCGCATCGGTGATGCGCAGGCCGGCCGCGAACTCGGATTTGATGCCGAGCCTCGTGAGCATCGCCTGGATCTGCGGGCCGCCGCCGTGCACGACCACGGGATTGATCGCTGCCTGCTCGAGCAGGACGATGTCGCGGGCAAACGCGCGCGCGAGCTCCTCCTCGCCCATGGCGTGCCCGCCGTATTTCACCACGACGGTCTCGTTGTCGTAGCGCTGCATGTAGGGCAGCGCCTCGGACAGGATGCGGGCCTTGTCGACGGGGGTGGCCTTCATGGGCGGGCTCACTGTGGCTGGCGTCGTTTTAGCGGTGCGCGCGCTCGCGCGGAAGGGGCGATCAGCCGCCCCGGCTCCACCGCGATCCGTCGCGTTCGCGTTCCGCCTTGATCCGAGCAATGGCGGCGCGCAGTTCGGGGATGCCGGCTCCGGTCCGGGCCGAGGTCGCCGCAGTGTCGGGAAAGGCCGCGGGCCGGCGCTCAATCGCCCTGCGCAGGGCGGCGATCGCCGGCGCAAGCTCGGCATCGTCGACTTGATCGATCTTGGTGAGCACCAGCTGATAGCTCACGGCCGCCTCGTCGAGCATGCCGAGCAGCGGCGCATCGGTGTCCTTGAGGCCATGGCGGGCGTCGATCAGGACGTAGACCCGCACGAGATTGGCACGGCCGGCGACATAGGCGTGGATCAGTCCGGTCCATTCCGCGATTTTTTGCTTCGGCGCGGCTGCATAGCCGTAGCCCGGCAGATCGACGAGCCGCAGCGAGTGCCCCGTCGAGAAGAAGATGAGTTCCTGGGTGCGACCGGGCGTATGCGAGGTCCGCGCCAGCGCGCGCCGGCTCGTCAATGCATTGATGAGGCTCGACTTGCCGACGTTCGAACGTCCCGCAAAGGCGACTTCGGTACCCTCCGCGGCGGGCAGGACGCCGAGCGAGCCGGCGGCCGCGAGGAACCGCCATTCCCCGGCGAACAGCTTTCGCCCGGCCTCGATCTCGTCGGGAGTAAACGCGGAGGCGACCGGCGAATCGTGTTGGGATGCTTCGCGCATGCTCGCCTTTCAGGCTTTACCCCCTGAAGTGGAGGCAAAGAGCGCCCGCGGTTCGGCCCCGGTCAGCTCTGCGGCTTGCGCCTGGCGAACAAGGATTTCAGATTGTCGAACAGCTCGATCTTGGCGCCGTTCTTATGCATGATGATCGATTGCTGGATGACCGACAGCAGGTTGTTCCAGGCCCAGTAAATCACCAGGCCGGCGGAGAAATTCGCCAGCATGAAGGTGAAGATCACCGGCATCCAGTCCATCATCATCTTCTGGGTCGGATCGGGCGGGGCCGGATTGAGCTTCATCTGCAGCCACATGGTGACCCCCATCACCAGCGGCCAGGCGCCGAGCATCAGGAACGGCCCGAGCAGCGGCAGGTGCGAGGGATCCCAGGGGATCAGCCCGAACAGGTTGAATACCGTGGTTGGATCGGGCGCGGACAAGTCCTTGATCCAGCCGAAGAACGGCGCGTGTCGCATCTCGATGGTGACGAACAGCACCTTGTAGAGCGAGAAGAACACCGGGATCTGAATCACGATCGGCAGGCAGCCAGCGAGCGGATTGATTTTCTCCTTCTTGTAGAGCTCCATCATCTCCTGCTGCTGTTTGACCTTGTCGTCCGGATAGCGCTCGCGGACCGCCTGCATCTGCGGCTGCAGCCCCTTCATCTTCGCCATCGAGGCATAGGCTTTGTTCGCGAGCGGGAAGAACAGCAGCTTGACCAGCACCGTGACGATGAGGATGGCGACACCGAAATTGCCGACCAGCCGGAAGAAATAATCGATCAGCTTGAACATCGGCTTGGTGATGAAATAGAACCAGCCCCAATCGATCAGCAGCTCGAAGCGATTGAGGCGCAGCGCCTTCTCGTAGCTGTCGACCACGGAGACTTCCTTGGCGCCGGCGAACAGTCGACTTTCGGCGGTGCCGGTAGTGCCCGGCGCGATGGTCTGCGGATCCAGCAGATAGTCGGTCTGGTAGGTCTGGACCGAGCCGACCGAGCCCGCGGAGAACCCGGCGTGGAGCGGAGCCGAAACGTCGGGCAACAGCGTCGCCGCCCAATATTTGTCGGTGATGCCGAGCCATCCGTTGGTGACGTTGAAGGCCAGCCGCTTCTTGTCTTCGATGGTCTTGTACGTCACCTCCTGGAGGCCCTGGTCCCCGAGCACGCCGATCAGGCCCTCGTGCAGGATGTAATAGCCGAGCGTGGGCGGCGTGCCGTGGCGCGAGATGAGCGCATAAGGCGACAGCGTCACCGGCGCCTGGCCCTTGTTGATGACTTCGTCGTGCACGCTGAACAAATACTTGTCGTCGACCGAGACGGTGCGGCGAAACTCCAGACCTTCACCGTTGTCCCACGTGAGCGTCACCGGGCGGTCGACGCCGAGGCTGCCGGAACCTTGCTGGCGCCAAACGCTGTCGGCACCCGGCAGCTTCGCGCCGCCGGCCGGGGCAAGCCAGCCGAACTCCGCATAGAACGGATGCGGGCTGCCGGACGGCGACAGCAACTCGATGTTCGGCGAATTGGGATCGATGGTCTCGTGAAATCGCTTGAGCGAGACGTCGTCGATGCGGCCTCCGGTGAGCGCGATCGAGCCGCGGATTTGCGGCGTGTCGACTTCGATGCGCCGGGATTTGCCGAGCGCTTCCCCGCGCGAGAGCGGATGCTCCGGCGCTCCCGTAACCGGCGCGGTGGGGAGCTGCGCGGCGCTGCCCGGTTCCTGGGCGCGCTGCGGGCTGCCGGCGACGGTCTGCGACTGCTGCTGCGGCTGCGCCTGTTTCTGCTTCTCGAGGTAGGGCAGTCCGAAGTAATACTGCCAGATCAGTAACACGAGCCCGGAGAGCACGATCGCCAGTATGGTGTTCTTGCTCTCGTTCATCGCGTGCTCTCGTCCTCGGTGGCGGGCCGCCGGTTCGCCTGCGTCTGGGCGCGCTGCGGCTGCCGCGCGCTTTTCTCGTGCACGTGCCGCAGCGCGCGCTCGAACGCGGCGAGCAATTGCGGAAACGGCAGGGCGAGCGCCGCCCTGCGGCCGATCACCACGTAATCATACCCGCGCCGCGCCGCCACTGCCGATGCCCTCACCATTTCCCGGAGCCGGCGCCGCACCCGATTGCGCTCGACCGCATTGCCGACCTTCTTGGCGACGGTGAAGCCGAACCGCGCCGGCCCGGCGTCCTGACGAGGGCGCGCCTGGAGCACGAACGCCGATGCCGAGGCCTTGATTCCCCGCGCGGCGGCGAGAAAGTCCGCCCGCTGCTTCAGCCGCTCCATCGAGGCCGCGCCGGAAGCGCGATCAGGCACTCAGCCGTTTGCGGCCGCGCGCGCGCCGCGCCGCAATCACCCTGCGGCCGCCCTTGGTTGCCATGCGGGCCCGGAAGCCATGCCGACGCTTGCGCACCAGCTTGCTGGGTTGATAGGTCCGTTTCACGAATGGGTCTCCGGCTTGCGCGGCATGCCCGCACTGGGTTCGGCGCCGAACCGCGCTCCCGGCGCTCGAAATCGACCGCCCGGTCGCGCAAAGTCCCGCGGCTTATACGGGACCGCGATCGGCCAAGTCAATGCGCGGTTGCGGTGCAACAGAGAAAGTGCGTCTCGCCATCATGGGCGCGACACCGGCTGTCTCCAGCTTGTCAAATGCCGGTGAAAGGTGATCGGCAAGCGACGCCTTGATGTATATGTCATCGTTCATGCGCCTTTCCGACGATCACGCTCCGCACCGCTCGCTTTGCCGCTGACGATGCCGAACAAGGAACGACATGCTGCGGTCCCCGGCCCCGGCCCGGCTGTTGCCGGGCCGCTTCGGCTGCGTCGTTTCCTGCCGTTTGCCGCAGTCGTGGTGGCGATGGCCGTGATCCTGGCGATGGGTTGGCATCGGCAATTGTCGTTCGAGACGCTGGTTCGGCACCGTGCCGGTATCGATGCGTTCGTGGCCGACCATTATGCGGCCGCCATCGCCGCGTTCATGGCGCTCTACGTTGCGGTCGCGGCCTTGTCGATCCCGGGCGCGGCCGTACTCACCATTTGCGGCGGCATCCTGTTCGGATGGCTGGCGGGCGGCCTTGCCGCCATCGTGGGGGCTACCGCGGGCGCTACCATCATCTTTTGCATCGCGCGCACCGCGTGCGGCGAATCCCTGGTGCGCTGCGCCGGACCCCGCGCGCAGAACATCGCCAATGGATTGCGCTCCGACGCCTTCAGCTATCTGCTGTTCCTTCGCTTGGTCCCGATTTTTCCGTTCTGGCTGGTCAACCTGGCTCCCGCGCTCGTCGGCGTGCGCCTTGCCACGTTCGTCGGCGCGACCGCGCTCGGGATCGTTCCCGGAACCTTCGCCTATGCGCTGGTCGGTGAAGGGCTCGACAGCGTGATCCGCGCCGAGGGTGCGGCGTTTCGGGACTGCCTCGCCGCCGGAGCGGCCGACTGCCGCCTGCATTTCGATATGGCGGCCGCGCTCACGCCGCAGCTTTTGGCCGCGCTGGTGGCGCTGGGATTGATTGCGTTGCTCCCAATTCTCCTGCGACGCTGGCGGGCGCGCGACCCCGCCGATTCCTGACGCGAAGCCGAGAGCCTGTTCCTTTCCGCGGCGCACGGAATCCAACAAACGCGTCTTCTCGGGGCCCGTCCGGCTATGGTCGCGGCTTCCGGCGAATGCGAATACATTGGCTCCCCGCCGCCCCCCGCCGCCCAGCGAGTGCGCGATGACCGAAATCCTGACCCCAGATCTTTGCGTGATCGGCGCCGGCTCCGGCGGCCTTTCGGTCGCGGCGGCCGCTGCGGCATTCGGCGTGCCGGTGGTGCTGATCGAAAAAGGCAAGATGGGCGGTGACTGCCTCAATTACGGCTGCGTTCCTTCGAAAGCGCTGCTCGCCGCCGCCAAACATGCGGACGCATTCCGGCGGGGAGCGCCGTTCGGCATTGCGGCGCAGCGGCCGCAGGTCGATTTCGGCAAGGTGCATGAGCACGTACATCGCGTCATCGCCGCGATCGCGCCCAATGATTCAGTCGAGCGCTTCAACGGGCTCGGGGTGCGCGTCATTGTCGGCGCCGCCCGCTTCAAGGACAGACGGACGGTCGCGGTCGGGGAGTTCGAGATCAAGGCGCGGCGTTTCGTGCTGGCAACCGGGTCTTCTCCCGCGGTGCCGCCGATTCCCGGACTCGATCGGGTGCCATATTTCACCAACGAGACCATCTTCGATCTCGCCGAATGTCCGCGCCGTCTCGTGGTGATCGGCGGGGGCCCGATCGGGCTGGAGCTGGCGCAGGGGTTTCGCCGGCTGGGGGCCGAAGCGATCGTGATCGAAGCGGCGAGCCCGCTCGCCAAGGACGATCCGGAATGCGCCGCCGTCGTTCTCGATGCGCTCGCCCGCGACGGCGTCGAGATCCGCCCGCACACCAAGGTGCTCCAGGTCGGAACGGGGTCGGACATCAAACTGGCGGTCGAAGGTCCCGGCGGCCCCGAGACGATCGAAGGCAGCCATCTGCTGATCGCAGCGGGACGGCACGCCAACATCGGGGGGCTCGATCTTCAAGCGGCCGGCATTCGCCATGAACCTCACGGCATTTCGGTCGGCAAGCGGCTCAAGACCAGCAACCACCGGGTCTATGCCATCGGTGACGTCATCGGCGGCCTGCAATTCACCCATGTCTCGAATTATCATGCCGGGCTCGTGATCCGGAACGCGCTGTTCCGCTTGCCGGTCCGGGCCAGAAGCGACGCCATGCCGTGGGTGACGTACACCGACCCCGAGCTGGCGCAGGTCGGCTTGACCGAGGCGGAAGCGCGCAAGCGCGGCGCGATCCGGGTGCTGCGCTGGCCCTATCACGAGAACGACCGCGCGCAGGCCGAACGCGAGACCCGCGGTCACATCAAGGTGGTGACGAGCCGGAGCGGGCGGATTCTGGGCGCGACCATCGTCGGTGCGCAGGCGGGCGAACTGATCGCGACTTGGGCCCTTGCCGTCCATCAGGGGCTCAACATCCGGGCGCTTGCCGAGCTGGTATTGCCGTATCCCACGCTCGGCGAGATCGGCAAGCGCGCCGCGATGGGCTATTTCGCTCCGGGTCTGACCAGCCCCTGGGTGCGGCGCATCATCGCGCTGCTGCGCCGTTTTGGCTGACGAGACGCATCTTTTCGCCCAATTTTCGGGCCGACCGCTATGATATCTCTACGATAAGAGGGAATATTCGGCCGGTTGTGCCGGTTCGTGGCTGGGATCAGCAATGATGCAAGTGGCGGCAACGGGTGCAATCGGTCCGCGCCCCTCCCGTCTCGGGTTGTCGGGCAAGCTCCTCGTCCTCACGATTCTGTTCGTGATGATCGCCGAGGTGCTGATCTATGTGCCGTCGATGGCCAATTTCCGGGTCAATTGGCTCAAGGACCGGCTCGCCTCGGCGCACACTGCGGCGCTCGTGCTCGACGCGGTACCGCCGCGGGGCACGGTCCCGGAGGGTTTGGCGCGAAAGATCCTCGAGGACGTCGGCGCCAAGGCCATCGCCATGAAGATGGGGAACACCCGGCGTATGCTGGCGAGCTCGGAAAACCTGCCGCCAGTCGCCCACGACTACGACATGCGCGAGGTATCCGCGTTCCGTGCCATCCTCGATGCGGTGGCGACGCTGCTCTCCGGCAGGCACGACCTGATGCGCGTCGTCGGCCCCGCGCCGATGGGCGGCGAGTTCATCGAGCTCGTCATGGAGGAGGCGCCGCTGCAGCGGGCGATGTGGCGGTTCTCGCGCAACATCCTGGTGCTCTCGCTGATCATCTCCGGCATCACCGCGTCGCTGGTCTATTTCGCCCTGCATTACCTGTTCGTGCGGCCGATGCGGCGCATCACCGCCAACATGATGGCGTTCCACGGCGATCCTGAGAATCCCGCGCGCATCATCGCGGCCTCGGGGCGACGCGACGAGATCGGCATCGCCGAACGCGAGCTCGCGGCCATGCAGGGCGACCTCGCCTCGATGCTGCAGCACAAGAGCCGGCTCGCCGCGCTCGGGCTCGCGGTCTCGAAGATCAATCACGATCTGCGCAACCTCCTGACCTCCGCGCAGCTGTTCTCGGATCGGCTCTCGAGCCTCAACGATCCGCGCGTGCAGCGTTTTGCCCCGAAGCTGATGCGCGCGCTCGAGCGCGCGATCGCGTTCTGCCAGTCGACGCTGTCCTACGGCCAGGCGCACGAGCCGCCGCCGGATCGCCGGATGGTGGCGCTCGAGCCGCTGGTCGAGGAGGTGCGCGAGACGCTGGAGCTCGGCCCGGACGCGAAGATCCGCTGGGTCGGCGCGGTCGAGCGCGGGCTCATGGTCGATGCCGACCCCGATCAGCTGTTCCGCGTGCTGCTCAATCTGGCGCGCAACGCCGTGCAGGCGCTCGAGACCCGCGCGCCGAACGAGCCCGGCCGTGACCAGGTTCGCATCACCGGCCGGCGCGAGGGCGCGGTGGTTGCGATCGAGGTCTCCGACACCGGCCCGGGCCTGGGCGAGAGGACCCGCGCGCACCTGTTCGAAGCCTTCCAGGGCTCGACTCGTCCCGGCGGCACCGGGCTCGGGCTTGCGATCGCGTCGGAGCTCGTCCGCGCCCACGGCGGCGAGATCCGGCTCGTCGACGGCACCATCGGGGCGACCTTCCGGCTCACCATCCCGGACCGCGCGGTCGAGCTTGGCGCGCGGCGCAGTGAGCGGGCGCGGGCGTGAGCATCCCCTCCCTGCGATGCGGGAGGGTGGCGAGGCGCGTGGCGCCGAGCCGGGAAGGGGTGGAATGGCGGCTGAAGCATGAAGCAGCCTTGGGGTCCCCCCGCGCTCGCCCGTTGGGCAGCGGCACACGGCCGGAAAGCTCGCCCGGCCGAAGAAGGCGGCCCTTTTTGCGATGGTATTTCGAAAAAAGGTGCAGGCAGCTCAAAGACCTAAGACGATTCAATTCAAATCACACCTTTAGATCTAACAATCTTCCATCAATAAAATTGTTGGTTGGTTAGGCGACGGATGATCCGGAAAGACGTGGCATGCGATTTCAGAGACGGCAGGAGAACCGAGTCTCCGCGGCGTCGAAGCGCAACAGCGCCGAGCCCCGACCCTTGCCAGCTCCAGCCCAAGCCGTTAGCTATTCCCGGTCCGCCGCGGCCGCGCCTGCCGGTCCGGCTTCGACAAAAAGCGCCCGTAGCTCAGCTGGATAGAGCACCAGACTACGAATCTGGGGGTCAGGAGTTCGAATCTCTTCGGGCGCGCCAATATTACATACCTGCAGCGGGGGGTGAACGGGTACTCTCAGATGCGTGTTATCCCGGACTCTGGCACCCCGCGAGCA
>WNGQ01008289.1_pt1 | contig 23481 bp, 25 predicted proteins | sample 5407661 | NCBI WGS metagenome assembly WNGQ01 (sample SAMN13153382, study PRJNA577476) | soil metagenome | isolation source: 60 cm soil or saprolite under Garry oak tree replicate 2 | place: USA:California | collected 2016-06-15 | reverse complement strand
CGCGGTGTTGAAGGGGAGCGGCGGCGCGCCGCCGAAGGGCGCGCTCATCATGACGACGGAACCAAACACATCGGGGCGCAGCAGCGCGCACCAGGCCGCGACCGGGCTGCCGAAATCATGGCCGATGACGGCGTCCACGCTGCGATGGCCGAAGGCAAAGACGAGCCCCAGCGCGTCGCGCACCAGATTGGTCAGGCGGAAGGGAGCAAGCTCGCCGTCGTACGTTGCGTGCCAGCCGGTGGTGCGGCCATAGCCGCGCTGGTCCGGCGCGATCACGTGATAGCCGGCCTCGCTCAGCGCCGGCATCACCTTGCGCCAGCTATAGGCGAGCTCCGGAAAGCCGTGCAGCAGGAGCAGGCACGGCCGCCCGCGCGTCTCGAAGCCGGCTTCCAGCACGTGCATGCGCAAGCCGTTGATGCCGTCGACAAAGCGCGAGCGAATGGTGGGTGGGAGGGGGAGATCGGGGAAAGTGGGTGTCGTGGTCATGACTGCGTCTCCTCATGGTGAGGAGGCGCGCATGCGCCGTCTCGAACCATGAGGCCAAGGTATCGCTCATCCTTCGAGACGCGCGCAAGGGCGCGCTCCTCAGGATGAGGACCGGCGCGCGCCATGTCGTGCGGCTGCACCACCGCCTTGACCTCTTCGCCCATCTCCTCGTTGGGCACGCCGAACACCGCAACGTCGGCGACATCGGGATGGCCGATCAGCACGTCCTCGGTCTCCTGCGGATAGATGTTCACCCCGCCGGAGATGATCATGTAGGACTTGCGGTCGGTCAGATAGAGAAAACCCTCCGCATCGACATAGCCGACGTCGCCGAGTGTCGACCAGCCCTTGGCGTTGTGGGCGCGTTTCGTCTTTTCGGGATCGTTGTGATAGGCGAAGGCGGGCGCGTCGGCGAAATACACCGTGCCGATCTCGCCTGTCGGCCGCTCCTCGTCGTTCTCGTCGAGTATCTTGATCTTGCCGACCACGGCGCGGCCGACGCTGCCGCGATGGGCGAGCCAGGCTTGCGAATTGCAGACCGTGACGCCGTTGCCTTCGGAGCCGGCGTAATATTCGATCAGGATCGGTCCCCACCATTCGATCATCTTGGCCTTGACCTCGATCGGGCAGGGCGCCGCGGCATGGATCGCGCCTTGCAGCGAAGCGACGTCGTAGCGGCTGCGCACCTCGTCCGGCAGCTTCAGCATGCGCACGAACATGGTCGGCACCAGCTGCGACTGCGTGACCTTGTGCGTCTCGACCAATTTCAGGAATTCCTCCGCATCGAAATGCTCCATGATAACAGAGGTGCCCCCCAACGTGATCGCCATCATGTTGAAGCGCAGGGGAGCGGCGTGATAGAGCGGCGCCGGCGACAGATAGATACTGTCCGCGTTCATGCCGCACATGTCGGCGCAGAGAATCCTCAGGAACGGATTGGGCAGATCGATCGGATGGCCTTCGAACTGCTTCTTGATGCCCTTCGGCCGGCCGGTGGTGCCGGACGAGTAGAGCATGTCGTAGCCTGCGACCTCATCCGCGATCGGCGTCGTGGGTTGCACGATGGCCTCCTTGTCCCAGGAGCGGAAGCCGGTGAGAGGTTCGTCGAGCATGAAGAACATGAGCTCGCCGGCAGCGCCGGTGACCAGGTCCTTGACCTGCTCGGCGCATTTCGGCGAGGTGATGAAGACCTTGGCGCCACAGTCTTTGACGATATACGCGATCTCGTCCTTGGTCAGGTAGCGGCTGATCGCGGTGTAATAGAGCCCGCTTCGTTGCGCCGCCCAGCAGATCTCCATGAAGGCCAGCCGGTTTTCCATCAACAGCGCGACATGGTCGCCGGCCTTCAGGCCGAGCTTGCGAAACAGCTGTGCGCCCTGGTTGGAGAGTTCGTCGAGTTCGCGATAGGTGATGGCCTTGCCGGTCGCCGCCATCCGATAGGCGATCTTGTCGGGATGGGTGCGCGCATGGATCGAGGGATGGGTCACAGATGTTTCCTTGAGCGACTTTTATTTTGCGTCGCCCCGGCGAATGCCGGGACCCATAGCCACAGAATTGAATTATTGAGCGATCCGTGGCCCCAGCTCGGCATAACCACCAGCGATTGTGGTTATGGGTCCCGGCTCAAGGCCGGGAAGACACCCTTTGTGTGGACGCCTTCTACAGCCGCTCCACGATCGTCACGTTGGCCATGCCGCCGCCTTCGCACATGGTCTGCAGCCCATAGCGCTTGTTGCGCTGCTTCAGCGCGTTGACCAGCGTGGTCATCAGCTTGGTGCCCGAGCCGCCGAGGGGGTGGCCGAGTGCGATCGCGCCGCCATTGACGTTGAGTCGGGCCGGATCGGCGCCGGTCGTCTTCAGCCACGCGGTCGGCACCGAGGCGAAGGCCTCGTTGACCTCGAACAGATCGATGTCGTCGATCGACATGCCGGCCTTCTGCAGCGCGCGCTGCGTCGCCGGCAGCGGCGCCTCCAGCATGATTACGGGATCGCCGCCCATCATGGTCATGTGGTGGATCCGCGCCATCGGCTTGATACCGAGCGACTTCAGCCCGCGCTCGTTGACGACCATGACGCCCGAGGCGCCGTCGCAGATCTGGCTGGCGCTGGCGGCCGTCAGCTTGCCGTTCTCCGCGATCAGCTTGACGCCCCTGATGCCCTCGAGGCTGGCATCGAAACGGATGCCTTCGTCGATATGATGGGTGTCGGTCGAGCCATCGGCGCGGGTGATTTGGACCGGCACGATCTCGTCCCTGAAGCGGCCGGCTTGCGTGGCCGCGATCGCGCGCTGGTGGCTGTTGAAGGCATATTCGTCGAGGTCGTCTTTGGAAAGACCGTATTTCTCGGCCATCATTTCCGCGCCGGTGAACTGGCTGAACACGATGTTCGGGTATTTCTTCTCGATGCCCGGGCTCTTGTAGGTGCCGAAGCCGTTCTTGGCGGGGAGCTGCGAGGCCAGTCCCATCGGCACCCGAGTCATCGATTCGACCCCGGCGGCGATCACCACATCCATGGCGCCGGACATCACCGCTTGTGCCGCAAAATGCAGCGCCTGCTGCGAGGAGCCGCACTGGCGGTCGATCGAGGTCGCGGGCACGCTTTCCGGCAGCTTCGAGGCCATCACGGCGTTGCGGGCGATGTTGTTGGACTGTTCGCCGGCCTGCATCACGCAGCCCATGATCACGTCCTCGATCTGGTCGGGGGCGGCGCCGGAGCGCTCGACCAGGGCATCGAGCACGACTGCCGCGAGATCGGCCGGATGCCAGCCGGCGAGCCGTCCCCCCTTGCGGCCTCCGGCGGTACGTGCGGCGGCGACGATATAGGCCTCGGCCATCTTCTCAATCTCCCTGACTTTGTTTTTGTGTGGGTCTTGCCCGATTGACGGCAGCGGATTTAAGTGGCGTCCGCGGATTTAGTCAATCGATCAATTAACTCTTGAGTGCGGCGCCGGCATCGGCTTAGCTGCGCGTCGATTTCCAATGGTCTGGCGGGAACAGTTGAATACCAGCGCATCGAACAGGCTTCCGGCGGCGAAGAACCCCACGGCCGAGAAGCTCCTGGTGGCGGCCAGCGAATTGATGATCGAGCGCTCCTCGATCGAAGTCTCGCTCTCCGACATCGCGCAGAAATCGGGCGTCAACGCAGCCCTGGTGAAATACCATTTCGGCAACAAGGATGGGTTGCTGCTGGCGCTGCTGGCGCGGGATGCCGCGACCGAAGTGTCCAACCTCGAATATCTCCTGGCCCAGCCGATCACGCCGACCGCGAAGCTGAAGCTCCACATCGCCGGCATCATCCGCGCCTACCATCGGTTTCCCTATATGAACCGGCTGATCCACTATCTTCTGCACGAAACCAGCGCCGAGGCCGCCGACGAAGTGTCGACGTTCTTTGTCGCGCCGCTGCTCGATTTCCATCGCCGGCTGCTGAGCGAGGGCATCAAAAGCGGCGAGTTCCGCAACATCGATCCGGTCTTGTTCTACACCAGCCTGATCGGCGCCTGCGATCACCTGTTTTTCGGCCGGCATGCGATGTCGCGCGCGACCGGCGTCGGTCCCGTCACCGACGAGGTTTGCCGCGAATACATCAAGCACATGGAAGCGTTGATCTGCGGCGGGATGCTGCAAGGGACGGAGCGAGTGGCGAGTGGCGAGTAGCGAATAGGGGAAGACCGAGACGGCAGATCTGTGTTTCCCCATTCGCCATTCGCTACTCCCTATTCGCGAATCTAGAGAAGAAACGTCCAGGGAAAGGTTTTACACGATGCAGTTGAAAGACGTTGCCGTCATCATTACCGGCGGGGGCTCGGGCCTGGGCGCCGCCACCGCGCGCGCCATGGCCGCGAAGGGTGCGAAAATCGGCGTGCTCGACCAGAGCAAGGAGAATGCCGAGAAGGTCGCGGCCGAGGTGAAGGGCATCGCCCTCCACGCCGACGTGACCGACGAGGAGCAGGTCAAGGCCGCGCTCGCCAAGGCTGAAGCCTCCCACGGCATCGCCCGCATCCTGATGAACTGCGCCGGCATCGGCGGCTCGCAGCGCATCGTCGGCCGGGATGGCGTCTATCCGCTCGCCAAGTTTGCCCGCATCATCCACGTCAATCTGATCGGCACCTTCAACTGCCTGCGCCTGTTCGCCGAGCGCCTCGTCACCGCGGAGCCGATCGGCGAGGAGCGCGGCGTCATTATCAACACCGCGAGCGTCGCGGCCTATGAGGGGCAGATCGGCCAGATCGCCTATTCGGCGTCGAAGGGCGGCGTCGTCGGCCTGACCTTGCCGGCCGCGCGCGATCTCGCCAGCCAAAAGATCCGCGTCAACACCATCGCGCCGGGCCTGTTCCTCACCCCGCTGCTGATGGGATTGAACGAGGAGGCGCGCAAGAGCCTAGGCGCCCAGGTCCCGCATCCGGCCCGTCTCGGAGATGCATCCGAATACGGCAACCTCGCGGTCCACATCGTCGAGAACCCGATGCTCAACGGCGAGACCATCCGGCTCGACGGCGCGATCCGCATGGCGCCGCGGTAGTTGTTGCTCCCGAGCAAACCTCCGCGAGACCGGGGAGCAGGGCCTTTCTCGAAAAGCGAAAGCCTGTCTATATCAGGCGATAACAAGAAGGATCCGGAACGGATCAAATTTCGGGAGACGCAATATGGATGGGACGGCGGCCGCGGTGCTGGACAAGCCGGGCTTTCGCAAGATCGAGTGGTTAAAGCGCGATATCGCGGTCGAGCGGCGGGGCGACGGCGTCATCATCCTGAAATCGCGCATTCCGCTCAATCCTTACGCGACGCATATTCCGGCCTCGCTTGCGAAATGGGCCGCTGAGGCGCCCGAGCGCATTTGGCTCGCGCAGCGTTCCGGCCCCGACCGCCAGTGGCGCAAGCTCTGTTACGGCGAAGCCAAGCGCACCGTCGATGCGCTGACCCAAGGCCTGCTCGATCTCGGACTGCAGCCGGGCCGCCCGGTCGCGATCCTCTCGGGCAATTCCGTCGAGCATGCGCTGATGACGATGGCTGCGATGCAGGCGCGCTTTCCGGCCGCGCCGGTGTCGCCGGCCTATTCGCTGATGAGCCACGATCATCTCAAGCTGAAATACCTGTTCGACCTGATCAAGCCCGCGGTGGTGATGGTGCAGGACGGCCCGGCCTTCGAGAAAGCGCTGAAGGCCCTGCCGCTCGACGATGTCGCCGTCATTCACGTCGCGCGCCCGTGCGAAGGGATCAAGAGCATCAGTTTTGCCGATCTTGCGGCGACGTCCGTCACCCCGGACGTCGCGGACTCGGTCGCAGAGATCACGCCGGATACCGTCGGCAAGCTGCTGTTCACCTCGGGCTCGACCGGAATGCCGAAGGCGGTGATCAATACGCAAGCGATGATGTGCGCCAATGCCGCGATGATGATGCAGGTGCGCCCGCGCGGGTCCGACGGCCCCATCGCCACCTTCCTCGACTGGATGCCGTGGAATCACACAATGGGCGGCAATGCGCTGTTCAACCCGCTGCTGATCGAGGGCGGCACGCTCTATATCGATGACGGCCGGCCGATACCGGGCCTGTTCGAGGAGACGATCAGGAACCTGCGCGAGATCTCGCCGACCTATTACGCCAACGTGCCGGCGGGCTATGCCGCGCTCGCCGCCGCCATGGAGAAGGATGATGCGCTGTGCCGCAACTTCTTCAAAAATCTCGGCCTGATGGCTTATGGCGGCGCGCGCCTGCCCGACGACCTCTATGACCGCATGCAGGCGCTCGCGGTGCGCGCCACGGGGATGCGCATCGTGTTCTACACCGGCTGGGGCTCGACCGAGACCGCGCCGACCGCGACCGGCACCTATTGGGACACCGAGCGCGTCGGCCTGATCGGATTGCCGTTTCCGGGTGTCGAACTGAAAATGGTCCCGATCGGCACCAAATATGAATTGCGCCTGCGCGGGGTCAATGTGACGCCGGGCTATTTCGGCCGGCCCGACCTTACGAAGGCGGCGTTCGACGAGGAGGGCTTCTACTGCATCGGCGATGCCGGCGTATTCGTCGATCCTGCCGATCCCGTGCAGGGCATCATCTTCGCCGGCCGCGTGGTGGAGGATTTCAAGCTCACCACCGGCACCTTCGTCCATGTCGGCTCGCTGCGGACCGACGCGATCGCAGCCGCCACGCCCGTCATCCAGGACGCGCTGGTGACGGGGCAGGACCGTCCTTTCGTCGGACTTCTGGCCTGGCCCAATCTGCATGCGTGCCGGCAGATGGTCGGCAATGCGGAAGCGAGCTTCGAGGAGGTCGTCAGGCATTCGGCCGTGATCGCCTGCCTCACGAAGGGGCTCGAAGCGCACAATGCGTCGAGCGAAGGCGCGAGCAGCCGCAGAGTCGCGCGGGCGATGCTGATGGTCGAGCCGGCCTCGATCGACGGCAATGAACTGACCGACAAAGGCTACATCAACCAGCGCGCGGGGCTGGAGCGTCGCGCCAGCCTGGTGGAGAGGCTTTATGCCGAACCGCCAGGAGAGGATGTGATTGTGCTGAACTGAAGAAAGAGAAGCTGCGCACCGTGCGTCGCCACATACGTCATTCCGGACGGTCCGTCTTCGGACCGATCCGGAATCCAGAAGTTATCAATTCGAGATTCCGGGTTCGCGTCTTCGACGCGCCCCGGAATGACACCGAGTCAAAGGGTAGCCCGCCATGAATTTCGATTTCTCCGACGACCAGAAGCAACTGCGCGACCAGGCGCGAAAATTCCTCGCCGAGAAATGCGCGCCGAAAGCGGTGCGTGTGGTGCTCGACGGCAAGGCTCCCTATGATCGCGAACTGTGGAAGGGCCTCGCCGACATGGGCTTTCTCGGCGTCGCGATCCCCGAAGAGTTCGGCGGCGCCGGCGCCGGCCATCTCGAGCTCTGCGTGATCGCGGAGGAAATGGGCCGCGCCGTGGCGCCGGTGCCGTTTTCGTCGACCGTCTATCTCGCCGCCGAAGCGCTGCTGCTCGCCGGCAGCGACGCGCAGAAGCGGAAATGGCTGCCGGCGATCGCGAGCGGAGAGGCGATCGGCACGCTGGCGCTGTTCGAGGGCAAGGGCAATCCGTCGCCGCAAGGAATCAAGCTCGATGCCACCAGTGGCAGCCTGAACGGAGTCAAGAAGCCGGTGCCCGACGGCGCGATCGCGGACCTCTTGATCGTCGCCGCGCGTACCGGATCGGGCGGCCGCGAAACCGATATCTCGCTGTTCCTGGTCGATATGAAGGGCGGCGGTGTCGAAGCCAAGGACCTGACCAATCTCGATCCGACCCGGGGACAAGCCGAACTCACCTTCAAGAACTGCAAGGCCGAGCCGCTCGGTCGGCCCGGCGACGGCTGGAGCATCCTGACGCAGGTGCTCGACCGCGCGGCCGTGCTGAGCGCTTTCGAGCAGGTCGGCGGCGCCGACCGCGCGTTGGAAATGGGCCGCGACTACGCGCTCGACCGCATTGCTTTCGGCCGGCCGATCGGTTCGTTCCAGGCGGTCAAGCACATGCTCGCCGACATGTATGTCTCGGCGACTTTGGCGCGCTCGAATTGCTACTATGGCGCCTGGGCACTCTCGACCAACGCGCCGGAACTGGCGGAGGCGGCGGCCGCCGCGCGGATCAGCGCGACGCAGGCGTTCCAGCACTGCGCCAAGAACAACATCCAGGTCCATGGCGGCATGGGTTTTACCTGGGAATTCGACTGCCACATGTACTATCGCCGCGCCAACGCGCTGGCGCTGTCGCTCGGCAGCCTTTCTTACTGGGAAGACGCGCTGATCGACCGCATGCGGAAAAGGAATGCGGCTTAATTTTACGAGTCATTCCGGGGCGCAGCGAAACGCTGCGAACTATGATGTGCAATTGCAGATCGGAGAATCTCGACGTAAGTAACTTCTGGATTCCGGATCGATCCGCTGGACGCGCGGATCGTCCGGAATGACGAGCAAGGGTAGCGGCCATGAACTTCGATGACACCCCGCAGGAAGCCGCGTTCCGCAGCGAAGCGAAGGCGTGGATCGCCGCGAATGCGCCGAAGCAGTATGAGGAGGAACTGAGAAAGTCCTCGCTCGGCCGCACCCAACTGAACGGCGCCAACATCCTCGAAGTTGCAAAAGCCTGGCAGAAGACCAAGGCCGATGCGGGGTGGGCCTGCCTGCACTGGCCGAAGGATTATGGCGGCCGCGGCGCTTCTCCGATCGAGCGCGTGATCTGGCAGCAGGAAGAGGGCCCCTACGGCAAGCTCTCCGGGATGTTCATCATCGGCCACGGCATGTGCGGCCCGACCATGATGGCGTTCGCCGCTGAAGAGCAGAAGCGCGAATACCTGCCGCCGCTTGCTTCCGGCGAAAAGATCTGGTGCCAGCTGTTCTCCGAACCGGCCGGAGGCTCCGATGTCGCAGGGCTTCGCACCCGCGCGGAGAAGAAGGGCGATGACTGGATCATCAACGGCCAGAAGATCTGGACCTCGGGCGCGCACTACTCGGACTACGGCATCCTGCTGACGCGAACCGATCCGAACGTGCCCAAGCACAAGGGGCTGACCATGTTCTTCCTCGACATGAAGAGCAAAGGCGTCGAGGTGCGGCCGATCAAGCAGGCGAGCGGGCATTCCGACTTCAACGAGGTCTATTTCACCGACGTGGTGATTCCCGATTCCCAGCGCCTCGGTGCGGTCAATGACGGCTGGAACGTATCGCTGACCACGCTGATGAACGAACGCATGTCGATCGGCGCCGGCGTGGCGACCGGCTTTCCGGAGCTGTGGGAGTTCTGCAGCAATCTGATGCTGGACGACGGACCCGCGATCGAAGACCGCAACGTGCGCTCCCGGCTCGCCAACTGGGCGGTGAAGGCGAGCGGGTTGAAATACACCAGCATGCGCACGATCTCGGCACTGTCGAAGGGCGAGCGCCCCGGACCGGAGAATTCGATCGGCAAACTGGTGGCGGGTTCGATGGTTCAGGACGTCGCGATGTACGCGCTCGATCTGCAGGGCGCGGCCGGCGTGCTGAGTGGCCCCGAAGCCGAATTGGCCGGACGGTTCCAGGCGATGCTCTTGCGCAGCCCGGGCACCCGCGTCGAGGGCGGCACTGACGAGATCATGCGCAACATCATCGCCGAGCGCGTGCTGGGGCTACCCGGCGATATCAGGGTCGACAAGGACGTGCCATTCAACCAGATACCGACCAAGGGAAGAGCCTAACGGATCGTCATTCCGGGGCGCGCGAAGCGCGAACCCGGAATCCCGAGATTATCGATCGAGATTCCAGGTTCGCGCGTTTCACGCACGCCCCGGAATGACAAAAAGAGGAAGCCGCCATGAATTTCGACGACACCCCGCAGGAAGCCGAATTCCGCAGCCTTGCCCGCCAATGGATCGACGCCAACGCGCCGAAGGAGCTCGAGGCGGAACTCGCCAAATCCTCGCTCGGCCGCATCCGCTTGCAGAACCGGGACATCGTCGACGTCGGCAAGGCCTGGCAGAAGAAGAAGGCGCAAGGCGGCTGGGCCTGCCTGCACTGGCCGAAGGACTATGGCGGGCGCGGCGCCACGCCGATCGAGCGCGTGATCTGGCAGCAGGAAGAGGGCGTCTACGGCAAGCTGACCCAACCGTTCCAGATCGGCGAGGGGATGTGCGGGCCGACCGTGATGGCCTATGGCAGCGAGGAGCACAAGCGCCACTATTTGCCGAAGCTTGCATCCGGTGAACAGATCTGGTGTCAGTTGTTCTCGGAGCCGGCCGGCGGCTCTGACGTCGCGGGCCTGCGCACGCGCGCGGAAAAGATGGGCGATGACTGGATTATCAACGGCCAGAAGATCTGGACCTCGGGCGCGCATTATTCCGACTATGGTCTGACCATGTTCTTCCTGGACATGAAGAGCAAAGGCGTCGAGGTGCGGCCGATCAAGCAGGCCAACGGCATGCAGGAGTTCAACGAGGTCTATTTCACCGACGTCGTGATTCCCGATTCGCAGCGGCTCGGCGCGGTCGGTGACGGCTGGAACGTGTCGCTGACCACGCTGATGAACGAGCGCATGTCGATCGGCTCGCGGCTTGCGACCGGCTTTCCCGAGATGTTCGAGTTCTGCTCCAATCTGATGACGGAGGATGGGCTTGCGATCGACGACCGCGCCACGCGCGCGAAACTCGCGAACTGGGCGGTGAAGGCGAGCGGGCTGAAATACACCAGCTACCGCGCCATCTCGGCGTTGTCCAAGGGCGAACGCCCGGGGCCGGAAAACTCGATCGGCAAATTGGTCGCGGGCGCGATGCTGCAGGACATCGCGACCTACGCGATGGATCTGGAAGGCGCGGCCGGCGTGCTCACCGGTGCCGCGGAGGAAGAGGCGCGCGGCCAGTTCCAGCAGATGCTGCTGTCTTCGCCGTCGATGCGCATTGCGGGGGGCACCGACGAGATCCTGCGCAACATCATCGCCGAACGCGTGCTGGGACTGCCCGGAGACATCCGCGTCGACAAGGACGTGCCGTTCAACAAGATCCCGACCAGGGGAAGATGAGTGAGGCGGGTGTCCCGGATGCAGCGCGAGCCGCGCCGCCCTTGCGGCGTGATGCGCTGCTGATCCGGGGCCCATGGCAGCGCAATGAAAAGTGTGGGTCCCGGCTCTGCGGCGCAGCGTACCGGACGATGCTTCGCATCGCCGGGAGGACGCTGCACCGCGTCCGGGACACGGTTCCAAGAGAGGCGATGACGTCATGGACCAAAAAATCGATACCGCGCGGATCGACGTGCTCGAAGACCTGCTCGGCGAACGCTTTTCCTGCCGCGCCTTCAGGCCGGAACCGGTTGCCCGAGCAACCATCGAGCGCATCCTTGCTGCGGCGCAAAAGACGGCGTCCTGGTGCAACAGCCAGCCCTGGCGGCTCGAAATCACGTCGGGGCCGGCGACGACGAAGTTCCGCGACGTGATGTATGCGGCTGCGTCGAGCGGCCGGCCGAATTCCGGCGATTTCCCGTTCCCGCGCGAGTATTGCGGCGTCTACCTGGAGCGGCGGCGGGAAAGCGGCTTCCAGCTCTACAATGCGCTCGGCATTCCAAGAGGCGACAAGGCCGGCTACGCCCGGCAGGCCTTGGAGAATTTCAACTTCTTCGGCGCGCCGCATGTCGCGATCGTCCACACCGACGAGGCGCTCGGCGTCTATGGCGCGATCGATTGCGGCGGCTATGTCACGAGCTTCATGCTGGCCGCGCACGCGCTCGGGATCGCCACGGTTCCGCAGGCGGCGCTGGCGTTCCATTCCGAGGTCGTGCGCCAGCATTTCGGCCTGGCCGACGACCGGCGGGTGGTTTGCGGCATTTCCTTCGGATATCCCGACCGCGAGCACAAGGCGAACAGCTACCGCACGACCCGCGCGGCGATTGCCGACACCGTGACCTTTGTCGACGCCTAAATCTTGATCCGGTTGGACAAAATCGGATCACGATCTGATCTTTTTGTTCATGCACGATCCTGCCTGCGAGAGCGCGCTTTGCGCTTTGCCGCGACCGAAACCCGGTTCCCGTGCATCCAGAATCGTGCCGCAGCGATGAATTGCCGCGTTGTAACGCCTCCGTTGGGTTGCATCAGTTCCGGCGACATGCGCCGGACGCCTCACGCGTGGCCATTGCCCGGCGAGTGGCCGTTGTCTTCCTCGACGCCCGTCTTGATTCTGGTCTCGTATGCTTCGAGCAGCGCTATTGACAAAATCCGCTCAAGCACCTTGAGTTGCATGTTTCTTGCTGAAACAATGCAGAATTGCAGTCGTTCGATGATCGTGTCGAGTGATGGATCGGTCACGTCGTCAAATCCGGAATGTCAGCAATGGGTTGAATTCAAATGCAGTCAAAGTCCATACCTTTAAAGGTCGACGAGACCACCGCCTCGGCCCTGCGGCTGATGCGATTCTTTCTCAAGCTGCGTGATCCCCGGCATCGCGACGAATTAATCGTGCTGGCTGAGCGGCTGGTCGAGCAAGAGGCGAAAGATCCGGCAATGCCCGTCGATTGACGCCGTTGAGTCCGCGCCAAGTCAATGTCGGCTTGCTCAGGCCGATCTGGCCGCACAGCGAAGTCCATGTCGCCTCATCGCAATCGACCAACACCGCGAGCACCGACATGCCGTCCATCATCTCCGGCAGGCCGAGCGGGTGGGCCTTCCAGCCGCAGCGCTCGAACCGCGGCAACCACCAGGATTCCAGCACGATGGAAAATCCGGTGAGCCCGGTGCTGATGCCGTATTCCATGATCGCGGTCAGAAGCAGCATGTCGAGCCGCGGGCCGGCGTGCTCGCCGCGGCGTTCCGGAATGACGAAGATCCGGGAGAGCTCATAGACATCCGGCCGATGGATCGGTCCGCGGATATTGAGAGAGGGAAAGATCTCGCTCATCAGGGTCGGGCTCACCGTCGGCACGGCGCGCATGGCGCCGATCAACCTGCCCTCGTCGAGGCAGAACAGATAGACCGCCTCGTCGGTGTCGAATTGGTCGATCTCGCGCCCATCCGGCCGGTCCAGCGCCATCCATTTGCGCTGCTTGACGTAGATCTCGTGCCGCAGCCGGAAATAGGGGTCGAAATAGCTTTCGTAGAGCTGCCGGTTGTCTTTGCGAACGACATGGATTTCGGACATCGGGTCCACCCTCGATCGTGATTCAATCGAGCGATGAGAATGCCGATGGATGGCAATTGATCCACTGGAAGAACTTCCAGTTCAGAGGCTGATTTCCCGTTTGACAAGCGCTATCGCAACGGTCGCCGTCTTGTTCTTCGTCATGAGCTTGCGCTGCGCCTCCTCGAGGTGCCAGCGCACATTGCGCTCCGAAAGCCCGAGGATCTGGCCAGTCTCCCAGGCCGTCTTGCCGCGCGCCGCCCAGCGCAGGACCTCCGCCTCGGGAGCCGAGAGGCGCCGCGCGGAGGTCGCCGGGGTCGGGCGGCAGAGGGCGCGCAGACGGCCATGGGCGAAGACCCCCATGAGGTGGAGCGCGCTCTTGGTTTCAGCATCGAGATAGGGCCGCTCGCCGGCGATGCTGACGGCACCGGTCGAATCGTCATAGTGGATCGGGATGCAAAAGCCCTCATGAAACCGAAAATCACGAGCCCGCGTCATCACCCTGTGCGCGGCAAGGTCGTGTTGCCGATCGTAGGGCGCGTCCTTCCATTCGAACGGGTTCAGCATCTTGAAGCAATGCCGCGGGATCGGATCGTCCGCGCAGAGGTTTTCACGGTTGTAGAGCTCGAACCATTCGGCGGGCCAACCGTTGGCGATGGTCGTCTGCGCCATTGACTGGCCGGCCGTCGGAATGCCCGCCATGATGTAGCCATGAAAGCCGAGGTCGCCGATGATCCTCTCGAACTGGGAGATCACACAGGCCGAGCTGTCGGACGCCTCGATCGCGTCGACGAATTCCAACGCACGCCGTCCCCAATATGGCTCCAAGCCCTGCATTCCATTGTCTCCCGCCTCACGGTCAGGCTAGTCCTGGACGACTCATAGTCAACTGCAAATCAGGCGACTGACGAAAAGGCCCGCCAAGATTGGTGATTCGCAGTGACGAAGCCGCGGACGGTACAAGACCGCGACGTGGCCGAATTATTCCAATCGTGGTTTGATTTTTTTGCATGATCTTCCGGCATGCACGTTTCGCATGGCGAGGGGCAACCGCTTCTCACCTCGCCTGTCCTCTCTCGAACGGGACGACTCGTCATCGGATCATCTTCCTGTTCCAACCTCTGATTTGAGCATTCTCCGCGCAACGCCTTTGGCGTTTGTTGCAGCGTAATGGTCATTGTTTGAATCGGCCTGCACCATCACCCGGATGGCCGGATCAGCCTCGACCCGGTCGAACAGGTGCAGGAGGGTATCGAGGTCTTCGGGCTGCAGCCGGTTCAGGTGCTTCGGCCGGTTGAGGCGGATGGTTGCCCGCGCGCCGTCGACGTCGAGCAGCGGAGCGCTCGTCGTCTCGGCACCGCCTGCAGTGGGGGAATGCATCATTTGTTCTCCAGCTCGCGCCGTTTCGCCTCGGCGTCGATGGTCTGCGCCAGGTCGGGGTGTCGCGCCATCAGGAGGCGGAAGTCAACGAGATCCAGCACCAGGAGCTTCGACAGCCGCGTCGTGGTGATGTTGGCCGAACGCAGATTGTTGCCGAGCAGCGCCATCTCGCCGAAGAAGGCGCCTTCGCCGAGTTTCACCCTCTTGCCCGGCAGATCGACCTCGACTTCGCCGGAGGCGATGAAATACATGCAGTCGCCCTGCTGGCCCTTGCGGATGATCATCGCGCGCGGCGGCAGGTCGATGGTGCGCAGCATATGCGTCACGTCGGCGATCGCGGACGGTCCGAGCGTCGCGAAGAACGGCACCTTGGTGACCGACTCCCAGGTCTTGAGGAAATTGTCGCGGCGCGTTTCGGCGGCAAATCCGGTGGCGAGAATGCCGGTCCACAGTCCGAACACGCCAAGACCGCAAATCATCACGAGCGCGGCGACCATCCGGCCCAGCGGAGTGATCGGCACGACGTCGCCGTAACCCGTCGTGGTCAGGGTGACCACGGCCCACCACAGCGCCGAGGGCACGTTGCCGAAGGTCGCCGGTTGCACGTCGCGCTCCAGGAGGTATTCCGCGACCGAGCCGAGAAACAGCACCGTCAGGAAGATCACCAGCACGCTGAGCAGCGGACCGGATTCCAGCACCAGCACCCGGCGCAATTGCCGCAGGCCCGGAACGCCGGGGATGACCTTGATGAGCCACACGACCGCAAGCAGCCACGCCGTTCGTTGCGGCGCACCGAACAGTATCGCGGCGGGCACCGCGGCCACGCAGGCCATGTCGACCAGCCCGCGTCCCGACGCCAGATAGGCGACGCCCCGCCCCGAGCCGACCGCGTGTCGAATCCGGACCAGCCATTCGAAGGCAAAGAAGGCGAGGCAGGCCCACAGCACGCCGTCGAGCCAGCGATACGCCGCCTCATAGGCCGGATCGATGGTCAGAAGCACCACGGCAAGGACGCCGACCGCAACCGCCGCATAGGCCGGTTTGGTCATGTTGCGGCCGGCACTCGCCGCGACGAACTGCGCAAGGGTGTGAAGCACCAGCGGCTTGGACATCGCGAGGTGGCGCGTGTCGCTCGAGACCGGACTGGTGCCTGCTAGTTCGTCATCCATCGCGGCAACCTCACTTCACGAACGTCGGACAGTCCCGGGCACGAGCAAAGAATTACAGTGCAGGTTTTCGATTTGAAGTTCCTCCTGGGCCAAAAAGGAGCTGTGAACCGCTGCACGAGGGCCGACCATATCGGGCGAGGGTGCCCCGACCGGGGGAAGGCCGTCAACGATGCTTCGCGCGATAAGGTTATTGCCGACCCGTGGGCCGGGCGGACCCGCCGGTCCTCCGGTGATCCGGGCTCGATGGCCGCCCGCGCTTCAGGGCGCCGCCGGTTCGCGAGGGCCGCGCAAGGGCCCCGAGGCGCGCTTTCCAGGCGGGCATCGCCGACCAGGGAGCATGGGCCGAGGGGCGGAATTTTTCCGCCAAAATTGTGATCAATCTCGCTCAAGAACCTCGCCTTTTGGCCGCATGGCAAAGGCTCGCGCTATTCCTATGATGGCCGCTGCTCCCGACCCGCGCCCGCGACTGCCTCACACTCGAACGTCTGGGTGACCCCGAAATGGATACCTCTCATCTCGCCGAACAGGCAGGCGCTGCGGGCAGCTTCTTTGCCTCGATCTTCGTGGTCGCGACCCTGTCGATGCGAACGATGATCCCGCTCCGCGTGTTTGCCATCCTCACCAACATCGTGCTGATCTCGACGGCGATCCCGAGCCACAACTATCCGACGCTGGTGCTGCATACGGTGTTGCTGCCGCTCAATGCCTACCGGCTGCACCAGATGCTGCAGCTCGTGCGCGACGTGAAGAAATCCGTCAACAGCGACCTGTCGATGGAATGGCTCAAGCCGTTCATGACCGAGCGCAATTCCAAGATCGGCGAAATGCTGTTCTACAAGGACGAGAAGGCCGACAGCATGTTCTACATCGTCTCGGGCCGGTTTCGTCTGGTGGAATCCGGCATCGAACTGCCGGTCGGCGCCATCGTCGGCGAACTCGGCATGCTGTCGCCCTCGAATGTGCGCACGCAATCCCTCGAATGCACGGAGGACGGCGTCATCCTGAGCGTCAGCTACGACCAGGTCGAGCAGCTCTACGTGCAGAATCCGGCCTTCGGCTTCTACTTTCTGCGGCTGGCAAGCGCGCGTCTGTTCCAGAACATCGGCACGCTGGAGCGGCAGCTGGAGCAGCAGCTCGTCGCCGCAACGCCCGCAGCGAAGCCCTCGTGACGGAACAAGGTTGAAGTGGCAAGCATCGTCTCCTCGCTGCGCTATCTGCTCGCCGACGTCATCGGCGATGACGATGACACATTGCCGCTTCTGCCCGACAATCTGCCGGACGGCGCCGCGCCGATCGTCGGCGAGGGTATCCATCTGCTGGTACACTATCAGAGCGCCAGCTACGCCCAGCTCTATATCGATCGGCTGAAGCGGTTCATCGGCCGGCCGGGGGTCGATGCCGCGATCTTCTGCGAGATCGCGCGGCTGATGGCGATGCGCATGAGCTACGAAGACCCGATCCGGATCGCGCAGCTGAAGCTCGCCGAGTTGGGGAGCGGCGCATCCGACGATGTCAGGAAATTCCGGCTGGACGAACTGATCGGGGCGCTGCCGGCGCCGGCCGCCGATCCGCTGCTCGATACGCTCGGGTGGATCGGCTGGCTGCACAAGCGCGTATCGGTCCGCTTTTCGACCAAGAGCCGGTTCGGCATCCGTCGCCTGAAGCTCGAGGCTTTCCTGCGGCGCTGGCGGCAGTTTTCGGTGCGTTATGGCGAGGAGCGCGTCTGGGTCGAACGCTGGCTCCACATGATCGCGCGCTGCCTCGACAAGCAGCCGCAATCGGTGCCGGCGATCATCCAGACTGCGACCATGGTGCAGGGCTATGGCGACGTTTACCGTCAGGGTCTCGCCGACTGGCACGCGATCATCGACGGGCTCGCCAAGCCGACCTTCGACGGTACGCTGCCGCTTGCGGATCTCGCGGCTGCCGTCGCAGACGCGCGCGCGGCCTGCATGCCGGATTCGCGCCAAGCCGCACTGAAGCGCGCCATCGCGCAGATCCGGGCGCGGGCGCCGGCCCAACTCCGACACCGCGCCGGGGTAGAAAAGCGGCACCCGTGAGGATCAGCGTCAGGATTGCGAACAAGATCACCTGGCGCCGGTTGGACCGCACCACCCGCGAACGCGAGGGGCTGTTCCAGCGGTGACCTTGGGACTTCAGTGCTCATGGCGTTTTACCCCGGGGGGCGAGGGCCATCCTGCCGTTTGGTGCAGTGCCCGTGGATTTCAAACGATATGCCGGCCGCCAAGGTTGCTGCACTGCGAACAGACAATTCGGCCGAGGTCGATCAAATCGAAAAGCGACATCAGAATCAGAAAGTTGCCATTGCGCATGACTTTCCGAGGTTGGCAACGAGATGTCGCCGCGACGGATGGCGAACGTCGGACAGGCGGCACTGCAATACAAAGAAAATTCTCTCGCTGGCCGATGATATCCGGCTGCGAGCCGATTGCAGATTGCCCGCGACGGTAACCTTACCTTGCGGAGGCGGCCGGCGCGACGTCGGTGCCGATGGTTTTTGGACTCCGCACAGGTGCATTCCGACCCGGGAGATGTCATAAAAGGGCAATATGGGTCGAATTGCCGGGTTTGAAAAGAAAGTTGCGCTGAACGCCTCTGGTGCCCTGTTTCCGAAGTTCGTGTTGCATCCCACGACCGTCGTGCACGAATTCTGGAAGGCAATGGGCGCTGGCAAGCCTACGATTCGGGTGCCGCTGGTGGATACGAAGCTCCTGATTGCACACCAAGCTCGTGGTTCGGGAATTTCAGGCTGGCGGTACCAGTCCCCTCCGATCCGAGGCTAGTTCAGCGAGGGCGTCAGCTTTGTCATTTCCTCCATTGTCGTCGTCGGTTCCGGTTGGTGCGCTGGTCGGCTGGATGCTGCTGCTGACCTTCAAGCACATCATTGCCGATTTCGTCCTGCAAAACTCCTGGATGGCGTACGGCAAGGACCAGAAGACCGGCTGGGGGCTGCCGTTGCTGGTCCACTGTCTGATTCATTTTGCGGTTGCAACAGTCTTGATTCTCATCGTCGCGCCGAAATTCTGGTTCGTCGCCGCCATCGATTTTGCCATTCATATCACCGTCGACCGTGCCAAGGGGCTTTGCTCCTCGACGTTCGGGATGACGCCGGAGCACCCGTGGTTCTGGACCCTGATCGGTGTCGACCAGGCGCTGCATCATCTGACCGGATTCGGTCTGTCGATCTTCATGGCGGCGAACGGTTGACTGTCCCGGATGTGGAATCCGCGTCGCGGATGAACACGCCCAAACGGTTTGGTCCGACCTCCCGCTCGATCACGGTCCACCCGAGATTCTCGTAGAAGCTCGTACGCTCGCGCCGGGCGCAGAGATAGGCGCGCTGGAAGCCGAGCGCGAAGCAGGCTGCCGCGGCGTGATCGACCAGGGTGGCGCCGATCCTGCGGCTGCGCGCTGCCACATCGCCTATCACGAGTGTGGCGAAGGTGCAGCAGCGATGTGGCGATCCGACGTCGTCCTGTCTCTGGCGCGACGTGATTCCCACTCCGGCCACGCGATCGCGGACTGGATGAAGGCGCATTCGACCTGATGATTCGGCGAGCGTCGCGCGCCGCAAATGCTTTTCGCGCATGCAAGGTCGCCCCGTAGTCTGCCGGCTCGTGTGGTTAACCTTTCATTAGAGTGTTCGACCGCATCGTTCGCGTGAGGGAGAACCCCAATGCTGCGAAGCCGCGACGCCTACGACAGTGATAGCTGCCCGGTCGGCGATGACTTGCTCGGTGCAATGTACCGTGCCAACGAAAACGGCCTGCCGCAACTGGTCGAGACCGTCTCGTCCGATGTGCGGGCGATGCTTGCGCTGTTCTGCTACCGCAGGTCGCATTTGCATTCGCTGGCGCTCGCGATCGCCTCGAGCTGCAGCGAGCGCGAGCTGATTCGCTTCGGCGGCCGCGTCGGTTCCGTGCTCTACGCTCTGGCGCAGGAAGCCCCCGCCGTTCGCCCCGCGCCGTCGTCCTACGGCAGCCGCAAACCGATCACATTGTCGACCAAGCCGCTCAGCGCCATCGCGCCGCTGGACGACCGGCTCGACGACGACGAGACTGCCGAACGGGCAACCGTCTAAGGCCCGCCCTCCACAAATCGATCGGTCCTGCTGCCACGCTACTCACTATCGCGCATCAGGCGAAGGCTGAGGTGGCAACGGCGGCAACCCGTGCCGTCGCCGCGCCATTCCACATTCGACGTCGCCGGGCAGGCAGGTCCGGCACACCTCCGGCCGCACCGCATAGATCGCGCACGAGGTTATAACCCCGACCTTGCCCCGCAACGCCGCGCAGCGCTCGCCGTCGCAGCGCATCCCGGATTGCCGCTCATTGACCAGGTCCTTGGGGATCAGCGCGAGCGCCGCGTCGTCCTCGGTCGAAAACCGCGGCCAGTTCGACGAATAGGAACAGCATGCGCCGCAGGCCTGGCAGGGGCTGTCCTTCGACGGGCTTAGGCCGTTCGCATCAGACATCGCTCGGCTGCTCCCATACCAGGCTTCTGCGCCAGCGTGCCCTGAGCGCGGCGCGGCGCTCGGGATAGGCCTCATCGAGATAGTCGGCATCGATCACGCGGTCGGTGCGAAAGCTGCGAAAGTCCTTTCGCAGCTCGCACCACGCCGCCAGAATCCTGACCGCCTCGTGATAGCCGATGGCAATCGGCCAGACCGTGCGTTCGCTGTCGCGGCCGCGTTCGTCACGATAGCGCAGCGCGATCTTCTTCCCTTCGTGAATGTGCGCGCGCGTCCGCACCATGTCGATGCGGTCGGGCTCCTTCTTCCAGTAGGGGCGGGCGCGGCTCGCCGGTTCGAGCACGAACGGCCGGAGCCGCTCGGGCACGGTATCGGCGATCTTCGCCATCAAGTCCTCCGCGGCGCGCGCGAGCACGGGATCGGCATGGCCGATCACCCATTGTGCGCCGAGCACGGCCGCTTCGATCTCGTCGGGCGTGAGCATCAAGGGCGGCAAGTCAAATCCCTTTTCCAGGATGTAGCCCATGCCGGCTTCGCCGCGGATCGGCACGCGCTGGCCGATCAGGGTCGCGATGTCGCGATAGACCGTCCGCTTCGAGGTCTCGAGTTCGACCGCGATCGCATCCGCCGTCAGCGGGTTTCGGGTGCGCCGGAGCACCTGGATGATCTGAAACAGCCGGTCGGCACGTCTCATGGCACGTCTCTTTTTCAAGTTTTCGAAGGGCGGCCTGCTGCTGCTGACAGCATGTTGGCAGCAGGGGCCTTCTATAACGGGACAACACCTCAACTGAAGGGAATTTGTCCATGAGGATTCTTGACGAGTTCGTATGGCGGCGGGCGCCGAGCTTCGCGCTGGAACAACTGGTTATCGTCCAATGTGGCTCCGCGGACCTGCGCTGGGCGCTTGTGGCTCTGGCCTTGCAGTCACTGAGTGCCGCCTGGGCGGGCTCGAGGCGGCACCTTATCACGCTGGCGCGAAATGCCGCACGCCGCATCCGCCACAAGGCCTGTTTCACCGACAGCTTTGCCCCTGCTGCCACCACGGTGGCAGCAGGGGGACGCTAGGCTTCGGCGTGGTATCCACAGATCGGGATGTTCCTATGATTACACTCTACGGGTTTGGCACGGGCTTCGGCCTGCCGGAAAAGAGCCCCTTCGTGACCAAGACCGAGGTCCAGTTGAAGATGGCCGGTCTGTCCTACCGCAAGGAAAAAGCGATGCCGCCGGCCTCGCCGAAGGGGCAACTGCCCTATATCGCCGACGACGGAGAGAACATCGCCGATTCGACCTTCATTCGCGCGCATATCGAAGGCAAATACGGCTTCGATTTCGACGCCCCGCTCAGCCTGCAGTCGCGCGCCCAGGCCTGGGCGTTCGAACGGATGATCGAGCACCATGTCTACTGGGCGCTGGTCGGCGCGCGCTGGGTCGACAACGACAACTTCGCCAAGGGGCCGGCGCATTTCTTCGACGGGGCGCCGGAGCACATGCGCGAAAGGCTGCGCGAGGACGCGCAGTTCCGTGTTGCGGAGAACTATCTCCTGAGCGGGCTTGGCCGTCACGCCCCGGACGAGGACGTCGATCTCGCGGTCCGCTCGCTGTTTGCGCTGTCGGTCCAGCTCGGGGACAAGCCCTATCTGATGGGCGAGCAGCCTTGCGGGACCGATGCCACGGCCTTCGGCGCGCTCGCAGGCATTCTGACTCCCTTCTTCAACTCGCAATTGCGCGAGCGCACCGCGCAGTTCAAGAATCTGGCCGCCTATGTCGACCGGATGATGCTGCGGTACTACCCGGAGTTCGCCTGGAATCAGGAGCAGCAGGCTGCCTAGACAGGATGAGTTCGTATTGATCTGCTGCAGCACGGGCGCTGCGCTCGCTCTCCCCGCAAGCGGGGAGAGGGTCGGGGTGAGGGGCTGCATCGACGAGCGAGGATGCGGAGAGTCCGCCTCACCCGACCGGCTACGCCGGTCGACCTCTCCCCGCAAGCGGGGCGAGGTGGTCCGAGTTCGCGGACGCCGATTCGGCAAGGCCGTCATGCACTAATTCGCCCGGACGCTTCCGCCCTTCAATGCCGCCAGCTCGGCTTCCAACTCCGCGATCCGTTCGTCACGCGCAGCCAGCGCCGCCGCGACATCGGCGGCGTCGAACTTCTGCGGAATGTGCTGCGGGCAGTTGGTGTCCCAGGCCTTGACCTTGAACAGGATGACCTGCTCGGGCCGCGCCTTGTAACCCTTCGGCATCAGCGAGGCCTCCAGCGCCGGATCATCCTCGACGACCCGCGCCTCGCCCCAGATCTTCACCCTGCGGCGATGGGCGTAATCCATCACGAAGATGTAGGCCTTCGGATTCTCCGAGAGGTTGCCTTGTGTGAGGTATTGCCGGTTGCCGGCAAAGTCGGCGAACGCCAGCGTCGACGTGTCGAGGACCTTGACGAAGCCCTTCGGCCCGCCGCGGTGCTGGATGTAGGGCTGGCCGTCGGCCGAGGCGGTGGCGAGATAGAGGCTGTTGGTCTCGTTGAGGAAGCCGGCAAGGTCATCGTCGATCTCGGTGCGCCAGCCCTTCTGTTCGGCGCGGGCATAGGCCTCGCGCGATCCCTTGCGGGTCTGGATCGACTTGACGGTCGGCGTAAAGGCCACGTCGCTTGGGAAAGCATGGGTGTCGGTCATTGGACTATCTCCCGAAATCAGGGTCCGGTCTCGTTCAAGAAATGAGCCTTTCCGTAATTTAAACAATCCAGCGGATTGACACTTCATAATTGCGCTATATGCAATAAACATGGACCGGATCGACGCCATGCAGGCTTTTGTCACGGTGGCGGATCAGCGGAGCTTCGCCTCTGCGGCGCGCAAGCTCGGCCTGTCGCCCTCGGCCGTGACGCGGCTGATCGCAGCATTGGAGGATCACGTCGGCGCGCGGCTGCTGCAGCGGACCACGCGGAATGTCGTGCTGACCGATGTCGGCGCGCGCTATCTGGAGCGTGTCAGGCGGATCCTCGCCGATGTCGAGGAGGCCGAGGGCTCAGTGCAGGCCGAGCGCAGCCGGCCAAGCGGACGGCTGGTGCTGTCGGCGCCGGTCGGCTTCGGCCGCCTCCATGTCAGTCCCGTCGTGTCGGCGTATCTGTCGCGTTATCCCGAAGTATCCTGCGAACTGCGCCTCGCCGACCGCATCATCAACCTGGTCGAGGATGGCGTCGATCTCGCGGTGCGGATCGGGCATCTTTCGGATTCGAGCCTGGTCGCGCGCCAGGTCGGCGCGATGCGGCGGATCGTGGTGGCCTCGCCCTCGTATCTGAAGCAGCATGGCGAGCCGAGGACGCCGGAGGCGATCACCGCCCATCAGACCATCGAGTTCGGCGCC
>WNGQ01001781.1_pt1 | contig 23482 bp, 28 predicted proteins | sample 5407661 | NCBI WGS metagenome assembly WNGQ01 (sample SAMN13153382, study PRJNA577476) | soil metagenome | isolation source: 60 cm soil or saprolite under Garry oak tree replicate 2 | place: USA:California | collected 2016-06-15 | reverse complement strand
TTTTCAGAACCGGCGTGATAGGCAGCGCGCCGTCGGCCCTCCTCGTGAGCTCCCCGACCCGAAACAACAACAAGAACCAAAGGGTCAGCGATGGGCGCCAAAACCGCCATGGAAATCGACGGGCAGATGTGCGGGCAGCCGGCTTCGGCCGATGGCTATGGTTCGACCGGCGGGCGACTACACCGGGCAATTTCCCAGCTTGGGCCGCGCGGTACTGCCCGCTATCGGCCGCGGATCGGCGACCGGAAATCCGGTGCGCTCTAGGAGATGAAGAATGCGAGCAGTGATCCGCGTCTGTTTTACCCTGGCGGTCTGTTGGTTCTGCACGTTTGGATGGCCGGTGCCCAGCTCGGGTCAAATCCCGGCATTCCCGGGGGAGGGCGGGTTAGTACCGACCGATGCTGCGCCATTCCAATCGAGGTTGAACCGGGTTGCCGAGGAGTACCGCTTACAGCCAGTTGCGAACGGCCATATCTTCAGTTCAAGTTTTCGAGATATCTTTCTGTTTCGACTTGGCGCGGGAGAAGACTGTTCGAAGCAAAAGACGTGTGCCTATGTCATGTTCCGAGATGCGCAGGACAACTATCCTTTCGTGACGTTCTGCGCGCCGGGACACTTTGAACTGGTTCACGCTCATACGGCTAACGGACAGCTGTTGCACCGATTCGAGTTCGTGTGCGAGAAGGCAAAGTTCCAGATTCACTTGAGTCCGGCGAGTGCATTCCTAGCGTCATACATAGAGCTGAATTAACGAGACAAAAAGCAAAAAGGATACATCAGATATGGCTTCGTTGGATTGGAGGATTAAAGGCATCAATGGAGATCAGATCGCGAATGAAATCGCGACGCCCCGGGCAAACTCGCCGACGTTCCGTAGCTTGGAGCAAATGGCATGGAACAGGGGATACCGGAGCGTCGAGGTGACGATGGGTTCCGGCCTGCATAAATGGTCCATCGCCGATTCCGCTCAGAGCGATAAGGATCCCTCCGTGCGGGAGATACGGATCAGTTCGGATGCGACCGGAACGTTCGGCATCGGCGGGCGGCAGATAACCACAGGAGAGATCATAGCTCATGAGCTGGCGCACGGCGTGGTGCCTGCGGAAGTGGCACAGCGTGGGACCATGGATTTTCGGCCGAATTCGCCGGAGGAACAGTGGGTGCGCCGGCAGGCCGGCGCCGTCGCCGATGACTTGTTTCTGCCGGGCTTCAACAATGCCCATTTTCCGATCACGAGGGTGCCCGTCGATGCCGAGCAAGCATGCACGTTCGGCAATATCCAAGGTAACACTCCCCGCGACGGGGTCCTTTTCCTCGACGGCAGTCGGGGATCGAATGGCCGCGGCTCGAGTATTCCCGGCCGTTGGGGATCCATAGATCCAGGCTTCAATCCGATCCCCAACTCCGACCCTGCTGCGGTCGGCTTCGGCAATTTTGCGGGGCTCGGCTCGGCGATCCCGTGGTGCCCCGCGACCGGTGCCGATCGAGAATCTGGCCCCCGAGGCGTTGAAGCCTCTCGTGCCTTTTTTCTTTCCGAACACTCAGGCATGGCCGCCGGCAGCAGCGAGTTCACCTACCTCCCTGAATTCCGCCAGCAGTGCGGGTCCGGGTCCGGACCTTACTCAGGTGGCGCTGACCCCGCAGCAATTCGCGGCACGCCCGCCAGTCGATGTCCCGATCCCGCCGGCGTTGATGCCCCTCTCGCCGTTGTTGTTTCCAAAAGAGCCCGATGCCTGAGGCGGCGCGCTTCCTGATGACGCTCAAGACGGATCTCGAGCGCCCGTCGTAACGGCCCATCGCCCGGCTCCGACGCATTGCAACCGTCGTGAGCGCGCAATGGCCAAAGGCGGCACAGCGCCGCGAGGATGCGGATAGGGACCTTAACCGTCGCTGCTGAAGCGCGCGTGTCGCTTTTGCGCCATGAGCTTCGCGAACTGCGCATGGCTCATGTGGATCAGCGTCGCGTGATCGCCGCCCTCGAGATAAACTTCCGGCGGCTCATCGATGCTGTCGTCGACCATGACATCGAGCCCGTAGCACTGGCCGAGAGCCGGCACTGCGCCGCGATCGCAATCCGGGAACAAGCGCTGGATCTCGTCCTCACTGGCCAGATCGACATCCTCGCCGATCTCAGTTCTGAGATCCGATAGGCGGATGTGGCGTGATGCCGGCAGCACCGCGAGCATATAGCCGTTCCCGGTCCGCAGCACGATCGCTTTGGCCAGACAATTCCCGGAAACGTGGCAGGCTTGGGCGGTGCGTGTCGACGACATGGTCGTTTCATGCGCCATCACGTCGTATTCGATCCGGCAGTCTGCCAGATATTGTTGGAGCGTCGGGGCAATCGCCATGATGAATCCTCCGTTGCGCGCCAGCCGACCCCCAGGATGGTCCCTGCAAGCCCCCACCTCACGACGCCGGCTGCCTGGTGTCGGCGCCATGATACGTCCTCGATGCACCGGCCACAATCCACCGGATTTCGCGGCGAAGCACGAGCAAACGCCGTCGCTTCCGGGGCCAGACGCGCCAAGGAGGCATGGCCACGCTCAGATGGCCGCCTCGGTCTTGGAATCGAAGAAATGCAGCCGCTCGGGATTTGGGGTGAGCCGCAGTGTGTCGCGAATCTTGGCGTGGATATCGGCCTCGACCGCCGCCACCATGGCGCAGGGGCCGGCCTTCACGTCGAGCAGGGTTTCCGAGCCGAGCCGTTCCACGACTTCGATGACCACGTCGAAACTCATCGGGTTCCCGTCGGCACCGGAGCTGACCCGCAGATCCTCCGGTCGAATCCCCAGCCACAACTCCTCGCCGACATGGGCGCGCAACCTGCCGGCGCTGAGCTCGGGCACTTTCAGCCGAAACCCCGGGTTCGTCGCCCACAGCGCCCCGTTGGTCTCCGCGACCGTGACGCTCATGAAATTCATGGCAGGCGAGCCGAGAAAGCCGGCCACGAACTTGTTGACCGGATTGTTGTAGAGCTCGAGCGGCTCGCCGACCTGCTGGACCCAGCCATCCTTCATGACCACGACCCGATCGCCGAGCGTCATGGCCTCGACCTGGTCGTGGGTGACGTAAATGGCCGTGGTGCCGAGCCGCAGGTGCAGCTTCTTCAGCTCGACGCGCATCTGCACCCGCAGCTTGGCGTCGAGATTGGAGAGCGGCTCGTCGAACAGAAATACTTGCGGATGGCGCACGATCGCGCGTCCGAGCGCGACGCGCTGGCGCTGACCGCCGGAGAGCTGTCGCGGTTTGCGCGCGAGCAGGCCCTGGATGCCGAGAATCTCCGCCGCCTCCTGCACTCGCTTGGCGATATCGGGCTTGGCGAATTTTCGCATTTTCAGCCCGAACGCCATGTTGTCGTACACGCTCATGTGCGGATAGAGCGCGTAATTCTGGAACACCATCGCGATGTCCCGATCCATCGGGGCGAGGTCGTTGACCACCTTTTCCCCGATCAGAACATCTCCGCTGGTGATGCTTTCGAGGCCCGCGACCATGCGCAGCGTGGTGGTCTTGCCGCAGCCAGACGGTCCGACCAGGACGATGAACTCCTTGTCGCGAATTTGGAGATTCACGTCGTTGACGGCATGCACGCCGTCAAATTTCTTGTTCAGATTCCTGATGACGACTTGCGCCATCCTACACTCTCCAGCTCGCGCAACGGCCTAACGCGGAATCGGCCGCGTCCCGACGCTTTATCCTTTCACCGATCCGGTCAGCCCGGCGACATAGTGCTCCACGAAGAACGAGTACACGATTGCGACCGGGATCGAGCCCAGCAATGCGCCCGCCATCAGCGGTCCCCAGAAGAATACGTCGCCGCGGATCAGCTCTGAAGTGACGCCAACCGGCACGGTTTTCTCGTCCGGCGACGACAGGAACACCAGCGCGTAGATGAACTCGTTCCAGGACAGCGTGAAAGCGAAGATGCCGGCCGAAAGAATGCCCGGCACGGCGATCGGGAAGATGATGTAGACCATGGCTTTCCAGCGGGTGGCGCCGTCGATGCGCGCGCATTCTTCGAGCTCGCGCGGAATCGCCTTGAAATAGCCCATCAGCAGCCAGGTGCAGAACGGGATCAGGAAGGTCGGATAGGTGAGGATGAGCGCCCACGGCGTATCGCCGAGGTGATAATTGCGGATGATGTCGGCCAGCGGGATGAACAGCAGCGTCTGCGGAACCAGATACGTGACGAAGATGCCGGTACCGAGGCTGCCGGCGAACGGAAATTTCAGGCGTGACAGCGCATAGGCCGCGAGCAGACCGCAGAACAGCGAGATCGCGGTGGAGGCAAGCGCTATGAACAGCGTGTTGAACATCCAGGTGGCGAAAAGCGTCTCGGTGAAAAGGTACGTGATGTGGTCCAAGGTGGGATTCGCGGTCCAGAACGGCGTGTAGTTCGGCGCCATCCATGGGCGGTACAACTCGCCATCCGGCCGGAAGGTCGTCACCAGCATCCAGTAGAACGGGAACAGCAGCAGGAAGACGAAAACGCCGAGCGGAACGTAGAAATACACCCAGCGTCTCCATTTTGCGCCCTCGATCATGGCTCAATGGATCTCCACGCGCCGGATGTAGAGCAACTGGACGATGACCACGACCAGCAGCGCCGGGAACATGGCGAGCGAGATTGCGGCTCCCACGCTCAATAGCCCGGTGCCGACCCCGATCTGATAGGCATAGGTGGCGAACAGGTGCGTGGCATTGGCCGGTCCGCCGCCGGTGAGCACGTACACCAGCTGGAAGTCGGCGAAGGTCTGAATGACCGAGAACAGGACGACCACCATGGTCACCGGCAGCAGCAGCGGCCAGGTCACGTGCCAGAAGCGCTGCCACGGCCGAGCGCCGTCGATGGCGGCGGCTTCCTGCAGCTCGGGGCTGATGGTCTGCAGCCCGGCCAGCAGGCTGATCGCGTAGAACGGGACCCCGCGCCAGACGTTGACGATGATGATCGAGATCATGGCGAGTTGCGGATCGCCGAGCCAGTTGATCCGCGAATCGATGATGGCGAGCTTGTAGAGCGTCCAGTTGATGACGCTGAACGTCGGATCGAACATCCACTTCCAAGCGAACGTCGAGAGCACCGTCGGGATGATGAATGGCAGCAGGACGAAGGCCCGGGTCAGCGCCTTGCCTGGAAAATGCCGGTTGAGCAGCAGGGCAAGCCACAGGCCGAGTGCGAGCTTGAAGACGGTGGTCACGGCCGTGTAGAGGAACGTGTTCCACACCGCTTCGCGGAAGATGCTGTCGTGCGCGAGCGCGATGAAATTCTGCAGACCGACGAAGCTCCCCGGCACGCCTACCCTGGCGTCGGTCACGGAGAGCAGCACGCCCTTGACGAACGGGTAGGCGATGAACAACGCGAGCAGCACCGCGGTCGGGAGCAACAGCAGGGCCCCGAGCCAGCGCTCGTCCTCCAGCAAGGCGGTGATTGCTCCGCGCTTGGTTTTTGGGGCCGCGGTTTGCGCGTAGGCCAGCGCCATGTCGAATCCCTAACAGAGGCGCCGCGTCAGGCGCCGTAGATCTTGGTCAGCTCGGCGTGAGCCCGTTTCACCGCCTCCTCCGGCGGCATGCCTTGGACCGCCTTGGCGTACATGTCGGTGAGGATGTACTTGGTCAGGACCTCGGCCGATTTCCTGCCCGAAGGTCCGGCATAGCCGGCGAAGCGTCCCGTGCGCGCGGCTGACTTGAACGGCAGCATCACCGGATCGTCACCCCAGAGCTTGTGCTTCTCCCAATCCGTCGTCGGCCCGATCGAAAAGCCCTTTTGCGTCGTGAACCATCGGTCGAACACCGGCTTCGAGCTGATCCAGCGCAGGAATTCCTTGGCGCCCTTCTGATTTTTCGAATAGCCCATCAGCATGTTCGAGAACGGCACGTGGAAGCTGAATTGGCCGGCCGGGCCCTTGGGCAGCGGCGCATGCAGGATGTCTTCTTTCAGCGGGGCGCCTTTCTCGGTCTTGTAGGCGTCGGGCTTGCGCAGCGCCTCGATGTAGATCGAGGCGCCGTTGTTCGTCGCACTGCAGGTGCCAGAGAGGAACGCCCGGTTGTTGCTCGAATCGTCCCAAGCGAGGCCGCCCTCGTCGAGCGCGTCCTTCCAGAAGCCGACCAGGAACTTCACGGATTCGACGGTTTGCTTGCTGTCCAGCACCACGGTCTTGCCATCGGCCTCGACTTCCTTGCCGCCCCAGGACCACAAGTACGGATAGGTGAAGGCCGGCGCGTCGCCGAAGGTGTGGCCGAGGGTCTGCCCGACCGGCCGCCCGAGCGCCTTGAGCTTCTTGCCCGCTTCGCGCAAGGCTTCCCACGTCTCGGGGAACTTGCCGCCCGAATAGCCCACCTCCTCGAACCAGGATTTGCGATACGCGATCTGGAGGCCGACGATGCTCCAGGGCATGGCGATCCATCGCTTGCCGTCGTTGGCCACCACTCTCGAGGTTTCGTAGAAGCCGCCCTGTGCCTTGCCGAGCTCCTCGGCGACATCGTCCACCGGAGCGAGACTGTCCGCATAAAGCTGCGGCCAGTTGTTGAGCGCGCAGACGATATCCGGCCCCGACCCCGACTGGATCGCGGAGGTCACGCGGGCCTGGATATCGTTGGCGTTGATGGTCTCGATGGTGAGCTTCACGCCCAGGGCCTTCTCGCATTCGGCCGCGATGTCTCCCTTGAGCAGCTGGTCGGACGCGGGAACGAAGTCGTTCCAGCGCAGCCAGTGGACGCTCGTTGCCTGGGCGAATGCCGGCGCGCGGCCGGAGGCGAGAATGCCCGCCATTCCCCCGCTGGCAGCGATCGCTCCGCTGCCGGTGAGCTTCAAGAAAGAACGACGATCGAAGCGAGCCATGGCATGTTCCTCCCCTGTCGGTCTTCTGACCGATCTAACGAACGCGATTGGCGCGAAGCGGATCCCCACCGATCAGGTGTGAATTTTTTTCACCTCCTCGTGCGCCCATTTCACCGCCTCCTCGGCCGGCATCCCCTGCACCGCCTTGGCGTACATGTCGGTGATGATGTACTTGCTCAGCACCTCTGCCGCCTTGCGGTCGGCCGGTCCCGCATAGCCCGGGAAGCGTCCTGCGCGCGCCGCTACCCGGAACGGCAGCATGACCGGATCCTTCTCCCACAGCGGATCCTGCTCCCAGACCGGCGTGGCGCCGACCGAATAGCCCTGTTGGGAGTTGAACCATCTCTGATAGACGTCCTTCGAAGTGATCCAGCGCAGGAAGTCCTTGGCCGCCTTCTGGTTCTTGGAATATCCCATCAGCATGTTCGACATCGGCAGATGATACCCGAACTGGCCGGCGGGGCCCCTGGGCAGCGGCGAATGCAGGATGTCTTGCCAGAGCGGAGTGCCCTTCTCGGTCTGATAGGCGTCGGGCTTGCGCTTGGCCTCGATGTAGATCGAGGCGCCGTTCAACGTGGAGCTGATGGTCCCCGACAGGAACGCGCGGTTGTTGTTGGTGTCGTCCCACGCGAGGCCGCCTTCGTCGTGGGCATCCTTCCAGAACGTGGCCATGAACTTGACCGAGTCGACCGCGGCCTTGCCGTCGAGCACGACGGTATTGCCATCCTTCTCCACTTCCTTGCCGCCCCAGGACCACAGGTAGGCATAGGTGAAGGTGGGCGCGTCGCCGAAGGTGTGGCCCAGCGTTTGGCCGATCGGGCGGCCCTTCGCCTTCAGCTTCTTGCCGGCGTCGTGGTATTCCTCCCAGGTCTGGGGAAATTTGCCGGCCGGATACCCGATCTCCTCGAACCAGGATTTGCGGTAGGCGAGCTGCGCGCCCAGCACGCACCAGGGCAGTGCGATCCATTTCTTGCCGTCGTTGGCGACGACGCGCGATTCCTCGTAATAGCCGCCCTGGGCCTTGCTGATCTCGTCGGCGAGATCGCTGACGTCGACCAGGCTTTCCGCATAGAGTTGCGGCCAATTGTTCAGGCCGCAGATCACATCCGGGCCGGAGCCCGACTGGATCGCCGAAGTGGTGCGCGCCTGGATATCGTTGCCGTTGATGGTCTCGATGTTCAGGGTGATGCCCAGCGCCTTCTGGCACTCCGGCGCGATCTGCTTGCGCAGCACCTCATCGGAGGCCGGCACGAAATCGTTCCAGCGTAGCCAATGCACATTGGTCGCCTGGGCAAAGGCCGGCGCCCGGCCCGAAGCGAGAATTGCCGCCATTCCTCCGGTCTTTGCCGCAATCGCGCCGCCGCCCGAGAGTTTCAGGAAGTTGCGCCGACTGAAACGTGCCATGGAGATCCTCCCTAAGCTTTTGCAGCCAGATTGACCCGATCGCTGGGCTTGAGCAACCCTATCCGTTCTCCGCGCCGCCTTCCAGGGTAAACGATCGGCACACCGGGCGATTGGCCGGTAGAGGGTTCCAGCGCGGCGGCTCCCGCGGGCTGCACCCCCGTGCGCAACGGGGCCGATGCGGCGGCCATGGCAACACTGCCTGTCGCTTTCGGTCCGACCACACTGTAGACGGAAGCGCCCGTTCTGCGCGATGATCTCTCAGGACGCCGCCATAGGGATGGGCAAGAACCCACGGCTGTCAGCAGGGGAGAGCACGATGAACTGGAAATGGATCATGTCGGTCCTCGCCGCGGCAAGTGTCGCCGTCACCCCGGCGCTCGCCGCCGAGCTCACCGGCACGCTCAAGAAGATCAAGGATACCGGAGCGATCACGCTCGGCCACCGCGAGTCCTCGGTGCCGTTTTCCTATTATGACGACAAGCAGCAGGTCGTCGGCTACGCCATGGACCTCTGCTACCGCATCGTGGATGCGGTGAAGAAGGAATTGAAGCTGGACACCATCGAGGTGAAGCTGAACCCGGTCACCTCGGCCACTCGCATCCCGCTCATGGCGAACGGAACCATCGACCTCGAATGCGGCTCGACCACGAACAACCTCGAGCGCCAGAAGCAAGTCTCGTTCACCATCACGCATTTCGTGACGGCCAATCGCTTCGTGTCGAAGAAGGCTGCCAATCTCAAGGTCGTGGACGATCTCAGGGACAAGACGATCGTATCGACCTCCGGAACCACCAATATCAAGCAGATCACCGAGATCGGCGCGCAAAAGAATCTCGGCCTCAACATCCTTGCCGCCAAGGACCACGCCGAGGCGTTCCTGATGGTGGAGACCGACCGGGCCGCCGCCTTCGTGATGGACGACATCCTGCTCTTCAGCCTGGTCGCGACCTCGAAGTCGCCGCCGGACTATGTGATCTCCGCCGATGCGCTGTCGGTCGAACCCTACGGCATCATGCTGCGCCGCGAGGACCTCGACTTCAAGAAAGTGGTGGATGGCGCCATGGTGGGCATCTACAAGAGCGGCGAGATCAACGCGATCTACGAAAAGTGGTTCCTGAAACCGATCCCGCCGAGAGGCATCAACCTCAACGTGCCGATGAGCCCTGCTTTCAAGAAGGTCGTGGCCAGCCCGACCGACAGCGGCGATCCGGCGGTGTATTGAGTTCCCGACGCGACCTGAACGTTCGCCGGCGTCGCCGCCGCCCTTGGTGCTGCGAGGCCGATCCGGGTCCTAACATGATCATGGACGACGCAACGGGTCCCGGTTCAGCAGCGCAACATCGGATGTTGCGCTGCGCGCGGGGTATTGGGCCGCGATGAACTACCATTGGAACTGGGGAATTTTCTGGGAGATTTCTCCCGACGCATCCCACAGCTACCTTCAGACTCTTCTGCTCGGAACCGCGTGGACGTTGGCAACCGCGCTCGCCGCCTGGGTCCTGGCGCTGACGTTCGGATCGATGGTGGGCGTGATGCGCACGACCCCGCATCCCTGGCTCGTGCGCATCGGCAATGCCTATGTCGAGCTGTTCCGCAACGTCCCGCTGCTGGTGCAGATGTTCCTCTGGTATTTCGTGCTGCCGGAGCTCGTCCCGCGCGGCATCGGAACCTGGCTCAAGCAGCTGCCCGACGCCTCCTTTTACACCGCGGTCGTCGCGCTGGGCTTCTACACCTCGGCACGCGTCGCCGAGCAGGTGCGCGCCGGCATCACCAGCCTGCCGAGCGGCCAGCGCCTCGCTTCGCTCGCGCTCGGCCTCACGCTGCCGCAGGCCTATTGGTACGTGCTGTTGCCGATGGCCTACCGCATCATCCTGCCGCCGCTGACCTCGGAATTCCTCAGCGTCATCAAGAACAGCGCCGTCGCGCTCACCATCGGCCTGATGGAGCTGACCGCGCGGGCGCGATCGATGCAGGAATTCTCCTTCCAGGTGTTCGAGGCTTTCACCGCCGCCACGGTCATCTACATCGCGATCAACATCGTGGTGACCTTCGCCATGCGCCGCACCGAGCGCCGGGTCGCGGTGCCGGGCTATATCGGCATGGCGCCGCCCGCGACCGCGGAGTGAGGCGCGCGTGTTCAGCAATTTCGATTTCGAGATCATCCTGCGCTCGCTGCCGTACCTGTTCTACGACGGCATGACATTCACGCTCACGCTGACTGCGCTCGCCACGCTTGGCGGCATCGTGTTCGGCACGGCGCTGGCGCTCATGCGGCTCTCCGGCATCCCGCCGTTGTCGGTGTTGGCCGCCGGTTACGTGAATTTGATGCGGTCGGTGCCGCTGGTGCTGATGATCTTCTGGTTCTATTTCCTCGTGCCGTATCTCGGACAATGGGCGACCGGCGCATCGCAGCCGATCCGGGTCGGTCCGTTCCTGTCCTCGCTCGTCACCTTCATGGTGTTCGAGGCCGCGTATTTCTGCGAGATCATGCGGGCCGGCATCCAATCGATCCCGCGGGGCCAGGTCTGGGCGGCACAGGCGCTCGGCATGCGCTACCCGGCCACGATGCTATACATCGTTCTGCCGCAGGCGTTCCGCAACATGGTTCCCGTGCTGCTCACCCAGACCATCATCCTGTTCCAGGACACTTCGCTCGTGTACGTGCTCTCCATCACGGATTTCCTCGGCGCGGCCTCGAAGATCGCGCAGCGCGACGGGCGCCTGGTCGAAATGTATCTGTTCGCGGCCCTGGTCTATTTCCTGATCTCGCTTTTCGCCTCCCATTGCGTGCGCCTGCTGCAGCGGCGCGTCGCCATCGTCCGCTGAGCCTCGCGCCGATGATCAAGATCCGGGATCTGAGCAAGTGGTACGGCACGGTCCAGGTGCTCAAGGGCTGCTCGACCGAGGTCGCCAAGGGCGAGGTCGTGGTCGTGTGCGGCCCCTCCGGATCCGGCAAGTCGACGCTGATCAAGTGCGTCAACGGCCTCGAGCCGTTCGAGAAAGGCGAAATCGTCGTCGACGGAATCTCGGTCGGCGACCCGAAAACCGATTTGCCCAAGCTCAGGGCCCGGATCGGCATGGTGTTCCAGCATTTCGAGCTGTTCCCGCACCTGACCGTCATCCGCAATCTCACGCTGGCGCAGATCAAGGTGCTCGGCCGCAGTCGGGAAGCGAGCCTCGCCAACGCCCTGCGCCTGCTCGACCGGGTCGGCTTGCGCGAGCACGCGCACAAATATCCGGGCCATCTCTCCGGCGGCCAGCAGCAGCGAGTGGCGATCGCACGTGCACTCGCGATGGATCCGATCACCATGCTGTTCGACGAGCCGACCTCGGCGCTCGACCCCGAGATGATCAAGGAGGTGCTCGACGTCATGGTAGCGCTGGCGCAGGACGGCATGACCATGATCGTCGTCACCCACGAGATGGGGTTCGCCCGCCAGGTCGCCCGCCGCGTGGTCTTCATGGACCAGGGCGAGATCGTCGAGGACGCGGCCACGGCCGAATTCTTCGGCAAGCCGCGCAGCCGCCGCGCGCAGACGTTCCTGTCGAAGATCCTGCAGCACTGAAGAAACCCTGCCCCGAGAGGGCTTCCAGGTTTCATTCGATTACTTGGTCGGCGCGATTGAGAAGGGTAGGGGGCACATCGAGACCGATTGCCCTTGCGCTCTTGAGATTGATCACCAGCTCGAATTTCGTGGGTTGCTCGACGGGGATATCCGCGGGCTTGGCCCCTTTGAGCACCTTGCTAACCTGCAAGGCAAATTGACGATAGATGGAAGCGAAGCGCGGGCCGTAAGCGATGAGGCCGCCTTCCTCGGCCGTCTCCGGCCATTGGTACATGGCAGGCAGCCGGCTCGCAGCGACCCGTTCGATGATTTGCGCACGGTATCGATTGAGCAGCGATGAGGCGAGAACGTTGAGCGCTTGCGCACCGCCGGCTACCGCGCTGTCGATTGCCGGCAGAATGCCATCCCCGATGTCGACTGCATGAACGGCAAGCGCGACACCGCGCGCCCGTGCGGCGCTCTCCAGCGTCTGCAGCTGCTCGGGGCTGGTGACACCCCGGTCCGCCAAAGTCGCGATGCGCCTGGCCGCGGGAACCACCTCCAGTAGGACCTCCTGCCGCTTGCCGTCGAGATCGGTGGCCATGATGCTCATCCCGGTAGTATTGCCGCCGGGATGAGCCAACGAGGCAACCGCCTTTTCCGCCACGAGATCGTCCGAGAACGCCAAAATCGGAATGGTCTGCGTCGCTCGCTGCACGAGGCGCGTTAGCGCGGCGCCGCCGGTGGTGATCACCTCGGGCCGTGCCTCCACGATTGTAGCGACAACCGTATCGACGCGGTCAGCCGGCACGCTGAATCCGGCCAAGATGGTGAGATTGACCCCCTCGCTGAAACCGTGCCTACGCAGCTCGTCGAAGAAGGCTAGCCAATGGACAGCATCGCGCGGGGAGTTGGCCAACACGCCAAGCCGATAGGTCCTTCCCGCATCTTGCGGCCAAGCAGGGCCCGACATTGTAACGGCCGCCCCGCCGAGAAACGCGATGAATTCCCGCCGCCTCATCGATCACCTCGCGCCGATATCCTACACTGGATTCGCGCCGAAGCAGGTTCACACCACGCGGAAAGTCCGATTAACCGGGTTCGGCGCGGATCCAGTTCTCCAGCAGCATGCGCAGCGCCGCCACGAAGGCGAGCGGCTGATCGAGCATGACGTGGTGCTGGGCCTCGGGCACCTCGACGATCGGCGCCAGCGGTCCCATCAGTTGCGACATGTAGGAGGCGGTCTTGCGCGAGACGAGCGCGCTGCGCTCGCCGAAGATCAGGGCGGCGCGACAGCGCACCGCCTGCAGATATTCGCGGAACGGCTCGCCGAAGCGGCGCGCGCCGATCGCCCACCGTCGAATTTCCAGGTCCAGCCGCCTTCGACCCGCATCAACGAATGCCGGGCGATGAACTCGACGATGAAGTCGTTCTCGCAGGCCTGCGGCGGCATCAAGCGAAAACGCGCCAGCGCGGCTTCGAAGCTCGGATAGATCTTCTTGTTTCCCCAGTTGGGCGGCGACAGCGGCCGGCTGATCTCCTCCTCCGGCGAACGGATGGGGGAATCGACGATGACGGCGCCACCGAGCTCCTGGCCGAATTGCGATGCGAGCTTCATCGTCATGAAGCCGCCGAAGCTGTGGCCGATGACGAAGGGATGTTGTCCCAGCGCCGCATCGGCGATCACCGCCCGCATCTCCGCGGCGCGAATATCGGAGCCGTAGCTCTGGCGCCGGCCGCTGTCCCCCATGCCCGATAAATCGATCGCCGCCACTGGAAAATACCGGGTGAAATATGGCGCTATGAAGCTCCACCAATTGGCGTGCGCACCGCCGCCGTGGACGAACAGGAGGCCGCGAGCGATGGAACTCGCCGGCTCGGCCGGCCAGAACAAATAGTGGACCGGGCAGTCCTCTACGATGACGCGCCGCGATTGCTTCGGACGAGAGATGGCCCATCGAAACCACTCGGGCGCGGGCGCGCGAACCTCGAGCTCGCGCAATCGGGTCGATGCGTCGGTCAAGGAAAAGCTCCTGGCGAATGCGGAAGCGCTGAGGCCAGTGTTATCGCATCTCGCTGGCGATGCGAACGAGCGTCGATGCAATCTGCCAGCTCGCCTTGACCGATCCCGTGAGGCTGCCGGCAACCTTGGATGCGCCGCCGGCGCGATTGCGATGGCGAACCGGCAGCTCCAGGATCCGCAATCGCGCGCGCGCGGCCCGCATCTGCATTTCCAGATTCCAGCCGTAGGTCCTCTCCCGCATGCCGAGCCGTTCGAGCGCATCGCGCCGGATCGCCCGCAACGGGCACATGTCGGTATAGCGCACGCCATAGAGCGCGCGCATGATGAGGCCGGCGGCATGGCCGGCGAGGCGCTGGTGCAGGCCCATGCTGCCCTTCTCGCGCACGCCGCGGGCACGGGAACCGATCACGAAATCCTGCTCGCCGGCGAGGATGGGAGCCACGAGGCGGGGAATCTCGGCGGGATCGTCGCTGCCGTCGCCATCGATGAAGGCCAGGACCGGCCGCTCGGTCGCTCGGACGCCCGCAAGGCACGCGGCACCGTAGCCCGATCGCGGCTCGAGGACGACGCGCGCGCCGGCGGCGCGCGCATGGGCAAGCGTGTCGTCCGTGCTGCCGCCATCGGCCACAATCACCTCGTCGACGATGTCGCGCGGGACCGCCCGCACGACGTCGCCGATCGTCTCCGCCTCGTTGAGCACCGGAATGATCAGCGCTACCCCGGCGTTCATGTGGCCAGATCACAGGCTCCAGCGCAGCCCGCAATGGGCGCAGCACGTCGGCGGCGTTTCGCTCAGGAGTTCGCGGCGAAACGTACGGTAGGATTCCCCGTTCCAGATCTCGCGCATCGACTGCTGCGTCGCGTCTCCGAGCGTGAATGCGTCGTAGCCGCGCATCGAGAACGGCGCGATGCAGCACGGCAGCGCCCGGCCGTGGGCGGTGAAATACATCAGCGTCCACGGCCGCGTGCACAGGGACCAGGGACGCTCCTCGTCCGCGCGTCGCAGGCTGGTGCCGGGCTCGGTGGCGCCGGAGGCATTGAATAGAATGCCGTGCTCCGCCGCGCGGCTCTCGGCCTCGCGGATCAGCGCTTCCTCGCGCTCGTCGGTATGCTCGAACAGCGCCTGATCCGCGCGCGCGAGGCCCTGGCCGTCCGGAAAATACACGAGCCGCTGCAGGTGCACTTCGCGCACGTCGATCGTATGCGCGAGCTCGACGAAGGCGGGAAGCTGTCCGATGGTCTCCTTCAGGCCCGTGAGCCACAACGATACCCGCGGCCTCTCGGCGGCGAGCGAACGCTGCAGCGCGCGGAATTCGCGCACGTTCTCGACGATGCGGTCGAACACGTCCTTGCCGCGCACCGCCTTGAACGTCTGCGCCTCGGCGGCGTCGAGCGAGACGCGCAGCTCGTCGAGCCCGCTCGCGATGAGATCGCGCCCGCGCCGTTCGTTGAGCAAGGTGCCGTTGGTGTTGAAGAGAACGTAGGTCCCGCGCGCCTTGAGATAGCGGATCATGCGCGGAAGATTCGGAACCATCAGCGGCTCGCCGACGCCGTGGAGCACCACGCGGGCGATGTTGGGGTATTGATCGACGATCGACCGGAACAGGTCCCAGCTCATGTTGGCCGCTGGCTCGAGCTCCTCGAACGTCCGCGGGCAGGTCGTGCACGGCAGGTTGCAGCGGTTGGTGGTTTCCAAATACAGGCAGACCGGGTCGCCGCCGGCAATCTCGCTACGGTCACGCTCCACCGCCTCGAAATAGCGGCGGGGATCGACGCTGCGTTCCGCTGCACCTGCGTTCATGACGCCATCCGCGTCCTTGGTCCTATCCCGCGCACCATGAGATCGACTCAAGCGCGCGTCTCCCGCCAACCGTCGACCGAGTACGCGTCCCGGAATCGCAGCAGGTAAAGCGCCATGAAGGCACCCCAGGTCGGCCAAGTGGAAATCCAGAGATGATTGCCGACCTGCGCGAACCCCCACGGGTCGAACAGCTGGCGCCAGCTCACGATGACCGTGATGGTGTGCACGATCAGCGACAAGCCATAGCTGATGGTCCGGAATGCGCCGAGCAACAGTGCCAATGCGAGGACCAATTCGGCGATTCCCAGCGCATACGACGCCCCGGTCGGAAGCGACACGCCGTAGAAGCTTTGCGCGATCCGAATGGCTGCATTCGGCACGATCAGCTTTTCGAGGCTCCACTGCAGCAGGAAGATGCCGAGGAAAAATCGCAGGATGAGGAGCGCGATTGCGGCGGTCTTGTCGGTTGCGGGAGCCATGTCGCGTCTCCTCATCACGCCGCACCGCCCCTCGAGCGGAAACGGCCGATCGCATCTTATGTTACGCCAAGCAGTTCCGGCAGCTCGCTCAGCATGCGAATCTCTCGGTCGGGGTTGCCCGGTAACCGCTCGCGGCGCTGGCCATAGCGGTTGCACCATACGACACGCATTCCGAACGCGGCAGCCGCGTAGGCGTCCCAGGCGTTCGAGGACTGGAACGAGATTGCCGATGCCGGCACGCCGAGCCGATCCACGGCCAGTTGATACACCTTCGGATGCGGCTTGTAGACCCCCACCGCCTCGACCGACAGCACGCGATCCAGCAGGTCCTGCAGCCCATTGCCGTTGACCGCTGCGTCCAGCATCTTCGGCGATCCGTTCGAGAGGATCGCGGTCTGCAAGCCGGCGCGTTTCAGGCGTTGCAATGTGGCCGCCACTTCGGGGAACGTTTCGAGCGTCAGATATAGCGTCATGAGCCGGTCGCGCAGCCCCGGCTTTTCGATGTTCAGCGTCTCGAGCGCGAAATCGAGCGCGTCGCCGGTCACCTGCCAGAAATCCGCATGCCGACCTTGGAGCGCGCGAAGCCAGGTGTACTGCAGCTGCTTGTCGCGCCAAATCGCCGTGAGCTTGTCGATGTCGTCGCCGAGAACGTCGCGACACCCCTTCGCCGCAGCAGCAAAATCAAACAACGTCCCATAGGCATCGAACACGCATGCCCTTATTCCCGAAAGACGGTCCATGTCCAACTCTGCAGGATGACGACCGGCATGGCGGCGCCTGCCCCCGATTTCGCCGGCGTGATTATGATGGTCTCCGATGTTCGCTCGGTCGGCGGCCGCGGAGCTCGAGGCGCGCCCGCCGCTCGCCGATATGTAACCTTCTCCGGCAGCGTTACGAAATCACCGTCAGGTGAACGGACTGTTCGACGCCCGTGCTGGAGCCCGGCGTTGCGACCGCTTGTGTTGCCAAGGCGACGCCTCTGCATGGTCAACTCCGCAGCGTCGCCAACGGCCCGGGTTGTGGCGGCAGCTTGCGAACCGGTATGCTTCCGCGGGAGTATCGATGGCGACAACGTCCGTACGGTTTTTTGATCGCGTCGGATTTCTGGCATTGGGTCTGATCGCCTTCCTATCGACGGCCACCGCCGTGCCGGCTACGGATCATCCGCCGGCGGCAATGACAAATCGCGATTGGGAAGCGCTTTGGACGAAGGTGCTGAGCCGCCACGTGGACGAGGACGGTCGGATCGATTTTGCCGGCCTTGGGGCCAATCGTTCCGATCTCGATCGGGTCGTCGCGTTCGTTGCCGCCATCGATCCCGGATCGGCCCCGGATCGGTTCGCCAGCCGGCAATCCCGCTTGGCGTATTACATCAACGCCTACAATGCGCTCGCCATGCACGGGGTGCTGGAAGCCGGCGTGCCGAATGGCCTCGGCGGATTGCGCAAGTTCTCGTTCTTCTATTTCCGAACCTTCACGATCGGAGGGCAATCCATCTCGCTTTACGATTTCGAGAACAAAATTATCCGCCCGCTCGGCGAGGAACGAGTCCATTTCGCCCTCAACTGCATGGTCGTGAGCTGTCCGCGGCTTCCTCGTCATGCCTTCGCACCGGACCCGCTCGACAGCCAGCTCGATGCGGCAGCGCGGGCATTCATCGGGGAAGATCGCAACGTGCACCTCGATCCGGCCAGACGCGAGGTCTGGCTCTCGGCCATCTTCGATTTCTATACGGAGGATTTTCTGGGCAAATCCCCGAACCTCATGGGCTATGTCAATCGGTACCGGGCTGCACCGATCCCGGAAGATTTCAAAGTCCGTTTCCTCGAATACGACTGGACCGTGAATAACCGCGCCCGGATCGGCGCCGGAAACCGATAAGCATCATCGCGTGCACTCGGTCCGGCGATACCTGTGCGTTGCGAAGCCGTTCCATGGGCGCGAAATGAGTATCCCTCTGTAACATTTGGGCGAGTTGCAACGAATTCAGTGTTGAAGATGAATTTCGACATCCGACGCGAAACGCCGTCGGATGGCCGATGAGGGGTTGGAGGAGATCATGGCCGGCTCGAATTATCTCAAAGCAATGGTCGGCGGCCTCGCCGGCACAACCGCACTGTCCGCGATCATGGTGATGAAAGGCATGATGGGCGTCATGCCTGAATTCGACATGATCGGAATGCTCGCCAGCATGCTGGGAGGATCGCGTACGACTGCCTGGATCATGCACTTTCTCATCGGCACCGTCCTGTGGGGAGGTCTGTTTGCTTGGCTCGACCCCTACCTGCCGAGCTGGGATCACTGGCTCAAGGGAACCTTATTCGGCATCGCTACGTGGGTGCTGATGATGATCCTCGTCATGCCAATGGCAGGGGCGGGACTATTCGCTGCAAACCTCGGCATGATGGTGACGGCGGCGACCCTGATGTTGCATGCCATGTACGGCGCGATCGTCGGCAGCGTGTACGCAGCCGAGCGCCCGGCGCCGGTGCATCGATTCCAGGCATCGCAGCGGCCTTAGTACGCTCGCATATCGCACCGGGCCGATTGGTCGGGTGCGATCGCCCTCCGCACGGTCCGCGCGCCGGGGCCAAGGCAGTCTTCGCGGTCGGGACGCGGCGCGGCCCGACCCCCCAGGATCCGAGCCAATCGCGCTCAGGGCGCGGCTCTCGGGTCAAGCACCGGGCGAGCAAGCAACACGGTTCGGAACCACCATCGCGTTATCTTGGCAGCAAGAAACAGGGGCCAAATCATGCGGCGCTTTACGAACTTCCCCGGGATTGCTTCCGGCAGCGCGAGGCGGCTTGCCGCTTGGCTGATCCCCGTCGCGTTCTACGTCGCCACCGTCGGATCACTCGCGATCGGACTTGCCGTCCCCGCCATTCTCGGGTCAGGCAATCCGTGGAGCGACCGGCTTTCACTCAATACCGCGGCCGGCGCAACTCGCGGCGGCGATGAGGATTATGTCCAAGGGTTGATTCAGGAACGCGGCAATCGTCATTCGGCGGCGGGCGGACCTGTGGCATCCGGTCGAACCGATAAGGACGCAGTGCTGTACTGCGCCGTGGCCGACGTTCCGGATTCGCGCTGAAGCCTCTGTCAACGGCTAAGATCGCCGTCCGGCCAAAGGCCTAAAATCGGGCCGACTGGCGGCACGCCTCCGGAGGAAGACATCGCATGGTGATGATCAAGCCGAAAACCGTCGTGGGCATGAAACTCGATGGTGCCTGCCCCTCTCATACCCGCACGGATGTGCGGACGCGCGACGTGAGAACGATCATCGACGAGCCCACCGAACGTGACGGAACGAACCGGGGGCTGACGCCGACCGAGACCCTGATGGCGGCGCTGCTGGGGTGCACGAACGTCATCGCGCACCGGGTAGCCGAGGCCAAGGGCGTGCATTTCACGTCGATGAACATTCGCCTCGAAGCCGATCTTGATCGCAGAGGCGTGACGCTTGCCGAGGAAATCGACATTCCCTTCCCGCGGGTGACGTTGTTCATCGACGTGACGACGGATGCCGATGAAGCAAGTCTCGCCGAGGTGAAGCGCGACCTCGGGAGGTTTTGCCCGATCTCGAAGGTGCTGCAACAAGCCGGAACCAAGCTCGAGGAGGTTTGGTCCGTCAGCCGCTGACGCGCCGAGGCACTGGTCACGTTTCAACGCCGCCGCCGGATTCCTCCCTGCGCGCTCATGCGGCCCGCCGGGCCGTTAGTCGCGGGACGCGCATCAGTCCATCGCCGAGCGCGAGGATCGCAAACCCGCCATAGAGCCACAAGCCCTCCTTGAAATTGGCGGTTATTTGTGCGGAGCCGTCCCCCGCGAAGTCCGCCCAGCCTTTGACCTCGCGCAAATACAGGATGAAACAGGCCAGCGTCAGGTAAAGCAGGGGCAGATAGAGCTTGCGGCAGAGCAGCGGCAACACCCAGGCGAAATACCAGGCAAAATGCGGGGAGACCAGCACGAGAAATGCCGTCGCGAGCAGCAAAGGGGTCCAGGCCTCGGCCGGCTCCTGGTGCGGGCGCAGCGCGACGAACATTGCCAACGCGAGCAGGATCGCCACGACGACGCTGGCGGAAAGGACTCCCGCCGGAACCGGCACGCTCAGGTGCCGCAGCAGCGTGGTAAGAAAAAAGCCGCCGCCCTCCAAGTAGCCTTCCTCGTCCCCATAGCCGCCGAGAAACCCGGACACGCGCAAGCCGACACCGAGATACGGCGCATAGCATGCAAGCAGCACGCCCGCGCACGCCGCCGGCATGCGGTACTCCCGTTTCCTCCATAGCGCGGGCGCGATCACGAGCGCGAACGGCTTGACCAGAGCGGCAAGCGCGAGCGCCGTGCCCGCGGCGACGGGCCGCTCGCGCATTGCGGCGAGCACGGCAAGGCACAGGAACGCGATTGCCGCGGCATCGATGTGGCCTGCGCCGGAGAACTCCCAGATCGGCAGCGGGTGCCAAGCATAGATCAACACCCGTTCGGGCGGCAGGCCGTCGCGCCGCAACCAGGCGAGGATCGCGCCGATCGTCACCGCCTCGAATCCCATCATGGCGAGCTTCATCGCCGTCACGCTCTCTTGAATTCTCGAGACGAGAAAGAAGATCATTTGCGCGACGGGCGGATAAATCGTCGGCGCGTAATCGGCGCGATTGATATGAAGATAGATCTTGTTGTCGCGCAGAAACGCCAGGGCGGGATCGGCCGGGACGTAGCGGTACGGATTGATTCCCGCAGCCTGGACGCGGCCGTCCCAGACATAGCGGTAAATGTCGTCGGACAGCGTGTCGGGCGCGAGCAAGGCAATGATGCGGGCGAGCGCCGCAACCGCGAGAATGATGCGCAGCGCGGTGGAATTCCAGCGCCCGCGCACGACCAGCCATACTGTCAGGGCGTACAGCATGGATTGAATGAGAGCGGCGCCGACGAAGCGCTCGTATTGCTTGGGCTCGAGAAATTGCAGCATCGCGACGCCAACCGCGAGCAGCGCTGCGCCGGCGAACACAAGGCCGGCGAGCCGGTGTTTCTCGTTCAAGCTGTCGCCGAGCTGGGTCATGCGAACTCTGGTCGCGAGCGTCACCGCCGAAGAAGAGGGACCCCGAGCGGAGCTCCGCATCCTGCACAGCGAACCCGATCGGCTCCACGCGGCCTGCCGCCCCTGACGAAGATTTGATGCTAAGGTGCACCGGTCTTTGCCGAACGGTGTCATGGGCTGTATGACGATGTCACGGCTAGGCACGGAACCGGAAACGTGAACCCTCCTGCAGATCAAGCGGCGCGCTGTGCGTTCGCGATCATGGTCAAGGCGCCCGGCGCCGGCCGCACCAAGACTCGATTATCGCCCTTGCTGAGCCCCCATGAGGCAACGGAGCTCGGGGCCTGCTTTTTGCGGGACATGACGGCAAACATCGCGCTCGCGGGACGAAGCGTTGCGCTCGACGCCTACGTAGCGTTCGCGCCGGCCGGAAGCGAGGCTGCCTTCGACGGACTGCTCGAGCCGGGCACCGGGTTCGTGCTTGCCGATGGCAGCGTGCCGGCGCCGGCGGGCGTGGTCGGGCTCGGAAGCTGCTTGTTGCAAGCGACGTCCTCGCTCTTGGACCGGGGATATTGCGCAGTCGGATTGCTCAACTCCGATACTCCCAATCTGCCGACGGCACGGCTGATCGAGGCGGCGCGCCTGCTGCAATCGCCGCAGCGGCGCGTCGTGCTCGGCCCGGCATCCGACGGCGGCTATTATTTCATCGGCATGAAAGCTGCGCATGCCGGGATGTTTCGCGATATCGACTGGAGCACGCAGCGCGTTACCGCCGAACAGACGAGCGCGCGCGCGGCCGAGCTCGGCCTCGCCGTCGTCGAGCTTAAGCCCTGGTACGACGTCGACGATGCCGCCTCGCTGCGCACGCTGGTTCGGGATCTGCAGCCGCTCTCGCAAACCGGCGAGGCTGCTTATGCAGCGCCGGCAACCCGGCGCTTTCTCGAGGCCAATCGGATCGTCGATCGCCTTGCCGCCAAGTTCGCGGACGCGCGACTTTGAAGCGCTCGCGGTGGCCCGTCATTTCGACGCGGCCGGGATGCGCAGCAGCCGCCCCGTCGCCAAAAGATCCGCCACATTCCAGTCGCCGCCCACGCCTTCGATCATCCAGCACAGGATCGCCCAAAGGTCGCGATCGACGACATCGTCGTCGAGCGGCTCCAGCTCCGGGACCAACGCATGAATCTCCACCCCAGCCGGAAACGCCTCGCCGCTGCGGCCGATGAAGACCAGCGCATAGGTGAGGCCGGACGGGGCGTTCACATATCCCGGCTCGGCGAGCCCGCGGCGATCGAGCTCGAAGGTCCGGCTGAAGAACTCGCGAAATTCCGGATAATGCCCGATGCGGTCCTCGATGAGCACAAGAGCCCGGCGCTTGCCCAGGAGCTGGGGTTGTTTGCCGACTTCTATGCTGCTCATGCCTTGGGGTGCTCGTGACGTTGCAGGAATTCCACGATGAGCGCGGCGATCTGCGGCCCGGAATCCTCGTGCAGGAAATGCCGCCCGGTGACCAGATGCGGACCCTCGGCGTGAGGCAGCAGCGTCTTGAACCCGGCGCAAAAGATCGCGGGGTCGAACACGTCGTCCTCACGGCCCCAGATCAGCAGCGTCGGCAGCGTGCATGAGCGCAGCTCGCGCTCGAGCCACCGGAAGCGCGCAAATGCGCGGGCCCGATCGTCGAGCGGGATCCAGCGCGGCCAGGTCCACGTCAACAGTCGCGTCGCCGGATCGGGCAGGACAGCCGTGTAGGCGGCCTGCGCGCGCGGCAGGAACTTTTCGCGGTCCACCACCGACAAATAAATCCCGCGTGCGGCGAGCGCATTGTGGCGCCCGAGCAGATAGGGTCCGATGAGCGGCGCGTGCATGATCCGCCACGGAAACCTGCGGGTGTGGAACTCGGCCGGCGGCAGCGGCCAAGCCCAGGTGCTCATGAGCACCAGGGCATGGATGCGCGCCCGATTGGAGAGCGCGGAGCCTAGTCCCGTCGGCCCGCCCCAATCGTGGCACACCAGCGTGATGTGCTGGAGATCGAGCTGGCGCAGCAGCGCTGTGAGATTCGCGATATGTCCGTCGAGACTGTGCGCGTCCTCCCGCGTCGGCTTCTCGGACAGTCCGAACCCGATCATGTCGGGAATGATCACGCGGCGTCCCGCTTGCGTCAGCGGCTCGACAAAATCGCGATAGAGAAATCCCCACGTCGGATTGCCGTGGAGGAGCACCACCGGGTCGCCGGCGCCCTCGTCGACGTAGTGCATGCGCCAGCCGTTGACGCGGGCGAAGTTCGGCCGATACGGCCACAGCGAACGGATCGCGTCGGGCAAATCGGGCAATGGCGCGGACATCGAACCGATCCTTTCCCC
>WNGQ01009131.1_pt1 | contig 23483 bp, 17 predicted proteins | sample 5407661 | NCBI WGS metagenome assembly WNGQ01 (sample SAMN13153382, study PRJNA577476) | soil metagenome | isolation source: 60 cm soil or saprolite under Garry oak tree replicate 2 | place: USA:California | collected 2016-06-15 | reverse complement strand
TCGAGATGACCGACAAGCAGATGCCGCTGCTTTGGGGCGCCATACTCTGGTTTGCAGCAGCCCTGTTGCTGGCGGCGCGCGGTGTGTTCGTCACCCGGCCGAACGAGCTGCCCCTCGCGCTGGCGCTGGCGTTCCTCGTGCCGATTCTCTTGTTCGTATTGGGCTTGGGCCTGTCCTCCCGCTGGCGCGCTCTGGTGGTCTCCGTCCCACCTGTGTTCTTGATCGCCCTGAACGGCTGGAGATTCATTGGTCTGGGGTTCTTGATGGCCTACGCGGAGGGGATGTTGCCGGGCGGTTTCGCTTGGCCGGCCGGGCTCGGCGATATTGCGATGGCGGCCACCGCGCCTTGGATCGTCGCGCGCGTCGCGGCGGACGATGGGTTTCGTTTGAGCAAGACGTTCCTCGCCTGGAATCTCTTTGGGATTGCCGACTTCCTAGACGCCGTCTTCCTCGGCACGTTGTACCTCTGGCCCGGATTTACGGCTGGGACGAACACGGCGCTGATGCAGCGCCTCCCGTTCGCGTTGATCCCTAGACGCCGTCTTCCTCGGCACGTTGTACCTCTGGCCCGGATTTACGGCTGGGACGAACACGGCGCTGATGCAGCGCCTCCCGTTCGCGTTGATCCCTTCTTTCTTCGTGCCGTTAGTAGCGATGGCGCATTTCACTCTACTCGCACAACGGCGGCTCACGGCAGCGAAGTAGACAACGACATGACGAATCGAAAAGGCTGAACCTGATCGATACCGGAGACTTCTACGGCATGGGCCACAACGAGGCGCTGTCGCATGGGCACTCGCCCGACAGCCGCGCTTCGTGACTGGCAGACCCGCTCTCGCGGATGCGCAAGGGAAGAGCGTAGTGCTCTTCGGTGCGACTATCCCCCAGCAATGTCTCGACGCGAGCCTCATTGACGAGATCGTCGTTCATCCTGCGGCAGTGCTGCTCAGTGACGGCCTCCGTCTTCACGGCGGCCCAGGCGGTTATCCGCGATGACGAATCCGCTCCCTTCAAGGTCTGCACCGGCACGTTGACCTGGTATGTTTCTCCCGACTATCCTGGCGACCTCCGTTGCGGGCTGCCTGACTCCGGGGCAGATTGTCCATATGTCGCCCCGTCCCACCGACACGAGGATCGCCCCCGTCCCACCGACACGAGGATCGCCCCGTGACCTTTCCCGTCAGATCGATCGGCACCGCGCTCAAGCATCCGGGATCACTTCCCCGAATTGCCCTCCTCGCGTTGGCGCTCGCCGCCTGCAGCAGCGAAACGGCCCCCACCGGATGGATCCCGAGCGACGGCGCCATCAAAGGGGTGATCACGACGACGACTGTGTTCCCGGCCCCGTCCCGTGCATCGGTCCCGCATGGCGCACTCGGTGCCCCGCCCGTGGGCTCCGCGGCGCTGGCGACGAAGGCGAGCGCCCGGGCCGTGGGCGCGGCGATCCGCGCCCGTTTCCAGGGCCTCCTCCCCCCAGGCGCCGCGGTCACAGGCGTCTCGCCTGCCATCCTCGCGGCGAAGGTGCGTGTGACCGACTCGACCGCACTCGACGGCGTCGCCGCCGCGTTGCGTCGCGATCCGGCCATCGCCGCCGTCACTCGCAATCGCTTGCTCTGGCTGGACGAGACGGCCTACGCCCCTGCCGGCGGGGCACGGGGCTGGGGTGGGACGGGGGCGAGTGGCCCGGCAGCTGCGGCGCTGCGGGTCGTGCCGAACGACACGTTCTTTGCCATCCAGTCGTGGCACTACGGCCTGATCGACTTGCCACGCGCCTGGACCATTACGACGGGGAACCCGTCCGTGCTGGTCGCGCTGGTCGACGACGGAACCCGCTTCGACCATCCGGCGCTCGCCGGGAATCTGACATCCGATGGATACGACTTCGTGACCGATGCCGATTCGCTGGTGCTCTGCTCCGGCGACACCATCACGAACGCCGACGACGGCGGCGGTTACGATCCAGATCCGACAATCCTGGCGTCCTACAGTCCCGATTCCACCGGGACGTGCTACAATCCTGACGATATCGGCGCCCATGGGGTACACGTCGCGGGCACGATCGGGGCGGTGGGCAACGACCGCGTCGGCGTCACCGGTGTGAACTGGAACGTGAGAATCCGTCCGGTGCGCGCACTGGGTGTGGCCGGGTTCGGGGAGTTCTACGACATCGCCCAGGGCATTCTGTACGCCGCCGGTCTGCCGGCCGACGACGGCAAGGGCGGCACCGTACAGCCGACGTCCGGGGCCAAGATCATCAACTTGAGCCTGGGCGGCCCGGATACCGACACGACGCTGCACAGCGCCATCATCAGCGCCACGAACGCGGGAGCGCTCGTCGTGGCAGCGGCGGGAAACGCGGGCACGTCCGCGCCGCACTATCCGGCTGCCTACCCCGAGGTCCTGGCCGTCGCCGCGGTGGGGCCCGACGGTGCTCCGGCGTCGTACTCGAGCTTCGGCCCCTACGTCACCCTCCGGGCCCCGGGAGGAAACTTCGAGCTCGGCGACTTCACCGACGGCGTGTTCTCTGCCATCTGGGACTTTGCCCGCGGCCAGCCGGACTACGCGTGGGCCGAAGGCACGTCGATGGCGAGCCCGCACGTCGCGGGTGTGGCAGCCCTATTGCTGGCCCAGACCCCGGCACTCACGGCGAGCGAGCTGCGGTCGCGCCTCACGAGCTATGCCGTCGGCCCGCCCACGCAGTACGGCGTCGGTCTGGTCAACGCCTACAACAGCCTGACGCAAAGCCATGGCCCGGCGACCCAGGTGTACGCGCTGCTCTATTCCGGGGTCACGAGCGAATTCTTGCAGCGGGTCGCCGCTCAGCCGGATGGGAGCTTCGCGTTCAGCAGCGTGGAAGACGGCCGCTACTTGGTGTACGGCGCCACCGACGAGAGCGGCGACCAGCAGCTGGGTGTTCCCGGCAGGTTGTGGGGCGCATTCGGAGGCCCGGCAACGCCGACCGCCATCACGGTCTTGAGCGCGGCACCATACGCCGCCTCGTTCACGCTCGGGTTCCCGGCGCAGATCCAGCCCAACCACACGCTCGCTACCGCGAACGGCCTGGCGATCGGTGGGTACACGCGCGCCATTCTGGCCGACACGCTGCAGCTCGACGTCTATCGGGTGAAGATCCCGACCTTAGGGACGTACACGTTCGAGACTTCGGGTTGGGTCGGGTCGTGTGGCTGGGCGCTCGAGGAAGCGACGGCGATCCTGCTATTCGACGCCGGGGGCACCTTGATCACGTACACCCCCGACTTCACCGACCCCGGCCACTTCAACTACTGCTCGCGCCTGACCCGCTCCCTCACTCCCGGGACGTATTACGTGGGCGTCGCGGGAGCGTTCAACGGGCTCCAGTATCAGCTCCAGGCGCGCACCGGATCGTGAAGGCTATCGCCCGCCGAAGCGAATGCCGGTCGTGAAGGGGAGAAACGTCGTGCGGGGAAAACCCGACACTGCCGCGACGTTCACGTAGCGCGTCTCGAAAAACAGCGTCACCCCACGCAGCGCCAAGGCCACCCCGCCGCCCACGTTCCAAGCGAGTTTGGTGGCGGCGCGGTCCGCGGTCGATTCGCTCGTGCTGATGGAGATCGTCGTGTGGTACAGGCCCACGCCTGCGATCGCGTACGGCTTCAGGTGCGCCGCCGCCGACTGATAGGTGAGGTTGATGCTGGCACCGGCAAGCTTCGTTTTCTCGTCCGTCGGCTGGCCCAGCGCGCTGCTGAGGGTGTCCTTGAGGCGGTCGTTCGCGCTGTTGGCGGCGTAGCTCAAGTCGATGCGGAACCCGAGCGGGAAGACGGGCAGCTTGAACGCGAGCAGCGCCAATCCGTGCCACGCGGTATTGAAGCCCTGCCCGCCGGCCGTCGCGTGATAGTCGCCCACCGGAGCCGTCAACCCTCCACCGAGACCGAACTGAGGGTGGATGCCCTGGGCCGCCACCGAGACCGCGGCGAAGCACGCGACGGCCACGGCGCGCGCGGCTCTGCTTGACGAGGACATGCGAATCGCTCCTCACGTGGATGCGGCGAACGAGGTGAGTCTCAGCCTGGAATAGTGGCAGGAGAAGCGATGCCCGGCAACTCGGGGCTAGCGTGGCGCCGGGCGGCGCCCTGCCGCGATGCCGCGCAGGGCGGGCAGGTCGCGCAGGTCCACCACGCGCCGCTCCAGCCCCGCCAGACCGGCGCGCGCCAGCCGGCGCAGCTGCCGGTTGGTGGTCTGCCGGCTCAGGTTGGCGAACGCCGCGATCAAGTCCTGACTCACTTCCAGCCGCGCGCCGCCCGGGGAGTCGCCCGTGGCGCAGATCTGCTCGGCCAGGAGCAGCAGCGTGTTCGCCACGCGCCGCAGCGGGTCGCGCAGTGAGAGCATCGCCAGCCGGTCGACCAGGGCGGCGTATCGGCAGCCGTCCCACGCCACGACCGCGAGGGCGAACGGCAGATTCGCGGTCAGGTGCCTCTCGAATGCTTCGGCGGAGAGCTCCAGCGTCGTGCTGGGCAGCAGCGCGACGGCGTGGCGTGTCTCGGTACTCGATTCGGGATGCCACACCTGCGGCGTCACCAGCGACCCTGGACCGAACACATCGAGCATCGCGTTATTCGCCCGCCCGACCGCCAGGCGCAAACCGATGGCGCCGTCGCTCACGTAGACGTGCAGTCGCATCAGTCGCTCGGTGGGGAGGAGCACTTCACCCGCCCGGTATGCGTGCGTCTCGACGCCGGGAAGGCCGGCGATCTCACGGGCCACGAGCTCCAAGCGACGCGGCTCCTGACGGGCGCGGGCTGCGGTCGACATGCGACGCCTAGAGCGTCATCAAAAACGAGGCCACGGTTTCGGCACGGGTGTAGCGTGGACTGTGAGCGACGTTGCGGCGACGCTATGCCGGGGTCGCGGTCCGCTCCTCGGTGTCGAGCGCACGCCTCACCGTCTGCAGCAGCAGGCCGCTCTCGAACGGCTTGCGCACGAACGCCGCGCCTGCGTCGAGCAGGCCGTCGTGCGCGATTGCCTCGGGGCTGTAGGCGGACATGTAGACCACGCGGATGCCGGGGCGCTGCTCCCGCACCCGCTGGGCGACTTCCCGGCCGTTCATCTCGGGCATGATCACGTCGGTGAGGAGCAGGTGGATCGGTCCGGGATGCTCCCGCAGGGTGTCGAGCGCTTCGACGCCACCGGGCGCGTCGAGCACGGCGTAGCCGCTGCGCTGCAGGATCCGCTTGGTGACGACCCGCACGGCCGGCTCGTCGTCCACGACGAGCACGGTCTCGCCCGCGCCGCGCGGGGTGCCGGTCGACTCCGCCGCCGGCGCCGCGGCCGCGACGAGCTCGTGCCACGGCAGGTAGATCGTGAAGGTCGCGCCCGCGCCGGGCGCGCTCTCCGTCCAGATGTAGCCGCCGCTCTGCTTCACGATCCCATACGTCGTGGCGAGGCCGAGCCCGGCGCCGTGGCGACCCGGCTTGGTCGTGAAGAACGGCTCGAACAAATGGCGCTGCGTCTCGTCGTCCATCCCCACGCCGCTATCTCGCACGGCGAGCGTAGCGTAGCGGCCCGGCCGCATGGGCGGGTGCTCGCGGGCGAACGCTTCGTCGACCATGACGGTTCGCGTGACGACCTCCAGGCGGCCGCCGCCCGGCATCGCGTCCCGCGCGTTCATCACGAGATTGAGCACCGCCTGCTCGAGCTGCGCCGGATCCACGCGCACGGCGCCGCTCGGTGCGGCCAGGTCGAGCCTGAGCTCGATCCGCGCACCGAGCAGTGGCCGCAGCGCGCGCTCCATCCCCCCCACCAGACTGTTGAGATCGAGCGGGCGCGGCACCAGCACCTGCTGCCGGCTGTAGGCCAGCACCTGGCGTGTCAGCTGTGCCGCCTGCGTGGCGGCCGTTTTGATCTCTTCGAGATCGCTGCGCCGGGCGTAGGCGCGCGGCAGGTCGTCGAGCAGGATCTCGGCCGAGCCGAGCACCACCGTCAGGAGGTTGTTGAAGTCGTGCGCGATCCCGCCGGCCAGGCGCGCCACGGACTCCATCCGGTGGACGCGGCTGAGCCGCTCCTCCAGCTGGTGCTGCTCGGTGACGTCGCGTGTAATGCCCAAGACGCCGATGATGCGGCCGTGGTAGTCGCGCAACGGGCTGCGGGTAAGCAGCAGCGCGCGGCGGCGCCCCTCGACAACCACTTGCTCCTCCGCGCTCTCGCTCTCACCGCGCGAGCGCACGCGCTCGTCCGCATCGCGCGAGCGACCGGCCTGGTCGGCGGGGAACAGCGCCGTATCGTCGCGGCCGACGATCTCGCTCGCCGGCCGGCCCAGCAGCCGGGCCGCGCTCGAATTGATGAGCACATAGCGACCCTCGAGGTCCTTCGCCACGATGGCGTCGCTCGAGCTCTCGATGATCTCCTGCAGCAGGTCGCGGCTGCCCCGCAGCGCCTGCTCGGCCTGCTTCGCGTCGGTGATGTCCAGCGACAGCGACATCCCCGCCACGATCGTCCCCTGCTCGTCGCGCACGGGGCCGGCGCGCACCAGCAGCCAGCGGTCCTGATACGTGACCTCGGCCGCGGCCCGGCGTCCGGCCAGCGCGCCCCGGTACAGCGGCTCGAGCGCCTGCGCGGTCTCGGGCGGAAGGACATCCCGGACGGCCTTGCCCTCGCACCCGGGGGGCGCGAGCCCGGCGACGCCGCCGTCGTCGGCCCCCGCCTTGATGTAGCGCAGGTCGTGATCGAACAGGACCAACGAGCCGTCGGGGAAGTTGCGCGCCAGCGTGCCGTACAGAGCCGCGACGTGGGGGAACGTGCGCGATCGCAGGGGCTTCACACCCGGTCTCCGTCCCTCGAGGGATGCGCGATTGCGCGCCACGGACAGGGCTATCGCACTATCCATGCCCCCCAGTGCTGCTCCGGGACCACACCCGTTGCACCATAATGGTGCGGGGAGGGGTCACGTCCGCACCTGGTTGCGACCCCCTTCCTTGGCACGATACAGGGCGCGGTCGGCGGCCTTGATGACCTGGTCCGATTTGGTATGGCGGTCGGTTTTCTCGGCCACGCCGATGCTGATGGTCACCGGCACCCGCTCACCGGGACCGCGGTCGGTCAGGATCTTTTCCTTTTTTTTCTTCGAGCGGAAGCGGGCGCGCAGAATGAAGCGCGTGTTCTCGACGGTCTTGCGCAGCTCGTCCAGGTCCGGGAGACACTGCTCCGCGCCCCGGCCGACGAAGATCACGGCGAACTCCTCGCCGCCATAGCGGTAGGCTTTGCCGCCGCCCGGCACCTGGGCGAGCTTGGCCGCGATCATCCGTAGCACTTGATCGCCCACGTCGTGGCCGTGACGGTCGTTGATGCGCTTGAAGTGATCCACGTCGATCATGGCCACGCTGTAGTGGCCGCCGAGCCGCAGCAGTGCTTCATTGAGGGCGCGCCGGGCCGGCAACCCGGTGAGGCTGTCCTGGTACGCCATGTGGTAGGAGGCTTCCACTACGGCGACGATCAGGATGAGCGCGGAGGTGGCGAGGTAGAACGTCGAGAACCCGGGGCTGCCGGGGCGCACCACCGAGAGCCCGATGAACGCCGGGATCAGGGCCCAGGAGAACGAGCGCCCGGCTTGCGTGGGCGCGAGCAGCTGCCCGGCCGCCAGCAGACCTGCGGCCACGAAGAAGGCGAGCAGCGCGGGATCCGCCATGGGTGTCCACGCGAACATCCACCCGGGCAGGAGGCGACTGTGCAGCAGCGCGGCCGTGACCCCCGGCGTGGCGCGGTCCAGGATCGAGACCCCCACCACCTGTCCCAGGATCAGCGTGAGCCGCACGAGGCCGGGGGGCGTGAGGAACCCGCGCTCCGCGGTGAGCGCGAGGGCGGCGAAATTGAGCGGCAGCAGGACGGCGATCGCCTGGAACACGACGCGGTCCCGCGTCAGGCCGTGGCCGCTGGCGAAGTGCAGCAGGGTGCGGTCCGCGAGCGCCAGCACCAGCAACGCGAACAGCAGGCGGCTGCGGTGGAAGCGCCAGCCGATGAGTACGCCGGCCCCGAACACCGCGTAGGGGTAGAACGGCGCGAGCGGCGCGAGCAGGTCCTCGAGCCATTTCGCGTGTGTGTAGGCCAGCGCCGCGAGAATGATGGGGGCTTCGGGCAGTCCGTACCCCACGACCTTCCACACGGCCGCGTAGGCGGCGTAGTTCTGCTGCGCTGCGGCTCGCGGCACGGGTGCGGGGCTCCTCGGGGTCGTTGGGCGCCGCCGGACGACGCGCGGTCTCGACAGGCGCGAGGTCAACCGTCGGGTTGCGTGTGGAGCGGGCGGCTGGCGATATTTTCCGCGCCGTGGCGGTATCGTCTAGGGGACTAGGACGGAGCCCTCTCAAGGCTCAAACACGGGTTCGAATCCCGTTACCGCTATGAAGACGGAAATACGTCGTCCGCCCCCATCGTCTAACGGTCAGGACACCACTCTTTCAAGGTGGGAACAGGAGTTCGATTCTCCTTGGGGGCAGAGATACGTTAAAGACGTCGAGGAAACGACGTCACGGAAGAGCGTCACGGAAAGACGTTACGGACAGGCGTGAGAAAGTCGTGGTCGCGCGATCACGGTTTTCCGTGACGGTGTTCCGTGACGGTTCTCCGCGACGTAGTTCCCGTAGCTAGGGCCGATAGCTCAACTGGCAGAGCAACTGACTCTTAATCAGTAGGTTCTCGGTTCGATTCCGAGTCGGCCCATGACTAGCGCGTCATGTACCGGCGCAGCGCGAAGATCGCCACACCGAAGGCGACGACTATCAGGACGCGCAACACACCGATGAAGGACATGTGCTCCGCCTAGGAATGGGCTCCGCATGAAATATTGCCGCTCCGCCACCCGTTTCGCATATTAGCGCCATGGGAATCCTGGGCGGACTGGGGTTCGCGTCGATCTTCTACTTCGCCGCCGAGTACGAGCACATGAGCGGCTGGAAGTGGGCCCTCGCCAGCATTGCGCTCTCGGCGACCGTCAAGGGGCTGTTCCCCCTCTCATTCATTTTTGTCCTCCCCGCACAGTTCGGCCTGTTTGTTCTGCTTGCGTGGATGAACATCAGGCGAAAGGCCGCGCTGGAAGTCGATCGTGCCTCCTCGGCGGAAGAAGATCGCAGCCGGCGGCAGGAGCGCGCCAGACTCGCCCAGCAGCAAGTGGACCCCGACCGGGCAGCCCGCGAGGCGGCCCGCGAAGCCGCGCAAGCAGCGGCCCTCCGCGAGCGGCAGGAGCGGGTCAAGCGGGCCCGCGAAGAGCGCGAGCGCGAGGAGCGCGAGCAGGCGGAAAAGGGTAAGTCGACGCCGGGGCAATAGTTCAGCGGGTCACACTCTGCGCAAGCTTCCACGCGCTCGACACACCAAGCCCCAACCACAGCAGATCCCAAAAGCTGAACAGTCTCCCGAGCATGGCAAGGAAGCCTTCGCGCCCCAAGATCTGGTCCGAATACGTCCGCACCAGCCGCTCGCGCTCCGCAGGCGTCGCCGCCGAGTCACGGGCCCGAGCCTCGGCCAGGATCCGGTCGTTTAGTTCGAATGCCATCTCAACCCGGAGGTTCGCCTGCGCCGTGTCGGAGCGCGCGCGAGTCAGGTTGTCGAGCGTGCCCTGAAGGTCGGGCGAAAATGTTCGATGGGTGGTCATGTCGATTATATAGACCGCCCGGGTCGCCTCCGGATTCCGCACGATCTCGTCCACGAGAATCGGTCGGAGCGCGAACGCGAGAATCAATGCCTTGGCGACGACCACCGTGCCGACGGTCAGCACGACCGCGAGGGTGCCAAGCGACGGGCTCGGCGCGCGCGCCGCCCGCGCAAGCGCGATCCCGATGAGACCGCCGGCCCCCCAGCCCGCCAGGCTGACAGGGTTGTGAACCACGTACACCAGCAGGGTCCACAGCACAGCGTACAGGGTGGCGACGATAAGTCCTGCCAGAACGGGACTCGAGCCGCCCGACGCCCCCTGGGGCGAGCGGGGCTTGGCGCCGTAGACCTTGGGCGTGGGGATGCGTGGCTTGCCGGGCGGCGGCGAAGGACCCATCCCTCACCACATCAGCGCCATCACCAGCAACGCGAACCCCACCATCAGATAGACGACCACGCCCCGGCCGAGCGAGCGCATCGCCCGCCGCCGGCGGCGCGCGCGTCCTCGTCGGATCATGTTGGACTGATAGCGCAACAGCCGGAGCCATAGGGTCGGGTACGTCATGCGCCTTAGGATAGGGACCGCCGGGAATCCCGGCAATCCCGGCCGGCGCGCTCATGAGGCGACGGGACGCTCGCCGGGGAGGGTGAAAAAGAACGTCGCGCCGCCGTCCACTTTGCCGTCCGCCCAGATGCGGCCGCCGTGCCGCTGGATGATGCGCTGCGCGAGGGCCAGCCCCACGCCGGTGCCCTCGAATTCGTCCGCCCGATGGAGCCGCTGAAACACGCCGAACAGCTTGTCGGCGTAGCGCATGTCGAACCCCGCGCCGTTGTCCCGCACGCAGTAGACGACCGCCTGTCCCTCGCGCCGCGCCCCGATCTCGATCTGCGGATGGGGGTGGCCGCGAGTGAACTTGAAGGCATTGCCGATCAAGTTCGCGAGCACCTGGCGCAGCAGCGTGCGATCGCCCTTGGTCGGCGGCAGTGGATCGACGATCACCTCCATTCCCTCGACGCCGGCGGATCGGCGCAGCTCGTCCACCACGCCGCGCGCCAGCTCCGTCAGGTCCACCGGCTCCATGGCCAGCGGCTGCCGGCCGAGGCGTGAGAAATTGAGCAGCGCGTCGATCAGCTCGCCCCCGCGCTTGGCCGAGTCGCGGATGATGCCGAGAAAGCGCTGGCCTTCGGCGTCGAGCGCGGTGGCGTAGTCCTCGAGCACCGCCTGCGCGTAGCCGTTGATGGCGCGCAGCGGGGCCCGCAGGTCGTGCGACACCGAGTAGCTGAACCGCTCGAGCTCGCTATTCGTTTGCGCGAGCTGCTCCTCGATGCGACGGCGCACGGTGAGGTCGCGCGTCACCTTGCCATACGCGATCAGGGTGCCGGCCGGATCGCGGATGGCCGTGATGATCGCGTCCGCCCAGAAGCGGTTGCCGTCCTTGCGCAGGCGCCACCCTTGGTCCTCCACCCGGCCCTCGCGCGCGGCCGCATCGAGGTGCTGCTGCGGCTTGCCGCCAGCCACGTCTTCCGCCGTATAGAAGACCGAGACGTGCTGCCCCAGAATCTCCTCCGCCTTGTACCCCTTGATCGCCTCGGCCCCGGCGTTCCAGCTCGCCACCCGCCCCGCCGGGTCGAGCATGAAGATGGCGTACTCCTTGACGCTCTCCACCAGCAGCCGGAACCGCTCCTCGCTCTCGTGCAGCGCCTGGTCCGCGCGGCGGCGCTCCGTCGTGTCGCGCGTCACCTTGGCGAACCCGATCACGGAGCCGTCGGGGTCGCGCAGCGCCGTGATGACCACGTCCGCCCAGAAGCGGGACCCGTCCCGGCGCACCCGCCACCCCTCGTCTTCCACGCGGCCGTCGCGCGCCGCCAGCGCGAGCATCCGCGCCGGCTTGCCGGCCTCCACCGCATCGGCCGGGTAGAAGCAGGAGAAGTGCTTCCCGATGATGTCTTCCGCGCGGTACCCCTTCAAGCGCTCCGCGCCGGCGTTCCACGTCAGAACCCGCCCCGCGCCATCGAGCATGAAGATGGCGTAGTCGCGCACGCCCTCGACCAGCAGACGGAAACTGTCCGTCGCTTCCGGGGTGGCGGCCGCCGGCCGGTGGCGCGTGGTCATGAGGGAGAAGGTCGGCATGGCATAGATTCCGTGCAAGTGCGTTTGCGATGAGAGCCCGTCGCGCCACCGCCACAACGCGAGGGATCCGTGAATTTGCGCGAAAACGTGCGCCTCGCTCCCTACACCACGCTGCAGCTGGGCGGGCCGGCGCGCTATTTCGTGGAGTGCGCCAGCGAGTCCGAGGTGCGCGCGGCGCTGGCGCACGCCCGCGAGCGCGGCCTGGCGGTGTTCGTGCTGGGTGGGGGCAGCAACGTCGTATTCGGCGACGCGGGCTTTCCCGGCGTCGTGCTGCGGGTCGCGATTGGAGGGATCGCGTTTGGCGAGGGCGACGGCCCGGGGGGGGCGCCCGAGATCAGCGCCGGAGCGGGCGCCGACTGGGATACGCTGGTGCGCGGCGCGGTGGAGCGCGGCTGGACCGGCGTCGAGTGCTTGTCGGGCATTCCCGGCACCGTCGGCGGCACGCCGATTCAGAACGTCGGAGCGTACGGGCAGGAGGTGGCCGAGACGCTGGTGCGCGTCACCTGTCTCGATCGCGCGACGCTCGAGCGCCGCACGTTCACGGCGGCGGAATGCGAGTTCGGCTACCGCGATAGCCGGTTCAAGCGGCGCGACCGCGGCCGCTACGTGGTGCTCGACGTCACGCTGCGCCTCGAGCGCGACGCCCCGCCGCGGGTGCGCTATCCGGAGCTGCGCGACGCGATCGCGCGCGCCGGCTCGCTCGACGCCGCCGCACCGGCGGACGCTGTGCGGCTGGTACGCCAGATGGTGCTGGCCCTGCGCCGCGCCAAGTCGATGGTGCTCGATCCGGACGACCCCAATGCCCGCTCCGCCGGCTCGTTCTTCATGAACCCGGTGCTCTCCCCTGAGGCGTTCGCCGAGCTCGAGCGACGCTGGCAACGTGCGGGCGGCACGAGCGCGATTCCGAGCTTTCCGGCGGCCGATGCGGTGAAGGTACCGGCGGCGTGGCTGGTGGAGCGGGCCGGTTTTCCCAAGGGTTACCGGCTTGGTGGTGCGGCAGTGTCGGAGCGCCACGCGCTCGCGCTGGTGAATCTGGGTGGGACGAGCGCCGAGCTCTTAGATCTCGCGGAGGCAATTCAGGTCGGCGTGGAGCAGCGTTTCGGGGTCCGGCTCGAATGCGAGCCGGAGGTGGTGCGGTGAGCGGCGCTATTTTTTTCCGGCGACTTTGCCGAGCGCGCCGATCAGGTCGCTGAAGTCGTAGGGCTTCATGACGGACGGTTGCCCGCACTCGTCCAGGAAGCGGCGGGTTTCGTCGCGGGCGCGATCGCCCGTGACGAACACGAACCGCTCCGCCAGCTGGGGCCGCTGCTCGCGCAGCTGCTCGTACAGCGCGCGGCCGCCCAGCCGGGGCATCTGCAGATCGGTCACCACGGCGTCGAAGCGGTCGCTCGCGGGGCCGAGCCGCTCGATCGCCTCGAGGCCGTTCTCGACCGCCACCACCTCGTGGCCCTCGCGCTCGAGCAGCAGACGCATCGCCTGGCGATTCACGGCGTCGTCGTCCACGACGAGAATGCGCATTTTGGGGAGCGACGGTGTGGCCGCCGTGGCGCGCGCCAGCGGCGCGAGCACGCTCTTGGGGAGGGTCACCACCACCTCGGCCCCGCCGCCGGGGCGCGGCCGCAGCCGCAGCGTGCCACCCGACGACTGCGCCAGGGCGCGGGCCAGCGCGAACTCGATCTCTCCGCCGCCGGCGCTCTGGGTGAACCGGAACGGCGTCACCAGCCGCTGCTCCGCTTCGACCGAGAGAGGGGCACCTGAGTCCCACCACGAAATCGTGAGCGACGGCCCGCTCTCGCTCACGGCGATGCGCAGCTCGCGCGGGGGCTGACTGTCGCGCAGGCGACGCAGCGCGAAGTCGAGCAGCTTCATCAACATCTCGGTGAGCTGCGCCATCGGGCAGGCGACCATCGGCAGGTCGTGGGGGATGCTCCGCACCAGCTTCACGCCCAGCTCCTTCAACGTCCCCTCGCGCTCGGCGAGCACGCCGTTCAAGACGATGGAGCAGTCGGACGGCTCGGCGGCGCCGATGGGATGCTGCGCCAGCTCGAGGAAGTGCTGGGTGATCTCCGCCGCCCGGCGTACTTCGCCGTGCAGCATCATCAGGGCGCGGGCGCGCTCGGGGTCGAGCGGGCTGCCGTGCAACAGGTCCGCGAGCGCGCCGATCGCCGCGAGCCGGTTGTTGAGGGCGTTGAGGACGTTGGCACTCCCCTCGTCGAGGACGACGTGCTGCACCTCGGGCGGGGCGAAACGCTGCGACGCCGGTGGCGCGACTGTCGGAGTCGCGGCGGCCGTTTGCGCGGTCCGCAACCGACCGATCAGCACGCCGATGAACGCGCCGACCAGTGCGGCGTGGTTGCCTCCTGTGGGTGCCGATTCTAGCTTATCTCACGTTGGAGGGCCCGCCCTGGTGGTGAAACTGGTAGACACACTGTCTTGAGGGGGCAGCGCCGCAAGGCATCCCGGTTCGAATCCGGGCCAGGGCATAACTAGTATAGAAGAGAGCTGGCCGGCGTCACTGAACGCCGGCCATTTGGTTTTAGGTGACTTGGGAGAACGAGGGGTTTGGCGGTGTTCTTCGAGTGATTCCATGCGCTCGGGTAGATCTGGCTCGGCTACGGCGGTCTGAATTGGAAGGGATACCCGACTCCTCTCGGCGGCGAACGCGAAGGTGCCACCTTGCCCGTGCTACCCGCGCTAAGGACGCGGATAACGCGGCGAGAGCTACCCGAGACATCTTCGCATTCAATTGCTACCCCCTGCTATGGCGCTTAGGCCGATAAGATGGACACGGTGCTCACTAGTGCTACGATGACGGTCGCCCGCCTAGGAACCTCACCACTTGAACTAGATGAACCAGCCCAATTTCGGAGGACCTGCAGGACCCACGGCTGGAACACCGCCGGGATAATGAGGGCGTTGGGGATCAGTCGTACGACGTTAACCGGCGCCTGCGTGAGCTCGGCGTCTCCCTCCGGGAGATCAAGAAGTACCACTTTGTGCCACGTTGTGCCGAACAATCTGAGCCAACCATCCCTGTGACGGTTCGCCGTTCATCGTAAGTCGTTGATCCCGAAGGACCCGCGCGTACTCCCGAGGCGGCACGCCGCGTGCCCTAGGCTGGGCCGACCCGATCGGTCGAGGCCCAAGTGGTCCGTCGCGAGTGGTGGAAATCCGCGGTCGTCGCGTCTCTCATGGCTGTCGTGGTGATCTATCCGAGCCGGCCGCCACGCCGCACATCGGGCGAACGACTCGTGCCGACCGCCTCGGCTAGCACGTGCGGCCCCCAGCTTCCGTCCGGTCCTGCCCCCGACTTCCTGGCCTCGACCGCCCGGGCCGCGAATTACGCCGTGTCTGTCACGCCCGACGGCGATCCAGCGAGCGCGCTCCCGAACTCCACAGGTAACACGGTCACGTTTCAAGTGGCGAACACAGGGACGTGCCCCGATACCTTTGACTTGACGTACTCCGTAACGGGGCCGATCACCGGCGTCAGCTTGAACCCGACCTTCATCAAGAGCGGCACCGTTACGGCTACGTACAGTGTCGGAGCAGGGGGAACCGGCAGGCTCACGGTGTCGGCGAGCGGGCGTATCGGGGGCGCGGGAGACGATGGCTACTACAATGTGACCGTGCCTTACAACGGTCCCGCGGTGTCGCTGGCGCCGCACGACGGCGACTACCGTGACGTCACGAAGTGCGTGGCTGCATGTTTCGACGCGGTCGCGGGATACTCGACCCCGCCGTACTTCAGCTGGGATGCACCCCATTCGGTGCACTTGGTGTATCGCAGTAGCCAGGCCTACCCCACGGGGGTCGTTCAGGTCAATGCGTGGGACACCACGGCCGTACACCCCGTGAAGATGTCGCTCCAGCTCAAGCGCCAGAGCGGCGCTTCCATGACCTTCACCAACAACTCGACCGAACTGTTCTTTGCCTGCGACTCGACGGGGGGAGCGATCGCCTGCGACTCCACATGGAATCGGCTCGCGGGCCAGTTCGCCGACAGCACTCTCCCGACGAGCGACTCCCTCTTCACCGCGGTCGTCCGCAGCTATCGCGCCGACAACTCGTTTAAGGAGAACGACGTTCCGGTGCGGGTTTTCGTCGTCAACGAGCGGAACAGTCCCTTCGGGGCGGGCTGGACGATCGGCGGGTTCCAACATCTGTACACTCAGTTGGATGGGACGGTGGTTATCACGGAAGGCAACGGCTCGATCGCCCTGTTCACCAATGGGTGTACGGGGCAATGTACCTGGACGTCGCCGAAGGGGGACTTCACGACCCTGACCAGTGTCGCCAACGTCGGTGCCGATAGTGCCAAGTACACCCGCCGGTACCCAGACGGCACGATGATCGCGTTCTACACCAACGGGCGACTCGACTACGTGAAGGATCGATTCAGTAACCAGATCACCTTCAAGTACAACACGTCGCAACTCCTCGTAGCGATCGTGGATCCGGCCGGCAAGGCGGACTCGGTCGGTTACGTGAGCAACAAGCTCCGCTGGATCAAGGACCCGGGCGGCCGGGTGGATTCGATCACGGTGGATGGGTCGGGGAACTTAACCCGCATTCGGGACTGGGCAGGAGGGGTTCCCTTCACCGGGACGTATGACACGAAGCATCGGCTGACGCATTCGGTGGATCGCCGAGGCGGCGCCTGGGGGCTCACGTACGACTTCGCCAGCAAGGTCGCCAACGATACGGCGCCGCAGATCACGGCAAATGGGCAGCCGCAACGGCCGGTTGTGCGTTACGCGTCGCTCGAGAAGGCGGTCCTGATCGATACGGCCTCTCACCTCGGCAGTTCGGGAGCTCCTGGGCCGCACGTCGATGCCAGAGCAGTCCGGGCGACTGTTACGAATGCCAAAGGGTTCAGCACGAGCTACGCGCTAGATCGCTTCGGCGCTACGACGCTCGTGCAGGGCCCCCGGGGACAGACGGCCACGTTGCTGCGTGATTCCAACTCGCTTGTGCTGCGCGACAGCGCGCCGACGGGCCACATCGTGCGATATACGTGGAGCGGCCCCGATCTGGTCCAGCAGTGGGACAGCACTACCCAGCGTAAGATCAACTACAGCTACGAGACGACGTACCACCAGGTCACGAAGGTGTATGGCGACGTGGACACGGTGTGGAACTACTGGTCCAGTGGCCATCTGGACAGCTCCCGTGTCGCAGGTGCGGGGTTGACCAGGTATTTCTATGCGGCCACCGGCCGGATGGCGAGCGATACAGACCCCGCGGGCCACTACACGAAGCTTCACTATCAGACGGGCGGATTCCAGAATACCGACACGGTGTACTTCACGGTTGGCAAGGTCTCCGCCCAATACGACAGTCTCGGGCAACGCATCAAGACCACGGATCAGACAAACGGCGTCACGACGGTGGTGTATGACTCGATCGGCCGAGCGCTCAAGAGTATCGGCCGGCTGCACGACACCACCACGAGCACGTACGACGCGCTGTACCGGACCCAGCTGAGGGATGCGAAGGGTCAGGTGTACAGATTCTGGCCGAACGCCCTGGGCTGGGCCGATTCCACCACGGATCCCGGCAGCCGGTTCGATCGCTTCGCCTACGATCTGAACGGCAACCGCGTCAGCTGGACTAATCGCCGGGGCCAGGTCATCCAGACGACCTACGACTCGCTCGATCAGGTGCGGTCCGTGGTCGCCGGCGGCAAGACGACTACCTTCTTCACGGACCCGGCGGGCCGCTACCAGGCGGCGGCGGACAGCGAGAGCGTCGACACGCTGTGGTTCGATGGCGCGGACCGTCCTCGGGCCGCCGTTACTTGTCGGATGCTGGTGTCGGGCAGCGCACCGCAGTGCTTCCGGGACAGTTCGGTCTATGACATCCACGATCTGGACACGACGGTCGTGGTGTCGGGCCCCGCGGGCTGGGGCGGCGCCCAGTTCACTGTCGGATACCACTACGACCCGTACTTGAGGCTCGACACGCTGCGGAACTTCGCAGGCGAGAAGGCGACGTTCGCGTACAATCCCGAGGGGCTCCTGGCGAGCCACACCCTGCTGGCGCTCAACAACTTGTACGTGTCGCACGACTACGTGTGGACCCACTCCGGCATGATGGACACGCTGAGCGACACGACGCTGAACGCGGCGTTGGGCTGGGGGATGTACTTCGATTCCGCGGGCCGGGTGATCGGGGCGAACCACGGGCCGTGGGCCACTCCCGATCGCAGTCGACGATTTGTCTACGACAGCTCGGGACAGCTCGTCGCCTACGGCGACTCGGCGTGGACCTACAACGCGGCGCCCGAACCGTGTACCCGGTCGCTCGCCGGCGATCCCTGCCCCAACCGGACCCAGAACATCACGCTATCTGCGATTCGCTCCGGGAAATACGCCTACGACTCGGTGGGCAATCGCAAGGACACCTTGGTGGCGGGCGGAGGGCTCGACCCCGGCAACCGGTTGCGGCGCTGGGGAAATTACCGCATGGACTACGACGCGACGGGTAATCTCGTCGCGAAGCGTACCCTGAAGGCGACCGACACGATGCAGGTGGTACGGCGGGACTCGCTCTTCTGGAGCGCCCTCGGCCTGTTGGACAGTGTGCGGACGTTGGACAGCCTCAACACTCTCGCGCGGGTCGGCTTCGGCTACGACGCGTCCGGCCGGCGTATCCGTAAGTCAACCACGGGCGGGACGAGCCGATATCTCTGGCATGGCGATGCGCTCGTGATGGAACTCGACAGTCTCGGGAATCGGAAAGCCGAGTACACGTATTACCCCGGGGTCGATAACCCCGAGAGCGTGCGTCGTCACGACCGGTGGGACACGACCTACTACTACCACCAGGATGGGGCGAGGAACGTTGTCGCCCTTTTGAAGAAGATCGGCACGAGTAACGCGATCGCTGCCCAGTACGACTCATTGGATCCGTTCGGGAACGGCCAGACCAGCGGTGGCCCGGCGCCCAATCCGCTACAGTTCGCCGGGCGCGAGTACGACGCCGAGACCGGGCTCAACTACCTGCGGGGGCGCTACTACGACCCGGCGGTGGGGCGGTTCGTCTCAGAGGATCCAGCGGGCTTGGGCGCTGGGATGAATCAGTTTGCCTATGCCGCGAACGATCCGGGCGACAGTCGCGACCCCTCGGGGCTCGCAGGCTGCAAGACTGAGTGTGGGGACCCGGATGGCATGGTGCACCGGCTGTGGGTCCTATCGAAGGAGGGGTTAGGCGCTAACGAAAGTGTCAACTGGGGCCTCCTCCTGAACTTCGAATTCTTCAGCGGCCTGAAGGGAGTTCCCACGATTGACATCCTCTGCGACGCCAGCGGGTGTGGACCGGGGTCAACCGTGGCGAACTACTGTGCTGGGCCGGGCGCAGGGAGCGACGCGTGCGCGGCGGGGGCCTTGGTGGGAGGATGTGGTATCCGATTGACTGACGCGCAATGCGCGCAGATATGGAGCAAGATCCAAAACCTAAATAGCTCCTACCTTGGTCAGTGCCGTGTCTTGGGCTTTTCCGCCACCGTCAGGTATGTTTTTGGGAATTTCGCATACTTCCCCCTTCTCCCGAATGTGCAAAACCCCGCAGCGATCATTTACGGCGAAGCCGCCGGGCCCTTTACAATCTTGACATTCGCACCCTTCGTGTATCCCGAACAGGACTTGCAAAACACTATCGCACACGAGGAGGCGCACCACGCTGGCGGGGGGCAACCGGAGGCGTACAAGCTTGGCGGCATGTGTGCTGGCCCCTTATGAGTCCAGCATGCCTCCGCTTGTCCGGTCGTTCTTGGTGGGGGACGGGCACAGTTACATTACTTTGTCCACGGCTGATGGCGGTGAACAACGTACCCCCGGTGACGAGGAGACGAGCCATGGGAGTCGGTCCGGTCTTAGGAGTGCTACTAGGCGTTCTGCAGGTGTCCGACAGCAACTCGTTCCTCACGCTCGCACCAGCCATCGTGAACTCTGCGGTAGCGGCTGTACGGCACGCGACTATCACGGGCAAGGATTCACAACCTGCCCTTTTGGTTAATGTGAAGTCGTTCTTGATCCAAGGTAGCATGACGACGGGTACCGACCTAGACTCAAATGAACTCGCGGGGGCACTCCGTCGTCCATTCGAGAGCACAAGCCCTGGCCGCGCTTTCGAGTGTCGAAAAATGCGAGATCTCTTCGACTGTCACGTGCGGCACAACGGACTCTACATCGAGCTGAACTGTCTTTCGCGAAACGTGACTGGCTACGAGGCAGTCGTGACCGCCAAGTACACGGGACCGCGCAGACTGTACGGTGGCAGAATGATAGACTTTGAAGTCTTCCGAATACGCTTTGTGTCGCGAGATGGACAATGGATCGAGACTAATCGTGAGGTCTTGAGCCAGAGTTAGCCGCCTCCTCCTGAAGCCGTCGCAGTCGAGTTCCGGGAAACCGAACCGATTCTCTGGCGGCGGTCGTGGGACCTGGGGATCGGACAACACAATTCAAAGGCTACGCTCTCGCGTATGACCTCAATGGCAATGTCATCAGCAAGAAGGGATTGGGTGGATCGTCGCCATCTGACACGACGATCTTTACCTGGGACGCGACTAGTCGCTTGACGCAGGTGGAGCGATGGACTGGGGGTGGAGCGCATGCGATGATTGCGTACGCGTACGATGCCGTAGGGAGGCGCGTGGCAAAGACCGTGGGCAACACCACTGAGCGCTACGTTCATGATGGCGACCAGGTGATCGAGGACATCGATGGAGCTACCCATGCTCCCACGCGCGGCCGAGCGCTGTGTGAGCGAGGGGCCAGACTCGTGCACCCTAACAAAGGCGTGAAGGTGGCAGCGGTCCAGCGATTCAGCCAGCACTAGGACGTGCGCACACTCACGATCTAGGATGACAGCCGACAGGATTTCGGTGGGCACGTGGCACGTAGAGTCGCATCAGGTTGCCCCCGGGATTCTGACTCCATCACGTCGCATCAGACGACTGGGGGAACAGCGGCTAGCCAGGAACCGCCTTCAAGCGCTACGATCAACTATCATGGCGCTCGACGGCGGAACCTTCCCCCCGCTTTGAGGGGGCGGTGGTTCGCCATGGTAAGCGGTAGTGACACGTGGTGATGCGCGGGCGGCATGATGCCGTTGGCCCCCGAGTTGGCCCCCGCAGTTTGCTCGGCCCTGGTGGTGGAACTGGTAGACACGCCATCTTGAGGGGGTGGTGCCGTAAGGCGTCCCGGCTCGAATCCGGGCCAGGGCATTCAGTTACAGGAGCTCCATAATAGGTAGAAGGCGCGGTCCGTAATCCCGACGGCCAGCGTGCACCAGCGCTGGCCGCTGTCTTTTTTAAATGAGGTAGGGGAGGCGAGCGACGACCTTAGAGCACACCGCCTTGAGGTGCTCCAGCCTCCTCCCCCGCTTGACAGCGTATGCCTAAACTGGCATACTCTGGCGTGACCCGGGCGCCACTCAAACCGGCCTACTGGGTGGGCTCGAGTCTCAAGGACCTCCGCGCCTGCCCCGAGGAGGTCCAGGATGTGGTCGGTTATGCCCTCTTTCTGGCGCAGGAAGGGAAGCAGCAGCACCCAGCGGCCAAGCCCTTGTAGGGCGCACTGCATGGACTCGTCGAGGTCGTCGCAGACCATGCGAGTGGCACCTATCGCGCGGTCTACACGGCGACGCTGGTCAACGCGGTCTACGTGCTCCACGTCTTCCAGAAGAAGGCCACGCGGGGATCGCGACGCCCCGACACGGACTCGATCTAATCAAAGCGCGCTTTCGGTGGGCCGAGCGGCATGCGCGCGGTGAGGTGGAGGACGTGTGAAGATCATCAAGAGCAGCGGCAACGTCTTTGCGGACCTCGGGCTCCCCGGGGCGGAGGAGCGGCTCCTCAAGGCGCGCCTCGCGGCCGAAATCGCGCGCGCGATCGCGGGACGCAAACTCACCCAGGCCGCGGCCGCCGCCCTGATGGGCATTGACCAACCGAAGGTCTCCCACCTCCTCCACGGGCGGCTGGCGGGCTTTTCCACCGAGCGCCTGCTGACCTGGCTCACCGCGCTGGGCCGCGACGTGGACATCGTCGTCCGGCGGTCGTCGCGGCGTAGGCCAGGACGCCTGCGGGTGCGGGCGGGCTCGCTGCGCTGACCGCTCGCAGCGATGAAGTGGCTCCGTCGGCCTCAGGACTAGTCACTATGGAACGACCGGCTCGCGATCGCTGGGCGTAGGTTACGCGGTCTACCGAACCACGCAGAGCTACATGCGAAAGGAGCCGGTCTGTTGCGTGGCGACGACAGCCAACCTTGGTATCTTTCACTATGAAACGTGGAGTGTTGCATCGCCGCGGCACGGAACGCATCGTACGGTAACGAGAGATCACAAGTGCCTTGCTGTGTCGTCGCGCGGGGCAGAGATGTCATTGTTTCGAGATCGTCCTGTGTGTTGCAGCAAGGCATCAGTCGTTAGCCCGCGAACGCAGTTGCGCCCGCAGTTGGGACAGTCGTTGACAGACTGACACCCGCTTCCTTCACTGGGGTCGGCGTTTCGTAACGCCCACACGGTCAGGACCGATGGTCCACGTTGCCATCGCCGCCGGCGCCCTCGTCGCTTGCTCCGCCGCCATGGCGGAAGCGGTCGCCCTCGCGTGCCGTTTAGCGCCCCTCCCTCGGCCCATCGCCGTCGTGGGCGAAACGGGAGTGGGAAAACGACTCCTCGCCCAGTTCGTTCATGCTCACAGCGGGCGCGCCGGGCCGTTCGTGACCGTGCAGGGCGGTGAGGTCTCGGACTCCCTGCAGCCGCCGCTCACGGGCGATGATCGGCGTGCGTCGGGCCCTGGTCAGGCGAGGTTGCGGGCCACGTTCGAGCGAGCGCAGAACGGGACCCTGTTTCTGGAGGACCTTCCCCTTTGGCCCCGGGCGGCGCAGAGCGGGGTGTTGCGAGTGGTGGACGAGGGGACGTTGGCGCCTCCAGGTTGCCGCCTGATTGTCGCGTCGCAGTGCGGCTTGGATGAGCTCGTCCACGACAGCCGATTGGTCCCGGCGTTTCGGTGGTGGATCGGCGAGTTCGTGATCCTGGTGCCACCGCTGAGAGGACGTTTCGTGGACATCGCGGCGCTATCCTACCATTTCCTCGATCGTGCGCAAGCGGAGTTCGGCAGCAGCGTGCCAATGGTGTTGGAGCCTGAGGCCCTGGATCGGCTCCTGACCTATCGCTGGCCGGGGAACGTGCGGCAGTTGCGTGGCGCGGTGGAGTGGAGCTGGGTACAGGCGGCCGCCTCGGCGGTCGACCGGATTCGGATCGTCGACCTGCCGCCACCGGTCGTGCGGGACGACACGGCAGGGGTCGCCGTCGATCTCGAGGCGCGTCGCGAGCTCAGTCGCTGGGCGTTCGAGCGAGCCGGGGGTGACCGGAAGCGCGCGGCGCAACTGCTTGGCGTCCATCCCAACACCATCGACAACCATCGTCGTTCCGCCGTGTCGTAGGTACGACTGCTTGTGACGTCGTGTAAGTCTCGCAGTTCACGCGCGTTCCCTCCCCGAAAAGCGCCGCGGCGACAAGCCTTGTGGTGGGGTCCTTTGTGATGCGTCCCGGACTCGGAAAGGAGGACGCCGAGACGTAAGGTCTGCGCCGGTCGCCACTTCAATCCCCGCCTACGGATTCGATCGCGTGCGCGGCATGCCGGATGCCCGAGGGACGGCCGATCCCTTCGCGGCACCGTTCATGAACGTACAGGTGTTGCAGTCCAAGCTCCCCATCGCCGACACGTTCG
>WNGQ01001592.1_pt1 | contig 23485 bp, 18 predicted proteins | sample 5407661 | NCBI WGS metagenome assembly WNGQ01 (sample SAMN13153382, study PRJNA577476) | soil metagenome | isolation source: 60 cm soil or saprolite under Garry oak tree replicate 2 | place: USA:California | collected 2016-06-15 | reverse complement strand
GAACAGCAGAAGTCAGGTTATAGGTAGGAGTGTTGGGCTCTGACTGGTCGAGAGACCAGAGCCATTGTTGGGCAAATGAGGCCGGAAAACTGCGCACATCTTCTTCCGACGAAACGTTGTGTGCCGGAGGCATAGTCATAAATAATCCCTTTCCTCTTCATGTAAACAGAGATTGCAGGCTATCCAGGACAATAACACGCGATCCACCAGATGAGATAGATGTAAACCGGTCATCAACTACTTTATGAAATATCCCTTCTGATACTTTTGAGGAGGATACTATAAAGGACCTTGGAAAATAATTATGATCAAGTTAAAAGATGGTTGTAAATATGCAAATGTAGTTATGAAACGTCCATAACGACCAGGACTTTTGCGACCGTGGAGGCAATATCCTCGTACAGGCGGGTCGCCGAAGGCGACCGAAAGTGTTTATACACGTTTTGTGTGCTTTGCGTGCGCTTCAGCGCACGCAAAGCACATAAAACGTGTATAAAAGGATCATTTGCGGCGCAGCCGCAACATGTACGGGACTATTGTCTTACTGTTCTGAGTAAAACTAGCCAGGTTCGTTTTTTCTATGATATATTAGCTGCCTGGATGATGCTGCCCTGAATTTGTGGAGAAATGCAAGCTGGAATATGCTCCATCCATAAAGGCTGGAACGAGGAAACTGGGGTAAAAGAAGATATACCGACCTGACCTGCCGGGTGAGAGCATCCTCCCGCCTGGACCAAATTGCGAGTAGAAATTGCACATAGATGAAGCAAGCACGGAGGTATTCCCACATGGACTTTACAGCAATTCAGCGAATCTGGCGGAGTTCTATCAATGAGATGGATCCATGGTTGGCTACTTTGCTGGAGCGAGAAGAAGAAAGGCAGTTCAGACAGATTTGCCTGGCTGCTGCTTCAAGTTTGTGCCCTCCTTCAGTGAGAGAGGCACAGGCCTCTGTCTTTTCTAATATCGATGCTGAAGGTTACCCACCTAAACGCATGGCTCAAGTCGGTTTGGAACATCTTCTCGACTTAGATGAACAGGTGTCACATTACCAACGCTATGGAGACACACGCTACAACAAAGGCACTGAACTGGCCAATGTAGTTGAAGTTGTAGCCCAAAGACGCGCCTCAGCAGCTTTCTCGACAGAATGGGCTAACAATAGCGACATCTCCGTTAACGCCTCGGATATCCATGTTAACTTGCAGTGCCCCACCGGTTCATTAGCCAATACCGCGGTATTCGAAGCACTTTTGAAACCAGGAGACGTTGTTTTAAGCATGAACCTGGTAGACGGCGGTCATTTGACCCATGGGAGTCCATTGCACAGGTCTGGAAAATCTTACAGAATAGTCCATTATGGAGTAGATCCATTAACGCAGCAATTGGACTACGATCAAATCAGGGATCTAGCTCATCAATATCATCCCAAATTGATTGTTGGCGGAGCCAGTTCTTATCCCTGGGCAATTGACTGGAAGAGGTTTCGACAGATTGCTGAAGAAATCGAGCCAAGACCCTATATTTTAGCTGACATCTCCCATCCTGTTGGCCTGGTCATCGCAGGCCTTATTCCCAATCCAGTAGGTTATGCGGATGTCGTGACTTTTACCACCTACAAAACACTGTGTGGCCCAAGAGGAGCAGCTATTCTCTCTACAGACCATACTATCTCCGCCTCCATTGATAGAGCGGTTTTTCCCGGATTGCAAAGTGCCCCTGTCTTTCAGCAGATTGTGGCATTAGCAATGGCCTTTGAAATAGCAAAGACTCAAGAGTTTAAGCTGCTGCAACAAAAAATTGCAGAGAACGCTCGTCTTTTATACCAGAATCTTACTCGCCTGGAAATACCCATAGCTTTTGGAGGCACGAATACACATATTGTGGTAGCTGACGTTGGAAAAATTCCGACTTCCACAAAGTACAAATTAACTGGCGATGTTGTCGCACGTATATTAGAGAGGGTTAGAATTAGCTGCAATAGCAATCTTATTCCAGGCGATAAGTATGCCCCTCTAGCTTCTGGCATCCGCATGGGAACCACGTGGATTTCACAATTAGGTTATGGTGAGACCGAAGTACGCGAGATTGCTACTATCATTGCTGAGATTTGTAAAGGTATAAAACCATTTCGTTTTTACGGCCCCCGGCGAGAAACACTGGGAGGCAAAATTAGTGAAGAACTGCTCCAATCTACAAGCCAGCGAGTAAGTGAAATCTTAAAGAAAAGTAACGAGCCAAATACATTTCCTGAAAAGGGGCGAGAAGGCAGAAATTATGCAAAAGCACAGCCAGCGCTTCTTGCTACAGGCAAAGTAGAAATATGGGATTTGAGGAATTGGACAGAAGCATTGGTCGTCATGGGAGAGCGATCAACCAGTTTTTTGCAGTCAATCGTTACCAGAGATATTTACGATCTGAAAAAAGGAGAAGTTTTTTCTGCACTCGTTTTGAACGCGAATGGGGAAAAGCGCCTCAATGTACTCGTTTGCTCTTTGTCCAGTGAGCCGCACCCACGCTATTTGCTTGTGTATCAACGCAGCCCTGAAACAAATTTCTGCGATTGGTTGCATATGCTTTCAGATGGGCATGTTGAAATCGAAAGAGATGATCCTTATCTCACGGTCGATGGACCGGTGGTCATAAAGAGCGTGGATTCCGGGTATTTCGATCATGCAAGTATGGGGGAAGCCCTTATACTTGGAGAGGAATCCGACAAGCTTATAGAGAGTATATTTGGCGTTGGGAATACAAGGCCGCTAAGTGTGGTAGAGATACCATTTCGTGATCGAACGTTGTTTGGAATAAGAACTTTAACGGCTCAGGGTACGGCAGCGTGGAAGATCATTGGAACGCAGCAACTTCTAGCTGAACTCTTAGAAATAGTATCTAGAACATGTCAGTTACGGATACCTGGCGATGCTCAATCTGGAGATGAGTTATTCGATGTGAAGCCTGAAATTGACGGCGCCGTACGAGCACTTGCCGGTTCTGGTAGCGGCATCGAGCCAGAAGTAGGGTCTCTAATTGCAGGCAGCAAACCTTATTTCATCGGGCAAGCTTGGCTTCCAAAGGCAGCAAACCTGAACAAGAAACGGTTTTCTTTTGAAGAGATTAATTCTTCTGGAAACCATTCCAAGCCATCTCCGCTTGCTAGTTGCCATAGAGCTTTAGGTGCTACCTTCACTAATTTCGCTGGTTGCCAGATGCCTCTTTACTATACCTCTAACATCGATGAACTTCAATCTATACGCAAGAATGTGGGCCTATTTGATCTTTCCTACAAGGTGTTACTTGGCTTTCAAGGGAATGGAGCAGAAAGGTTCTTAGATCTCGTACTTACAGAATATATTCCCCAACTTGATACAGGTGGAAGCTGTCGGGCCTGTATCTTGAGTCCTGAAGGAATGATCATCAGCGACTGCATTCTTTACCGCCTCGCATATGATTACTTCATCATGGAGTTAGATCCTAACAACGCTCAAATGGCAGAAAGCTGGTTACGTGCAGTTGCTGCTCGGGAGGTGATTATAGATCTGGCAAGACCAGGCGTCGAGGTCGATAAAAGTTGTAGCATAACGAATCTCAAGACTTGTTCCGATCCGTTGATTGTTCTTGCTCTTCAAGGACCAAAATCTACGGCCATCATTAAGAGTCTTCTAAACGCTAATAAAAGCCCCTACATTTTGAACAGCCTTAGCAAAGGACACATTACAGAGCTTTCCTTTGCAGGTTTTTCCGGTTGGATTGCCCACAGGGGATATACTGGAGAGCGCGTAGGATACGAAATCTTCGCGCCTCAATCGAAAGCAGAGTCCCTGTGGAACGCTCTGATGAATGTAGGTTTTGATCATTCCCTGGCTCCAATAGGCCTGAGCGCAGCAGACAGTCTCAGAATAGAAGCTGGTCTACCCCTTTATGGGAAAGAACTTGCTGGTCCGTATCATATTAGTCCTATGGAGGCCGGTTTTGGTAGTTGCATCAAACTTCATAAACCCTTTTTTGTAGGTAGGCAGTACATGCTTTCCCACTCACCCTCCAGAAAAATTGTGCGACTACGCGCAGAGATAGATGCTGCGAACCTGACGAAACTTGAACCAACCATCCATAATGAGTCAGGCAAAATCATTGGAGTAACAACCAGCACCGCCTCTACTTCAGAGCAGTACTATGGGCTTGGACTGCTCGACGAGCATGCGTTTGATAAAGAGAAAGTGTTTCTTTCCTGCAACGGTGCGCCTTTAATACCGGCCGAGGTTGGTTTTATCCCATATGCCGCGGTGATAGACGCCTAGGACGACCTCGCAGAAATAACTCCCAGGTCTAAGCCAGGATTTATCCTACACTAAGGACTCACAGTTAAGAGGGTCTTACTCAGTCGCTTGGTGAGCCGTCTCCTGTACCTGGTTGAGACACACACTCAAATGTTCGGCCAGGATGTGGAGATTCTCGTTTTTACTGCTCACGTGCATGCCAGGAAAGACAAAGTCCTCTACCTCTTTTGTTCCAGACACCTGGCGCCAATCTTTGTGATTCGCGAACACTTCACCCGACCAGAAGCATGTAAGCTTGCCAGGATACGGACCGGGCATGTAATCTGCAGACACCCAGCGATAGATACCCGACCACTGGTAGCGCAGAGCCTTCGTCGGTGGGAAGATCCTGTCGAATCTCGACCGGACAGGGAATGTTTTGTCTTGTTTGCGCCTCAACTCACTCCGTTCGTCGATTGATATTTGCACTTTCTTCCTGTAAGCTGCGATGCGCAAGTAAAGAACGCGGAGAAACCAATCTAATTGCTTTCCCTGGTCAAGACGCAGCAGAGTGCCGTAGCGATTGATGGCGCCTCGAAGCGATCGGTGAGAGCCAGGCAACGCGGGGTCCATCAACGCCAGCAAGTTCACCACCTGCCCTTGCGCATGCAGTTGTCGGGCCATCTCATACGCCACCAGGCCCCCATTGCAAAAGCCCCCTAGCAGGTATGGCCCCTCTGGCTGAACCGCCCGCATTGCTTCAATGTGCGCTGCTGCCATCTCTTCGAAGGCCGGCGGAGTGCCACGACGATCAAACTCGTAAGGCTCAAGCACGTAAAAGGGTTGATCCGGCCCAAGACCGCGTGCCAGGTTCAAACAATAGAAACCACCACCATACCAATCTCCATGTAAAAAGAAGAATGGTCGCTTGGATCCGCCCGCTTGTACCGCTACTACCCGAGCCGGCGAGGCGCTCTCTTTTGCCGTGCAAGTTTCTTCTTCCTTAACAAGCACATCAGTCAGGTGCTCTATTGTCGCCCCAGCATAGAGGGCAGCGAGAGGCAGCTTCTTGCCACACACCTGCTCGACGCGAGCTACCATCTGAGCGGCCAACAAAGAATGTCCGCCTAGCGAGAAAAAGTTGTCTCGCATGCCAATGGGCCGCACGTCTAACAACCCCTCCCAGATCTGCACCAGCTGATGTTGTATCTTGAGGATCGGAGGTATATAGGTTTCTTCCTCTGGATGCCTGGTTACGTCTAGCGCTGGTAGGCCCCTCCGGTCAACCTTGCCATTCGGTGTCAAAGGCAGCGCCTCAAGCGATATGAAGGCTGCTGGTACCATGTACGCGGGTAATTTCTCTTCCAGATATCTACGCAGACTGGTGATGGTGAACGACTCTCCCGGCTCTGCAACGAGATACCCTACCAGCCGCTTCTCACCAGCTCTATCGTCTCGTGCCACCACAACGGCTTCTCGCACCTGGGGATGCCGGGTGAGTATCGCCTCTATCTCCTCTAGCTCGATACGGAAGCCGCGAATCTTCACTTGATGATCCAGGCGGCCCAGAAACTCGATACTTCCATCCGCCCGGTAGCGAGCCAGGTCGCCTGTCTTGTAGAGGCGCGCATCTGACCGAGAACTCCACGGATGGGCGATGAACTTCTCGACAGTCAACTCGGGTCGGTTCAGGTACCCCCGGGCCACACCCACACCGCCGATGTGCAGTTCACCCGGCACACCGACAGGGACCGGCTGCCTTTGCTTGTCCAGTATGTAGATCTGGACGTTGGACAGAGGACGGCCAATGATCGACTCACTCAACATCGGCTGCACCTGGCAAGCCGTTGCATCCACCGTACATTCGGTTGGACCGTAGACATTGTAGTAGCGCGTCTTGGAACTGGCAGCTAGCACCTTCCAGACCTCCCGGTCGAGTACGTCTCCTCCTATCAGTACCAGCCCTGGAGCCACTTTCGACCACCCAGCAAGTCCAGCTGATAGGACGAGCTTCAACTGCACAGGTGTGCAATCCAACACATCCAGGGAATGTTTACCCAGGTAGGCCAGCAGAGCTGCTCCATCCAACCGTACCTCCTCTGGCAAGATGTAGAGCGTGTGACCAAAGAGCAATTGCACGATTTGCTTGATCGAAGCATCAAAGGCCAGTGGGGCATTCAGGCTCACGCGCAAAGGTGTACGCTGCTGAGCGTAGACCGTCTTCGCAAGCGCTGTAGCTAAATTCACCACCGAGCCGTGCTCGATCATCACACCCTTGGGGCTGCCGGTAGAGCCGGAGGTGTAGATGACATAGACGAGATTCTCTGCCGTGACCCTGCTGGGCAGATTTTCGGTTGGCTCACGAGTAATGACCTCCCAATCCGTGTCCAGGCACACGGCCTGGGTGTCGTGCTGGGGCAGGCCTCCCAGCACTCGCTGCTGGGTCAGCAGCACGGCTACCTGGCTATCCTGGAGCATGAAGACCAAACGGTCTGGCGGATAGGTGGGATCCAGTGGGACAAAGGCGCCTCCCGCCTTGAGGACAGCCAGCAGCGCCACGATCATCGCCAGGGAGCGCTCCATACAGATACCCACCAGCACCTCCGGCCCTACTTCCAGGCTTTGCAAGTAGTGGGCCAACTGATTGGCCCTGGTGTTAAGCTGGCGATACGTCAATTGTTCATCTTCAAAGAACAGCGCGACGGAATCTGGCGTGCGCTCCACCTGAGCCTCAAAAAGCTGGTGGACACAGCGATCCCTGGAGTATGCTGCTGAAGTCGCATTCCACTCCACCAGGAGTTGCTGGCACTCAGTCCCTGTCAAGAGGGGTAACGCTGAGAGGCGTTGTGCAGGATCGTCTACAATACCCTCGAGCAGCGTTTGCCAGTGGCCTGCCATACGAGCGATAGTTGCCTCATCGAAGAGATCGGTACGGTACTCGAAGCGGCAGACCAGGCTTCCCGGTTCGTCAATGAGTTTGAGAGAGAGGTCGAACTTTGAGGTGTTCGTCTCAACAACTATTGGAGTGTTGACCCAGCCTGCCATGGGGGAACGTAACGGCGGATCAAGGGTGAACAGCACCTGGAAGAGCGGGTTCCGGCCAACGGTGCGTTCAGGTTGCAGTGCCTTGATCAGGTATTCAAAGGGCACATCTTGATGCGCAAAGGCGTCAAGGACCACCTCGCGTACCCGCCCCAGCAACTCGCGAAACGACAGGTTGCCTGCCAGGTCGGTGCGCAGCAGCAGTGTGTTGACAAAGAAGCCAATGAGCGCCTCGGTCTTTGCTTGCGTGCGCCCCGATGTGACGGTACCGATCACGATGTCGTCTTGTCCGCTGTAGCGGTGTAATAAGGTCTGGAACGCTGCAACCAGGGTCATGTAGAGCGTGACGCCTTCCTGGCGGCTGAGCGCTTTGAGCGCCCCGGTCAGATCTGGGGACAGTGTAGTGAAATACTGCGCACCTTGTACAGTTGGTAACACAGGGCGTGGACGATCCCACGGCAAGGTCAGGCTGGCAGGAGCCCCTGCCAAGTGCTGCTTCCAGTATGCCAGGTGCTCAGCCAGGCGGTCTCCACGCACGTGCTCCTGCTGCCAGATAGCATAGTCGACGTACTGGAAGGGCAAATCGCTTAGCGGGGAGGGCTGACCAGCGGCACATGCCTGGTAGAGCGCAGCCAGTTCTTCAGAGAGGACGCTTTCTGACCAGCCATCGAAAATGATGTGATGGATGATCAGGACAAGCACGTAGGCTTCCGCATCCAATTTGAATAAAGTGGTACGCAGCAGGGGCGCCTGGCTCAGGTCAAAAGGTCGCTGTGCCTCTTCATTTGCCAACCTCCGCGCTTCGGCCTGCCGTTGATCCTCGGACAGCGCTGACAGGTCAACTACTGGCAGGGGTAGCATGAGGCTAGGGACAATGACTTGCATTGGTTGTCCATCGATAGCTACAAATCTAGTGCGCAAGACTTCATGACGTTCAACAAGCGCATTCAGGCTCTGTATAAGCGCCTGCTCATTCACGGCGAAGTTCAGACGGATGGTACTGGATTCGTTATAGGCAACACTACTAGCCTCCAATTGATCCAGGAACCAGAGGCGTTGCTGGGCACATGAAGCCGGAAACGCGGATATAGATTGATCCAATTGGATGTCCATCTCATTCGCTGGAGATGTGTTCATACTACCGCCCTTTCACTTTCTTTTTGTTCTTCTTTTTGCCACCCAGGAACTTTTTACGTAATGCTTTCATTACAATTTCGTCTTCTGGGCTGCTCTTAAACTGCCTGATCAGTGCAATATAGCTGACAAGGAAAACAGGGATGAGCAAAAGTTGTATGGACAAAATTGCATGACCCAAATGAGCAGCCATCTGTACATGGTAAGCATTGAAGAGGTATAACAGGCCAACGACCGGTGCAGCGCTAATCACCCCAGCCGCTACTGGCTTGAGAACATCTAAACGATACGGATGCATCTTGAGCAACAAGCGTACCTGGAGCAATCGCATGAGATTCAATGTGCATATAGCAAGTCCGGTGCTAATGGCCGTGCCCATTGCGCCATAGTGTGGAGTGAGCAAAATACCTAGCCCAATGTTGACCACAACAGCAACAAGCGAGTTGAGGAACGAAAGCCGCTGATATCCTGTCATCAGGAGCACATAGCCAACGGCGCCAGTTCCAGCATTGATCATACTTCCCACGGAAAATGCGATTAATAGCGGCCACCCCGACCCAAAGCCTGAACCAGGCAAGAGCATTAAATATGGGGAAAAAAGAACCACAATCAGAAATAGTGGTAGGGTGAATGTCGTCGTCCATTTGGTTGTCAGCTTGAATATTGACTCGAGTTTTTGCATTTCCCCTTTGCTATGAAGTTCTGCAATAGTCGGTGCAAAAACGTTGTTGATAGAACTTAATGGTAAGGCGATAAAGCCACCTAATCTCATAGCAGCTCCATATTGTCCAATTGCAACATCGGCAATACCAAAAACTGCCAGCAGAATTGTATCGATAGAGTCCAATACAGTATCAACAATAGTAGTCAAAAAGTTGAGTGAGGCAAAGGTGAGCCACTCGCGTACTTCATATCGTTCAGGCTCAGGTGTAGCAAAACGCGAAAACTCCCGGAAAAGAAAATACAAGCTAAGTAAAGTGTTGAACAGTGTGCCGATCAAATAGGCTACGGCAACCGCAACGATACCATCCTGGGTATGGAAGAAGATCACTACAAACCCCAACAAAAGAATCATCAATGTTGGCTGGAGAATACTCGATGAGAGCACACGCCATTTGAAGGCTTTAAAGCCGCGCAAACCGGCGAACCAGACAACCTGCATGGTCGTTAATGGAATTGCCGGCGCCAGAATCTGCAGGAGTGTAATCCCACGGCTGAGAGTATCTGTATTAGCGACGTGATGCTTGAAATTGATCCAGTAAGCAACCAGAATGGGTGCAAAATACAGCAAAAGTAATGCAGCAATAATACCGGCGCTTCCCGCCAGCGCTGTGCAAAAAATCAACACTCCTCGCAGAGATTTTGGTTGCTGCTTGCTTCGATAGATTGCTACAAAGCGTACCGAGGCATCATCTAAGCCAAGATTGAAGATGGCATAGATCAAACTGACCAGAGATAAGCTCAACGTGTATATCCCATAGCCCGCCGGACCGAAGCCATACTGAATGAGAAATGAGCCTATATACCTGAGTATGCTACCAATGGTACTTCCAAGGCTTTGCAGACCAGCTGCACCGGCTACACCGGAGACTTCAGACTGCATCTCAGGTTTTGGCTTGCCTTGCTGAATCGCTATCGCTGGAAATACCATCATGGGGACCGTGCTGAGCTTCTCAAATTCGGCAGCATCATTGAGGTCTTGAGTGGGTCCAAAGACAGATCTAAGCAGCAAAGTTTCCAACTGGTCTATTGGTTCCTGCTCAACCAAAGGCGCATAAGAATTCCTTCTTTGCGACTCATGTGGTTCTCCCTCCTGAAGTGGACGCCTGGGCACACCGGGGAGTTCTACGAATTGTTTTCTCCTCGCAGGTATTGAAGCCGGCATTTTCAACGTTGGTCGTTCATCGACATTTGTTGTCTCTACAGGCTTTTCTTTATGCTGATGTGCCTGTCCAACCTGTTGCCATGAAGGTAACCTTCCCTGCTGCTCCTGCGTGATCGGTGAAGGTTCCTGAGCTTCTTCCTCTGGGAATGGTGACTTGAATAACCTTTTGGGACGTTGCGCATGATGAAGCGTTGAAGTGGGCAATTTCAACGTTATCGGGTCATCCTCTTCAGTTGGCGCTGCTACCGTGGAGACGATAGGCCGAAATCTCAATTGCTGTTGACAGAGCTTCGTAGAATCATGATCAGTACGCTCAAAATGATAGCTCATGACTTACCTCTCACTCTGCTTACGTGGGAACGTTTGCGAGTGGACTGTGCTAGACGCTGCCTCGCCCCCCTCCCGTATTTTCATATATCTTTATGTATCTATACACTGTACTATACTCTTATTCCCACTAATCAGAACTTACTGTTGTATTCCGGTAGCGATTCGTATTCATCTGGTTAAGATTTCATAACTTTATCTTCTGCTCCCCTTGTCTGTGTTATACTACGCATCAGATACTATCATTCCGCGCAAATCCACCCTCATCCTCATCTCGCATCTCCCACTGTCTCTCAAACACTCCTTCCCCCGATCTTATTGTGCCTTGAGGTGGTTGAGGATACGTTGCGGAATAACAATCATAGGGGTAGGGTTGAACAAGGTGGTAAATTGGATAGATGATTCAATTGACCTTTATCATAGGCTCGACCCTCGGCGGCTTCGTGATCGCCTGGACTGGCGTTGCTAATACCTACTGGATCGACGTCATGAAGATCATGCAACAGTTGTAATAAGAGGGAAGTGGCAATATCAGACAGAGAATCGGTGGTGACGTCGTAGCGTCGAGCCCTGGCTGGACGACGGCAGTCAGGAGTAGCTCAGCTCCTCGGCTTATCCTTCTCCTCGACAACTTGCGCGGGCGGGATCATGACATAGCTCAGCAGGAAGCCGGTAATGCCGGCAATCACCGGCGCGCCCGCCCAGAAGGGCACGGACCAGAGGATACCGCCTTGAAAAATGACCGGCCCCACAATCGTCAGGTCGACAAAGTAGAAGGTGTAGAACATCGCGGGTACCAGGAAGGCGAACAGGCGCACGCTAGCCGGTTGCTCCAGCGACGGCTGTAAGAATCGATACACGATATCAGCTGCGAGACCGCCCAGCAACGCGGTGGGGACAGAGACCAGCAATGAGCCTGGGGAGAAGACGACCATCAGCGCCCCATTGAGTCCAAACATGAAGGCAAAGGTGCCGAAAGGCAGTCGCCAGCGGCGCAGAGCCAGCAACACAAAACTCATCGTCAAAGCTGTGATCAGCAGAATATCGGTGATTCCGCGCGCCGGCGCCTGGGGCTCATCGATAATCGGCCATGGCCTGATCAAAGGAGAGGCATACTCGGTAAAGAAGGTCAACAGCGAGAAGGTGAAGGTCAGCGAGAGAATGGCGGGACCAAGCTGCCGCCAGGACGTCCTTCCTCCGGATCTGCTCCACGCTGCGCGCAACGGGCCACTCAGCGCGAGGCCAATTCCCAGCGCCAGCCCCAGGTGCGTCGGGCTGAGGAGCGCCTCGGTGCTGCGCTCAATCCCAAGGAGGAGATGCCAGGTCAGGTCACCGATTCCGCTCACGCCGAAAATCACCACGCCCAGCAAAGACAGTTCGTAGCCGGTCGGGACCGCTCTCAGCCAGCGGTTGCCCTTCAGGCTCTCCCGCACCAGCGTCACCAGGGAAGGCGTGCTACCGCTGGCACTGAGCGCTGATTGACGCAGGTTCAAGAGAATCTGCACAAGCAGTGTGAAAGTTACCGCCAGGTAACCAGAATAGAAAACGGCGTGCCAGGGTGTGAAGAAGGTCTCCAACTACGGAATGTTGCTGTGCGCCCAACCATCTATGAAGAGGCCGCCGAGCCACCAGACGGAGACAACGACCATGATCCAATCAAAACGCAGGCTGCTAACCGCTTTCTCTTTCACAGGCGGTAGAGAAAACCCAACGGTATCAATCTTGCTTGCCATAGTGAATATTCCTTCCCTTGATCTATTTATCTCTAATACGTATTTCTTCGCTAACAAACTATTATCTTTTGATTTGTGTGCGATGTCTGTGAAGACGAAAGAACATTTCTACGCAGAAGTCCCCTTTTATACGAATCATTATTCTCCAGGGTTGTATGTTGAGCTTTACTCACCAATACACTCTTCTTTCCTTGCGGCGTGGTCAGACCAGTTAGGTTTGTTAGGCAATACGTTTCCCTTGCTGACCCTATAGATTATCTCATATTAGCCATCTCTTTGATGTAGTCGCCAGCGAATGTAATCCGCGTTCCGTAGCAGCCGCTCGACAATGTTACGCCGCAGGCGATAGATTTCCTTCACCCCGCAGAATTCCTCTGAGCAGAAATGGACAATTTCCCTGGGTTTGAGGCCACAATGAAAGATCAAGTAGGCCACGCGCCGCTCACGCTCGTCAGGGATTAGACTCTGGATGACTTCCCACAGTTCGTGACTATCATCCCGCTCTTCCGCTAATGGCTCTCCTGCTTCACCCGGCTCTGGCAACGGGATCTCGTGTGGCCGTGAGTAGGCGCGCAAAGTGTCGAGAATAGCACCGTGCAGGCTCGCACGTAAATACCGGAGCACAGCAGCCAGCGTTCTAAATTCTATTTCCTGGTTAACAACCGTCGCCTGCCAGAAACGCGCAAACGCCTGGGCCACGTAATTCTCTTCGCTATCGAAAAGGAGTGCGGTATCTCTCAAAGAATGACTTTGTATCCAGCGATGCAGCGTAACATTGAAGTGCTGCTGCACAACTTCCCAGGCAAGGGGATCATGCTCCATCAAAGCGCGCCGGAACAGTTCAACGCCATATTGATCGTTAGAAGGCTCTCCACGTCGATAGTTTTCGATCTCCTGGATACAACGCTCTGCAAGCGCTGAGAGACTCATGTCGCTCAGCAAACATGCAGTTGGTAGGGCGAGAGAAGCAGATCGCTGTGTACATATATTCTCATCGATAGAGGCGTTTGTACTCTTTTCATATACGAGCATCGGATTCTCCTCATTCATGTTGCAAACTTGCTTGTTTGCCATCTTCTTTTTTATTCTGTTGTATATATTCCGTTGTATAATAGAGCAGCTTTGAGGCGTTGCTGCATGCTGGGCTTCAGCAACCCATCTGTTCATTCAATCGGGACCCCGTTGGGCTGCCCAATGAACAATTCTATTGTAGACGAGATGACTGTAGCTGTTGTTCCCTTGAGTTCTTCTTCTGCCTTCCGGTCACTTCTGGTTCCTTCCGCTCATTGAGATGGGGGACTCAAGTGAGGAGCAAAGAGGAGACAACTGATGTATGCAAAGAATTCTTTTAGCAAGAGCGATGACGCTGATCTCGGTAACCTCCTCGGTATGTTGCGTACCAGGGCCAGGATGTCACAGCTATCGTTAGCTCGGTTAATCGGTGTGAGCGATAAGACGATCCAACATTGGGAGAATGCCACGAGCACGCCAAAAGCAGCGCACTTGAAGAAGCTGATAGAGGTGTATCTCCACCTGGGTACGTTCACGGGCGGGAATGAGTATGAAGAGGCGAAATGGCTGTGGGAGAGAGCCGCTCTCAATGCTGCATTCGATGAGGCATGGTTCTTGCAAGCGAAGAGCGAGCGGCAACAGCCAGAGATCATGACCAACGAGCACATCGAAGGACCAGGCGGTGATCTGAAGGCAACAGATAGCCCGCATCAGCCCATCCAATCCGTGTTTTTCTTTAACATGCCACTGTCTAATCCTGGCGAGTTTTACGGAAGAAGAAGCGAGCGCATGACTCTGGAAGATCGTACCTATAAGAAGGCATCGACGTCCATTGTTGGTCCACGCAAAATAGGCAAAACCTGGCTGATGAGCTACTTGAAGTTGGTCGCACGAACCACACTTGGCTCTCGCTTCCACGTCGCCTACTTGGATGCGACCTCGCCTGGTTGTGCAACGGTCGATGGATTTACAGCCACGGCATTGGAAGAACTGGGGGTGTATGACCCCACACTTCTACAGGCAAAAGCAGGGCTGACTCCCCTTGAACGCGTGGTACGGAGTATGAAAGCAAATAACCAGACGCCGGTGCTTTGTATTGATGAGTTTGAAGGATTCGGCGACCTATTCCTGTTTGACCTGAGCTTTCTTAAAGGACTGCGAGCTATGACCCAGCTTGGCCTGGTTCTGGTGGTTGCCAGCAAAAAACCATTGTTTGATATCGTAGGGGAGAATGGCAACACGAGCGGTTTTTTTAATGTCTTTGAACAACTCACCCTCACACCTTTTACGGCCGAAGAGGCCGGGGCGTTTGTCCGGGCCAAATGTATTCAGGCAGGCTTCAACGACGACGAACGTGATCGCTTGTTGCAGTATGGCATGGTAGGCGAGCAACAATGGCTGCCGGTTCGTTTGCAACTGGTGGGCAAAATGCTGCTGGAGGAGAGACGTCTGGCGGAAAGAGAAAGTACAGATCATTATCGTCCCAACGATCCACACTACTGGCAGAAGTTCGAGCAGCGGCTAGAAGAGAAATACCGGGGAGTGGTAGTTTAGCATGAAATATATGAAGCGCACCTGGCACTATATGTTTGCTGAACCTTTCACATGGCTCTTTTACTGCTTCTTTCAGCCAGAAAGGTTCAAAAGAGATTATGAAGAAACGGGCTTTTCGAGGCGTATGCTTCTGATGTTCAGGTTCATCATACCGATGTTCCTTTGTTCCTACTCGCTTGCGCTTGTTGTACACGTAATCCTTTTGGCTGTATTCCCAGAACTTTACCTTTCCAGAGGAGTGTTTGTGCAGAATGCAAACACGATGAGCATTCTGTTTGATACTACTTTGGCTACTGTTCTTGGCCTCACAGGAGGCATTGTAGCCGGTATTTTATTTGGTCTTGCAGTCGGTCTCACTTTCGGCCTCGCAATCAGTTTCGCGGGATGTGTCACCATCGACACCATATTCACTGGTGGGGGAAACGTATTAGATGGCATTGTATACGGCCTCGCGTTCGGTATGCTGGTAAGCAGTGTGTTCGGTACCACGAGAAGGGGTACAAGTATGCTTGGCACTTTTCTCGTCATCGTGGGTGGTATGACCGTTGGCAGCATAATTGGCGTTGTGGGAGGCGTAATAGGAGGTGCCATAGCTAGCATACTCATCGCCAATCCACGCGATATTTCAGAAAGTACTAATGTTGGAAGCATTGTGGGTGCTATAACAGGAGGCAGCCTGGGTGCTCTCGTGGCAGGTATCTCGGGTGGCATAGCAGCAAGCATTGCGAGAGGTAGGGTGCGAGGCATTGTGGGAACTATCACCGCTAACCGGATAGTTGGTACTTTGAGCAGCATCACTTTCGGTATCATACTCGGTGTCTCGGCTGGTGCTTGGGGTAGTGGAAGAGTAGCAACTGAACTTGCACAAGGTCTAACATCCGTTGCAGCTCTCAACAGAGGCATTCCAGATGCTTTCATACTGAGCCTGATGGATAACATCACATCCGGCGTTGTGGGGGAGTGACTTTTCTTGCCGGCTACCTCCTTGGTTCCTACCGCTTGCCGCTCTATCCGGTGAGCAGTTTTTCCTCCTTAAGATCATATCTTGCCAGCCGGAAGTATCCACTTCAAGTATTTCTTCAGCTCCATAAATCTTCCCTCTACTGGGATGAGCGCGTCTTTCTACCTCTGCCCTACTTGAAGCAAACCCTACTTCTTGCCGCTGACCAGAGTATAGATCAGACTCTGGAGGAGATCGCTTTCATTCTGGCTGAAAGACCCTATCAGCTTGCCGCAGCACGGGCAGTTTCGCTGGAGATTGCTATACGCGACCTGGAAATGCGGGAGAGCCTGCGCGATATTGCTAAGGCTTCCCAACGACTTGCTGATATTTTACCTTCAGAAGCTGGATTGATCGATCCCCAGTGGACGACTCCATTTGCTCATTTGAATGATGCCAGCAGGGATGTTGCTCGCTTCTGTAGCCCCCTGGGATGGCAAGCTAGACGTGAGGCTCTAGAAGACACGGCTTCTGTTCTGAAAAGAGTTCATCCAAACACGGCATTTAGAGATGCTGCACTCAATAAGCGCCTGGGTGAGGTAGTGAAGACCTGGCGGATAGCTGTTGAACGCGGACTTGAAGATTTGGAAAAAGCAGTACGCTCAAACAATTGCCCGCCCTGTTAGGTTCTCATTACCTACCTATACACTTTGATTTGCAGCTCCGGGGTATCTCTTCGAGCATCGATGCGTTTCTTGGCAGGATCGCCGAGGAGATCTCTCAGATGATGACTACAAGGGGGTTACAAGTCAAAAAAATTGAGTTTGAGCGGCTGAAAGAAGCTAGCTGGACAAACGAGGCAGCCGTTTATCATCACTTCGAGAGATGGCTCAAGGATGTAGAACGTACGCTTGAGAAGGAAAATCGAACAATCCTGCTTGCTTTCGACGAGTTTGAGAAGCTCGAAGCCGCCGGACAACACGGACACCTTGATCTTGAACTACTCTTGGATTGGTTTCGCAGCCTGATCCAGAACTACCCTCGGGTGGCATTGCTCTTCAGCGGAGTAAGGTCCTTTGCTGATATGGGCATGAACTGGGCAGGCTACTTTGTGAACGTTCAAACGCTCAAAGTGAGTTTTCTGCTACCTGCAGAGGCTCATCAGCTCATTGTTCGACCTGTGCCCAACTTTCCCAGTGAGCAAGTCTTCGCCAAGGGAGTCGTCGAGGAGATTATGCGCTTGACAGGCTGCCATCCTTTCCTGGTGCAGGGAGTATGCTCGGCCCTGATAGATCATCTGAATGCGCAGAAACGTTCCTTTGCTGATGTTGATGATGTTGCAAGCTCCATGGATCGGTTTTTCAATGCCTGGTGGGATACCTACTTCCGGGATCTATGGGAGCGAACTGATGAGCTACAGCGTGTGTGCTTGCTCACATTGAGAAGCCAGAGAAAAGGAACAATCTCCTCGATTGAGCAAGAAAGCGGTCTCGATGGAAAAACTGTGCGGCGCGTGCTAGAAATGTTGCTCAGGCGCGATATCATCACACAGGAGTACCAGTGTCACAGCATTGCTACTCCCATCTTTGATGAATGGATAGAACGTAGCAGTTACAGCTAACTTTTGTGTCAGGACTATTGCGTGTAAAAGTCAAATAACTGCATCGAAACTCTTGCATTTTTGCCTCCACTCATGCATAATGCAGGAAAATATTGCTGAGGAGGCACGTGTGGTCAAATGCAGTAAAATGGGAGCACCTGATTTCAGAAACTCAAGTATCCAATATTTCTCACGCTCCGGCAGCGTGGCGACGTTTGCACTGTTGGGATGGGCTAGGAATGCGAGGCTGTCCTTGTTTGTCCAGAGGCAAGCCACAGGCCAGGGCCAAAGCAGGCCAACTCGTGAGCCAGTCATGCATGTCCTGATACGATAAGCGCCACAAGGTCCGCAAGAGACTGATGAGGAGCAGGCTCGCCTCGCTGTAGGTGCGCGGAGCTCCGCCTGTTCCTGCAGGCAAGGGAGGGGGACAGCGACGGTGGGCCAGACGAACGGCCAGACGGCAAAGTGCGAACAACTGCAACGTCCTGACCAGAGTCAGAGCATCAATATGCAAAGCACGACTCAGCTGGGCTTGTGCACGCTGATAGGATGGTGGTGGGACAGGTGCCTGTTCTTTGACTATGGTAGGCATCATAAGCTGATCTCCTGACGAGGGAACGAGCCTCGCCAAGAGTCAGCTTACCTTACTCTGCCAAGTCAGCGTGCTTTGGTATCCATTGAAGGGCTTTTTCTGAGTTAGGAAACGCCCTCGCTGGGGACAAACCCTGTTGCTCTAGCTCGTTTATCCATGCTCTCTTGCTATCCAGATTCGATGTATCTTTTATATGTCGATGTAACCGGAAGTACACTTCTTTAGTAACACCAATTTAGCGCGCACTGTGTCGTCTCGTGCATCAATGAGGGCATAGATGTACATCGGCTGTGATTTGAGGCTAATTCGAGTTCGACTTGATCGTTCCCCGAACATGCCTATGTTCCTTTCTACCTGACAGTCTTAATCCCAAGCTCCTGGTAGGTCACTTGATAACCCAGGTGTCTACTTAACGCTGTACATGCGCGGGCGGCTAATGGTGCTCTTACGGATTCCCCTCTCTCTATCTTCTCTATAGTTGCGCGCGATACTGTGGCCTCTATAGATAACTGCGTGATAGTTAGGCCAGCATTGGTTCTAAGCTCTTCAAACTTTGTCATAAACACTGCCTCACAAGGTTACTACTTGCCTAATATTAGCATATCATATCTAAAAATACAATTAGCTCGCTATTCTTTGCTAAAAACTGCTGTTAATTGCTTGACTTTGCATACGAAATCGCTTATAATTTTATCATAGATGAGCAATTATTAGCGCTTTTTTACAAAAGATAGCTAATAGTTGCAAAGGCACATATAGGCAGGAAAAAGCATTTTCATCGCTTTCAACGTTTTAAAAGCATAGTAACAAACATAAACACTGAGAAGGAAGGTGATACGGGACTAGCCCACCGTCTCGACCACGGCGGGCTAGCGAGTGGGACTACACACGTATCCGTTGTGAACCAGTCCTACGGGTGTTCTCGGCCTGATTCAGGCACATGAGGCCCCGATCTGTCAAGCAAATACCAAAGGAGGGCCACCCATGCCACGCTTATACGATGCTGATGGAAATCGCTATACGATCGTCTATCTAGATGAGCGCTTTTACCCCGCGCTTAATGTGGTCTACGGTCCAAAGCAGTGGGAGGACCATCCCCTCCTCTCTGCTCACACCGGCCAACCCCTCAGCTTTGCCCATTTGCCGCACGCCACGCCGTGCCTGGTGCTCCACTCCCGACGGTCGCATCGTCTGGGCAAGCGAGGGATAGACACAGATGTCACCGTTGCCCCGTATTCTTTTCATGCCATGTATCATGCCAGGAAGACGCGGCTTCCGCCTGATCTTCCATCGACACCGGTACTTGCCTCTGTGTAAGTCGTACGCAACAGATTATCACCGCCAGACTCATGACATCGTGGCTTCCGTGCCCTTCCTACTCGCAAAGAATGGGAGGGAGAGGAGCCTGTTTTAAGGAGGTGAAACATGTTACTGTGTAGAAAGATCAAGATCGAAGTCAGCGACCAGGACGCCGCAACCTTGGAGTTTATGCAGGGCAAGTGCCGGGGGCTGTACAACTGGTGGGTGATGCAGTTGCGAAACGGAGAGCGCTGGAACGTCTATGCCGCAAAAAAGACCTTGCAGAAGAGCAGGAAGCATGATCCTGAGATCAACGGGGTTTACGGCAAGCTCTTGCACGAGGTGTTCTTCCGCCTCGACGAGGCCATGCAGGCCTTCTTCCGCCGGGTGGCCGAGGGTGAGAAGAAACCGGGATTTCCAAGGATCAAGCCTCGGCACCAATTCTTTACATTGTGCTACCCGGCCATGTACTTGAACAAGATCGAGGGCGATACTCTCATTTTACCTACGGGCGGGGGTGGGAAATGGGGAGTGAAGCGCTTTCCTGATATCATTGCACACCTCACCGAAAGGCCGCCTGAACACTTTCGTGAGGTGGCCGTTTCAAGAGACGCGCGGGGGAACTACTACTGTTCGTTCGTCTATGATGATACCGAGCAGGACGAAGCGGCTCTTGACCACAAGGCCAGTAAGGAACGGAAAAAGCGCAAGCAATACACTCTGCGCAATGGCAGTGTTGTAGCTTTCGACCTGGGCATCAAGACGCTGGCAACAGGGGTGAACGATCAGGGGCGCTTCTACCACATCGGCGGCTTCAAGGGCTACCGTTGGTACAACAAGCAACTGGACAAAATCCGCTCGAAGCGCGACCGCTGCAAGAAGAAGTCGAGGCGCTACCTGCACCTCTCCCAGGTGTACAAGAGGGTTGCTGAGCGCAAGCGCAATAAACAACGAGACTGTCTGCACAAGGCCTCCCATCTCATCGCTGGCAAACTGGCTGAAAGGGCTGTTGTCATTGGCGATCTTTCCCAGAGGCAGATGGTCATCAAGAAGCAAGAGGAAGAGACACCCAAAGAGCGGAGGAAGCGGCGTATCCGCAACCGCATGGTGTATAATGACTGGGGCCTCTACGGCTTTGTGCAGATGCTTGCCTACAAGTGTCTGTTGTACGGGAAAGAACTCTCTATCATCGATGAACGCGATACGACCAAGACGTGTCATGCGTGTAAGAAGAAGCAAGACATGCCCTTGTGGAAGCGGACGTATCGCTGTGAGAACTGTGGTCTGGTAATGGACCGTGATGAGAACAGCGCGGTCAACATTTACCAGCGGTTCCTTGCCCGGCCTGGGCCATACACTCCCTAGGGGGTGCGGTGTGCTGCAGGACCTGTTTGCAAAGGAGAAGTTATGGAACTTCTTGCATATGGGAAGTGCAGAAATCAAATATGTTACGACATATTGAAAGGCAGGCACGTGGCTCATATTGTCTAAGGCATGTAGTTGTGCGGTCATTGGTTTAGAAGGCGCACTGGTCGAAGTCGATGTCATTGACGATTCAGCCCCTCTTAGTATAGGTGGTCTTCCTGATACTACCCGCTTGCGGTTCCACGTTCGACTTACCATTCCCAATAGGGATCGCAAAGAGACAGGCATTGTTGCCGGAGACCCCGTGAGGGGCTGCATTATTCATGGACCGCCACAAAAGAGATGCTGCTCCAGAATCGCTTACCGCATTGTTACGGAATGAAGATCGTATGTAGGATGTATTTAGGCCGCTTTTAGGAAAATAATGAGAGCTACCCTGTGTGCAGAAACCTTTTGCTGTTGTTCCCACCTCGTTTTCGCAAGCGGTATGATGAGACTTCCTATGGTATGCTATCTGGCAGCTGGTATGCTATCTGGCAGCCCCATATGTATTCAGATATTCCAGTTCTGAGTATTCAATGCAGGGGTTGGGGTCGCGTATTTCCTAAATATATCGCGTGAAAAGGAATGAGAGAGTGAACACGCTGTGGCGTGAAATACCGCTCAGGGAAAATGATGGAGCACGAAAGAAGTACCTTTGCCGCAGGGAGGGAACCGGAGATGCCCTTTGTCGCAAAAAGGAAGGGAACGGGAGAGCGCATCGACATTACCACGATTGAGCACCCCCGTGAGATCCTCAGATCCGGCGAATGCCTCTGCCAGGTGTGCGGCGCTCCCCTGATTGTGAGAGCCGGGCTGGTGCGCCAGCACCACTTCGCGCACACCGCTCGCTGCACCAGCGACTATTCTTGCCATCCCGAGAGTCCAGCGCATCGTGAGGCAAAACGCTTCCTGGCGACACATTTACGAGCGTGGTTTAAGGAGTACACGAGCCCCATTATCGAGTACGAGGTACCTATTCCAGAGGTAAAACGTATCGCCGACCTGCTGGTCACCTTTCCGACGGGGTGGCGCGTTGCCCACGAAGTGCAACTGGCCTCCATCACCACCGAGCAATTACAGGAGCGCACTAATGACTATACCCTGGCAGGAATTGATGTTGTTTGGTGGCTGGGCAAAAGCGCAGATACCCCCGCCAATCGAGAGTGGAGTCGACGCATCTTCGGATATGCCCTCTGTATCAATATCAATGAATGAGCCACATATTACCATCACGCAGGAGGGCGGTTCGTCTTCGGTCGAGGTCTACGCCTGCTACTCTGGCTGGCGCCCGATGGCGGGAACAGGAGAGTATCGGTATCCTCACCATTGGTTCTATGGTCCCTTTCTAGACCGGTGGAAGTATACAACCCTGATTCACTACCACCCGATTCTCCGTGAGGTTATTCGGACGTACGCGGTTCCTTTGCGCGCCTCTGAAAGACTTCAGCAGCAGATTCTCCGTTCCAATTACGCGATAGGAGTGGACTTCTATGGGCAGTATCATCAGCGTTGGTTTCGCGGCCTACTGTTACGCTGGAAGTATAGACTTCTGGTTCGCTTCCATCCCGTCCTCGGTGAGGTCGTTCGAGCATATGCAGCACGCATCGTTCCTGCTCGTCATTCGCAGAGGCGGCTGTAACTTATAGAACCACCTTGATGAATACTTCATAAAGTTGTTGCATTACAGTCGCCTTTGCAACGGCTATGTCCTTTATGTAGATCGGACGTAAGGTGTATCGGGGATGGGAACGGACGTTTCCCTCAGTGTGGTCACTAAAACCCTCTCCGGCCTATATGCTATACTTGTGCTACAACATAAATTTCAATTATGGAGATGTCTATGGATACAAGAACTGAGATCATCAAAGCGGAACTTTCCAACGGCACCATCCTACACATTCAGGCGACAACACTGGGAGGCGAAGAAGAAGTAGCCTTCACCATACCTTCTTTCAAAGAAGTTACAGATGCGATTGAAGGCATCGCAGAATCAGTGGTCACGACCCTTCAAAAAGTGAAACCCAAGAAAGCTAGTGGGTCACGCCACAATTAACCAAGTGTTGAAAGAAAAGGACTGAACACCTACCACAGGTACAGGGATTCACGCCACTTTGCACGGTTGACCATCTGAACTGAGACTCGGTGAGGATGGCTGATTCCTTCCCTCAGACGCCTTGCTCGGGTCAGCTCTCCGAGCAGGTATCATGGCAATAGGCTTCCTCTTTTCTCGACTCACCCTCTTGACAAGTCAGCCATTGTTATGTATGATTGTACTATCTCATTAGCTATTTAGTGAGATAGCTTTGTAGCTGCGAGGAGGAAGCAAGATGATCGAATTTCATCTGGACAGCCATTCCGGCGTGGCGCCCTATCTTCAGCTTGTGCAGCAGGCGAAGCAGGCGCTGCGCCTGGGCCTGCTGGAGGTCGGGGACCAACTGCCCACGGTGCGCGAGGTCGTGGCGCAGATCACCATCAACCCCAACACTGTGCTGAAAGCCTACCGCGAGTTGGAGCGCGAGGGGCTGGTTGCGAGCCGACCAGGCCAGGGAACGTTTGTGCAGCGCACGCTGGCGAGCACGTCGCTTGCCAGCCACGCGGCGCTGCGACGCAGCCTGGTGCGCTGGCTGCACAGCGCCTACGAGGCCGGGCTGGATGGTGAGAGCGTGCTGGCGCTCTTCATGTCCACGTTTCAAGACACCCAGAGAGAA
>WNGQ01003535.1_pt1 | contig 23487 bp, 29 predicted proteins | sample 5407661 | NCBI WGS metagenome assembly WNGQ01 (sample SAMN13153382, study PRJNA577476) | soil metagenome | isolation source: 60 cm soil or saprolite under Garry oak tree replicate 2 | place: USA:California | collected 2016-06-15 | reverse complement strand
TGTCGTGGACGTTGCTATCGGCGCTGGGCGGGGAGGCTGACGTTGAGCTGGGTCATCAGCTCGCGGTTGGCGGCGCGGGCTGCTTGCAGGTCCTCGTCTTTCCGTTCGAGCTGGAGGCGCAGGTCGGTGACGTGCTGCTTGAGATGGGTGATCTTCTGGTTGAGGGCGTCGATGTCGGCGGGCGCGCCGAGCCCGGAGTCGCGCCAGGCTTGCTGGCCGAGCAGTTCGGAGAGCTTGTGCTCGAGCTGGCGGATGCGGGCTGCCTGGCGGGCGGTGCGTTCTTGCGCGGCGGCCAGGTCGGCGCGCAGCGATTCGCTGGTGACCGCCAGCCCGGTGCTGGCGGCGGGGATCCGGGTCTGGGCGGCGTGGATCTGGGCGAGCAGGTCGGGGTGCCGGTAGAGGAAGCTGCGGTCCACGCCGGCGCGGCGGGCGATGCTGCCGGGCGTGATGTCTTCTCCGGCGCTGACGGCGGCGGCGAGGGCGTGCTGGGTGCGCTGGCAGCGCCGGCTGGTGTCGGCTTTGCGCCCGGCGATCATGGCTTCGGCCCGCTGGCTGGCGGTGCTGCTCATGGCCTGGCCTCGGTGATGCCTGCCCTTATGCGCGGCATGCCGAGCATGGCAGTCCGGTGTCGGCGGACGGCGTTGACCGCGTCGTCGATGCTGGCGCGCTCGGCGGGCGGGAGGTTGCCGAGATCGCCGGTGATCTTGCTGATCAGGTGCCGGATCCGGGTGATTTCTTCCTCCGACGGCAGGGCTTCGGCTCGGGCCCAGTCGTCCAGGTCGGCGGCGGCCAGGACGCGTTCCCTGTTGCGCAGCAGGTCATCGAGGTGGGCCCGCAGGTCCGGGAGGTAGGAGACGTCGGTGCGAGACAGCCGGCTGGGAGCCGGCCTAACGACAGGCCTGCAGAAGGTGATCGCGGCAACGTGGACACCCGGAGACCCAGGTCTCGTCGCTGAGGTCGCGGAGCGAAACGGTGGGGGCGTGCGCCACCCGATGGGGTCCGCCACAGCACTGCGTACAGCGGATCGTCGAGCAGGGTGATCTTGGCGTGGTCCGACCCCTCGTCCATCGCGACCGATGAGTGCTCGAACGCGAGCGCGATGTCGCACTCCCCCGCCTGCAGTAGCGCAAGCGAATCTGGAGGCCCGTCTCGACTAGCGAGATCAGGGTGCCAGGATGTCGTCGCATGAGGCGCTCAACGGCGCGGAACAAGCAGCGGCTACGGCCGGGCCCTGCGCCTCTCGCAGGCTGGCCGCGGCCAGCAGCGCCAGGGCCTGCCTGGCCGGCCCGCTGACTGCCTGCGCGGCGGCGAGCTGAGTCCGCACGCTGGTCTGGCCGACCTCGAGCTGGTCGAGCCGCCTGCGCTCGTCCGCGAGCAGGCAGGCCAGCTCCGTCATGGACAGCCCGGGATCATCGGCCAGCCTGGCCCGGCGATCCGCAGCGCGAGCGGCAGGTGCCCGCACGCCGCCGCGACCGGCGCGTCCGCGAGCGTGACGCCGGGCCGGAGCCGCGTGACGAGCGGCGTCCCCATTTCTCTCGAGACGAGCGATGTGGTGGGTGATCGCGGGCTGCGTGTAGTTGAGCGCACGCGCGGCACCTGAGAGCGAGCCGCACCGTGCAACTTCGCTGAGCACACGCAAGCTCCGAAGGTCAAGCATCGCTACCCGCCGGTCTTCATTAACAAAGTTCAGAGCAATGGGCGACAAATTGCATGTTTTTAAATCCCCACGCGGGAATAACCAAGCCTTGGGACAGGAGTGCGATCACCGCGACGCCAAGCGGCGCCCGCGCGGAGATCGCGCGCTGGCAAGGAGGCCTGCCGCCGCCGGGCGGCCCGCAGCCATCGGCAAGGAAGGAGGCCAACGGCAATGGGAATCGAGAGCCCGCGTTCGACGTCTGAGGCACCGGGCCCGCGCCGGGAAGGGATGAAGGAGCCTGCCAGAGGTGGTGGACGGAAGATGCTCGCCGGTGTGTGCGTCGCGCTTGTCCTGGTCGCGGTGATCACACTCGTGGGCAACTTCGGATTTGGCATCTCGGCTATCGCCCTGCTGGGCGGTCTGTTCTGCGTGGCCATGATGGGCTCGATGGGCTGGATGATGGGCCGCCCATTGATCCGCCGCTGGGACAACAACCGGCGCCCTGACCAAGGCCGACGTGGCTGAGCGTTTCGAAGTCGTGGTCGTGGGCGGGGCAGGCTGGGCTTGTGGCCGGCTATTGCCTCGCGCGGGCAGGTATCTTGCACGTGATCCTCGACGCCGAGCCGCGAGTCGGGGATGTCTGGCGGCGCCTGGGACTCCCTCGTGCAGAGCCAGGTCCGCCTCCTGCTCACGGACGGGTCGGCCGAGCCAGTAACAGACCACAGCGAAGGCGATGATCACGGCCAGCGTCCCGAGCGTGAACATCTCGAACTGCAGCCGGGAGATCCCCCCAGACGGCCTTGAAGTTGTACCCGGCTCCGAATGCCTTCTCGATCACGTCCGGGAACACCGCTGCGAAGGATGCGAGCAGGATGAAGGCGGTGCAGATGCCGCCGGCGATCCACGCTGGGCTTCCCGCCGGGGAGGCGGTAGGGCCGCGGCACGTCCGGGTGCGAGTACATCAGCTTGATCGCCGCGGGGAAGATCGCGATGTACGAGATCTGCGTGGTCGATATGGCCATGTAGGGCACGACCATGAAGGTCGAGGCGGTACTGCCCTTGTTCAGGTTGACTCCGACGATCATGAAGATGGCCGCGGCGATCCTCGACATCACGGTCACCCGCACCGGCGTGCCGAGGCGCCGGCTGAACACCCCGAACCAGCCTGCGAACGCGCCGTCATAGCCCGCCACGGCCTGGACGCGGTCGGACCCGATCATCCAGACGGCGCTCACAGGCCATACGCAGAGTTCTGCAGCGGTACAGGGCAGTTCACACCACACGTGTTGCGCCAGGGGCCTCACGTTCCGACACAGGGAGCGCTAGCTAGAGCAACGGCGGACAGCGAGCACGACACCTGCGGAGATGTGTTGCAGAAGCTCTCCGCCGTGCGCTTGGTGCAACATCACACGACAGCCAGGGCCACTGGAGAAGGCCCGTGGACCGCCCCGGTGATCTTGGAGGCTCTGATCCCTGGGAGTATGCAGAGTCATGCCAGCACCGCGGAAGTACCCCGAGGAACTGCGCGAGCGCGCGGTCAAGATGGTGTTCGAGATCCGTGACCGGGACGGGAAGGGTGGTCAGATTGGCATCCGCGCGGCCTGCCCCGCAGGAAACGGCGCGGCCGGTTCGGCTGGCGCCGCATACGGCTCGCGGAAGGTAAACGCCAGCGGAGAAGGACCCTTGCTGCGGAGCAGTTCGAGCCGGGACAGCGCCTCGCTCAAGTCAGGGATGTGACCGGCCGGGACCCACCACAGCACCAGGTGCTGTTGGGGCATCCGTTGAAACCAGTCCCGGCGCCTGCGCATGAAGTCGAGGTGGGGCCCGTTTCGGTAGACGAAGTCCCGCAGCGCCTCCAGCGTCTCCCAGACCGACATGTTCACCATGAGGCGGGGGCCGCAGGGCCGCAGGGCGGTGGCGCCGGGCCCGTCGCCGTCCTGGAGCCGCCAGACGAAACCGGGCGCCATGTCGGCGTCGGCGTTGACCGGTTCGATCCCGGCCATGAAGCCGACCATTTCCGGCGAGGCGGTGTCAGCGCGCGCCAAGCCGACGTTGAGCTGCGCGAGGTGGTATCGGCTCACCGGGCCCATCACAGCATCGCAGCAGCCAATATGTCAACAGTTATTATTTTTAGAACCGCGAGCCTGCCGCAGCACGACGCAGCACCCCTGTCGCCGGGGGTCAAGCACGGCCTCCATTGTGGTCACCGCGGCGCCGTCCAGCAGCCCCCCCACCAGGGCGAGGTTCATGCCGCAGATCAACGGCGGGTGCCGACTGGCCAGCACGTGGAACGGGCAGTTGCGCAGCCGCATGTCCGTGCCGTCGCGGTAGGGCTGATAGCCCTGGGCCGACAGCGCGCCCGTGACCAGGTCGCGCTCGGGCACCCCGGGAGCCTGCCGCCGCGCCGCCCGGCCGGCGGCTGCCCCGCGGCTCCTGGCCGCCCGCTGCAACGCGGGCTCGGCACCGGTCATGTCGACGACCTCGGCCAGCAGTTCAGCGGCGCTGCGGTAGTCCCGGGGTGGCACGCTGACCTGATGCTCGGCCGCGGCCCGCTGGTAAAGCTTGGCCGGGCGCCCGGCTCCGGGCCCGGCCCGGCCCTCCGGGCGGCGGAAGATCACATCCACAAGACCGGCGTCGGCGAGCCGGTCGAGATGGAACGCGGCCAGCGTACGCTGGATGCCCACGGCCTGCGCGGCCTCGCTCCGGCTCACGCCGCTGGCCCTGCAGGGTGACGTAGTCGTAGAGCCTGAGCCGGACGGGGTCGTCAAGGACCGCGATGACGCTGATCTCGCTCACCCTCGGAATTCTAAAACCAACAAACTCTGACGCATAGTGATCGTTTCCTGATTGGCCGCCCGGCCCCGGTGCCAGCCCTGGCGCCGGGCGCCTGCGGGTGCCGCCCGGGAGCGAGCGGGCGCCTCCCGGCCTGCGTGTGCCCAGTGCGCTGCAGCTCGTGGCGAGGGTGCCACGCCGGCGGCCGGCGGCATACCCACCGGTCAGGCGGTGGCCTCATCGGCGAGGTCGCAGGCTTTGACCGCGGCCGGTTCGCCGGTCCGGCGGGCTGGATGGATGCCCGCGGTGACACGGGCCGCGTCCAGCAGCGGGCGGGCAGCCGGGATGGTGAACTGGCTGAAGAACCGGTGGTAGCCGCCGGCATGGCGGTCCCACACACTGCCTGCCGATGTCTCGGTCTGGCCTGCGCGCCCGGTGCCGGGGAAGCTCATCGTCACGGGGCCCGGCCAGGTCAGGCGGCTTCGACGGGCAGGCCGTCCAGGCGCCATTCGAGCATGCCCTCGGCCAGGTGGCGGGCCCTGCGGCCGCGGGCGCGCAGCAGCCGGGCCGCGTCGGCGGCCAGGACGCAGTAGGCGCCGCGGCAGTAGGCGACGATCTCGCTGCCGTGGGGTAGCGCGTCGAGCCGGGCGGGCAACTCGCCGAGGGGGATGGACACCGCTCCGGGGATGTGGGCGGCGGCGTATTCCTCGGCGGGCCGCACGTCGATGACGACCACGTCGCCGGCCTGGGCCCGGCGCAGCAGTTCGGCTCGGCCGACTGGCTCGTCGAGGTCGTCGCTGTGCAGGTAGGCGGCGCGGGCGGCCTCGGCGTCGGGTAGGTGGGTGCGCGCCAGCTCGCACAGCGCCCGGTACAGGGCGGCGACGTCGGCGCTGGCGATCCGGTAGTAGACGCGGATCCCGTCGCGGCGGGAGGTGACCAGCCCGGCGGCGTGCAGCGCCCGGACCTGGGCGGAGGTGTTGCCGACCGGCATCCGGGCCGCGGCGGCGAGTTCCTCGACGCTGCGCTCGGCCTGGATGAGCAGGTCCAGCAGGTGCAGCCGGGCCGGGCTGCCCAGCGCCTTGCCGACGCGGGCGAACTGGGCGAGCAGGGCGGTCTTGCGTTCGGTTGACACAAGCAGCACTCTACTATTCAAATGTACTTTAGATTATTGGGAAATCGTTGCTTCTGCTCCGGCTCAGCATGAATGCGGGCCGGGGCCAGCACTGGGCAGGCGGCGTGCCCGGGCATGGCGCAGACGGGAGAAACGCGATGACCAGGATCTGGCCGCTGCCCTGCGAGGGCCTGGGCAACAACTCTTATCTCGCTGAGGTGGGCAGCGGCCTGGCCCTGGCGGTGGACCCGGGCCGAGACCCGCGTCCGTATCTGGGGCTGGCGGCCGCGCACGGGCTGCGGGTCGCGTTCACCGCCGACACCCATGTCCACGCCGACTTCGTTTCCGGCAGCCGGGAGCTGGCCGCCGCCGGCGCGCGGCTGCTCGCGCCCGCGGGGTCTGGGCTGTCGTTTCCGCATGAGGGTCTGCGCGACGGCGGGGACCTGGACCTGGGCGGGCTGACCTTGCGGGCACTGGCGACACCCGGGCACACCCCGGAGCACCTGAGCTACCTGCTGCTCGACGGCGCTCAGCCGGTGGCGGTGTTCACCGGCGGCGCGCTGATCGTGGGCGGGGTGGCCCGCACCGACCTGGCCGACCCCGCCAGCGCGGAGCAGTGGACCCGGGTGGCCTACCGCTCCGCTCAGGCCCTGCTTGGCCTGCCCGGTGATCTGGCGGCCTACCCGACCCACGGGACGGGGTCGTTTTGCTCGGTCGGTGAGACGGGCGAGCACGTCACCACGATCGGGCGGGAACGGGCCGGCAACCCGCTGCTGGCCGGGGCGGGCGAGGACGCGTTCACCCGGCAGGTCCTGGCCAGGTTTGGTTCCTATCCGGCTTACTTCGCCAGGATGCCCGCGGTGAACCGGCGCGGCGCGCCGCGGCACGGCAGCAGCCGCCCGGTCCTGGCAGCGCTGACCGCCGCGCACGTCGCCGAACTGGCCGCCGGGGGCGCGACGATCGTGGATGCCAGGCCGATCGCGGAGTTCGCCGCAGTTCACGTCCCCGGGTCGCTGTCGAACGAGTTGCGCCCGGCGTTCGCGACCTGGCTGGGCTGGCTGGTCGGGCCGGACCGCCCGCTGATCGTGGTGCTCGGCGCCGGGCAGGACCGCGCGGAGCTGGTCGAGGCCGCCCTGCTGGTGGGCTATGACAACCTCGCCGGGGAGCTGGACGGCGGCATGGACGCATGGCGGGCGGCCGGGCTGCCGACCGCGAGCATCCCGCTGCTGGACCCGGCGGCAGGTCACATCCCTGACGGGAGCCGGGTGCTGGATGTCCGCCAGCGTGGCGAGTGGGTATCGGGGCACCTGCCGGGCGCCCACCACGCTGAGCTCGGCACTCTCGCCGGCCCTGGGGCCGGGTTGCCGGAGGGCCCGGTCGCGGTCATGTGCGGGCACGGCGAGCGGGCCATGACCGGGGCCAGCCTGCTCGCCGCCGGCCCTGGCGGCGCTGCCGCGGTGTCGGTGCTGCGCGGTGGCCCCGGCGACTGGGCCGGGGCCACCGGCCAGGCCCTGGCTCACGGGTGAGCACACCGGCGAACCGCACCGCCCGCAACCGGGCTGGCGCGCCCGCGCTGCCGGTGCGGCTGGGGCTGGGCGAGAACTGGCCGCAGTTCGCACTGCTGGTGGTGGTGAACGCGTTCGTCGGCGGCATGGTCGGCCTGGAACGCGCCACCACCAGCCTGGTCGGCACCCGGGTCTTCCACCTCACCGGCTACCTGGCGGTGTTCTCGTTCATCGTCGCGTTCGGGGTCACCAAGGCGCTGACCAACCTGGTGGCGGGGCAGCTGACCGCGCGGCACACCCGCAAGAGCCTGCTGGTGGCCGGGTGGGTGGCCGGGCTGCCGGTGCCGTTCCTGCTCGCCTGGGCCCCGGCCTGGGGCTGGATCGTCGCGGCCAACCTGCTGCTCGGGGTCAACCAGGGCCTGGCCTGGTCGATGACCGTGAACATGAAGATAGACCTGGTTGGCCGGCGCAACCGTGGGCTGGCGATGGGCCTGAACGAGGCTGCCGGGTACGTGGCCGTGGGCGCTACCGCGCTGGCCACCGGGTACCTGGCCGCCGCCTACGGGCTGCGGCCGGTCCCGGAGCTGATCGGGGCGGCCTACGCGGTGGCGGGGCTGGCCCTGTCGGTGCTGGTGGTCCGGGACACCGCCGCCCACGTGGCCGCCGAAACCGCCAGCCTCGCCGATCCCGGCCCGGAAACTGGGCCCGCCGATCCGGGCCCGGCCCGGGGGACGGCGGTCGCAACGCCGAAGTCGTTCCGCACGCTCGCTGCGCGGCGCCAGCCAGGCCGGGCTGGTCAACAACCTCAACGACGGGCTGACCTGGGGGGTGTTCCCGCTGCTGTTCGCCTCCCGCGGGCTGGGACTGGCCGCGATCGGGCTGATCAAGGGCGTGTACCCGCTGCTGTGGGGGGCCGGGCAGCTGCTCACCGGCCGGCTGTCCGACACCGTCGGGCGCAAGCCGCTGATCGTCGCCGGGATGGTCGTGCAGGCGGCCGCGTTCCCCGCCGCGCTGGCGCTGCCGTCCCGGCCGCTGGTGGCCGGGACGGCCAGCGCGGTGCTGCTGGGGGCGGGGACGGCGATGGTGTACCCGGCGCTGATCGCCTCGGTGGCTGACCATACCCACCCGTCGTGGCGGGCGCGGGGGCTGGGGGTGTACCGGTTCTGGCGCGACCTCGGCTATGCCGTCGGCGCGGTGATCGCCGGGCTGGTCGCCGGCGCGTTCGGCCTCAGCGCGGCGGTCGTGGCCGGCGGGGCGCTCACCTTGGTGTCCGGGCTGCTGGCGGCCCGGTGGATCACCGGCAGCCACAGCCGCCGGCAGGCAAGCGATGCTGGCAGGTACTAGCTGCGGCGGCTCGCCGGGCTGGGCGAGGGAGGAGGTGCGGGCCGGTGGACGGACGATCTGTGTCGCCGGAGACCCTGGCCGCGCAGGCGCTGGGCGAGGTGGACCCGGTGACCGGGGGGCTGGCGCCGGTGATCAACCCGTCCACGAACTATGAGCGGCAGGCTGATGGCTCGTACCGGCAGGACCGCCAGTACACCCGGGCCGGCAACCCGACCTTCGAGCACGCTGAGCGGCTGCTGGCCGCCCTGGAGGGAGCGGGGTGCGCGTGCGCGCTGTTCGCGTCGGGGATGGCCGCTGCCACCGCGGTGTTCCAGTCGCTGCTGCCCAGCGATCACGTGCTGGTCTCCCGGGTGCTGTACTGGGGGGTGCGTAAAGGACAGAATGGATATAACGGGCGCAAGATGGGGACTGGAAAGAGCCGAGGCCATCCTGCGGCTCCGAGCCCTGATCGCCAGCGGCGACTTCGACGCCTACTGGCACTACCACCTGCGCCAAGAGCATAAGCGCATCCACGGAGCCATATACCGCGAAGACCTCATCCTCGCAGCGTAACCAGCTCACCCCGAAAGAGCCGCACCCTTCGCTGATACCCAGCTCCCGCGACCTCCGCAATAGCACGAGAGGTCTCGACTACCATCCGGGCTGCTTCCTCGCGGAATCGCGGAACTCAGGAGAGATTTTCCTGTACTTCCCAGTCACGTGATTACGTCCTTTCCGTCGAAGATCCTATAAGGATCCGCAGTCCGGAAAGAAGGAGGCCCCCTAGGCTATCAACCGCCACCAAGACCTGCCGACACATGAACACCGAACACTGCCGACTCATGTGCAGACAGCGTGGCCGCTAAAACAAAGGTAACTGGTCAGGTCGGTTTGGCCGGGGTGTGACTGTGCGGAGTTATGTGACACGCCGGTCGTGATCGGATGCGTGCGCCCGATGATCTTGGGCCGTAGTGTCCTGGTGTGCCCGATGATCAAGATCCGCCGCCGCATGACGTGCTCGCGGCGCTCGTGGCGTCGCCGCGGGGCGAGCTGGCTGACGCCCACGCCGCGCTGGCGGAGGCGCGGGCGGAGCTGGGGCGGGCGCAAGCGCGGATCGCTGAGCTGGAAGCCCGGCTGCGGCAGTCGCCGCGGAACTCCTCGAAGCCGCCGTCCAGTGAGGGGCTGGACAAGCCGCCTCCCCGGCCGCGGTCGCTGCGGAGGACGACCGGGCGCAGGCCGGGCGGGCAGGAGGGCCATGCGATTGGGTGATCCCGTGCCCAGCGAGCAGGCCCTCTGGGACGGCCTGCTCGCCAGCCCGGTGTCCGCCGCAGCCCCTGTCCTGCGGACCACACCCGCCACCCAGCACCGCATCCGCGAACGGTTCCTCACCCTCGCCGCCGCGCTCACCGACCCCAGGGGAACCGTGCGGCTGCCGGTCAGCGCCGTCGTCGCCGTCGCCTAGCGGCCTCCAGCCTGCGGCTCGCGGCGCCCCGGCGCGTACCGGCCCGCCGCCGCCGGCGCCCGCCGGCCCCACCCACGAGTGTTGTCTCAGGAGTGAGAGTCTTGAAGCGCCCCTCCAGCCAGTCCCCGACCTCCGACTTGTACCAGCGCGAGAAGCGCCGGTCAGATGGTCCACCCGCGAGCGTCGTGCGGGCGGCCGGCTCGCCTAGGTCGGTTATCAGGCGGTAGGAGGGCGCCCAGGTCGTGTCGCGGCCGGCGAGCCGGAAGACCTGGCCCTGGTGGATCGTCGCCCGCCCGCCGCGGAGCGTGAGCGGCCCGTGGTCGAAGCCCAGACGGGAGAACGGGAGCCTGCCGCCGAGCATGAGGTGGCGCATGGTGAAGCGCTGGCGCTCTCCCCACCTGGGCGCCGGATCACCAAGCGCCTTCGCCGCGACCCGCCGGAAGACCGCATCGCGACCGTCCGCGCCGAACCACGCGCTGTGCTCGTCGAGCAGCACCGAGTCGAACGCCGCATAGAAGCCGGTGAGGATGCTCGTCTCAGCGTCCAGGGAGCGAACCACGTCGTCGCCGAGGGCGCCCCCGAAGACCTCGGCGACGAGCTGGCGGTAGAGGCGCTCGAACAGCGACGCGCCGTGCGAGTCGGGGTCGTAGCGACGATCCCACGCTCGCAGAACATCTGCTTGCGCGCCTTTGGGAAGCAAGGGCTCCAGCACGGACATGAAGCGCGCGGCGTGCCGTGAGTAGACGTCCATCTGCATCCGCTCGACGTCCGGGACCGTCCAACCGTCGCGTTCAGCCAGCAGCTCGGCGATGCGGGCGCCGCGGTCCACACCCATCGGCAGGTTGATCGGCTTGCGCGTTCCGAGATGGTTGAGGTCGTGGTTGGCCGTGCCGATGAAGCCCGCTTCAGGGTTGCGCTGGCACGGGAGCTCGGTCGCCGGGGCGAAGCCCCGCCAGTCGTTGTCGGGGTCCCAGCCCGGCAGCGGCACAAGTCCGCTCCAGCCCGGGCGGCGGACCGGCATCAGGCCCGACATCTGATAGCCGATATCGCCGCGGTGATCGGCAAAGACCCAGTTCTGGGCGATCTCGACCTCGCCGATGGTGCGCATGCCGGCCTGGACGTCGTGGGCGGTGAGCAGGCGGAATCCAGCGGCGAGCGATGACGCTCCGGTGCCCACGCTGGAGGCCCAGCGGGTCGCCAGGTACAGGCCGTCCTGGTGGGGATCGCCGTCGAGGACGCCGTGGTCGCTTTCGTAGAAGGTCAGCGTCTTGCTCGGCTTGCCCTTGCGCTTGATGACCTCGGTTCGCGTGCGGAACGGCTCCCAGTGCTCTTTGCCGTCGACCAGTCGCCGGTAGCGGCCGTCGCGACAGTCCTCGATCCAGGAGTCGACGGCGTCCATACACGCGTACGTGGGCGCCCAGGCCAGATCGTTGGTGCGGCCCACGGGGGCGAAGGGCAGCCCGGGGATCGTCCCTGCGATCAGGAAGCGCTCGCCGAGTTCGAGCACCGCCTCGTACCAGACGGCGGGAAGCCGGTTGGCTTCAAGGTGGGGATCGCTACCGAGGATCGCGTGACCACTGGCGGACTTGCCCGCCGAGATCACCCAGTTGTTGGAGGCGACCGCTGGCGGGACCCAGGCCTTCCAGCGCACGCTATCGGGGATCAGCCGCTCGCCTAGCCGCAGTTGCTCGACCAGGGCGATATCAAGCCCCTCAAGCAGACCGGGGAACAGCTCCTCGAGGTGTCCCCGGGGGACGCCCGCTTGCACCATCTCCACCACGAAGCGCTCCATCTCGGCCTGGTGCTGGGCCAGCTGGACGTATCCCATCACCCGCACCAGCGCCACCGAGTCCGCAGGCGTCCACGGCTCAGGCCGGTGGCGCACCAGCCTCAGCTCCCACGGTCGCCGCCGTTCCAGCGCGTCATTGACCCCGCGGCAATACGCCTCAAGCAGCGGTCGCCCGCCCGCAGCCAGCTTCGACACCTCCGCCTCGGCGGCGCCGTAGAAGTTGAGCCGTCGGAAGAAGCGATCGAAACCGAACATCTCGTCGCTTCCCTCGAAGGTCTGCGCCGCGCGCCCGCACGTCAGCGCGCGCGTGAGCAGCAGCTGAAGACCGCGGTCTGCGCCGTGACAGTAGCCAAGCCCTCGGAACAGATCGGCTTGACTCTGGGCGCGGACATGGGCCACCCCGTGGCCGTCCCGGGCGATGTCGATTCGCTGCTCGCCCTCAATGCTGGTAGCAAACCGGTCGCGTTTCAGCATCAAACTCCTACAGCCCAGTGAGAGGGAGGGAGTGCGGACTCGGAAAGAGTATCGCCTCTGATGTCGACAATAGTAGAACGGTTCACCATCGTGCGACGGTGTGAGCAGACGCCGCCATCGCCCGCGAAGGTCCTCGTCGTCGGGGCCAGGGCGGCGGTCTCGAGGCGGCGGCTGAGCTTCGGCGGCAGCCGCCCCCCGAGTTGTGGTCGCGACCGCGTCGGCGCAGCAGGCCTGCGGCCATGGACGATCGAGCTGGCCAGCCTGTGCCCGGACACCATCGACGAAGCCCGAGCCGCCACGGAGGCGGTGCCCGGGCTGGCTGCCGTGCTGCCCGGCGAGGCCGGGAAACGCGACCGGGGCAGCTGGAGGTACCGCGGCGCCACGCGCTTGGGCACGCCGGGCTCAACGTCGGCCCGTCTGGACACGGGCACCGCCGCCTGACGCTCCTGAGTCCGATGTGCTCGGTAGACGTTTCCGACAACACTCCGACAACAGGGCAGACCAGTGCGCAGTGGTGCTGCTGTTCGCCGACCCGGACACGGCCCATGACCGCCTTTCGTTCGGTGGTGGATATCTGGCCCGGCCCAACGTGGGCGTCCTCGGTTCGCACGGAGCGTCAGCTGTCCCGTTGGTCGCCACGCCCCTGTCATGGGGACGCAGAGGCTTGTCTGAGCGGATCGAGAGGTGCATGGGTCTCGATCAAAGGCTGGCGCACCTGATGGAGGAGCACGACGAGCTCGAGCTGTTTCAACCACCCGAGACGGGCATGATCCTGGGTGCCGGTTTCGAGGATGTGGGCACATCATCGCCACCGGCACCGACTCCTACCGGCTGCGCACCGCCAAGGCCCGCCACCAGGCAGGCAAGACCTGACATCCCCCGCCCGACGGAGGTGCACGCCATGGCCCTGATCAGCCAGCCCGGCAGCGACTACCAGCTCGCCGAGATCACCCCCGGCGCCGGGAACGCCCGCGACATCATCTGCCTGCTCCTCGACATCCACGCCGTCCCCGGCCACCTCTGGCTGGACGGCACCCAGCCCGAGATCACCACCCCGGCCGAGGGCTTACCTGCGCGGATCTGGCAGCCCCTACACCCTGCCCGGCCTCATCGGCGGCGACGTGATCACCCAGCTGACCCAGGCAAGGCGAAACGCCGTCTCAGACATCAGCCCGCCCGCCCCCAGTCCCCGCCCCCTCGCTTCTGACAGCCCCCTGATAGGCGGGGCCAGATCAAAGGAGAACTCCCGCCCCTCACACCATGAAGAAGGGGCCAGATCAAAGGAGAACACTGGGGCCAGTTGGGGCTGACACAGCCAGCTTTGTGGGGGGCTTCCTGTACGCGCAGTGATTGACCTTTGGTAGACCTGCGATGTACCTCCCATGGACCTGGGTGAGGCTGCGCCGGTTCTGCGCCGCAGCTGGGGTTGGTCGCTCTACCATTTGCCAGATGCGAACGTGACGGCGTCGGCAGAAAATGTGCGTGTCAGCGCCTGCTGCGCGCCGTACACAAGGTTAGGACATCGTGCACGACGATACGGAGCTGATGGCCGCCATCGGCCGCATGGTGGTGAACGCCGCCCAACTGGAGTACGCCGTCGCCGAGCTGGCCGCTACCACCGAGGGCCTGCGGGGTGAGGAATGCCAGGAACGCGCGACGGCGATCGTGCGGAGGACCGGCGAGGCCATGAGGCAGTTCGAGCGCCCTGTGCAGGAGCGTCCTGACTTCGGCTGGCTCATGCGGGATACCGCCGGCCTGCTTGGGGCGCGGCACTTCGTCGCCCACGCTGTACCGCAGCAGGACGCCGTCGCAGAAGGCCATCCTGCCCTGTTTGTCCTGTCCCCGCGCCAGGGCGAGACCATGATCACTACCAGGCAGGCCCTCAGCAACGCCCAGATGATCAGGGAAGGCACCGGCCGGATCCGAGGCGAGATCGCCACCTTGCTCGGCAGCCAGGATGGGGGACGGCCGGCCGGTGATGTACCTCAGTAGACCTGCGCTGCTTTGTTAGCCGCACGTTCCAGACGTGACACGGTGCCGGGCAGTACCTCAGCAGCATGCGCGAACTGGCGCGCGGCCGCCCTGAGGCTGCCGGTGCGGAGCACCTCAGCAGCGTACGACAGCCTGGACGCCGTCCGGCTGTCCACATCGAGGTTCGTCATCGACATCGCGCTGATGATCTGCCTGAGTTCGGCCACTGTCTCTGCGGTGACCGTTCCAGTTGCCTCAAGCCGCAGCGTGATCGTCTCAACCCGTTCAAGTGGCGGTTCGGCGATCTCTATGAGCTTCCTCATCAGCGCGTCAGTGCTGGGGACAGTCAGGCTCTTGAGTACCGAACCGGCGGCGCCCTCGTGCTGGGCCTTCCACCCCTGGAGGGTCTCCGGCGGATAGCGGTCCTCTCCGTCCTTTCCGTCGACTTCTTCATGGTGGCTGTGCACAGCAACAGCAGGTTGGCGAATGAGTCACGTTCCTTCGCCGGCATATCCTCCCGGTAGCGGGGCGCGCCGGGCCGGACCCCGTAGATGTGAGCCACCTGGGAGTTCTTCTGGTAGACGCCATGCCGTACTTCGAGAACAACCGGCATGATGCAGCCGGGAGCGTAGCAGCGGCCATTGCTGACCGTCCAGAGAGCGGCAAGCATGGCCGGGGAGAGGCTCTTACGCTGGCCTGCACCATTGGCGTGGGGCCTGGGGGACGCAGTCATTCGCCCATCATGACCGTGGGGTATGACAGAAAGTCCGGCGCTGGTTGCGCGGCGCGATATCCGGGCGCGGGCCAGCGGCCTGACCCGGCTCGACCATCCACTGGCCGGCATGCTTGAACTGAGTTACGAGAAGATGATCCTGCCGAAGACCAGGGAGCTTCTCGTCGTCTACCACGAGGCGCCAGGCTCCCCGACAGCAGAGCGGCGCCTGCTGCTCGCCGTGCTCTGACAAGGCTGTTATCACCACCGGACCCATTCCGACAGCCAGGCATGGCAGCGATCCCAGCAAGCTGCCGTGGTCCTGTCAGGCGGCCAGCGGGCCAGCATCACCAATTAACGAACGCCTCCGGCGCAACGAAACCGGCCCCCGAGGCAGGCTGGATCGTCCTGCCGCCCGTCCAGGGACGGGAGCATCCTGCCTGACAGGAGGAGAATGGCCGGGTGACGCGAGTTGAGTGGACCCGTACGGAGCCAGGTGACATAGAACACGTCGTCTCGATGCTGCTGTGCCGGGAGAACCCGTCGGCGGTCCGCATCCGGCCGTCCCGCGGCGATGGCGGAATCGACGTCCTGGCCTCCTCGCGTGATGGGACTGGCGTGGCGGTCTACCAGGTGAAGTCGTTCACGAGAAATCTCACGCAAGGCCAGAAGGCACAGGCCGAGCGCTCGTTCCGCCGACTCATGGATTACGCAAAGGGCCGCGGGCTTCAGGTGACGGAGTGGTACCTGACGCTGCCGGTGTATCCCACGAATGAGCACCTTGAATGGCTGAGCGGCTTCACCGACGGTCACGGCCTCACGGCCGAATGGCGCGGCCTGAACTTCCTGGACGGGTTGGCCGCCACATACCCGTCCGTCATCGACTATTACCTGCGTGACGGCAGGGACAGGCTGCAAGCCGCCCTGGAGTCACTAACCGCCGTACTGCGGATGAGCATGCGCATCGGGCCTGCAGCGGCCGCGGCTGAAGGACCCGCAGGCTCATCGCCGGGTCCCCTGCAGCCGGCCGAAGCGGCCGGGACTTTGGCTGCCCTGCACGCCGCGCTGAACGAGCATGACCCCCACTTCTCCTACGACTATTCCGTTGACTCCGCCCGTCCCGAGGTCCCCGACCAGCCTGGTTTGGTGGCCGCAGTCCAGGACGGCGACGGGAAAAAGATGGGTGACCTTCAAGGTTTTCGCCCGCTGCGCCGAGTCGCTGGTGGAACGTCCCGTCCCGCTCAGCCTCACGATCACCGCTGACCCCGGCAGCGACCTGCACCGCAACATCGAGGCATTCGACAAGTACGGCACGCCGTTCATCGCGCCTACCGGGACAGCCGACGCGGAGATAGATCTCCCCGGCGGCTTGGGAGGCACCGTCACTGGCGGCAGTGTGCGACTCGAGCCGGCGGCCAGCACGCGCACGGCGGGCCACAATATCCGGCTCCAGGTAGTCGATCCGGCCGATCAGATCATCGCCGAGGCGATCGTCCACATGGACCCGCCCACGGCCGGTCCCTGCAGGCGAGGCATGCGAGGACACGGCACCGAGCAGCACGGCGTCTTCGCCTTCGAGGTCCTGACCGACCTTGACGCGCAGACCGTGAGCTACACCTTGCGCCCCGGTGACCTGACCGGATCGCCCCCGGCGTCGGCGCTTGCCGGCCTGCGGCTGCTCCGGGAATTCCGGCACCCGAACGGGTTGCGGATCGCCAAGCCCTTCGGCCCTGCGGCCCATCGCCCGGAGCCGATATCCGCAGGCGTCGAGCCAACAATAGGCATGATGGCTTCAAGCGCGAGAAATAGCCCCACCTGCGGGCGAGTTTCGGCCCCACTTATCGATCTTTGGCACACGGGCTGGGCGTGAGTCTTGGCCCCACCGGTTGTGCCCCGCAAGGCTCCAACCGGCATCGAGAGGGAAAAGTGGGGTGGGGCCAAAACTCGTCGGCCCAACGTCTGCCGATCACCGGGTGGGGCCACCGCTCGTTCGCAGGTGGGGCCGGAAGTTACCCGCGCAGCCAGCATGATCGTCGACATCGTGGAGGGACTGGCGGTTCTCCAGGGCCACACAACAACTCAGCTGCTCATCCCCGACATGGCCAAGCTGACCCACGGTGAGGCCCGCAGAATCCTGCATGCCGCAGAACTCATCCGCGGCGCGGCTATCTCCGCCCCATGGGAGGAATTCGCCGTGCACCTCAGGCCGAGTGCCAGCCCGCCACCAGAGGACATCTTCTCCGCTTCTCCGGGCTGCTGTACCAGGAACTAAGCATCAGTGCCGGTACTACCGAGGTCAGCATCGGCTACCAGCAGGTGTACCTGCCAGCCGCCCGCGCGGAACCGGGCAGCCTGACACGTCACGACGACCATCACGACATCCGCATCGTTCCGGTCGGCGGTACCCAGGCCGTCATCAAGGCACTGTCCGGCAATACCCACGTCAGGCCAGCCGGATGAGCACTCAGGATGAGGGGCGTGTAAGTCGGGTCGGGGGATCGAGAATGACGGAGTCATGCTTGCGTTCACCCTGGCCGCGAGGATGCTGCGGGGAGGGAATGCCCTTAGCGGGCCGGTCCAGGACGCCGTCTGCTGCTCGCCTCCGAGCTTCCCTTGGCGGCGTTCAACCTCAAGGACATCCGCGACTTCGCCGAGCGTGAAGGGCTCGTGCTCCTTGCTGGGTGATCCGTGAGGGCCAGTCGGCCTGGAACTCGATGACTGCGAATACCGGGTTCATTCAGCCGCTTGTCCAGCCTGGGAACAGCAGCTGCTGAAGAGCGTTTTTCGAATCGCGGATGAAGTTGGGGTCGTTGCCGTAGCGCCACGCCCGGCCGGTGTCGTCGTCGGTGCGGGTCCCGTAGGTGTGGTTCCAGGAGTCACGCAGGTCCCGCCAGGTGTATCCGGGAAGCGGCTCGATGAACGATGCCAGGCCGGACGGTCCTGGTGTGGGTGGCCTGCCGGGTCCCTTCCGGCTGCCTGGCTCACCGATGCGCATCTGGAGGTGTGGGCCGACGTGCCGGGCCAGGTGGTAACGGCGAACTGACTGGTAGCGGGGGAGCGGTCCTGGATGGAATCGCTGACGCAGCCTGCTGTAGATACCGGCGACGTCGTCGGCGTTGAGCGAAGGGTCGAGCGTCATGGTTACCCGGCTGGTCGCGCTCCGCTCGTGGTATCGGATCTCCGCTGAGCCGACGTAGACGAACACCTCTGGCTTATGGCCGGACACCACGAACATGGCCGCCTCTGACGGCCACCACCGGTACTCCTGCGACAAGTCCTCGGCCAGGCTGGCGAGGCGCCCGAGCACGCCTTTCGCCGGTACCGTCAGCCGGACCTCGTTCCGGCCGTCGAGGTACCACAAGTCGGCCACCCGGCGGGGACCACGCGGCGAGGTCTCAGAGATCAGCTGTTTAACGTAGCTCACCCCATCCCCGCCCGGCGCGTCCACGTCGTAGCACCACTTGACCCAGGCCCCGACTTGGCCCTGCTTCAGCGTGCCGGCCGGGCCGGGAGGCGGGACCGAACCGGTATCGGCAGCCATGCGCCCGGCTGTCCTGGCCAGGACCGTGTCGCGGAAACCCAGGACATCCGCTCTGGTGGATGCCCAGGCCGCATAAATCGCCGACAAGGCATCGATTCGCGCTCTGGCAGCCTCCCCAGCTTGCGGGAGCCCGGGCTCGCGCATGACCGCTGGCCCTCGCCGTCCCGAGATAGCGGCATTGACCCCGCGGACGGCCGCGGCGGCTTCGCGGGGGGACTTCAGCCCCAGATCCATATCTCGGACAAGGCCTTCGTCCTCCAGGTATCCCCAGAGCAAATCTGAGACTGGTTCGTCCAGTTCCGCGTCCACGTGCGCTCGCTGATTTGTCAATCTGACTGTCTCCTATCTGGCAAATCCATCCTAGGCACAGAAGGGTTAGTTCGGGGCCCGTTGGCACGTGAGGGGAGCGGATGATGCAGGCGGTGTGGCAGCAGGTCACGGGCAGACTGATGAGCGGGCATGACGGGTGGCTCGCTGGTGGGGTCACGGGATTGCTCATGCTGGTACTGCTCGGCGCCACGGTGGCCGTTATCCTGGTCGCGCTTGTCCCGCGCGACCGACGCGTTGAGGCCATCCGTGCCGTCGCCGACGTTCTGTGGGCCCTGCTCCCCTGGCCTGGTCGGCGATCAGGCCGATAGCCGAGGCGGATGCTTGCCGCGGGCCTGAGTATTCGGCGATGACTTCGATAGTGCCGATGATGTTCGCGTTGAAGTCTGGCAGGTCTTCGGCCGGGATCCAGTACTCCAAGATGGTCCGCCCGCCGACTTGGTGGACCTCGTAGTCGGCCACGAAGGACTTACGGACCTCGAAGTGGGTGACATAGCCAACCGCGGAGTGCGGGGCGTTCCAGTCGCCGGCGATGGCTGCGTACTCCTCGTGAGTAACCGGGTAGAAGATCGGCTGTTCCGCAGCCGGGCGGCCACGCCCGTCAGCCCGAATACGCGATACGCCCGGTCGTATCGGGTGACATGGGCGGCCAGATAAGGAACCAGCCTGGCCGAGGAGCTGGCTGAACTGATGGCCGCAGATTAGCCGCCGTCGCCGATCTTGTCGTCTATGAGGTTTCCATTCAGGTCATTGAGAAGGCGGGTGAGGCGGGCTTCTTCGCTGACTCGCTCGCAGCGGTGCCGCATCGCGTTGGCCAAGGCAGGGTCCCAGGGTGTGTCCGGAACCTGGTCGGGGCTGAATGGTTCCCCTTCAGCTGGGCCGGCGAGATATTCGGCTGCCGTTAGGCGCCATGGCCGGCCTGCGCGCTGGACCTGCTGGAGCAGGGTGATGGCACCGTGAAGGCCGCCAGGCTCGAAGTCGGAGGATATGGCGATGGTCCAGCCTGCGGTGGCGGCGGCGTGGATGAGCCGCGCGTCGGCGACGCTCGGGGTACCGCCGCGGCAGATCACGCTGGCCGGTACGCGCTGGGCGGCCGCCGCAACGAGGGTGCTGACGCCTTCTACGACCCAAACCGTCCCGTTAGGTGGGGGCGGGGCGATGAGGGGGGCCTCGCTACGGGAGATGATTCCCAGGGTGAGCAGGGCCGGCTCGTTAGCCTCGTGGTAGGCGGCTGCTACCGCGGCCGCGGGGTGTGCTCGATGCAGCGGCAGTTTCCAGCCGGCGATCTGACTGGAGACCCGGTCTGCCCACACGCCGACTGCTTCCCAGGCTTGGCGCATGTCGGCGGCGTTTGCTGGCTGGCCCAGGCCCGCGATGGCGGCGGCCAGGCGCGCTCCGAGACGGCCGAGCGTGGTGGCCGTGTCCAGGCCGTGTGTGTTGTGCACGGTCTGGTCAGCTAGCACGGACAGGGGAAGGCCGTCGGCTGGCAGGTGCCTGGAAAGCGCGCACAGATTCTCGGTCGGGGCTGCCCGGGTCAGCGCATCGCCTGCAGCCGCGGCGATTAGCCTGGATGCTTCTTCGGCGGCCCATGCCTTGGCGGCGGCTGGGACGGCGGCGGCCAGTTGCCGCGACAGCTCTCCGTCCTGAGCGATAAGGGACGACAGCCACCGGTCCAGCGTGGGCTGGGCGTCTGGGCGCGGCTCGATGCCTGACAGCCGTCCGAGCCGGTACCGGGCCTGGGACATGTCGAGCTGGTACAGCAGGCGGAATAGCCCGGAGTTTCCGGCTGGCCCGGCCAGATCTTCGGCGCGGCGGCCCCGGCGTTGGCTGGTCGCGCTGGCGAGCCAGCGCAGGTCGCGCTCGGCCAGTCCGTTCCCGTTCACCTTGTCTGGCGGCGGCCCTGGGCTGCGGACCCATACCTTGTCGTAGCGCACCTGGCCGCGGCGGTCGGTCCGGTCGCGGAGGCCGTCCGGCTGCTCGCCGGCCTCGGCCCTGAGGTGACCGTCGACCTGGCCGACTGGGCCGAGCTGGCGGAGGTGACCCGGTGACCGGCAGCGAGGCCTCGGTCTACCAGCGGCTCCGCGGCCACCTCGCCGAGCTGCGGCTCACCGCCGCCGCCGAGGCCCTGCCCGGCGAGCTCGATCACGCCGCCGCCGCCGGCCTGAGCCACACTGCGTTCCTGGAGCGGCTCCTGGCGGCCGAGGTCACCGCGACTACAGCCCGCCGGCAGGCCAGCCTGGCCCGCTTCGCGTGCCTTCCCGCGCCCTGGCGGCTGTCCGACTTCGACTTCGACGCCCAGCCCTCGGTCGACCGCAAGCTCCTCGCCGAGCTGGGCACCCTGCGGTTCCTCGAGGATGCCACCAACGTCCTGCTGATCGGGCCGCCCGGCGTCGGCAAGACCATGCTCGCCGTCGGCCTGGGCCACGCCGCCGTCACCGCCGGGTACCGCGCCTACTACACCACCGCCGCCGACCTGGTCGCCCGCTGCCATCGCGCCGCGATCGAGGGCCGCTGGGCCACCACCATGCGGTTCTTCGCCGGGCCCCGCCTCCTGATCATCGACGAGGTGGGCTACCTGCCGCTGCAGGCCGAAGGCGCCGCCGCGCTGTTCCAGGTGATCACCCAGCGGCATTTCAAGGGCTCCGTCGTCTTGACCACCAACCTCGGCATCCCGTCCTGGGGGAAGATCTTCGACGACCCGATGGTCGCCGCCGCCATGCTCGACCGGCTGCTCCACAGATCCGTCGTGCTCAACATCACCGGCGAGTCCTACCGGATGCGCGCCCACCGCGCCCGCGCCGGCAAGCTCCGCGGCGGGGACCCCGCCCCATGACCAGCCCGTTACGAGACGACACCGGGACGATCCCCTGCCCCGTCTGCCGGCACCCCTTCACCCCGGCCGGACGGCAGCGCTACTGCAGTGACCGGTGCCGCAAGACCGCGTTCCGCCGCCGCCACCAGGACCAGCCCAGCCCGCTCACCGTGCCGGCCGCCCGGCCCCGCCGCGAGCACACCGTCTACGAGTGCCCCGGCTGCGGTGAGCGCCTCCTCGGCGAGCAGCGCTGCCCCGACTGCGCCACCTTCACCCGCCGCATCGGCCCCGGCGGCCCCTGCCCGCACTGCGACGAGCCCGTCGCCATCACCGACCTGATCCAGGAGGTAGCCACAATGCCCGCCAGCAGCTAACCTCAGCACCACCGGCTCGCTGAGCGCTCAACCAAGTGGGGAATTTCAGCGATCGAGACCGGGGAAATTCCAAAATCGGCGGCAATCACACCATGACCAAATCGAAAAGCCCAGTTTGCTCAGCACTCGATACCGCCCGTGATGCCAGTCCGGCGCCGACGGGCAGTCACTGACTGGGGCGCCCGCAGGTCCATGCGAGGTACATGTGCGCCACGCGCACCGCCGCTTCAGGAGCCGGTGGACCAGCTCCTTCTGCGGGTAGGGGACCGGCCGGGACAGCCCGCCTGGGCGGCGAAAATGGCCAGGATGCGGCGCAAGACCCTCATCGTCTGCCGCGCCTGCCACGACACCATCCGCGGGCACCCCGCCCACGGCACGGCGTAAGTCACTAGAGAGCCACGTGCGCTGAAAGGCGCAAGCGTGGTGTGCGCCGTGAGGCGCTTCGTCGTATCCCCGACGCAGTTGGGAGGAACTCGGAGGAATGTTCCTGGGTCGCCTGGCTTACCTGGAAGGGAAACCAGAAGGGGACAAGAGCATGCCAGGGAAGCGGTGGCCGCCTGGAGGCATCCAGGGCGGGGCGCCGCGAGACCCGCGCGATATGGCCAAGGCTGGATTGCTTCAAGCCCAATCTCCAGTGGTGAATGTGCGCACCCGCCGGAATGATGCCTGGAACCGGTGCCGCGTCATGTCCCGGCATGAACCCGTGGGCCGGGACACCTCCGTGACGCGGAGCGCCGCCCAGTGAGGGCGGTCAAGGAGATGAGTGGGCGGCCTACGTCGCGCTCGAGACGTGCAACGAAGACGTACCGCGGGATCGCCTACGGGGCGCGAGCCCTACGGCGACGGAGTGCCCGTAGTAGTCGGTGCGCCATGAGGTGCACTGTTGTATTGCCCGTGCAGCGGGCAGGGACGGGAGGAGATTGTCTCTGGATCTGATGGCTAACCGGAGGTTGAAAAACCAAATGGGAAAATAGCATGCCAGCCAACCGGCAGCACATGCCCAGGCGTACGGGATGGCGTGCCGGGAGATCCGCACGATAAGGCGAAAGTCGGATTACCTGAAGCCTAGTCTCCAGAAGGCGGAATGCGGCGCCTGCCGGAAAGACGCCTGAAACCGGTACCGGCCCCTGCGGCGGGATAGCGACTAGCCCGCTGCAATCCTCCGGGGCACAGGAGCAATGCCCTGTCAGGGCATTTAAAGGAGACGGACGGGACGCCTAAGTCGTGCTCGATACGTACAGCAGTTGCGAACATGGGATCGCCTAAGGGACGCGAGTCCTATGGCGACGGAGTGCCCGTATGTAGTCGGCGGGGTAACGTCCGCCCAATCTGGAGACCGGGAAAGCCGGACCACAGGGCGAAGGGGCACAGGCGATGAGCGGCTGATGACCATGAGGGATGCGCAATGCAGGAAGCCGAAGTGGTATTGAGCGTTCTCCGCGAGCGCGGCAGGAAGGGCCTGCCGTGCGAGCAGCTTTACAGGCAGATGTTCAACAGGGATCTGTACCTGCTGGCCTACGGGAACATCTACTCCAACAAGGGGGCGATGACGCCGGGGGCTGGCGAGGAAACTGCTGACGGAATGTCCGAGGAAAAGATCGAACAGATCACAGGGCTGATGCGACGGGAAAGCTACCGGTTCAGCCCGGCCCGCCGCGCCTACATCCCGAAGAAGAAC
>WNGQ01001590.1_pt1 | contig 23488 bp, 17 predicted proteins | sample 5407661 | NCBI WGS metagenome assembly WNGQ01 (sample SAMN13153382, study PRJNA577476) | soil metagenome | isolation source: 60 cm soil or saprolite under Garry oak tree replicate 2 | place: USA:California | collected 2016-06-15 | reverse complement strand
CACGACATGGGCGTGGTGGCCGAGATCGCCGACCGCACAGTGGTGATGTATGACGGACAGGCGGTGGAGACCGACAGCACCGCAAAGATTTTTGCCGCGCCTTCGCATCCCTATACAAGCGCGCTGCTCGCTGCCGTGCCGCGTCTCGGCTCCATGGCAGGACGGCGGCGGCCGATGCGGTTTCCAATTGTCGACAAGGTGACGGGGACGTCGGACGAGCCGACCGAGACACCCGACACGGTTGCCGCCACCGAACGGCCGGTGCTCGAGGTCAATAACCTGACCACGCGCTTTGCGATCCATTCCGGGCTGTTCGGCAAGGTCTCGGGCCGCGTTCACGCCGTGGAAAACGTCTCCTTCAGCGTGCATGCCGGAGAGACGCTGGCGCTGGTCGGCGAATCCGGCTGCGGCAAGTCGACGACGGGCCGGTCCATCCTCAAGCTGATCGAACCGGACAGCGGTGCCATTCTCGTCGATGGCGAGGATGTTCTGGGCCAAAATCCGCGCGCCCTGCGCGAGCTGCGCAGGCGCATGCAGATCGTCTTTCAGGATCCGTTCGCGAGCCTCAATCCGCGCATGTCGGTTGGCGCGGCGATCGCCGCGCCACTCCATGCCCATGGCCTTGCGTCTTCAGCGCAAGCGCGCGACAGGGTTGCCGATCTGCTCCTTCGCGTCGGGCTCGCGCCCGACATGGCGCAGCGCTTTCCGCACGAGTTCTCCGGCGGTCAGCGCCAGCGCATCTGCATCGCCCGCGCGCTTGCGCTTGGGCCCAAGCTGATCATCGCCGACGAGGCGGTCTCGGCGCTCGACGTCTCGGTCAAGGCGCAGATCGTCAACCTGATGCTCGATCTTCAGGCCAGCATGGGTCTGGCTTATCTCTTCATCTCCCATGACATCGCCGTGGTCGAGCGGATGAGCCATCGCGTCGCGGTGATGTATCTCGGCGAGATCGTCGAGATCGGTCCCCGCGCGGCGGTGTTCGGCAATCCGCAGCATCCCTATACGAAGAAGCTCATGGCCTCGGTGCCGATCCCCGATCCCGCGCGCCGGGCCGAGAAGCGCTCCGTCTCGAACGACGAGATCAGGAATCCCGTACGCGCCCCCGACTATCGGCCGCCGGCCCGCCAGCACCGCGAGGTCACGCCGGGCCACGTGGTTCAGGTCTGGGGCGAGGAATGGCGCGCCTGATCTTGGCAAGACCGGTCGAAGCCCACTCGCGCATTGACCAAACCTGCCGAGATCGTCAAATGAGGAGAGTTGAGCGTCTGGTCGAAGGATGGCGCGCGACATCCTGAAATCCGACAAGATTTCTTGCCCGTACCGGACAGTCTGATCCGGCAGGAAGCTTTGCATGGCCGCTCGAGGTTATGACTACATCATCGTCGGTGCAGGGTCGGCCGGCTGCGTGCTGGCAAACCGGCTCACTGCCGATCCGTCCTGCCGCGTACTGCTGCTGGAGGCCGGCGGGTCCGACCGCAATTTCTGGCTCAAGCTCCCGGTCGGCTACTATCGAACGATCTACAACGAGCGATTTTCGCGCCTGTTCGTGACCGAGCCGAGCAAGATCACGGGCGGCCGCCCCATCGTCTGGCCACGCGGCCGCGTGCTCGGCGGATCGTCGTCGATCAACGGGCTCATCTTCATTCGCGGTCAGCCGGAGGGGTTCGATGATTGGGAGCGACTCGGCGCCGAAGGGTGGAATTATCGCGATTTGTTGCCGTACTTCCGCCGCTACGAACGTTACAGGGGCGGCGAGAGCCAGTATCACGGCGGCCTCGGCGAATTTGCCGTCTCTGAGCTTCGGACCGGCAATCGCGCGTCCGCCGCATGGGTGGAAGCCGGTGTGGAGTCTGGCCTGCCGCGCAACGCCGACTTCAATGGCGCCACCACGCTCGGGGTCGGCTCCTATCAGCTCGGCATCGGCCGGCATTGGCGCACCAGTTCCGCGTCGGCTTTTCTGCGTCCGGTCATGCATCGCAAGAACCTGACCATCATCACCGGCGCGCTGGCCAGCAAGGTGCTGTTTACCGGTCGCGTCGCAACCGGGGTGGAATGGATCAAGGGCGGTCAGATTTTCAATGCGACCGCCGAGCGGGAAATCGTGCTGTCGGCGGGTGCGCTGCAATCGCCGCAGTTGCTGCAGTTGTCGGGCGTCGGCCCGGCGGATCTGCTGCGTGGCCTCGGCATTTCCGTTGTCGCCGATGCGCCGGAGGTCGGCCGCAATCTGCAGGACCACTATCAGGCGCGCATGATCGTCCGCCTGAAGCGGCCGCTCTCGCTCAACGATCAGGTCCGCAATCCCTATGAACTGGCAAAGATGGGCTTGCAGTGGCTGCTGGCGGGGAGGGGCCCATTGACGGCGGGCGCGGGTCAGGTCGGTGGCGCCGCCTGCACGCAATACGCCGTCGGTGGCCGCCCCGACATTCAGTTCAACGTGATGCCGCTGTCGGTCGACAAGCCCGGCGATCCCTTGCACACCTATTCCGGATTCACGGCATCGGTCTGGCAGTGCCACGGCAAATCGCGAGGGCAGCTTGCAATCCGCTCGACCGATCCATTCGACCAGCCGCGTATCGAGCCGAACTACTTCGCCGAGGAAATCGACCGCAAGACCATCGTCGCCGGCCTCCAGATGCTGCGCGACATCTTCCGGCAGACATCGTTCCGCGATTTGTGGGATATCGAGATGGTCCCGGGCGAAGCCGTCGATAGTCCGACGGCGCTATGGGATTTTGCGCGGACCACCGGCGGGACGGTGTTTCATTGCGTCGGCACTTGCCGGATCGGAGGCGATGACGGATCGGTGCTCGACCCGCAGCTGCGCGTTCGGGGGGTGGAGAACCTGCGCGTCATCGACGCCTCGGTCATGCCGCTGATCACATCGGCCAATACCAATGCGAGCAGCCTGATGATCGGGGAACGGGGGGCCGCGCTTATGATGGCATAGAATGTCTAGCGCGCGAGGGCTTTTGATTTGAATCGGCCTTGCCCGCTGGCGCAGTTTACCTCTCCCCGCCCTTTTGCGGGGCGAGGTCGAAATTCGCGCGGAACGCGGGAATTTCGGGTGAGGGGCAAGGCACAGTGCTGCCATGAATTGATCGGTCGCGGATCGAAGTGCCCCTCACCCCAACCCTCTCAGAGCGAGCTTTGCTCGTCTCGACCCCGCAAAGAGCGGGGCGAGGGGGCGCACCTCCTGCGCTGAACCATTGCAACTTCATTTCATCCTGCGCTAGCGCCGCGGATAGCTCGCGAGTGCGTCGAGTTGGCGCTGTGCCTCAGGTGATCCCCATTCCCTGGCCCTCTGATACCAGTTCCGCGCTTGCGCCAGATCGGGGCCCTGGTCGGCTGCGCCCAATTGCCTCGATGTCATCGGATCGAAGGTTTTGGCGAGGAGCAGGGCAGCGCGGGCATCGTGAGCTTCCGCGGCACGGGTGAGAAGCGCGCGTGCGTCTTGCAGGTCGCCACTCGCCATGAGCTCCTGCGCGCGCCGGACAAGCCCCGCGATTTCGTTGGGACTCAATTCCTGCGTCGGCTCCGCGCGCACTGGCGGCGTCGGCTCCGCGCGCGCTAGCGGCGTCGGCACCGCCGGCGCGGTGACTGGCGGTGTCGTCACGGCTGGTGCCGTAAAAGCGAGCGCTGTCGCGGCGGGCGGAGCCACCACGGTCGCAGCGGCGGCTGGTGGTGAAGCCATCGCCTGCGGCTGCAGCTGTGCTGGAGCAACGGGGCCAGGAGGCGCCGTCGCCATGCCCGCGGATGCCGCCGAGGCGTCCGCGGTCGGAGCGGCCGTCCATGTCGGCCTGACGAAGGTGGTGACGAGCGCTGCGCCATCAGAGCTGTGCAGCTCGGCGGACAGATTCAACGCGCCGACAAAGTCGGTCGGCGGAATAATCGCTGCGTCCGAAATCTCTTGTGCCGGCACGCGCCACTCGCTTGCGCTCATCCGTCGGCCGGCTGTCAGCCTGGCGTCCGCCGGCATCCGCTTGATGGTGACGAAGGCGCCGGGCGCGGCGGCCTCGACACCGACACCGAGCTCGAGGGGCTCGTTGATGATTCCGCTGTTGTCGCTGACGATCAGCGTTGGCGTCGGCTTGCGCTGCGGTGGCGCGAAGAACGCCTGCAAGGACTGCCATGTCGGCAGGCCAGGCCCAAACAATGCGCGGACTTCGGCCGGGCTCCGAGACGCCGGAAATGCGATGACATAAACGAGCGCGACGAGAATGGCCACGGACACCGCAACGGCGAATTTGGCGGCGACGCCGATCGATGGGCGCTCCTGAAGATAGCGTGGCCCTTCGACCAGGATGGATTCGCGCGACTGTTGCTCGGCCCGGGCGACCGCCTCCGCGAAGACATCCGGCAGCTTCTGATCTTGCTGATCCCGGACCTTGAGATCACGCAAATCCGCGACGTTGTCCTGAGCTGCCGACCAGGCTTTCTGGTCGGCGTCGTGCTGCGCCGTCCCACGATTCGTCTGGTCGTTTCGCTCGCGGATCCAACGCGGTGCATAGTAAAGCGGGTCACCGGGGCCGACGTCGTGCTTCTTTTCACTCACCCTTACTTCTCCCCATGCTCAGCCTACTCAGCGGGGCAGACAACGTTCGACGAGGGCGCCATTTCCGACGCCACGAGAAAAAATCGATCGCGCCGACGCGCGAACCCCCGCTCTGTCTTCGGAGCAGGATCTTAGCCACGTGAATTCCGGTTAGGACGGCACATCCCGATGCCGCACTCGATGCCGCGTCAGCGGCTCAACTTGCCCACTTCAAGCCCTGCACGTCTAGATGGCATTACACCTCAAGATGGCATTGTTACGTTCGACTATGGCCTAAAATGGGCCACAACCCGAAGGTGTTACCGAAGTGGCTTAACTTGGCAAAAAAATTGGCGAAAATGGTAACCGCGTATACAACCTGCTCGTGTGGCGGGGGTTCGCTGGCATGTTCAGGATTGTGCGATGTTTGCCGGAAGCACGGGAACTCACAGCTTGACGACCGACAGAAAGATGCTGGGGTCGAAATACTGCGCGGCCGTCAGCGGATTCTCGATCTTGGCGACGCGCGTGTAGAAGTCGGTCACCTGCTGCAGCCACTCGGTAATTGTTCCGTTGCTGTAGAGGCGCCGCCACACCGCCGTCGGAAACACCCGCATCGCTCCAAACTGCTCCCTGAGGTCGCGATCGGGCACCTGCGGGTAATATTTCTTGTGAAGGACATCCAGCGACTCGCTGGACCGGGCGATCAGCATGTCGTTGCCTTCGGTCCAGGCCCGGATGATCCGGGAGAGGACCGGCCGGCTGCTCGCGAAATAGGCGTTGCTCGTTGCCCAGCCGCCGACGACCGCCGCGCTGGGATAATAGGCGCCGGCATCGAGGAGTTTCTTCGCCTGGGGAAGCTTCTCGCGCACCGCGATGTTGAAGGGCACCCACAGCACGACCGCGGGAACAGTGCCGTTAATGAACGCGTTGACGGCCTCTGGCATGGGCAAACTCTGCATATCGATCTCGGTCGCGGCCATCTTGTTCTCCCTCAGCGCATTGTCCAGAAACACATGCGCCGTGGTTCCGGCGGTGGTCACGACGCGCTTGCCGCGCAGATCGGAAAACTGCTGGATGCCCTGGTCTTCACGCACCCAGAGCTGCGCGGTCGCGAACTCGATCGAGTTGGCGAGGAACATCTTGCCCTGACCGCGCGCCGGGAAATTCGAGATCACCGCGCCGGTCACCAACATGTCGATGTTGCCGCCCGACATCGCCGTAAACAGCTCGATACCGGTCTTGAACTCCTTGTATTCGGGGTCCAGGCCGTTCCGCGCCCACGCCCCGAGGTGGTCGGCCAACCATATCTGTCCATCAACGGCCAGAGTATGAAGATAGCCGATCCGGACTTTCGTCCTGCTCTGTGCGAGGGCGGGCATCCCCAGCGCCGAAACGCCGACGGTCGAGCACGTTGCTGCAAGGAACCTGCGCCGATCCATGAACGATACTCCTTGACCTTATTTCTCGTCTTGTCGGGTTGTCGGGTCACAAGCGCCCGCCCCCGCCCAACCGGCGCGCCGTCACCGGGACGACCCCGCGGCTTTGACCGTGTTCCAGCTGTAGTTGTGATACATTCCGACAAGATGGCGGCACCCTTAAGGCAACGCGACCAAAGTTTGCGCGGAACGGTGGCGGATGACGAAATCATTGACTTGGCTCAATCTCCAGTTGGCCCTGCTGCCGCGCCGCCGTCGCGACAACTGCAAGGCGAACAAAAAAAGGCCTTGAAGTGGAGAAAGGGTAGCCGCTTGAGGGCACATGCCGCTCATGACGCGAATACGTCAGGTCTTGTTACCTACGATTGAGTCACAGCCTAGCCGGGACGCAATTCAAATGATCAGTCAGGGTGTTGGACGGCGAGCCTCGCCGCGCAATGGATGCAACTTTCGAGCGGCAGCGTCGATCTGGACGCGCCAATTCTTGATCCTGGTTGCGGTGATGGGCCTATTCGCGCGCGGCGCGGTGGCTGTCGAGCGGGCGAGCAAGCCCGCGCCCGCGCCTGCGCCTCGTCTCGAGGACCAATGGAAGGCCAAGCTCAACGCCAATACCGTCTACATCATCGCCGGAAGCCCGGAAGAAACCTACCTGGACATCACCCACGATCTTGCCGTGGTGCTCAATGACGACAATCTCCGTATCCTGCCCATGGTGGGATTGGGGGGCGCGCAAAACATCCGAGATGTCTTGTACCTGAAGGGGGTCGATATCGGCATCACCTCGTCTCAGATGCTGCGCTATTTTGCGTCGACAGGGGAACTGAGTTCCGCCCTTGACCAGCGCCTGACCTACATCGCCCGTCTTTTTCCGGAAGAAATGCATGTCGTCGCGCGCCGCGACATCCGGACGATCGAGGAGTTGAACGGCAAGAAGGTGAACTTCTCGGATTCCGGTTCCAGCACGCAAATCACGGCGCGCGACGTATTCGGATTGCTCGGTGTCGCCGTCAATGAGGTCAATCTCAGTCAGGCGGACGCGATTGCCGCGATCAAGAACGGGGAAATCGCCGCCACCGTGGTTTTCGCCGGAAAGCCCGCCGGCATCTTCTCCCACATCGCCGCGACCGACAATCTGCACCTCTTGGAGATTCCCTACACGCGAACGCTCGAGAATATCTATCTCCCGGGAAAGCTGGAGCAGGCGCTCTATCCAAACTTGATCGACAACGGCCAGACCATCCAGACCGTCGCTGTCGACTCCGTTCTGATCACGAACAACTGGCCTCCCGCGAGCGACAGATACCGTCGTGTCGCGAAGTTCGTGGAAGCGTTGTACTCTCGCTTTGCCGAATTCAAGAAGCCGCCGCGTCATCCGAAATGGCAGGAAGTCGACCTGAACAAGGAATTGCCTGGATGGCAACGCTTTCCTGCGGCCGACGAATTGCTGCAGCAGGCCAAATTCGACGAGTTCCGAACCAGATTCCCGGGTGGAAATGCTGCGGCTCAGTCGCTTGCGGAGAAACAGCGATTGTTCCGGGAGTTCCGCGAATGGTCGCAAGGTCAGGGCAAGACGCAGTGAGCGTCGGGTCGTTGTTTCGACCCTCCAGTGGGCATCGGCGCCGGCCGCCTTCGGTCGCGAGGGATTAGGGCGCGAAGGGGAGGGGAGTGGATGCAAACGGCCGGCAGCCGACCGCCGTTTGCCCCAGATCGCATCAGTTAGCCAATTGTCTTAAGATAGAGACTTGGATCGAAATACTTGCTCGCTGGCGTGAAGTCCTTGATGCCGGCATTGGCCATGAAGAAGTCCGTCGACTGCTGCAGCCATTGGGCGACGGTCCCGTCCGAATAGAGCTTCTTCCAGTCGTGCGAGGTGAACATCTTCTGCGCCTTGAACGACTCGTTGATGTCCGCCAGCGGTGTCTGGCTATAGTGACCCTTCTGCAGGTTCTCCATCGCTTCGCTGCTGTTTGCGACGATATAGTCGTTCGCCTCGGCCCAGCCCTTGATGAGCTTCGCAAGCGTCTCCTTGTTCGGCTCGTAATAGTCGTTGGCCGCCGCCCAGCCGTCGATAATGGCGGCTTGCGGGTAGTATGCCGAAGCATCGGCCAGCTTGACGGATCCCGGCACCTTGTCGCGCGCGATGACGTTGAACGGTACCCAGAGCGCGACGGCCGGTACGGCGCCCGACACGAACGACGTCACCGCGGCCGGCATGGTCTGGTTGACGAGTTCGACGTCCTTGGGATCGATCTTGTTGGCGCGCAACGCCTTGTCGAGGAAGACATGCGCGGTGGTACCGGTTGCCGTCGCGATCCGTTTGCCCTTCAGGTCCTCGAACGATTTGATGCCCTGATCGGATCGGACCCAGAGCTGGGCGGTCGCGACCTCGATGTCGTTCATCAGGAATACCTTGCCCTGTCCGCGCGCCGGGAAGTTCGACAGCACCGCACCGGTCGACAGCACGTCGAGGCTGCCGCCGATCAACGCCTGGAAAAGCTCGAGACCGGTGTTGAACTGGCGTAGTTCCAGATCGAGCCCCTGCTTGTCGAAGCTGCCGCGATCCATTCCGGTCCAGATTTGACCGTCGACCGCGACGGTATGCAGATAGCCAACGCGAATTTTCGTTTTCGCCTGTGCGATCGCGGGTGCCGCGGTCGCTAGTCCTCCCAGCGCGACGCCCGTCGTCGTTTTCAGAAACTGTCGTCGATCCATGGCACACCCTCCGTTTGTTTTTGCCATTTGCCTTTGCCGTTGTTTTTGTCGTTCATTCCGAAAAAGAGACCGGCTGAATTTGAGCCTGCTGCGCGCGATATTCGCTCATGACAAGCTCTTTAATGTGTCCGCGCAATGCGACGAATTCCGCTCGCGCCTGCAGCGTTTCGTCGCGCGGATAGGCGAACGGTACCTCGATGATCGCCTTGATGCGTGCCGGCCGCGCCGTGACTACCACGATGCGCGAGGCGAGGTAGATCGCTTCCTCCACCGCATGCGTGATCAGCATGACGGTCTTGCCCTCGGTGGCCAGCACCTTCAGCAGCAGGTTTTGCATGTTCGCGCGCGTCTGCGCGTCGAGCGCCCCGAACGGCTCATCCATCAGCAGAAATTGCGGTTTGACGGCATAGGCACGGGCGATCGCAAGTCGCTGCCGCATCCCGCCGGAGAGATGCTTTGGATAGGAATTCGCGAAGTCCGTCAGACCCATCAACGCCAGGTAGTGTTCGCAAATCTGGTTCCGTTCGGAAAGCGGAACATGGTTGGCCTTGAGTTGCAGACCAAAGGCGATGTTCTGTTTGGCGGTGAGCCAAGGGAAGACCCCGTACTCCTGGAAGATGACGCCGCGTTCGGGGCCCGGCCCGCTCACCGGATGTCCGTTGAACAGCACCTTGCCCTCGGTCGGCTTCTGAAAGCCGGCCAGCATGCTCATCATCGTGGTCTTGCCGCAGCCGGAGGGACCAATCACGGCAATGAAGTCGCCGTCGTTGATATCGTAGCTCACGTCCTCGACGACCGTCAGCTTGCCCCGTGGCGTATCGAAGGCCAGTGACACGTGGTCGAACTGTGCACGCTTGGCGCTCGTAGCCATGCTCATGTTACCGCGCGCTCCTGCCACACCAACAGACGCGCGCTGATGCGCCGCAGGATGGTGTCCATGATCAAGGCAATGACGCCGATGCAGATGATGCCGACGTAGATGATGTCGAGCAGGAAGTAGGTCGAGGCGTTCTGGATCATCGCTCCCAATCCGCGCTGGGCTGCGATCAGCTCGGATGCAACCAGCGTTGCCCAGGCGACCCCGAGCGCAACCCGCAGCGCGGTCAGAATGTGCGGCACGGTCAGCGGGATGATCACTTTCCGGAAGATCTCGAACTCGTCCGCGCCGAGGGTTTGTGAGACGCGGACATAGAGCGGGGTGATCTGCGATACGCCCTCATACATCACGATCACGCCGGAGAAGAACGAGGCGTAGAACAGGATCACGAGCTTGGCGATCTCGTCGACACCGAAATAGACGATGACGAGCGGTATCAGGGCAATCGGAGGCAGCGCCCGGAAGAAATTGATCATCGGGTCGGCGAAGGTGCGCGCCTGGCGATACCACCCGAGCAGGAATCCGACCGGAACGGCGGCGAAGATTCCGAGAGCGACACCAAGGAAAACTCGCCGGGTGGAGGCATAGACGTCGTACAGCAGACCCTCATGCAACAGAAGTTCGACGAACTTCGCGGCAACTTGATGCGGCGCCGGAATGAGCGCGCTGTTGACGAAGCCGCTCCACCGCACCCCATACCAGAGCAGCAGGGCTCCGACCCATGGCGCGAGCCCAAGCAACAAGCGTCTCACGACACTTCCGTCCATTCCGATGCTTCCCGGCCATGATCGTGATGGCGACTTGCCCCGTCATATTATAGCTGACATGACCATACAAGCGTTGTGCCGTGTGCGCGCTGCATTTGCAGATTGCCGATGACGGCGCGCAGAGCTTCGTCATGCGAAAGCCCGCGATGCCTTTCGGCTGTCGTGATCCCGCACGGCTAGATTGACATGGTCGCGTCTGGCTCACGAACACGCAACCTCCCAATCTCGTCGAGCAGGGCCGCGCCGGTGCGAATGCCGTTGAAGAAGCAGTCGAGGGTCAAATTCTCATTGGGCGCATGGTTGGCCGAATCCGCATTGCCGTAGGGAACGACGAAGGCATGGATGCCGAGGATTTTCGTGAAGGCGTAGCCGGGGAGGCTGCCGAAACCGGCGGGGTACAGCAGCGGCTCGACGCCCCGCGCGGCGAGGAGCGCACGGCGGATCGGCTCGGCGTAGGGCGAGGTCAAGGGCGTCTTCGACGGCAGCATGCCGGGCCCATGCGTGACACACTCGACCTCCGGCGCGTGACGGCGAACATGGCTTGCGACCTTGGCGAGGATGTCGGCCGGGTTCTGCGCCTCCACCAGGCGGATATCGCATTTGGCGACGGCCTCGTGCGGCAGCACCGTCTTGGTGCCGGGACCGCCATAGCCGCCATGCAGCCCATTGATGGTCAGCGTCGGGTAGAAGCACAGCCGGTCGTAGTAGGCCCGCTCGATCGGCTCATCGAGGCGAAGCAGCCCGAGCGTGCGCTTGATCTCGGCAAGATCCAGCGGCAACCGCGCCGCCGCGTCGCGCTCCTCGGGCGTCGGCGGCACGATATCGTCGTTCAGCCCGTCGATGGTGATCTCGCCGCGATCGTTCTTCATCGTCGCAAGCAGCTGGACGAGCGTCCACAGCGGGTTCGGCACGACACCACCGAAATTGCCCGAGTGCACGTCGCGGTTGGCGTGGCGCGCGCGCAGTTCAAACGAGATGATGCCGCGCGAGCCGAACTTGATCGACGGCTGCCCCGAGGCGTGGAGCTGCCCGTCGGCGGTGACGGCGAAATCCGCTTTCAACAGGTCGCGGTTGGCGCGCACGAATTCGGCGATGTGCGGACTTCCCACCTCCTCCTCGCCTTCGAGCAGCAGGATGACGTTGCAAGGCAGCCGGCCGTGCACGTTGAGATGCGACTCGATGGCGAGAATCTGGGCCAAATGCTGGCCCTTGTTGTCGCCGACCCCACGCGCGTAGACGCGGCCATTGCGGATGGTCGGCTCAAATGGCGGGCTGATCCAGGCCTCCACGGGATCGGGGGGTTGCACGTCGTAGTGGCCGTAGAGCAGCACGGTCGGTGCGCCAGTCGCCTTGTCCCAGCGCGCCAGCACCATGGGATGGCCGGAAGTTGGTATCAGGCTGGTGTCGAAGGCGAGGCCCGTCAGCATGCCGACCAGCAGATCCGCCACCTCCTTGATCCCGACATTGTGCGCGCTAATGCTCGGATGGCGCACATAGTCGAGGAGGCGCGCGAGAAAGTCGTCCCGGTGCCGATCGATGTGGGCGAAGACGGCAGCGAGTTCGGCGGCGACGGCCATTTGTGTCGGGCTCCATTGCGACGATGGTTTGACGGCGCGATTTGTACCCGCATCGCTTTGCCACGCACAAGGGCCCCACTGCTTGAGGTTTGGCAGCGCTCATTCGCGGGAGTGAAAAATGTTGGCTGCTCCGGCTCACGCCTGACCGGCGCAACACTTTGGTCTTCGAGAGTGTCGCGAAATTCCCCGGCTGGCTCGGCTCTCGATTGGTGTTGTGCGAGCGCCCAAAATTTCATCGGCGCTGCACAGAACCGTGGTGCGTGGCGGAGGCGTCGTCGCATCAGGACGTCGCAGCTTCGCAATTCGTTCCTCCGGCGTCATCCGCGACGAGTGCCGCCGATCCGACGCTCCTGCGACCATCGAGGCGCAGATCGGTCCAGCAACGTCAGATCGAAAAGCAGCACTGGAATCATGGGTTTGTGCGCAGCCTTTGGCTTTCCGAAGGTCGTGAAAAGCGGCTGCTGATCACGACCTTCCGAGCGTGGGCGCTCGTCCGCGCTTCGCAAGCTGGCCTGAATGTTGCTTCGCACTCTTGAAGCAAAATGCGGTGTCTAGGCGAATGTACGAGCGAATAAATCGGATGTAGGCTCTGAGCGAGGCGCTCTCACCCTTGAAGAGGAGGACCCCATGAAACTGTTCCAGCATACACGGCGTGCTTTCAATGCAGGGGCGGTCGCCGTCGCCGCGATCGCCGCGGTTGGTGGAGGCGCCGCGGCATTGGCCGACCAGAAGGTGGTCAAGATCGGCATTACATTGCCATTCACGGGTGCCGACGCCGAGGACGCCAACCTGATCAAGAACGGCGCCATGATCGCTTTCGACGAGGCCAACGCCGAGGGTGGGGTCGCCGGTTACAAGATCGTCCCGGTCATCTACGACGACGGCACAGCCACCGCCGGCCAGTATGATCCCGCCCAGTCTGCCACCAATACCAAGAAGCTGATCGCCGACCCGCAGGTCGTCGCCAATGTCGGGCCGCAAATGAGCGGCAGCGGCAAGGCGATGTCGCCGATCCTCAGCGAAGCCGACATGGCGACGATAACGCCATCCTCGACCAACCCCGATATTACCGATCCAAAAATGGCCGGCCAATTCCGGCCCAAGGGCAAGGCCGTCTATTTCCGGACCGTGACGACGGACGCCTTCCAGGGGCCGAACATGGCCAACTACTATAAAGCCAAACTCAAAGTGAAGACGGTGTTTATCCTCGACGACTCCGGTGCCTACGGTGTCGGGCTCGCCAATGCATTCGAAAATCAGGCGAAGAAGATCGGCATCGAGGTCCTCGGCCACGACCAGCTCGATCCCAAGGAAGCCGACTACACGACGGCCCTGACCAAGATCAAGGCGCTCAATCCGGACTCCATCTATTATGGTGGCGTGGCGCAGGCCGGCGTCAAGCTCGCCAAGCAGGCGGCCGAGGTCGTTCCGAACATGATCAAGGGAGGCGGCGACGGCGTCGCCGGCGGCAGCTTCCTCAAGGGTGGGGGCTTCCCGGCGATTGAAGGCTGGTACGGGACCAATGCCGGTCCCCACCTGACGGAAAGCCCGGTGGCGGCCAATTTCGTGAAGACCTTCAAGGAGAAATATAACGCGACCCCGGACGATTATTCGATTACCTCGTATGATGCGGCGAAGGTCATCATCGCTGCCGTCGCGGCAGTGGCGAAAAGCGGCAAGGAAATGAACCGCGCGAACGTCCGCGACGCGATCCAGAGTTCGCATGTCGACACGCTGCAGGGAACGGTGGCTTTCGACCAGAATGGCGACATTCTCGACCGCACGGTCAGCGTCTTCCAGTACCGTCACGATGACAAATACCCCCTGGACGACATCACGCACCAGTTGAAGTATCTCGAACCAGCGCCGCAGTCGTGAGCTCCCGGCTCGCGGTGCCGCATCGAGAGAACTGGCGATGAGCCAATGGGATGTGCTGCTCCAGCAGGTGATCAACGGTGTAAGCCTCGGCGCGATGTACTCGCTGCTCGCGCTCGGCTTCACCATGGTCTACGGCATCATCGAGCTCATCAACTTCGCGCATTTCAACGTTTTCATGGTGGGCTCGTTCATCGCCATGTGGACGCTGGAGGCGATGGGCTTTGCCGGCCAGTCGCACGTTCTCCACGGGCTGCCCTTGGCCGGCATCCTGGTCGCGGTGTTCATCATAACGATGCTGGGGTCCGGCTTTCTCGGCGTCGCAATCGAACGGTTCGCGCTACGGCCGCTGCGCGGTGTGGCGGGCACCGCGCCGATGATCACCACGATCGGGATGTCCTACATCCTGTATAACGTCGTTCTGCTCGGGGCCGGCGCCGACTCCAAGAACTACTCCAACCCGATGCCCAATACGGCCTGGGTCTTTGGTGGTGTCACGTTGCGCCTGCGCGAGGTGCTGCTGTGGACCGTCTCGCTGTTGCTCATGGTGGGGCTCAACTATTTCGTCCGACGGACGAAAATGGGCAAGGCGATGCAGGCGATGGCGCAGGATCAGGAGGCCGCCCGCATGGTCGGCATCGACGTCGACCGCGTGGTGATGATTACTTTCTTCCTCGGATCTGCGCTCGCCGGCGCGGCTGGGCTGATCTTCGGGCTCTACTATAACTATACGAGTTATCTGATCGGCTATACCTCCGGCCTGCGCGCCTTCACTGCGGCGGTTCTCGGCGGGATCGGCAACATACCGGGGGCGATGCTCGGAGGCGTCGTGATCGGGCTCATCGAATCGCTGGGCGGCCAGTACATCGCCGTACGCTGGACCGACGTCATCATCTTTTCGCTGCTGGTGCTCGTGCTGGTGTTGCGCCCCACGGGGCTGCTCGGCCGCGCAGCGCCGACGAAATCTTAAAGGCGACGCGTGACAGATCCAGCTCTCGAACGGGCGCAAGAAATAGCCCCCCCGGCGATGGGGCGCTTATACAGCTGGATCCCGGCGATCCGGGATCGCGTCAGCAGCGAGCAGTTCCGTCCCTATCTGCTCACCATCATCTTCTGTGCTGCGCTCGCCTTCCCCTATGTCGACGGCAATGAAGGCGACATCGATGCGGCCGCGAATGCGTGCTCTTATGCCATGCTGGCGCTCGGGCTCAACATCGTCGTCGGCTTTGCCGGCCTCCTCGATCTCGGCTACGCGGCGTTCTTCGCCATCGGTGCCTACACTTACGGCGCGCTGTCGTCCTATCAGATCCAGCCGCCGTGGAGCAGTTTCTGGGAGCCCTTCCAGTGGCTCGGCCTCGTCACGCATCTCGATGCGGGGGATGGCGTCGGCACCGTCCATCTGGATGTATCGTTCTGGCTGATGCTGCCGATTTCTGCGGTGGTCGCCGCCTTCTTCGGCCTGTTGTTCGGCGTGCCGACGCTCCGCCTCAAGGGTGATTATCTCGCCATCGTGACGCTCGGCTTCGGCGAGATCGTGCCCATCATGGCGCGCAACACGCCCTACATCACCAATGGCGCGCAGGGCCTCAGCGGCGTCACCACGCCGAAATTCTTCGGCTACAATTTCGGTGTGATGTCGACGCCCTACTACTACCTCGGGCTCGCCCTGATCGTCCTCTTGATCTTCATCAGCACACGGCTGAAACATTCGCGCGTCGGCCGGGCCTGGCTCGCCATCCGTGAGGACGAAATCGCGGCCGAGGCGATGGGGGTCAACCGCACCAAACTCAAGCTGCTCGCCTTTGCCATCGGAGCGGGCTTCGCCGGCGTGACCGGGACCTTCTACGTGGCCAAGCTGCAGACCGCATCGCCGGAGATGTTCATGTTCCCGGTCTCGGTCATGATCCTGGTCATGATCGTGTTGGGCGGCATCGGCAACGTCGCCGGCGTCGTGGTCGGCGCGCTGATCCTGCAGCTGCTGCAATCATGGTTCCTGCAGGACCTGACGCAGTGGGTTCACGCGCTCGGCGAGTTGACCGGCATTGTCTTTCTGCAGAAGCTCGATCTGGTGCAGTCGATCGAACTGATCTTCGGCATCATTCTCGTGGTGATGATGCTCTATCGCCGCCAGGGGCTCATTCCCGAACGCGGCGTGGTCAAGGCGCTGACCTATGAGCAGCAGCACGCGATGCCATCGCGACATGCCGTCGCGGCCGGACTTGCCCCCCTTCATCGGCGGACGATCGACCCGGGCAGGCCGCTGCTCGAGATCAAGGGCCTGGCGAAGTCGTTCGGCGGCATCAAGGCCGTGAGCCGCATCGATCTCGACGTCATGCCGGGTTCGATCGTCGCCATCATCGGACCGAACGGCTCCGGCAAGACCACGTTCTTCAATCTCATCACCGGCCTCATCGAACCGGATGGCGGCCACGTGCTGCTCGCGGGCGAAGACGTGACCGGATTGAAGCCGCACCGGATCGTCGAGAAGGGTATTGCGCGCACCTTCCAGAACCTGCGCCTTTTCGCCAACATGACGCTGATGGAGAACGCGCTGGTGGCTGCGCACACGCGCACCTCGACGGGGGCCATCGGAGCCGTCCTGCGCCTTCCGCGCGTGAAGCGCGAAGAAGCGGCCGCACGGGCCCGCGCAGTCGAAGTGTTGGGCATTTTCGGCAACCGGCTGATGCCGCGGCTGCAGCACCTCGCGTTCTCGCTGTCCTACGCCAACCGGCGGCGGCTGGAGATCGCGCGCGCGGTGGTGTCGGAGCCGGTGCTTCTCTTGCTCGACGAGCCGACGGCCGGCATGAATCCGACGGAAACGCTGGAACTGACGGACCAGATCAGGCATCTGCGCGAACGCGGCGTGACGATCCTGTTGATCGAGCACAAGCTCGGCGTGGTCAACGAAATCGCAGACAAGGTGATCGTGCTCGATCACGGCGAGAAGATTGCCGAGGGCACGCCCAAGCAGGTTCATTCAAACAAGGAAGTGCTGCGTGCCTATCTTGGACGTACAACTGACGCCGTCGCAGCGACCGCCGCCGCTTCTTGAGTTCGAGGACGTCAACACCTACTACGGCGAGCTTCACGTCCTGAAGGACGTCGACTACCGCGTCGGCGAAGGCGAGATCGTCTGCCTGCTCGGCGGCAATGCCTGCGGAAAATCCACGACCATGAAGACGATCCTCGGCATCGTGAAGCCGAAGAGCGGCGCGGTCACCTATGCGGGCGCGCGCATCAACGACCTGCCGACGGCCGAGCGGGTGAAGCGCGGCATTGCGCCGGTGCCGGAGGCGCGGCGCCTGTTTCCGCGCATGACCGTGCTCGAAAATCTGGAACTGGGCGCCTTCACGCGCGACGATTTGGTCGAGATCGAGGCCGACATGGAGCGCGTCTTCGACCTGTTTCCGCGCGTCAAGGAGCGCCTCAAGCAGCAGGCGGGCACACTGTCGGGCGGCGAGCAGCAGATGGTCGCCATCGGTCGTGCGCTGATGGCGCGTCCGAAGCTCCTGTGCATGGACGAGCCGTCCATGGGCTTGTCGCCCGCATTCGTCGAACAGGTGTTCGACATCGTTCAGACCATCAATCGGCAGGGGACCAGCATTTTCATGGTCGAGCAGAACGCCAACATGGCTCTGTCGATCGCGAGCTATGGTTACGTCCTGCAGACCGGCCAGGTGGTGCTGCACGGCTCGGCCCAGAGTCTGCGCGACAACGAAATGGTGCAGCAGGCCTATCTTGGCGAGATGAAATCGTGATCAGGCGTATCGACCTCGCTCGTACGTTCTCGCGAGGGTAGACTTCCTGGTCAACTTACAGATTCGTTGCCTGGTCCGGAACCTTGGCCATCTGGCCGCGTGCTCGGATCCACAACCCTCGTTTGAATCACCTCGTCAAGATCACCTCAGGCGTTTTCGGACACTCCCTTGGGGATTTATCGACGCCTGACGTTCATTGCAAATAGCCAAATGGGGTCGGATCTCCGTGCCATCGGGTGTGACGTCGCTGACATGAGCGTTCCAAAGGGGGCATGTTCGCGGTTCGCTACCCAAGCCCATCGCATGAATCAGTCGTGAAATTCGAGGGATCATGTCAGTGAGAGAACAAGAAACACCGCCGCCAATTCTGTCGCATAAGCACTACGGTGCCGCGTCCACTTTCAAACCCGAAAACCTCCTGCGTGAAGCGCGCCGTCAGAAGAGCCTTCCTGAGGTCGCCGTCCCGGAAATCTGCATTCTCGACCCCGATGGCGACATGGTTCGATATCTGCGCAAGGCCGGATTGGGCGAACGCCATCCTGGATGGGCTTGCTACCACACCGATCTCTATGTCTTTCGTGAAGGCGGGCACGAATACGGCATCCTGGGCTGCGTTGTCGGAGCCTCGTTCGCGGTCCTCGTTGCCGAGGAGCTGTTCGCGTCGGGCTGCCGGTTTCTCGTGAGCATGACATCATCGGGCCAGATCCTCCCCGTACGCACGCCCCCGTATTTCATTGTTATCGAGCGCGCACTGCGCGACGAAGGCACGAGCTATCACTATCTGCCGCCTTCCGAATACAGCGAAGCGTCTCCGCGTCTGACGCAGATGGCGAGAGAAGCCCTGACCGCGGCCGGCATTCCGATTCAGTCCGGCGCGACATGGACCACCGATGCTCCATTTCGGGAAACGGAAGAGGCGATCGACGCGGCAAGAGACGCCGGCATTCTGGCGGTGGAGATGGAGGCGGCCGGGCTGTACGCTTTTGCAAGAGCTCGCAATTGCGCGGTGCTCTGCTTTGCGCACGTAACCAACCAGATGGGCCTGATCGAAGGGGATTTTGAAAAAGGCCTGTCCGACGGAGCAGGCGAATCCCTCAAGGTCATTGCGCTGGCTGCGGCGAGCTGGAGAGCAAAGGGGAGTGGCAATGAATTTCCATGAGCACCGGATACTGCCTCCCGTCCTCGCTTTGATGATGCGGCAGGAACACCTCACCAAATGTCGGCGCATCGTGGTTGCCGACGCTCGCGAGCGCGCCGTGAAGATTGGGACTGCGTTTCGTCAACCATTGCCGGAGCGATCCAGAAGCACTGTGCTGGGATAGGTCGATCATCATGGCTGTCGCTTGACGACCCCGGTCGGTGTGGCGAACCCGTCAATCGTTCGGATTCGCTTTTCGAGCCACCATCCATATTCGGGTGTCCAATCCTCGAACTTCCGGTTGATGCCGAGATCGTGGGCCCAGTGCTGTGCGATATTGGGATTGAACTGAGATTGCCGGCCGACGGCGATGAGGTCGGCCTGTCCATTCTCCAGGATTGCTTCAGCCTGCTGCGCTTCGAGAATGATGCCGACCGCCATCGTCGCGATGCCCACCTCCTTGCGGATCCGTTCGGCGTAGGGCACCTGGAAGCCGAGGCCGCGCGTGACCTGGGCGGCGGTCGCCGAGCCCGAAATGCCGCCGGAGGAGCAGTCGATCACGTCGACGCCGCGGGCCTTCAATTCCCGGGCGAAGGCGACCGTGTCATCGAGATTCCAGCCGCTCTGGGCGCCGTCGACGGCGGAGACGCGGACAAACAAGGGCATCGTTGCCGGCATATCGCGCCGCACGGCCTCGACAATTTCGAGCGGCAGACGCATGCGCCCGTTGCGATCGCCGCCATACTCGTCATTGCGCGTGTTGGAAATCGGAGAAAGAAACGAGGCGAGCAGATAGCCGTGGGCGGTGTGGATCTCGATTGTGTCAAAGCCTGCGGCGACCGCGTTTCTGGCAGCTGCTGCCCAGGTGCGGACCATCGTCCTGCACTCTGCGGTGGTGAGCTGGCGCGGGGTCAGCCATCCCGGCGCGACAGGCTCGCTCGTCGGGCCCACGGGCTGCCACAGCTTTGCGCCCGCCTTGACCTCCTGCGGGGTGAGCGGGCCCATGCCGTCCATCGCGCGCTGCGAGGACGATTTGCGCCCGCCGTGTGCGAGCTGAATGCCGATCACAGTCTTCTCGCCCTTCATGAAGGCGATGAGGGGTTTGAAGCTCTGCAACTGTGCCTCGTTCCAGATGCCAAGGTCATGCTCGTTGATGAGGCCAACCTCTTCGACGGCGGTTGCCTCGACAAAGACCAGCCCAAAGCCTCCCAGGGCATAGCGGCCGAGATGCACATTGTGAAAGATGCCGCACGTGTTGCCGGGTCCGGCGCGGTAGTGCACCATGGGCGGGACCACGAGGCGGTTCTTCAGCGTCAGGCCGCGAACCTTGAACGGCTGGAACAACAACGGTCGTGCGGGGTCCGGGCTGTCGGTGACTGGGGCTGCCATGGAGTTGCCTATTGAATTCGGTCGCGGGTCTGCTGCATCGAATAACAACGTGCAGCCGCTAGATCGCATCCAGAGTGTGAACCCAGGCCTCGGGATAAAGCGCGTAGGCGTCGCCTCGCCGTGCAAGCCGCGAGAACCCCGGGAAATGCATGTGCATCCCGGAGATCAGGATGCGGTCGGCGCAGACGCGATCGAACATGCGTTTGCGCGCAGCCGCGGCCGCGGCGAGATCGGTATCGAAGGCCATGCCGGCTTCGGGAAACGCGGTCTGAACCTCCGGCACGTGGACGGTGTCGCCCCAGATCATCAACTGATCGTTGCCAGATGCGATGAGAAAGGCGGTGTGGCCCGGCGTGTGCCCGAGGCTCGGCACGGCGGTCACGCCTGGAAAAACCTCACCCTGCCGGAACAATCGCGTGCGATTCTTGTAAGGCGCGACCTGCTCGCGGCCGGCCAGGAAATAGAGCCTCCTTGATCGCTCGTCGGCCTTCGCCATTTGGCCGTCGTCGAACCAGTGCGCCGGTTCGTTTTCGTGCATGACGAGTTCGGCGTTCGGAAAGAAGAGTTGGCCGTTCGACATGTCGGTCAAGCCGGCGGAGTGATCCGGGTGCATGTGCGTGAGCAACACCGTGTCGATCGACTTCGGATCGATAGCGGCCGCCGCGAGGTTGCGTTGCACGAAGCCGGCGGTCGGCAGGAGATAATTGCCCGATCCGGTGTCGACGATCGCCATGCGGCCCTTTGAATGGATCACGAAGGCGTTGACACTGGTTCGTCGCGCCGGCCGAAATGCCTCCCGCAAGATCTGATGCGCCTTTTCGAGATCGACATTGCGCATCACGTCAAGGCTGCCGTCCAGATAGCCGTCGCTGATGGCGGTGACGACGATATCTCCGATCTTGCGATGATAAACGCCGGGTATCTGATGTGCGGGTTGCGGAGTCATGTGGGAAGACCTTGCTGGGATTGAAGGGGAGGGTGGGGCTCGATCAGGCGTCGATCTCTCGCAGGAAACGATCGATGCAATCGAAGATGAGGTCAGGCGTCTGCACCGCCATATAGTGGCCGGTGCGGACTTCGGTGTAGCGTGCGTTGGGGAGCGCGTCGGCCACGGCTTGCGACAGCGCCGGCGGGCGGGTGAGATCAAGGCTGCCGCCGATCACGAGCACGAGACATCGCAGCCTCGTCAGTTCGTCCCGCATGTCGGTTGCCGCCAGCATTCGGTAGACCGTCGCGTAGCTTGAGGGGTCATTGCCGAGCCATCTCGCCCGGTATCGCTCAAAGCGCTTGATGTCGCCGCGAAGCTCGGTGGGATATCCGTTGTTCATCGAATCCTCGACCGCAAATGCCATGCCCTCGGCCTCGATCCTGGCGACGCGTTCGAGCACCGCGGCGCGGCGATCCGGCGCGATGCCGGTGGCCGGGCTGCCGACCGCGACGGCGCTGGCGCGCTCAGGGTATCGGGCGGCGAAATGCAGTGCGATCGCCCCACCGACGGCAACGCCCGCCAGCGCCACCTTGCCGGCGATCCCGAGCGCATTGAGCAGCGCAGTGATATCGTCGGCCATCGTATCGATGCCAAGCTGGCCGCGTACCTTCTGCGACATTCCGGCCCCGCGGGTGTCATAGCGCAATACGCGGCGAGATTCCGCGAACCGTAGTGAGACGTCGTCCCAGCTTTCGAGCGAGCCGCCCATTTCGTGCACGAGCACCAACGTGCGGTCACCCTTGCCGCTTAGCTCGTAGCGTAGCGTGAGGCCGTCCAATTCGATGTATTCCATTCTCCGTTCCCGGTTTCCGTCTGATCAGTTTGCGAAAATTCTCTGAAGCATGCTTCCGACATGGGCAAGCCGATCTACGCGTCGATGAAGTCGAACGCATCCTGCCAGCGCACCACGCGAGCGGTGGAGGGCGACGGAAAGTGCGCCGTGCACATCAGCGTAGACGTATCGCAGAAGCGGCCGAACAATTCCCGTCGCGACTCCGCAGCCTGGGCGGAGTCGTAATCCGACATCATGCCGAGTTCGGGATAGCGGGCTTGCAGCGGCGAGTGGATCATGTCGCCGGTAATGACGGCATCGGCGCCGGGCTTGCCGACCTGCACCGAATAGTGGTCGATGGTGTGGCCGGGCGTCGGGATCAGCGTCACGAGGTCATTGAACGCATGTGCGCTCTTGACGATATCGACGCGATTGGCGGCCACGATCGGGAGGACGGAATCGGTCACCCATGGACACGCCGTCGGGTCATCCTTCTGGCGCTGGGTCCAGTAGCCGAGTTCGCGGTCAGCGAAGACGTAGCGCGCCTTCGGGAAGGTCGGCACCCACCGGCCGTCCTGGAGCCGCGTGTTCCACCCGACGTGGTCGGTGTGCAAATGCGTGCACATGACAAAATCGATATCGTTCACGCCAAATCCGCTTTCCCCGAGGTTCTTCTCGTAGCGATCGGAATTCATCATGTGCCAGAAGCTCCGCGTCGGTCGCGGCTTATGGTTGCCCACGCAGGTGTCGATCATGATCGTGTGGTGAGGCGTCTGCACGATGTAGCTCTGGATGCAGAGCATCAGTCTATCCCTGGCATCGAGGAACCTGGGCTGCAGCCATCCTCGGTTCTCGTCGAGACGTTCCCTCGTCATGGCCGGGAAAAATTGCATCGCCTCGAAGAATGGACCCTCCTGCTCGACGATGCGGTGGATCGTGGCGCTACCAATGTCGATCTTGGCGGGCAAGATGGGCCTCCCTAGCGAGTGGTGGTTGCCAGATAGGCATGCTCCAGCCGGTCAGGCAGATCAACCTCGCTGGTTTTGGCTTCCAGCACGACTGATCCGCGCGCGAGCGCATAGACGCGATCGGCGAGCGCCAGCGCTTTCTCGATCAACTGCTCGACCAGCAATACCGCGGTGCCCCCTTCGCGCAGCCGCTGGACCACCACCAGCACGCGATCGACCAGGACCGGCGACAGGCCGGCGGAAGGCTCGTCGAGCATGAGCAGGCGCGGCCGTCGCACCAGGCCCTGGGCCACCGCCAGGATCTGCTGCTGACCACCGGACAGCGCCGCGGCGCGTTCGTGGCGCTTGGCTGCGATTTCGGGGAAGAGCGCCAGCGCCTCCTCGACGCGCGAGGAGCGCTCGCGGCGCGGCAGGTCGTAGACCGAAAGCAGTAGATTGTTGAGCACGCTCAGCTGGGTAAACACCCGATGTCCCTCGATGACATGCGAAAGCCCCGCTTGGACAGTATCGCGCGGACTGGCGCCGGCGAGATCGCGACCGCCAAAATGCACGCGTCCGGACCACGGCAGCAGTCCCGACACCGCGCGCAACAGCGTGGTCTTGCCGGCGCCGTTTGGGCCGAGCAGGGCCACCACCTCGCCCGCGCGCACGTTGAGGTCGACGCCGCGCAGCACGCTGATCTTGCCGTAGCCGGTTG
>WNGQ01001691.1_pt1 | contig 23489 bp, 21 predicted proteins | sample 5407661 | NCBI WGS metagenome assembly WNGQ01 (sample SAMN13153382, study PRJNA577476) | soil metagenome | isolation source: 60 cm soil or saprolite under Garry oak tree replicate 2 | place: USA:California | collected 2016-06-15 | reverse complement strand
TCCCGGGCGCGCTGCCGGGCAAGCCGCTGAGGAATGGCCAGCCCGGCCCGTCCACCGCCTGTGCCGTCATCGTCAAGCGCGTCGACGAGCGTACCCGCGCCAAGACCAGCATCAACGAGCTGTTGCGCGACTAGGGCATGATCCCGAAAAGTGGAATGCCCAAAAAAATAGACCGACGGGTCTGATCCCGCGAAGCTGGATCAGACCGTAGGTCCGAACCCGGAAGAACCGTAGCGCGACCAATATCCGGACCGCGGGCCGCTCCCGCCTTCCTGAGGTTGCGATGGACTATACCTGGTTTCTGTTCAGCTTTGGGGGCCGCCCCCCGCGACACGGGGCCACGCCGGGACCAGCAAAGCGAGCTGGAATTTGTGCCGCACCGCGCTAGCTCTTCGGCGGTTGCGCATGTTAAGCGGGGGCATGATTGATGCCCTGTCCATTGCCCAGGATCTCGTCCGCTGCCCCTCGGTCACGCCTGCCGATGCCGGCGCGCTCGGGATCCTCGAGACCCTGCTGAAAGCCAACGCCTTCGAGGTGCACCGCGTCACCTTCGGCGAGCCCGGCACCACCGACATCGACAATCTCTACGCCCGCATCGGCAAGTCTGCCCCGCACCTCGCCTTTGCCGGACACACCGACGTGGTGCCGCCGGGCGACGAGAGCGCCTGGAGCCATGGCGCCTTTTCCGGCGAGGTGAAGGACGGCTATCTCTATGGCCGCGGCGCCGTCGACATGAAGGGCGGGATCGCCTGCAGCGTTGCCGCGGTGCTCGCCTATCTCCGCGACCACCGCGGCAAGCCCAGAGCAGACGGCGCCGGTTCGATCTCGTTCCTGATCACCGGCGACGAGGAAGACATCTCCGTCAACGGCACGATCAAGCTTTTGCAATGGGCCGCCGACCGCGGCGAGACATTCGACCATTGCGTGCTCGGCGAACCCTCCAACCAGGAAGTGCTCGGCGACTGCATCAAGGTGGGCCGCCGCGGCTCGCAATCCGGCACGCTCTATGTCGACGGCCTGCAGGGCCATGTCGCCTATCCGCAGCGCGCCGCGAATCCGGTGCCGGATATTTCGCGGCTGATCGTGGCACTCGGCGATGAGCCGCTCGACCACGGCAGCGCGCAGTTCCAGGCCTCGAATCTCGAATTCACCTCGGTCGACGTCGGCAACACCGCGAGCAACGTGATTCCGGGACAGGCGCGCGCCAAATTCAACATCCGCTACAATGACTGCCACACGCGCGAATCCCTGCGCCACCTCGTCGAGGAACGCCTGGCCGAGGCGGCCGGCAACCGCATCCGCGCCCGGATCGTGTGGGAACCGTCCAACTCCAACGTCTTCGTCACGACGCCCGGCCCCTTCACCGATCTGGCGGTCGCGGCGATCGAGGAAGTCACGGGGCGGAGGCCGGCGCTGAGCACATCGGGCGGCACCTCGGATGCCCGCTTCATCGCGAGCTATTGCCCGGTGATCGAGTTCGGTCTGGTCGGCCAGACCATGCATCAGGTCGACGAGCGCACGCCGGTGGCCGATCTCGAGAAGCTGACCAAGGTCTATCGCGGGATCTTGAATCGGTATTTTGGGTAACTGTCGTCGCCACTTGTTCGACGTCATGGCCGGGTCTAGCTCGATCGCTAATACTCCACCCGCACCAGATAGAGCCCTTGCGGCGGCGCGACCGGGCCGCAGGCGGCGCGGTTGCGCGCGGCGAGCGCCGCGGCAAGGTCATCGGCGCTCCAGCGGCCCTCGCCGACCCACACCAGCGACCCCACCATCGAGCGCACCTGGCTGTGCAGGAAGGAGCGCGCCGATGTCTGGATCAGAACCGCATCGCCATCCCTGACGACATCGAGCTGGTCGAGCGTCTTCTCCGGCGATTTCGCCTGACATTCGGTATCGCGAAACGTCGTGAAGTCGTGCTTGCCGATGAGACGCTGCGCGGCGTGGTGCATCGCCTCCGTATCGAGCGCGCGCGGCACCCGCCAGACCCGGCCGATCTCGAGCGCGAGATTGGCGCGGCGATTGCTGATCCGATAAAGATAATGCCGCCTCAAAGCCGAGTAGCGCGCCTCGAACGTATCGGGCACGATGTCGGCCGACAAAACGCCAATCGGGTTGGGGCGCAAATGCGCGTTCAGACCGTCGCGCAGGCGGCCCGGCGGAAACGGCTTTTGGATGTCGCAATGCGCGACCTGCGCCAGCGCGTGAACGCCCGCGTCGGTTCGTCCCGCGCCATGGACGCGGACCTCTTCGCCCGAGATCGCCTTGACGGCGGCTTCCAGTGTGCCCTGCACGGAGGCGGCATTGTCCTGGACCTGCCAGCCGCAATAGGGGCTGCCGTCATATTCGATGGTGAGCTTGTAGCGGGGCATTGTTGTCCGATGTCGCTGTCATCGTCCGCGAAGGCGGACGATCCAGTACTCCGCGGGTTCTCAATTCAGTCTCAAGAGCCGCGGCGTACTGGATACCCCGCCTGCGCGGGGTATGACAGGGTATGCGCGGCACGACGATCTTACGCAAACCTTACGCCGGCCTTGAGCGGCGTCCCGCGCAAGAATTCCGCGGCCTGCATCGGCACCTTGCCGGCGCGCTGCAATTCGATGATACGGATGGCGCCGTCGCCGCAGGCGACCGTTAGATGGTCGTCGAGCACCTCGCCCGGCGTACCGGTCCCCTGGACCCGCTCGCAGCGCAGAATTTTCACGCGCGCCGGCGCGCCCTCGATTGGCACCTCACTCCATGCGCCGGGAAACGGCGAGAGGCCATGAATGTGGCGCAGCACCGCTCGCGCCGGCTTCGTCCAGTCGATCCGCGCCTCCGCCTTCTCGATCTTGGCTGCATAAGTCACGCCCTCGCTCGCCTGTTGGGTGAGCTTGAGGCCGCCGCGTTCGAGCGCCGCGATGGCGCGCACCATCAGATCGGCGCCGAGCCGGGATAGCGCGTCGTGTAGGTCTGACGCGGTCATCGCATCCGATATCACGATACGCTCAGCCATCGCGATATCGCCGGTGTCCAGCCCAACGTCCATCTTCATCACCATCACGCCGCTCTCGGCATCGCCTGCCATGATGGCCCGATTGATGGGGGCGGCGCCCCGCCAGCGCGGCAGCAGCGACGCATGCAGATTGAAGCAGCCGAGCTTTGGCGCATCGAGAATGGCTTGCGGCAGGATCATGCCATAGGCAACGACGACGGCTGCATCGGCGTCATGCGCGCGAAACTCCGCAAGCGCTTCCGGTGTCTTCAGTGTCCTCGGCGTCAGCACGGGAATACCGAGCCGCCGCGCCTCCTGCTCGACGGGTGTTGGTTGCAGTTGCAGGCCACGGCGGCCGCCCGGCTTCGGCGCACGCGTATAGACGGCCGCGATTTCATGGCCGTGGGCCGCGAGTTCGAGCAGTGTCGGCACAGCGAAATCCGGCGTGCCCATGAAGATCAGGCGGAGAGGCATCTTACGCTCACTCCTCCGCGCGCTTGGCGGCCTTGGTGAACTTCTTCAGCACGCGATCGCGTTTCAGCTTCGACAGATAATCGATGAACAGCACGCCGTTGAGATGGTCGATCTCGTGCTGGATACAGGTCGCGAACAAGCCCTCGGCGTCCTCCTCATGCACCTTGCCGTCGAGATCGGTGAAGCGCAGGCGCACCCTCGCCGGCCGTTCGACCTCCTCGTAATATTCGGGGATCGACAGGCAGCCCTCCTCATAGACCGAGCGTTCCTCCGACGAGGACAGGATCTCCGGATTGATGAAGACGCGCGGCTGCGGATTGGTCTCGCCGTTCTCGTCGCGCTTGGCGAGGTCCATCGTGATCAGCCGCACCGGCTGCGCGACCTGGATCGCTGCCAGCCCGATGCCGGGCGCCTCATACATGGTCTCGAACATGTCGTCGGCAAGCTTGCGGATCTCCGGCGTCACCTTTTCGATCGCCTTGGAAACCAGCCGCAACTGCTTGTCGGGGAGAATAATGATGTCTCTTAATGCCATGGCGCGCGATTTAAGCCGCTGATCTCTTGGGGTCAATGCGCCCACCCGTCCGTTAACGGTTCGCTAACCATGATTATTAAGGTGGTGGTAACCAAGAAAATTTACTCGCTATTCATCATAAATGTTCGCTCTTCGTTCGCGCTTGCCGCCGAATCGGCTACAAGGCGGCATGAACCAGATTCTCGTCATGATCGGCGACTGGCCGGTCCGTGCCATCGATGCGCTTACAGGCTTCGGCGCGCTGGTGCTCGTCCTCCTGCTGGCGATTGCAATCGCGGTGGCGCGTTCGGGCCGGCGCGGGGTCGAACTTGCCCATGCGCAGGCGTTCCGCGCCGACGAACTCGAAGAGCGCCTGAGCGAGATGTTGCGCGGCCAGAGCGAGGCCAACGGCCGGGTCGACGCCATGGCCCAGGCGCTTGCCGGCCGCCAGGCCGAAATGGCGCGCGCCGTCAACGAACGGCTCGATTCGGTGACCCATCGCGTCGGCCAGTCCATGGAACAGACCACGCGCCACACCATGGATTCCCTTCGCGCGCTGCATGAGCGGCTCGGGATCATCGACAATGCGCACAAGAATCTCACCGACCTGACCACGCAGGTGACGACACTGGGCGACGTGCTCTCCAACAAGCAGTCACGCGGCGCCTTCGGCCAGGCGCGGATGGAAGCAATCGTGCAGGACGGCCTGCCGAAGGGCTCTTACGAATTCCAGTTCACACTCACGACCGGAAAGCGCCCGGACTGCGTGGTGTTTCTGCCCGACGCGCGGCCGCTTTGCATCGACGCCAAATTCCCGCTGGAGGCGATGACGGCGCTGCACGACGCCCGGACCGACGAGGAGAAGAAATTCGCGTCGCAGCGGCTGCGTGGCGACGTGATGAAGCATGTCAGCGACATCGCCGAGAAATATCTGATCCCCGGCGAGACGCAGGATTCCGCACTGATGTTCGTGCCGTCGGAATCGGTCTATGCCGAGATTCACGACGGCTTCGACGACGTGATCCAGAAGGCCTATCGCGCGCGCGTGGTGCTGGTGTCGCCCTCGCTCTTGATGCTGGCGATCCAGGTCATGCAGCAGATCATGAAGGACGCGCGAATCAGGGATGCCGCCGACCAGATCCGCACCGAAGTCATCAACCTCGGCGACGATCTGTCCCGCCTGCGCGAGCGCGTGCTGAAATTGCAGAAGCATTTCGGCGACGTCAACGAGGACATCAGGCAGATCCTGATCTCCGCCGACAAGATCGAAAAGCGCGCCGGCCGCATCGAGGAACTCGACTTCAGCAAGGCGGAGGCGCCGCCGGCCGACGCCCCGCGGCTCGTCACCCCAAGCGCGCCCGACCTGTTCCCGCTGCGCAAGCTGCAGGCGGGGGAGTAGGGACGCTGACGAAGTCAAGCAAGGAAGGGCGACATATCTGACTGTCATCGCCCGGCTTGACCTGGCTTGACCGGGCGACCCAGTATTCCAGAGACGGCGGATGGGAGCACGCAGCTACTACGTTTACATATTGGCCAATCGCATTGGCGGCACGCTCTATCTCGCCGGGCGATGACATTATCATATGGGCTCCAGAATCTGCTAACACCCCTCCATGACCATCCCCCAGGGCCCGCTCGAAGCCAAGCCGTCCGCAGCCCCTCACCCCTCCTGGCGCGAGAGCCTTGCCGTTTATCGGCAGCCGCGCGTGCTGATCGTGCTGCTCCTGGGCTTCTCCTCCGGGCTGCCACTGGCGCTGTCGGGATCGACCCTGCAGATCTGGATGCGGGAATCCGGCGTCGACCTCGGCACCATCGGGCTATTGGCGCTGGTCGGCACGCCCTACACGCTGAAATTCCTCTGGGCGCCGCTGGTCGACGCGCTGCATGTGCCCTTCTTCACCCGGGCATTCGGCCGTCGCCGCGGCTGGCTGCTGTTCTCGCAACTGCTGCTGATTGCAACGATCCTTGCGCTGGCCCTCAGCGATCCTTCGCGCGCACCATTTGCAGCCGCGTTCGCCGCGCTCCTCGTCGCAACCGCCTCGTCCACGCAGGACATCGTGGTCGACGCCTTTCGCGTCGAGAGCCTGCCGGAGAGCGAGCAGGCTGCCGGCATGGCATCTTACGTCGCGGCCTATCGGATCGGCATGCTGGTCTCGACCGCCGGCGCGCTGTTCATGGTCAGCGGGTTCGAGAGCAGCGGCCTGCCGCGCACCGCCGCCTGGATGTGGGGCTACGTGGCCATGGCGGCACTGGTGCTGATCGGGACCGTCACGGCGCTCGCCGCGACCGAGCCCGCACAATCGGCACGCGCCGAGGCCGCGACGGAAGCGGACGACGCCTTCATGCGCATCGTCCATGCCGCCTTCGGCGCGTTCGCGGAGTTCCTCACCCGCAAGGATGCGCTCGCCGCGCTGGGCTTCGTGGTGCTGTTCAAATTCACCGACGCGTTCTCGGGCACGATGACCGCGCCCTTCGTCATCGATCTCGGCTTCAGCAAGGTCGACTACGCCGCCATCGTCAAGGGCGTCGGCCTCGCCGCGACCCTGATCGGCGGCTTTGCCGGGGGCTTCGTGGCGCGGCGGTATTCGCTGGCCGCGAGTCTCTGGATCGGCGGCGCGCTGCAGGCGGTGGCCAACCTGTCGTTCTCGTGGCTGGCGCTGATCGGCGTCAACCAGTGGGCGTTGGCGTTCGCCATCACCGCGGAGAATTTCACCAGCGCGATCGGCACCGTGATCTTCGTCGCCTACCTCTCGGCACTATGCCAGAATCCGCTGCATACCGCGACCCAATACGCGCTGCTCACCGCGCTCGCCGCAGTCGGGCGTACCTATCTCGCATCCGGCGCCGGCTATGTGGCGAAGGCCACCGGCTGGCCGTTGTTTTTCGCGATCTGCGTTATCGTCGCGATCCCGAGCCTCGCGCTGCTGGGCTGGCTGCAGCGGCGCGGGCATTTCGATGCGCTCGGACCGGTGAGGGTCTAGCGACGACTTCATCAAGCGCTCTGCGACGCATCCGCATCGACGGCGCTTGCCTCGTCGTGTTGCGGACGAAACGGCGTCTGCCCCATCCACGGCTGAAACTGAAGGTGCTGCAGCCAGTCCTTGACCGACGGAATCCAGCCGAGATCGTCCTTGACGTGCTGCTCACCGATCGTTCGCACCGGGACGGCTTTCCCAACGCTGTTCGTCAGCGTCGCACCGAAGATCGCCTCACAAAGGAAGATACCTTCGCTGTGATGGCGAAGCGCCCGATGGCGGACGTCGGCGATATGGGCCTTGCTCTCGTCGAACCAGTCATGGATCGCCAAATAGTCTGCCGGTTCACCGCCGAACAACCGCGCCGAACGAACCGCATGGTGATAGGGATGAGCCATGGCGCTACCTTGCGATTTCGATATTCTGGACCACCGGATCGGCATTGAGATCATCGGTGATCACGCACTGCTCTAGGTCGACCGTGAAGGCACCGTACATGGAATATTCGCCTGTGCCGAAGCTCTCGCCCAACAGCAGCGTCGCCCAATCCTGGGACAGCCCGGATGCAAAACCCTTCAATTCAGATATCTTTTGATGGTCTGAACTGCCGGGCGGATAAGCGTCAAACCCGGCCGCGCGGAGTTGGTCATGAACGTTCATCTCGAAAAGTTGCTTTGCCAAAACATCGAGATCAATTCGATCGCCACCTTGCTTTTCGTAGCAATCCAACCAGGCGAACCCTTCGTCGTTGCCTCCATCATAGCGGCAATAGGCGCGTTTGACCCCAAGCGATCGCAAAGCCGGTATCGTGATCGCGAAGAGGTACTGTCTCCGCCGCTCCTGCTCTAGCTTCGCTCGCTGTCTTGTCTCCTCAAACGAGATTTGCGGGTGTTGCTGGCTGGCAGCCGGGCGGCCGAACAAACGCTCCAGGAGGCCGGGACGCCGCTCCTGCACGGTCGCAATCGGCGCCGCGGGCTTTCTTGACTCTGTTGGTTCCACCGGAGCGACAGGCGGCAAGATCGAAAAACGGACAGGCGAGCTTGCGCCAGTGAATTCGGGAGCCGGCAGATAGACGAACTGTTCGACGCGCGGCGGCCCTGGGTCGGAACCGTCCTCCGGCCATTCGACATCCGTTTGATTGTGAACGAACGGCATTGTTTTCCTCGCCCTCAGCACGACTGCTCAACAATACGCAATCAAGAGCCCGCCCTCGAAATCTACGGAGCGAAGCGGGACGACGCAACCTTTGAGTACTGTTTTCGAGCGGATTCGCAAACGGTGCAGTGTTTGCCTCAGCGCGTCGTCACCAGGCTCCATTTCTTGACCACGGCTTCGCTCATCTGGCCGGCTTCCTGTGCGCAGGCGATCTCATCGACCTTGACCGCGACCTGCTTGCCCGCCAGTTTCTTCAGTTGCGCAACCTGTCGGTCGCTCGAGGTGACGAGTTGGAAGGTTTCCGGCCCCGTCTCGAGATTGCACAACCCGTTCGGCGCTGGCAGGCGGCGCGGTTCGCTGGTGATCTGGTAGGTCGCGACGCGCTGGCCCCCGTCGCCGCCGCGCACGCTCATGGCGTTGAGCTCGCCCGACAGAATGTCGCCGGCATTGATCGGCTTGCCGGCCTTCGCAGCGGGTTCGGCCGGCTGCTGCGCCGCGGACGCCGAGATGGAAATCATGGCCGCGAACGCAGCCAAAGCCAATCGCCTGCCGAATCGTTGTTTCGTCATTCGCGCGTTTCCGTCCGTGATAGATTAGAACAGCGTCCGCTGCCGCATCGCGGCCGACAGCGTCCCTTCGTCGAGATAGTCAAGTTCGCCGCCGACCGGCACGCCATGCGCCAGCCGGGTGACCTTGACCTTGGCGTCCTGCAGGAGGTCGGTGATGTAGTGCGCGGTGGTCTGCCCATCGACCGTTGCATTCAGCGCCAGGATGATTTCGTGGACCTGCGAATCGTGGGCGCGCGCCACCAGCGCGTCGATGGTCAGGTCCTGCGGGCCGACGCCGTCGAGTGGCGACAGCGTCGCGCCGAGCACGTGATAACGCCCGCTGGTCGCGTTCGCCCGCTCCAGCGCCCAGAGATCGGCGACATCGGCGACCACGACGATGATCGAGCCGTCGCGGCGCGGGTCGGTGCAGACCGTGCAGGGATTTTGCGTGTCGATGTTGCCGCAGGTCTTGCAGACCTGGATCTTGTCGATCGCGACCTGAAGTGCCGCGGCAAGCGGCGTCATCAACGCTTCGCGCTTCTTGATCAGGTGCAGCGCGGCGCGGCGCGCCGAACGCGGACCGAGCCCCGGCAGGCGCGCCAGGAGCTGGATCAGGCGTTCAATCTCGGGACCGGCAACAGCGGCAGGCATATGGTTCTAGCCGAGCCCCAATCCGGGCGGCAGGCCAAGCCCGCCGGTCAGGGCCTGCATCTTCTCCTGCACCGCGATCTCGGCCTTGCGTCGTGCGTCATTATGCGCGGTGACCAGAAGGTCCTCGAGGATTTCGCGCTCCTCAAGCTTCATCAGGGACGGATCGATCCTCACGCCCTTGACTTCCATCTTTGCGGTCATGCGCACGGCGACGAGCCCGCCGCCGGAAATGCCTTCGACCTCGATCTGGCCGAGCTCTTCCTGCATCGCCTGCATCTTCGATTGCAGCTGCGCCGCCTGCTTCATCATGCCGAGAAAATCGGGCATCGCTAATGTTCCTTGCCTATGAATCGTCGCCGTCAAACTCGTCGGCAGGCTCACCTGCGCTGACATCGGATTCCGGCGGCTCGGGGGCAAGCCGGCGCACCTCGACCACCTTTGTGCCGGGGAAGCGCGCCAGCACCTCCCTGACGCGTGGATCGGCTTCGGCGGCACGCTCGCGCTGGCTTTTCTCGACCAGGCTCTGCTCGCGTAGCGTCGGCTGGCCGGGCTCGTTGGAGACAATCACGGTCCAGCGCCGTCCGGTCCATTGTTCGAGCTTGCGCGAGAGCTCGTTCACCAGCGTGCGCGAGGCATCGCGCTCCAGCGCCACTTCGAGCCGCCCGTCCTCGATACGGACCAGACGTACATCGGCCTCCAGCGCGGTCTTGGTCAGGAGGTCGCGCCTTTCGGCGGCAAGCGCGACCAGTTCCGGAAAGCTCGCAATCCTGCGCGCAGGTTCCGACTGCGCCTGCGGCGCCGCGGCCATCATTTGTGGTCGCATCGATGCTTCGGCGCCTGAACGCGGCGCGGACGGCCCGCGCATCGACGACGGGGTCGAGGAGAGCGCCGACGTTGGCGCACCGCGCGCCGGCGCGCTTGCGGTTACGGCCGGCGAGGCACCGCCATTCTGCTCGATCATCCGGATCGCCTCATCCGGGGTCGGCATGTCAGCGACATAGGCGATCCGCACCAGCACCATCTCGGCTGCGGCTGCCGGCCGCGTGGCGCCCTGCACCTCGGCGATCCCCTTGAGCAGCATCTGCCACATCCGCGACAGCACCCGCATCGACAATTTTGCGGCAAAGTCGCGGGCGCGTCGCCGCTCGGTCTCGCTGAATGCGACGTTATCGGCCAACTCCGGCACGGCCTTGACCCGCGTGACGAAGTTGACGAACTCGGCAAGGTCGGACAGCACCACGATCGGGTCGGCACCGGTATCGTACTGGTCGCGGAATTCGCGGAAGGCGTTGGCGATATCGCCGCGCGCCAGAGCTTCGAACAGATCGATCACCCGCGTGCGGTCGGCAAGCCCCAGCATCTGCCGCACGGCTTCCGCCTGCACGGGACCCGCGGCATGCGCGATCGCTTGGTCGAGCAGCGAGAGCGAATCGCGCACCGAGCCCTCCGCCGCGCGCGCGATGATGCCGAGCGCCTCCGGTTCGACCTCGACGCCTTCCTTGGCCGCGATTTTCGCAAGATGCGCCATCAGCACGTCGGCCTCGACCCGGCGCAGGTCGAAGCGCTGGCAGCGCGACAGCACCGTCACCGGAACTTTTCGGATTTCGGTGGTGGCGAACACGAATTTGGCGTGTTCCGGCGGCTCCTCCAGCGTCTTCAGGAAGGCGTTGAACGCCGCCGTCGAGAGCATGTGGACTTCGTCGATGATGTAGACCTTGTAGCGGGCACTGGCCGGCGCATAGCGCACGCTGTCGTTGATCTGGCGCACGTCGTCGACGCCGGTGTGGGAAGCGGCGTCCATCTCCAGCACGTCCATGTGCCGGCTTTCCATGATCGCCTGGCAGTGGGCGCCGAGCACGGGCATGTGAATGGTCGGTGTTTTCACCGAACCGTCCGGCAGTTCGTAATTCAGCGCGCGGGCGAGAATTCTCGCGGTTGTGGTTTTGCCGACCCCGCGCACGCCGGTGAGAATCCAGGCTTGCGGGATGCGCCCGGTTTCGAAGGCATTGGAGACCGTGCGGACCAGGGCATCCTGGCCGATCAGGTCGTCAAAGCTCGAAGGGCGGTATTTTCGCGCCAGCACCCGATAGGGCTTGGCTTGGGCCTGCGGCGCTTGGGCTTGTGGCCCGCCGAGGTCGAAGCCGGCCTCACTGGCGCTGTCGGGCGTGGGATGGGAAGCGCCAGCGTCGGTCATCGGTCGTTCCGCAATTGATTGTCTCTCGGCCGGCTTTTGCGGAAGGAAACACCAGTGCCCGCTTTTTCGACATTCGGCGGCACCAGCCCAAGCGGACGGCGCTGACTCACGGTCTTTTGCGCGATTCGCTCGAAAAACAGGTAGGAGACTGACGAGCGACCCGATCCGGACCTCGTTAGGGCTGCTTCCTTCCGGACCTGACCCGGTTGGCGAGTGGCTCGTCCACCGCCAATCTCCCGACCCCTATTTGGGGCCAAAAGGCCCGAAAAGCAAGCCGCCGTTATCCCGTCATACCCCGCGAAGGCGGGGTGTCCAATAAACTCCGGCGACCACGTCAAATCGACCGCCCGAGGCATACTGGATCATTCGCTTTCGCGGATGATGACGCCTTGATATGACGCTACCAGCGGTGTCCATTTCAGGCCACTTCAGACCGAAGTCCTCGAGACAACGATGGACACAGCTGGAACCCACATGTCCTCCGAAAACTCCGCCTGGTCGCTCCACTCACAGCTCAAGAAGGACACCATCAACATCGGCGATCTGCCGCTGTGCCGGGTGCTCGTCATCAGGGACGCGCACTATCCCTGGCTCCTGCTGGTGCCGCGGCGGGAGGACGCGGTCGAGATCATCGACCTCGAAGAAGTCGAGCAGGCGCAACTGATGACGGAAATTTCCCGCGTCGCGCGCGCTCTCAAAGACGTCACCAAATGTGACAAGCTGAATATCGCTGCACTCGGTAACGTGGTGCCCCAGCTCCACGTCCACATCATCGCGCGGCACACTGGCGATGCCGCCTGGCCGCGCCCGGTCTGGGGCGTGATGCCGCCACTGGCCCACGACGCCGAGGAAGTTCAGAATTTCATCCAGGCGCTTCGCCGCAAGATCTGGTTAGGTTGAGACAGAATATGTCAGCATTCGATTCATTCCCACTGGGACAGCCGGCCTTCGTCTCCAACGTCCTCGACCGCGCCGCGCATCTGCGCGGCAATGATGAAAGACTGCTGGCGCTGGAGGGCCATCCGGCCTCGCGCGCCTATGTGGTGCATCGCGATTCGCTGGTCGTGAAGCGGGAGGACGGCAGCTCGCGCGCGCTGCTTGGCATCGACGAGGCCCTCAAATTTGGCGCCAATCCCGGCACGATCTTCTTGGGCTTGCGCGATGGCGCGGCGGTGTTCGGCATGGGCATCTCGGCCACGGCGGCTGAAAAGCTGCTCAATCGCGACGACGTCGCGGTCACCGAACTGCGCGGCATGGCCATGCAGGGGGTGGTGCCGCCCGAGCAGCTTTCGGCCATCGCCATGGCGAAATCCATGGTCACCTGGCATCAGCGCCACGGCTTCTGCGCCAATTGCGGAACGCGGACGGCGATGCGGGAAGGCGGCTGGAAGCGCGACTGCCCGAACTGCAAGGCCGAACATTTTCCGCGCACCGACCCCGTCGTGATCATGCTCGTGACCTCGGGCGACAAATGCCTGATGGGACGGCAGAAGCAGTTCCCGCCCGGCATGTATTCGTGCCTCGCCGGCTTCGTCGAAGCGGCGGAGACGATCGAAGATGCCGTCCGCCGGGAAATCCTCGAGGAGTCCGGGATCCGCTGCACCGATGTCAGTTACTACATGACGCAGCCCTGGCCCTATCCGTCGTCGCTGATGATCGGATGCAGCGCGCGGGCGCTCAACGAGGACATCGTGGTCGACCGCGCCGAGCTCGAGGATGCGCGCTGGTTCGATCGCGACGAGGCGCGGCTGATGATCGCGCGCAAACATCCCGACGGCCTCGCCGGCCCCCACCCCTTTGCCATCGCGCATCATCTGGTGGGGCGCTGGGTGCATGGCGAGAGCCATCGCTGAACGGGACTTGCCCATCGACTGCACCAGCTGCGACGAGCTTTTTTGCTGCCCGCAACGTCCTGAAATTGAAAGACTTTTTGGGCAAGGCGCGGCTGCCGGCGACGGCGCGCCCGGCAAACGGCGGGCTTGCGGTAGAAGATTTTTCTATATATGAGTTAGAAAGACCATAATATGGAACAAAGTTCTCCCATGAGCGACCCGACCGTTCAAATCTCTGAGCCCAACCGCCGCCTCGACGCCATCGACCGCAAGATTTTGATGGTGCTGCAGGAGGACGCTTCCCTGTCGGTGGCCGAGATCGGCGACCGGGTCGGACTGTCGTCGACGCCCTGCTGGAAACGCATCCAGCGGCTGGAAGCAGACGGCGTGATCCTGCGCCGCGTCGCCCTCGTCGACCAGAACAGGATCGGGCTCGGCATCACGGTCTTCGTCTCCGTCGAGAGCGCCGACCATTCGGAGGCCTGGCTGAAGAAATTCGCCGATGCCGTCAGCGCGATGCCGGAGGTAATGGAATTCTACCGGATGGCGGGCGACGTCGATTACATGCTGCGCGTCGTGGTCGCGGACATGCAGAGCTACGACGTGTTTTACAAGAAGCTGATCGGCGCCGTGCCGCTGAAGAACGTGACCTCGCGTTTTGCGATGGAGAAGATCAAGTCGGTCACGGCGCTGCCGGTGCCGGCGGCCTGATCGCAGCGATCTTGAGTTGGCGCGACATGGCGACTTCGCCCCTTGAGCGAAAGACTCAATTAATTCCAATCGCTAACCTGCGATTTACCTCTAATTAGCAAGCCGCCCCGTAGTTTGACGGGGATGGACTGGAAAGACACGATCGTTACGCCGCGATGGCCCGTATGGCTGAATGCCGCGGTGTTGCTGATCGTGAGCTGGCTCGCGATCGCGGCGCTCTCGCTGCAGGCTCGCGGCGGCGACGACGTCGTTGCCGTGGCTTTTCCGCCCTGGTGGGGTGCTCAACAGGCTTTCTCAGCTGCCGCGTCCGCCGATGCGACCATCGTGCGAACGACCGCGATTCCGGCGCTCTTGGTCGTGAGCCCCCTCAAGCATGACGGGATGACGCGATTGCGCGGAGCCGGTGTCTGGCTCGCCATGGACCCGCAGGCGATCGCCGCCTGCTTTTCGAAATCAATTGGGAGATGAGGGATGACTGTCGAGAACGATGATCTGGCAATGCTGCGCGACGCCGCCAGCAAGACGCTGCTTGCGGTGCTTTGGCTGCATGTCCCGATCGCGATTGCCATTGGTGCGTTGCGCGGAGCCGACTGGATGATGCCGGCGGGCGTCATGGCGATCATGGCGCTGGTCGCGACCATATCCTGGCAGGCGGCCGGAAGCGCCGTGTCGACCCGTCTGGTTATCGCGGTCGCGCTGATGGGGGACGTCTCGGTCTTCACCTATCAACTCGCCGGCCATCCGTGGCAGATCGACATCCACATGTACTTCTTCGCGGCGCTCGCCTGCCTCGTCGCCTATTGCGACTATCGTCCCATCGTTCTTGGGACGGTCGCGGTCGCGCTGCACCACCTCGTGCTGAACTTCATGGTTTCGGCGGCGGTCTATCCGGGCGGTTCCGACCTCGGTCGCGTCTTTCTTCACGCCGTCATCCTGCTCATCGAAGCTGGCATCCTGGTCTGGCTTGCCCAGACGCTCACGCAGCTGTTCGACACCGCGGCGCAGAAGACCGCGGAAGCGCAAAGCGCCAACGTCGCCGAGGCGCGCGCGAACGCCGAGCGCCTGGTGGTCGAACGGCGCGCCAAGCAGGAGAGCGACGCGGCAAGACGCGAACTCGCAGCCGGCTTCGAGCGCAAGATCGGCAGCATCGTGCAGGCCGTCGCCGTTGCCGCCAGCGAGATGCAGGCCCTGTCCGCATCGCTGAGCAACAGCCACGCCGAGACCTCGCGCAAGACTGCCGCCGCCGCAAGCGCGTCGACCCAAGCCTCGACCAACGTGCAGACCGTCGCCTCGGCGACCGAAGAACTGTCGGCGTCGATCAGCAACATCGCCGAACGGGTGACACGCTCGGCCGCAATGGCCGCCAAGGCCGCGGCCGACGCGCGCCACACCAACGCGGTCGTCGAGGGGCTGCTCGCCGGGACGCAAAAGATCGGCGAGGTGGTGACCTTGATTCAAAGCATCGCCAGCCAGACCAATCTCTTGGCGCTGAATGCCACCATCGAAGCGGCCCGCGCCGGCGAGCACGGCCGGGGATTCGCGGTGGTTGCGAGCGAGGTCAAGGCGCTGGCCAACCAGACCGCCAAGGCGACCGAGGAAATTTCCGCGCAGGTCCAGGACATCCAGAACGCCACCGGAGAGGCCGTCGGCGCGATCCAGGCGATCGGCGGGGTCATCGCCGAGATCGACGGGATTTCCAACGAGATCGCCGCCGCGGTCGAGCAGCAGGGCGCGGCGACGAAGGAAATTGCCGGCAACGTGCAGCGGGCGGCGGGCGGCACAACCGAGGTCAGCAACAACATCGTCAGCGTGAGCCGGGCATCGGAAGAGGCCGGCGTTGCGACCTCGAAGATACTCGAGGCCGCGACAGGCCTGTCGTCGCAGTCCGAACGCTTGAAGTCGGAGGTCGACCGCTTCCTCGGCTCGCTGCACGCGGCCTGAGGTTCAGGTTCTCTTACGTCGTCATGCCCCGCGAAAGCGGGGCATCCAGTACTCCGCGCCTTCTCGGCTCGACCACAACCGTCTCTGGGATACTGGATCACCCGCTTTCGCGGGTGATGACGGTGGTGGGGGTCGGAGAGAGACGCTCAAATCTTCTGATTGTACTCGCCGACTTCCGGATGGGTGCGCAGCACGCTGTCCATCGCCTCGAACATGTCGCGCATGCGCTGTTCGGACACCGGGCTCTCCACCACCACGACCAGTTCCGGCTTGTTGGACGAGGCCCGCACCAGGCCCCAGCTGCCGTCCTCCACGGTGACGCGCACGCCGTTGACGGTGACGAGATCGCGGATCTTCTGGCCCGCGACCTTCTCGCCCTTCTTCTGCAGTGCCTCGAAATGCTTCACCACCGCATCGACGATGCCGTATTTGGCCTCGTCCGCGCAATGCGGCGACATGGTCGGCGAAGACCAGGTCTTCGGCAACGCGTCCTTCAGATCCGCCATCGACTTGCCCGGCGCGCGGTCGAGCATCTCGCAAACCGCGATCGCGGACACCAGGCCGTCGTCATAGCCGCGGCCGAACGGCTTGGTGAAGAAGAAATGGCCTGACTTTTCGAAGCCCGCCAGCGCGCCAAGCTCGTTGGTGCGGCGCTTCATGTAGGAATGCCCGGTCTTCCAGTATGTGGTCTTGGCGCCCTGCTTCTGGAGCACCGGGTCGGTTACGAACAGACCGGTCGATTTCACGTCGACCACGAATTGCGCGTTCTGATGGATCGCCGACATGTCGCGCGCCAGCATCACGCCGACCTTGTCGGCAAAGATCTCCTCACCGGTATTGTCGACCACGCCGCAACGATCACCGTCGCCGTCGAAGCCCAGGCCCACATCGGCCTTGTGCTCCAGCACCGCATCGCGGATCGCGTGCAGCATCTCCAGGTCTTCCGGATTCGGATTGTATTTCGGGAAGGTGTAGTCGAGCTCGGTATCGAGCCGGATCACCTCGCAACCGATCGCTTCCATCACCTGCGGCGCGAAGGCGCCCGCGGTGCCGTTGCCGCAGGCCACCACGGCCCTCAGCTTGCGCTTCAGCTTCGGACGGTCGGTGAGGTCGGCGATATAGCGCGCCGGGAAATTCTCGTGGAACTGATAGGACCCGCCGGCCTTGTTCTTGAAAGCGGCGCTGAGCACGATCTCCTTGAGCCGGGTCATCTCGTCGGGCCCGAACGTCAGCGGGCGGTTGGCGCCCATCTTCACGCCGGTCCAGCCATTGTCGTTGTGCGAGGCGGTGACCATGGCGACACAGGGCACGTCGAGTTCGAACTGCGCGAAATAGGACATCGGCGTCACGGCAAGCCCAATGTCGTGCACCCTGCAGCCCGACGCCATCAGGCCGGAGATCAACGCGTATTTGATCGATGCCGAGTAGCCGCGGAAATCATGGCCGGTGACGATTTCCTGCTTCGCACCGAGTTCTGCGATCAGCGCGCCCAGGCCCATGCCGAGCGCCTGGACGCCCATCAGGTTGATTTCCTTGTTGAGCAGCCAGCGCGCGTCGTACTCGCGAAAGCCGGTCGCCTTCACCATCGGCTCGGATTCGAAGGCATAGGTGTTGGGAACCAGGACGGATTTCGGCTTCGGAAACATGGGGCAGCCTCGCGAAATGCTGAAAGAAATGTAATGCAGCCATAGCGAATGCACAGGCCGAGCGGAAGCCGGGATGGCCGCTATGTTGCGATAAATTGAGGCTATTTTGGAGGCGTGTTATCCAGGGAGCGAGCGTCGAATCCGCTCCCTCAGGCGTCAAGAGGCTGGCTTACTGTTCCAGCACCATCTGCCCATTGGCATATTCGAAGCGCTTCAGCTTCGACAGGAAGGACAGGCCGAGCAGGTTCTCGGACAGCGCCTCGTCAGGCAGCACCATCGCATCGACATCGTGCACGATGAGCCCGCCGACGTCGATCATGGGAAGCCTGGCGCGCGCCGCCTTGACCATGCCGTTCGCGGTCGTCACCGCAGCATTGTACTCGGCGCGCGAGGGTCGGAGGCCGAAGCGCGCCGCCGAGGCCTCGTTCAACGCCACCACGGACGCCCCGGTATCGACCATGAAGGCGATGCGCTGGCCGTCGATCCGCGCGTCGGTCAGGAAATGGCCTCGGCCGTCGCGCGGGATAGCGAGGCTGCGCTGCCCTGCCGGCGCAGGGACCGGATCCGGCGCGGGGGTCCTCGCCGTGGTGTTTGCGGACGCGGGCGCCGGCGACATCTTGTCGGCGACCTGGGCCATGAACGTGCCGAGCCCGATCATGATCGCCGCAAAGATCATTATGTTACGCATGACGCCAGACACACCCTGCCGAGGGACACTCGGAAATATCACCATATCCGCGACCAAGCCGCGACAAGCGAGATAGCCACAGGCTGCCATTTTCGCGAAAAGGATGAGCGAAGCGTTAACAGCGATCGCCTCACGTCCCCCGCGGCTTGACCCGGCGCGTCGGCGGCGCATTGGCCGGGTCTTCCGGCCAGGGATGCCTCGGATACCGTCCCCTGAGATCGGAGCGGACCGCCGCATAGCTGCCGCGCCAGAAGCCCGGCAGATCGCGCGTCACCTGCACCGGACGGTGCGCGGGCGACAACAGTTCCAGTACCAGCGGAACCGCGCCCTTGGCGATCGAGGGATGCGTGGTCAGCCCGAACAGCTCCTGCAGGCGCACGGCAATGGTCGGCCCCTGCTCGGCCTCGTAGTCGATGGCGAGCACGGTGCCGGTCGGCGCCTCGAAATGCGTCGGCGCCTCGCGATCGAGCCGCGCGCGCAAGTCCCACGGCAACAGCGTCATCAGCGCTTCCGACAGATCGCCGGACGACAGGTCCTTCAGCGCCGTCTTGTCATGGAGTGCCGGAACCAGCCAGTCCTCGCGGCGCGCGCCGAGCGCATCGTCGGACAGGTCAGGCCAGTTTTCACCTTCCGCCTTGCGCAGGAACATGACGCGGTCGCGCCACTGCTTGGCCGCTCTCGACCACGGCAATTTGTCGATTCCCGCGGCCATCAGGCCATCGGCCAGGATGCCCGCGGTCTGTTCCGAAGGCGAGATCTGCAGCGGTGCCTCCGACAGGACGATCGCGTGCAGCGTGCGTCTGCGCCGCGCCCGCAGCGCCATCGCGCCGCGATCGAACGAAATCTCTGTCGCGGTCTCGATCTCGCCGGCGAAATACAGCTCGATCTCGGCGGCGGTGATCGGCGCCGCGAGCAAAATGCGTCCGCTGGCCGCCGTTCCCGTCAGTTCGGCGACTACGATAGTGGGCGCGCGCGCCAGCGCGGAGGTTTGCTCGACGGCGGCGCCCCGGCCATTGGCGAGAACAAAGCTGCCATTGCCGCGGTTCCGCGCGATACGGTCCGGGAAGGCAAGGGCGAGCATCACGCCGGTGCTCGGTTCCCCTCCCCCTTGCGGGGTCGCGACGGCGGAGGCAGAGGAAGCCACCTGCGAAGCCCAGCGCCGCGCCATGTCGCGAGCGCTGCCCGCGCGCTGCGAGCGGTCGCGGCGGAACTGATCGAGCCTCGCATCGAGATCGACGCTGTCGCCACCGAGCCCGCGTTCCGTCAGCACGGCGGCAATCTCGGCCGCTTCTTCGCCGGCGCAGAGGCGATGCGAATCCACGATCATGCGCGCCAGCCGCGGCGGCAGCGCCAGCGCGCGCAGGCTTTGTCCTTCTGCGGTGATGCGGCCGTCGTCATCGAGCGCGCCGAGTTCGCGCAGCAGGCTCTTGGCCTCCTTCAACGCCGGCGCGGGCGGGGAATCGAGAAACGACAGCGACGCAGGCTCGCTCACCCCCCATTGCGCGAGGTCGAGCACCAGCGAGGACAGGTCTGCGCTGAGGATTTCCGGCTGGGTGAAGGCCGCAAGCGAGGCGGTCTGCGGCTCGTCCCATAGCCGATAGCAGACGCCGGGTTCGGTGCGCCCGGCGCGACCGCGCCGCTGATCCACCGCCGCACGCGAGGCCCGCACGGTCTCGAGCCGCGTGAGCGCGATGTCAGGTTCGTAGCGCGGTACCCGCGCGAGACCGCAATCCACCACGATGCGCACGCCCTCGATGGTCAGCGAGGTCTCGGCAATCGAGGTCGCCAGCACCACCTTGCGCGTCCCCTTCGGAGCCGGCGCGATGGCCCGATCCTGCACGGCGGCATCGAGCGCGCCGAACAGCGGAACGATTTCGATCGACGCATCATGAATCCGCTCGGCAAGAAAATTCTGCGTGCGGCGGATTTCGGCCGCCCCCGGCAGAAACGCCAGCACCGAGCCAGCGTCCGCACGCAGGCTTGATGCGATCGCGTCCGCCATCTGCCGTTCCAGCGGCGCGTCAACCTTGCGGCCGAGATAGCGCGTCTCGACCGGAAAGGCGCGGCCCTCGCTGGCGACCACAGGCGCGTTGCCGAGCAGCGCGGCAACCCGCGCGCCATCGAGCGTCGCCGACATCACGAGGATGCGCAGGTCCTCGCGCAGGCCCGTCTGCGCGTCGCGCGCCAGCGCCAGGCCGAGATCGGCGTCGAGCGAACGTTCGTGAAATTCGTCGAACAGCACCGCGGCGACGCCGGTCAGTTCCGGATCATCGAGAATCTGACGCGAGAAAATGCCTTCGGTCACCACCTCGATCCGCGTGGCGCGCGAGATTTTCGATCCGAAGCGCACCCGATAGCCCACGGTCTCGCCCGCCCGCTCGCCAAGGCTCTTGGCCATGCGCTCGGCGCTGGCGCGGGCGGCGATCCGGCGCGGCTCGAGCACGATGATCTTCTTATTCCGGGCCCATGCCGCATCGAGCAGCGCCAGCGGCACCCGCGTGGTCTTGCCGGCGCCGGGAGGGGCCACCAGCACGGCGGCATGGTGCGCGTCGAGTGTGGCCGACAACTCGTCCAGCACCGCGTCGATCGGAAGGGGCGTGTCGAAACTGCGGGGCAAAACATCTCTCATTTGTCATCACCCGCGAAAGCGGGTGATCCAGTAACCACTGACCTTGTTGATTACAAAGACCGGGAGTACTGGATACCCCGCATACGCGGGGTATGACAGCATACTTGCATCACACCCGCGGCTCAGGCGCCCGGCCAACGCTCTCATAGGTAAATCCGTGCGCGGCCATGTCTTCGGGGCGATAGATGTTGCGGAGATCAACCACCACGGGCTGCGCCAGTTCGCTCTTCAGGCGTGCCAGATCGAGTGTGCGATATTGCACCCATTCGGTGACCACGACCATCGCATCCGCGCCGCGCACGCAGGCGTAGGGATCCTCGCAATACTCGATGTCAGGCAGTTCCTTGCGCGCCTGTTCCATGCCGACCGGGTCATGCGCGCGCACCTTGGCGCCGAGGTCGATGAGACCCGTCACCAGCGGGATCGACGGCGCCTCGCGCATGTCGTCGGTATCGGGTTTGAAGGTCAGCCCAAGCACCGCCACGGTCTTGCCGCGCAGGCTGCCGCCGACGGCGCTCGCGACCTTGCGCGCCATGGCGCGCTTGCGGATGTCGTTGACGCCGAGCACGGCCTCGACGATGCGCAAGTGCACGTCATGATCCTGCGCGATCTTGACCAGCGCACGGGTATCCTTCGGAAAGCACGAGCCGCCGAAGCCCGGACCTGCGTGCAGGAATTTGGCGCCGATGCGGTTGTCGAGCCCGATGCCGCGCGCGACCTCCTGGATGTCGGCGCCGACCTTCTCCGACAGATCGGCGATCTCGTTGATGAAGGTGATCTTGGTCGCGAGGAACGCGTTCGCCGCATATTTGATCAGCTCGGCCGTACGGCGCGGCGTGAACATCAAGGGCGCCTGATTGAGCGACAGCGGCCGGTAGATGTCGCCCAGCACCCTTCGCGCGCGCTCATCTGAGGTGCCGACCACGATCCGGTCGGGAAACTTGAAGTCGCGGATCGCGGCGCCCTCGCGCAGGAATTCCGGATTGGAGGCGATCACGACATCGGCCGACGGATTGGTCTCGCGAATCAGCCGCTCGACCTCGTCGCCGGTGCCGACCGGGACGGTCGACTTGGTGACGACCACGGTAAAGCCTTGCAGCGCGCCGGCGATCTCGCGCGCGGCGGCATGGACATAGCTCAGATCGGCGTGACCGTCGCCGCGCCGCGACGGCGTGCCGACCGCGATGAACACCGCATCGGCCTCAGTCACCGGCGCCACCAGATCGGTCGTGAAGTCGAGACGCCTGGCTTTGACATTGGACGCCACCAGCGCGTCGAGACCGGGTTCGAAAATCGGGATCTCGCCGCGCTCGAGCGCCGCAATCTTGCCGGCGTCCTTGTCGACGCAGGTCACCTCGTGACCAAAATCGGCAAAACAGGCGCCCGACACAAGCCCCACGTAACCCGTGCCAATCATGGCAATCCGCATGAAATCTCCTGGCTCTTATGGTTAACGACCCGATTTTCGCCGCGGTCATAAGACATTTCCCGCGCAGGGGAAACGGAAAGGTTTACTCAAGGAAGCGGCACGGCATTTGGATGAGTAAAGGGGAATGAAAGGCCGAAACGAGACACCATGACAGCAAACGGCACATCCCCCGCCCCCGAGTGTCCGGCGCTCAAACGCACCGACGGCCGCGTCGACTGGGTGGACTACGCAAAAGGTATCTGCATCGTCATGGTCGTGATGATGCATTCGGTGCTGGGGGTAGAGGCCGCGGCCGGAGAGACCGGCTTCATGCATGTCCTGGTGGCCTTCGCAAAGCCGTTCCGGATGCCCGACTTCTTCCTGATTTCCGGGCTTTTCCTCAGCCTCGTGATCGACCGCGACTGGCGCAGCTATCTCGACCGCAAGGTCGTCCACTTCGCCTATTTCTACCTGCTCTGGGTGACGATCCAGTTCGGTTTCAAGGCGCCTTCCTTCGCGGCCGAGACGAGCTGGTCCCATGTCGGAATGATGTATCTGGAATCCTTCATCGAGCCGTTCGGCACGCTGTGGTTCATTTATCTGTTGCCGATCTTCTTCGTCGTCACAAAACTGTCGCGCCGATCGCCACCCCTTGCGATCTGGATCGCGGCGGCCGCACTCGAGATGATGCATGTCGCGACCGGCTGGACCGTGATCGACGAGTTCTGTGCCCGATTCGTCTATTTCTATTCCGGCTATCTGTTTGCCGACCAGGTCTTCGCCCTGTCGGATCGCGCCCGCGCGCGGCCCGCCCTCGCGCTCTCGGCACTCGCGGCATGGGCGCTCGCGAACGGCGGCCTCGTTGCGTTGGGGCTGAGCGAATGGCCTGTCATCTCGCTCGCGCTCGGCATTGCCGGCGCCATCGCCATCGTCACGATCGGCACGCTGTTGGCGCGGGCTCAATTGCTCAACGCCTTGCGCTTCTGCGGCGAGCATTCCATCGTCATCTATCTCGCCTTCTTTCTGCCGATGGCTTTCACGCGCACATTGCTCCTGAAGACCGGCCTGATCCACGACATCGGCACGATCTCGCTGCTCGTCACCGTCGCCGGCGTGCTGGGCGCGCTCGCCGTCTGGCGCGTCGCGCTG
>WNGQ01001588.1_pt1 | contig 23499 bp, 21 predicted proteins | sample 5407661 | NCBI WGS metagenome assembly WNGQ01 (sample SAMN13153382, study PRJNA577476) | soil metagenome | isolation source: 60 cm soil or saprolite under Garry oak tree replicate 2 | place: USA:California | collected 2016-06-15 | reverse complement strand
AACCTCGCGCATGGTTGAGAGCACCGCGGCAAGCACCGGCTCGTTGATGCGAACCAACGGAGCGACGCCCTCGCGCCGCGCCGACAACGTGCCGTGGATGGTTCCGCGCGAGAGCACCTCGGCGGCCTTGGCGCGCACCGGAGTTTCCACGGCGTCCCAGCCCGGTGGCAATCGCAGCCGCAAATCGAGATTCTTGCCGTTCACGGACCGGAGCTCCCAGGCCCACGCATAGGTGCCGCTGGTGCCGTTGCAACGAGCGAAACCGGTCATGCTCGACAACGCCATCGGCCGCGGCTCTCGAAATGGGGAAAGACTGCAGGGCCGCCGACCTTAGCCGCGGGCTTGACCCCTCACAAGCCGGCTCGCAGGCCCGATCCGCGCGCCGGCGGCTCGTGCGGCGAACTCCCGAACTTCCGCAAGAAGAACACGTCGCGCGGAGCAGCACCGCGGCCGGCGGCAAAGGTTACTGCTGCGACCCCGGCTGCGGAGCTTCGCCGCTGCGCGACGGCGCCGGTTGGCGAGGCTGCGGCGGGCTGATCCGGATCGGAGCGGGAGCGGCCCGCGCCGCGGGCGGGCTCGGCTGACGCGCCGCCGGCGGGCTCGGCTGACGCGCCGTGGCGGGGGCGGGCGCAAGCGCAGGCGCCGATGGCGCGGCCTGCGGCGCCTCCTTCTGCTGCTCGATCTGGCGCAAGCGGGCCACGTTCTTCTGATGCTGATCCAAATTCTCGGCGAACGCGTGACCGCCGGTGCCGTCGGCCACGAAATAGAGCTCCTTGGTTCTCGCCGGGCTGGCGGCGGCTTCGAGCGAGGCGCGGCCCGGGTTGGCGATCGGGCCGGGCGGCAGCCCGTCGATCACATAGGTGTTGTACGGAGTCGGCTGATCGATCTCGGAACGCAGGATGGGACGGCCCAGCGTGCCCTTGCCTCCGACCAATCCGTAAATGATGGTCGGGTCCGATTGCAGCCGCATCCTGAGCTTGAGCCGGTTGATGAATACCGCGGCGATGCGCGTGCGCTCATCCGGCTTGCCGGTTTCCTTCTCGATCAACGAGGCGAGCACCACCAATTGCTCCGCACTCTTGATCGGCAGATCGGGCGCGCGCCGGCTCCAGATATCCTGCAGAACTCGGCGCTGCTCTTGCTGCATATGCTGGATCAGCTGCTCGCGCGTGGAGCTGCGCGGGAAGCTGTAGGTATCCGGAAGGATGGTGCCTTCCCGCGGAATGTCCTTGATGTTGCCGGCCAGCGTGTCGTTGTCCATCAGACGCTGGACCACCTGCTCCGAGGTCAGCCCCTCGGGGATCGTGACGTGATGCTGCAATACCTTGCCTTCGACCAGGGTCTCGATCACTTCGCGAAGGCTCGCCTGATTCTTGAATTCGTACTCGCCCGACTTGAGCTTGCTCCAGTCTTTCATCACCAGGATGCCGCCGAGGAATACCCATTTCTGATCGATCACGCCCTCGCGCTGCAACACCTCGGCGATGTCCCGAGGACCGACATTGCGCGGAATGTTCACGATCTGGGATTGCTCGAGCGGACCCGCCGCATCCAGCCGCTGCTTGCCGAACGCCAGCGCGAGGCCGACGCCGACCGCGGCGAGGAGAACGATGGAGAAGATGGCGCTGCCGGCAACCACGATGGGGTGCCGCGCGCGCCGGGAAGGACGGTAGGGCTCTGGCACGCGTTCAGGCTCCAATGCTGCGCGCGGACTGCGCAATGACAGCCGCTTCCCGGACGGCGAGGCAACGCCCGCGCCGGATGCACCGTGCGAGTCCTCGGGTGCGTATGCATCCACGCCCGGCGCAGCACCAGCTCCGGTGCCGGCAAACGGCGCTCTGCGTGGATCAGCGGTCATGACCGTCCCGTGGCCTCCCGACTGGAAGGTAAGGCCAAATATGGCGAAAGGGTGAAGCGGCTACTCCCCGAGTTGGCGAAACACCAGCGAAGCATTGGTACCGCCAAAGCCGAATGAATTCGAGAGCACGGTCTCGATCTCGCGCGGGTGCGCCCGGTGCGGGACCAGGTCCATCGGGGTCTCCACCGAGGGATTGTCGAGATTGATCGTGGGCGGCGCAACCTGATCCCGGATGGCCAACACCGAAAAGATCGCTTCCACCGCGCCGGCCGCTCCCAACAGATGTCCGATCGAGGATTTCGTGGACGACATCGAAATGCGGCTGGCGGCGTTGCCGACCAGGCGCTGCACCGCATCGAGCTCGATCTCGTCGCCCATCGGCGTCGAAGTGCCGTGGGCATTGATATAGTCGACGTCGGACGCCGCGATGCCCGCCCGGCCGATGGCCTTCTTCATGCAGCGCAGCGCGCCGTCGCCGTCGGGGGCGGGCGCGGTGATGTGATGAGCGTCGCCGGACAGGCCATAGCCGATCAATTCCGCATAGATGCGCGCCCCGCGCCGCTTGGCGTGCTCGTATTCCTCCAGCACGACGACGCCGGCGCCCTCGCCCATGACGAAGCCGTCGCGATCCTGATCGTAGGGCCGCGACGCGCGCGTGGGCGTGTCGTTGAACGAGGTCGAGAGCGCCCGGCAGGCGGCAAATCCCGCCAGCGACAGCCGATTGAGCGGGGATTCGGTGCCGCCCGCGAGCATGACGTCGGCATCGCCGAGCGCGATCAGACGCCCGGCGTCGCCGATCGCATGCGCTCCGGTGGAGCAGGCGGTGACGACCGCATGGTTCGGCCCCTTGAGCCCGAACTCGATCGACACGTAGCCGGCGGCAAGATTGATCAAGCGCCCGGGAATGAAGAACGGAGAGACCCGGCGCGGGCCCTTTTCCTTCAGCACGATCGCGGTCTCGGCGATGCCTTCGACGCCGCCGATGCCGGAGCCGATGAGCACCCCGGTCGCGATCCGGTCGTCGTATTCGGTCGGCAGCCAGCCCGCGTCATCGAGCGCCTGCCGGGCGGCGCACATCGCATAGGCGATGAAATCGTCGACCTTGCGCTGCTCCTTGGGCTCCATCCATTGATCGGGATTGTAGGTGCCATCGGAGCCATCGCCGCGCGGAATCATGCAGGCGATCTTGGACGGCAGATCGGAGACGTCGAAGCTCTCGATCCTGCGCGCGCCGCTTTCGCCGGCGAGCAGACGGCGCCAACTCGTCTCCACGCCGCACCCGAGCGGCGTCACCATTCCGACTCCCGTGATGACGACACGTCTCATGTCCAGTATCCGGCTTTTCCGGGCGCGGCAGCCGGGCAAACCGTCCGGCCGAGGCGCCAGGCCAATGCACCGCGTGGAGACTTATTCCACACCGGCGGGCCGCAAGGAAAGCCGGCGCTGATCCTCGACCCTAGCCGCAGGAAAACCCCGGGCAGGCGCCGCTCGCGTTGTTGACGGTAAAACCGTGGAGCACCGGGATTGGTTCAGCTCTTGGCGTTCTTTTCGAGAAACTTAACGGCATCGCCGACGGTGAGAATCGTTTCGGCGGCGTCGTCCGGGATCTCGCAGCCGAATTCCTCCTCGAATGCCATCACCAGCTCGACCGTGTCGAGGCTGTCGGCACCGAGGTCGTCGATGAAGCTGGCACCCTCGGTCACCTTCTCGGGCTCGACCCCCAGATGCTCCACGACGATCTTCTTCACCCGCTCGGCAATGTCACTCATCGTCTAAACCTCATGCGTTTCGGAATGGGCACCTGGCATGATCCCGAACCGTGGCGACGCGGCCTCTTCGTGGTTTGACGCTGTGGCCGCACTGCGTGACGGGCCGATCGCATCGATCAGCCCCGCCGATCCGGTCGCCCCAGCCAAGCCGGGGATCGGTTACCATACTTCTCCCGCATTGGCCAGCGCGCCCGCCCTCACGTTGGAGCGGCAGAATCTGCATTGTTTGCCCGTCAAATCATGGCCATCCCGCCGTTGACGTGCAGCGTGTGGCCGGTCACGTAAGCGGCCTGCGTCGAGGCCAGGAACAGCACAGCAGCGGCGACCTCGTCGGCACTGCCCAGCCGGGCAGCCGGCACCGCCGCCAAGATCATCTCCCGCTGCTTCTGAGTCAGCGCCCGGGTCATGGCCGTATCGATGAAGCCGGGCGCCACGCAATTCACCGTGACGTTGCGGGAGGCGACCTCATGGGCGAGCGCCTTGGTCATGCCGATCAGTCCGGCTTTGGCCGCGGCGTAATTGCCCTGCCCGGCATTGCCGGTGACGCCGACGACGGAGGTGATGCCGATGATCCTGCCGTAGCGCCGGCGCATCATGCCGCGGACCGCGGCCCGCGTCAGCCGGAACGCGGCAGCGAGATCCACCGCCATCACCTGATCCCAATCCTCATCGCTCAGGCGCACGAAAATATTGTCTCGGGTGACGCCCGCGTTGTTGACGAGAATATCGATTTGCCCCAGCGCCTCCTCGGCGCGCGGCACCAGTGTCTCGACTTCATCCTTGGCCGCGAGATTGCACGGCAGCACGTGGACGCGCTCGGCGAGATCGCCGGCGAGCGCTTCCAGGGCATCACGACGCGTGCCGGAAATCGCCACTGCGGCGCCGTGCCGGTGCAGCGCCCGCGCAATCGCCTCGCCGATGCCGCCGCTCGCGCCGGTCACCAGGGCGTTCTTGCCGGTGAGATCCAACATGTTTCGAGATCCTTGTGTCGGAGCCGCCGGCGACCGGAAGCGATGGTCCGCGATCGGGATCAGGTCGAGACGTTGAGCGCGCTGCGCGCGGCTTGCAGCGCACTCAGGTCCGCCGGCGCGCCGACCGCGATGCCGACGGCAGAATCGGCGATGCGCCTGACGAGCCCCGACAGCACTTTTCCGGCGCCGACCTCATAGAATGTCCGCACCCCCGAGCTCGCCATGAAGCTTACGGATTCGCGCCAGCGCACCGTGCCCGTCACCTGCTCGATCAGCCGCCGCACGATTTCCTCGGGCGCGGTCACCGGCCGGGCCGTCACGTTGCAAACCAGGGGCACGGCCGGCGGCCTGACGGTCACGCCGCCCAGCGCTTCGGCCATCGCCTCGGCCGCGGGTCGCATCAGCGCGCAATGGAACGGTGCCGATACCGGAAGCATCAGCGCGCGTTTGGCGCCCTTGGTCTTGGCGATCTCGATCGCGCGCTCGACTGCCGCCTTGTTCCCGGACACGACGACTTGGCCGCCGCCGTTGTCGTTCGCGGCCTCGCAGACCTGATCCTTCGCCGCTTCGGCCGCGATCGCGGCAGCCGCTTCCAGGTCGAGCCCCAGAAGCGCCGCCATGGCTCCGGCGCCGACCGGAACCGCGCGTTGCATGGCGCGGCCGCGAATGCGCAGCAGCCGCGCGGCATCGCCGAGCGTGAGCGAGCCGGCCGCGGCGAGCGCCGAATATTCGCCCAGCGAATGGCCGGCGACGAAGGCGGCCTCGCGCTCGAGCTTCATGCCCGCTTCCGTTTCCAGGGCGCGCACCGCGGCAAGCGACACCGCCATGAGCCCCGGCTGCGCGTTCTCGGTCAGGATCAGCGTCTCGGGGGGGCCCTCCCACAGGATCGTGGAGAGCTTTTCGCCGAGCGCGGCATCGACTTCGGCGAAGACGGCCCGGCACACCGGAAAGGTATCGGCAAGGGCCTTGCCCATGCCGACCGCTTGGCTGCCTTGGCCTGGAAAGATGAATGCAACCGACATTGGAGCCCCGAGGTCGGGCCGTAAGACACCGGGTACCCCCCGATGTCAAGGCGCAGGAAAAAGCTCGGAGGACCCTCGAATTCCGCGGGTGAGGCGCAGAGAAACCTATCCGGGGTCGCACACGGAAGTTGCGGCGGTTTTGCCGGCGAACCAGGTCACCGCAGCTTGTCTTTTCCGGCAGAGTGCGTATAAGCCCGGCTTTCCGCTCGATCCCGGCCGGGAGCTGAACGGACGGCCGCTTGAAAACGCGGCAGGGCCGACGGCCCGGCGTCCCGTGTTCCCGCATCTCGGGCGTTCGAGCCTTCCCGAGGCTCGAGCTGGCTTGGCGCCGGACGACGGAAGCGCGTTTGACCAAAGGAAGGGCGCTCCATGCCGCTTTACGAACACGTCTACCTTGCGCGCCAGGATCTCGGCGCGCAGCAGGTCGACGAATTGACCAACCAGTACAAGGCCGTGCTCGAGCAGATGGGCGGCAAGGTCGCCAAGGCCGAGTACTGGGGGGTCAAGTCGCTGACCTATCGCATTCGCAAGAACCGCAAGGCGCATTTCACGCTGCTGAACCTCGATGCACCGCCCGCAGCCGTGGCGGAGGTCGAGCGCCAGGAGCGCCTCAACGAGGACGTGCTGCGCTATCTGACGGTCCGCGTCGAGACGCACGAGGACGGCCCGTCCGCCATGATGCGCAAGGTCGATCGCGACCGCGACCGCGATGAGCGGCGCGGCGAGCGCCGGCGCGACCGCGAACCGCGCGGCCCGCGTGAAGGCGCCGAAGAAGCCGAAACGGTCGAGGAGTGAGGGCGATGAGTCTTTCCCAGGTTTCGTCCCGCCGCCCGTTCTTTCGCCGCCGCAAGACTTGTCCGTTCTCCGGCGCCAATGCGCCGAAGATCGATTACAAGGATGTAAAGCTGCTGCAGCGCTACATCTCCGAGCGCGGCAAGATCGTGCCCAGCCGGATCACGGCGGTTTCCGCCAACAAGCAGCGCGAGCTGTCGAAAGCGATCAAGCGCGCGCGCTTCCTCGGATTGTTGCCGTTCGTGATCCACTGATCGCGGGTTGTGCCGCGCGAACGGTGTCGAGAGAGTTCACGGGTTGAGGCGGGCAACGATCCGCTTCTAACCGCTCCGGCGAGCCTCCGCGATTGCGGCGGCCGCCAAGTTCGGATCCGGCGCGCCGAGACGGCGGCCGGGAGCGGGACAGCTGAGATGCTTCAGGTTCTCCTGATCGGGCTGGCGGCGGGATTGGCGGCAGCGTTGCTGTTCGCCTCGCTGGTCACGGGCTCGCTGTTCTCATTCCTGCTGTTCTATCTCGCGCCGCTGCCCGTCATGATCGCCGGGCTCGGCTGGAGCCATTTCGCGGCATTGATTGCCGCGCTCACGGCCGCCGCGAGCCTGGCCGCAGCGTTCGGCGGCTTTCTGTTCGCGGCCTTCCTGCTCGGCTTGGCGCTGCCGGCGTGGTGGCTCACCTATCTTGCGCTCCTGGCGCGGCCGGCTCCCGCCCGTCCCGAAGCATTGGAATGGTACCCGGTCGGCCGGCTCGTGCTGTGGGCCGCGCTGCTCGGGGCATTGGGGATCATTCTCGCCATCCCGACGTTCGGAACCGACGCGGAGAGCTTTCAGTCCGGCGTCCGGCATGCGTTCGATCGACTGCTGCACGCCGAGATGAATGCGGCTTCGGACGCGCAGCTGACGCTGCCGGGAATCGTCGATCCGGAGCGCTTTCTGGATTTTCTCGTGATCGTGACGCCGCCGGCGGCGGCCGTGGTGTCGACGGTGACGACCTTGGCAAACCTCTGGCTCGCCGGCCGCATCGTGAAGCTGTCCGGTCGGCTGAGGCGGCCGTGGCCCGATCTGGGCACGACGGCATTGCCGCGCTATGCGGCGGCCCTGCTCGCCGCCGCGATGGGCGGCGCGCTGGTCGGCGACCTCATCGGCATCGTGGCCGGCGTGCTCACGGCTAGTCTGTTGGTCGCCTATGCGCTGGTCGGGCTCGCGGTGCTGCACGCGACGACGCGCGGCATCAACGGGCGCGGCTTCGTTCTTGCCGGCATTTATGCGGCAGTTGGCGTGTTCGGATGGCCGGCGCTGCTCCTCTCGCTCTTGGGCCTGGCCGATCTCGCGCTCGATTTTCGTCGCCGCGCGGCCAAGCGGCGCGGGCTGCCCGAGACGCGAACGTGATGCGACTTGCTTTCGTTGCGACCGAAACAATGGAGAACACCCGATGGAAGTGATTCTGCTGGAACGCGTCGCCAAGCTCGGCCAGATCGGCGACGTGGTGCGCGTCAAGGACGGCTATGCCCGCAACTTCCTGCTGTCCAAAGGCAAGGCGTTGCGCGCCACGCAGGAAAACAAGACGCGATTCGAATCGATGAAATCCCAACTCGAGGCGCGCAATCTCGAGCTGCGAAGCGAGGCGGAAAAGGTCGCGCAGAAGCTCGAGGGGCGCTCGTTCGCGGTGCTGCGCCAAGCCGCCGAGTCCGGCCAACTCTACGGCTCGGTGTCGGCCCGCGACCTCACGGTGCTGTTCGCCGAAGGCGGATTTACCGTCGATCGCGCCCAGATCGAGCTGCATGCCCCGATCAAGGCGATCGGACTGCACAAGGTGCCGGTTGCGCTCCATCCGGAAGTCGGCGTGACGGTCACGGTCAACGTGGCGCGAAGCGCGGAGGAAGCCGAGCGTCTGGGTCGCGGCGAAGGCGTCCTGGGGCCGGAACGTCAGGAGCAAGTCGAACCGGCACCGGAGGTCGGCGCCGAAAAATTCTTCGAAAAACCCGAAACGCTCGAAGGCGATCAGGGCGAGGGCGCCGAGAAGGCCGGCTGATCGCCCGGGTCCGCGCGCCGCCGGACCGGCCGAGCCGGCTCGGCGGGCGCCGCGGCGCGGACTTGGCCGCTCTCAACGGCATTTTCGGTCTGCGGGCCGCTTTCCGGCTGCGAAGCGGTTTCCGCGGGCTTTGTTTCCCCGGCTTGCCGAGCGGGGGTCGGTTCGGGAGTCCGAGCCGCAACGGAGTCGGATGGCTGGGCCGGGATGGATTCAGGGGGCCGAGCCGGCTGGGACTCCGATCCGCGAGTCGCCGTCGCGGGTTGCTCCAATTTCTTCGACCGGCTCGGCAAAGCGGGCTCGCCTGGATGATCCGCCTGCTGGCGCCGCTTCGAGGCGGGTCCCGGGCGCCCGTGATCGCTCCCCGCACCGGCTTGCTCGCCACTTGTCGTTTCATTGCTTTTGATTTCGCCAGGGGGGCGGGGATCGGCTCCTTCCGGGGCCGCTTCCTCGCCGCGGGGGCGACGCTTGCCGCCTTGCTCGCTCGCGGTGCCAGCCGCGGTCGATTGCGGCTCGGTCGATGGCTTTTCCTTAGGGCGGCGGCCATTGCCGACGACGGACAGAAGATAGGTGGCGACCTGGTTCGCCGGGCCGGGACCGGTCGTATAGTGCTGGCGCAGAAGCGCCATCAGGTCCGATGAGTTCAACCCATAGGCAAGGCCCTGGGCGCTGCGATGGCAGCCCGAACAATCGGCAGCGAAAATGGCCGGGCCGGATTTGCCTCGCTCCAGGTCCTCGGCGCGCGATGCTGGGGCGCTAAGGCCGATCAGCCCCAGGACGAGCAGCGAATAGCGGCCGATTGCGGACAAGGCATGCCTCCCGGCGGATCGCTTTCGATTGGGGGAACCGGGCTGCCGCCATGAGCGTCCCCCCCGAGCACCTCGACCTTTAGCGCATAATGGGGCGAATGTGAGCCGATTTCCGCCCTGCCGGCGCCCCGGATTGCGAAGCGCGGGTAACTAATCCGCGCGCGCTCCGCGCAATCGGCGCCCGCAACTTCGCGTTCGCAAGCGAGTTGGTATGAGAACCGTGGCGCTGGGCACGCGCCTGCGCCGGTGATGAAGAGGCGATGGAGGCCGGCGGATGGACCGCTTGCTCCCATTCATTTTCGACAGATTCGTTCAGAGCGGAACGCTTCGCCTCACGACGGCACGCGGCCGTACGTTCACCCTGGGGGACGGGACCGGAACCCCCATTGCGGCGCGCTTCACCTCCAGGCGGGCGCAATGGGCGGTGTTGCTCGACCCCGAGCTTCGGCTCGGCGAAGCCTATATGAACGGCACGTTCGTGGTCGAGCACGGCTCCATCGCCGATCTGCTGGCGCTGGTGATGGCTTCCGACGCCTGGAATACGCCTTCGCCCTGGCTGCGACCACACGAGCTCGTCCGCTACATCTGGCGCCGCTTGCAGCAATTCAACCCGCCGCGGCGCGCGCGCAGGAACGTCGCGCATCATTACGACCTCGACTCCAGCCTCTATTCGCTGTTTCTCGACGCCGACCGGCAATACAGCTGCGCCTATTTCGAGAGCCCCGAGCAATCGCTCGATGACGCTCAGCTGGCGAAGAAGCGCCATCTCGCCGCCAAGCTGCTCATTCGCCCCGACCACCGCGTGCTCGACATCGGTTCCGGCTGGGGCGGCTTGGCGCTCTACCTCGCCGAGACGTGCGGGGCGCGGGTGACCGGCATTACGCTCTCGGCCGAGCAGCTGGCACTGTCACGGGCGCGCGCCGAGGAGCGACGGCTGAGCCGGGCGATCGAGTTCCGGCTCGAGGATTACCGGGACGTCGCGGGAACCTTCGATCGCGTGGTTTCCGTGGGGATGTTCGAGCATGTCGGAATCGGATTCTACGACGCCTATTTCCGCCGATGCGCCGAACTTCTGGCCCCCGACGGCGTCATGCTGCTGCATTCGATCGGCCGGTCGGAGGGTCCGGCCGCCACCAATCCGTTCATCGCCAAATACATCTTTCCGGGTGGCTACATCCCTGCCCTTTCCGAAGTGCTGCCGGCGATCGAGCGCTCCGGGTTGCTGGTGACGGACGTCGAGATCTTGCGCCTGCATTATGCCGAGACGCTGAAGGCCTGGCGCGAGCGCTTTCTCGCCCATCGCGAGGCCGCCGAGCGCATCTACGATCCCCGGTTCTGCCGGATGTGGGAATTCTATCTGGCCGGCGCAGAAATGGCGTTTCGCCACCAGGGCATGATGGTGATGCAGATTCAGCTGGCCAAGCGCCAGGACGTCGTGCCCATGACGCGCGACTATATCGCCGGCGAGGAGGCGAGGCTGCGCGGACTCGAACGCGCACATCGTCCGCCACTGCGGCTCGCCGGCGAGTGAGTCATTGTGTCGCGGTTCGCCCGTCCCGTCATATTGAACACAAAGTCCACCGCTTCAAAGAGAATCGCCTAAAGTAAGTTCGCTGCCTGTGAATTTTTCGGATAACGGGGTCAATTTGGCCGGCGGCCCCATCTCGCCGAGTTGTCCACCGAGCACCGTGCTACGGACGCCTTGGGGGAATTCCATGGCTCCGCAAGAATTGACAGTTCTCAAATCGGTTTCCGAAGCGATTCCCAAGTATCGCACTGCACCGCACAATATCGAAGCGGAGCAGGCGCTGCTGGGCGCGATCCTCATCAACAACGACGCGTTCTACCGGGTCTCGGATTTCCTGAAGCCTGCGCATTTCTTCGAAACGGTGCATCAGAAGATCTTCGATATTGCGGCCAACCTCATTCGGGTGGGGAAGACCGCAACGCCGATCACGCTGAAGACCTTTCTGCCTCCGGATCTCGATATCGCCGGTCTGAGCGTCAGCCAGTATCTCGCGCGACTCGCCGCCGAAGCCACCACCGTCATCAATGCCGAGGATTACGGGCGCACGATCTACGATCTGGCGGTCCGGCGCGACTTGATCCGTATCGGCGACGATATGGTCAACGTCGCCTATGACGCACCCGTCGAATTCTCTCCCCGAGATCAGATCGAGGACGCCGAGCGCAGATTGTACGAATTGGCGGAGATCGGACAATACGGCAGCGGCTTCCAGCGCTTCATCGATGCGATGACCACGGCCGTCGACATGGCCGCGAATGCCTACCGCAGGGAGGGCGGCCTCTCCGGGATCGCGACCGGATTGAGGGATCTCGACCAATACATGGGCGGGCTGCAGAAATCGGACCTGATCATCGTCGCCGGCCGCCCGGGCATGGGCAAGACGTCGCTCGCCACCAACATCGCCTACAACGTCGCTCGCTTGTTCGAGCCGCGCACGCTCTCGGATGGCACGATCGAGGCCGCGAACGGCGGCAGAGTGGGATTCTTCTCGCTCGAAATGTCCGCGGAGCAGCTCGCGACCCGAATCATTGCCGAGCAAACGGAAATCCCTTCTTCCACCATTCGCCGCGGTCAGATCACGGAAAGCGATTTCGACAAGATCGTCGCCTTCACGCGGACCATGCAGCAATTGCCGCTGTACATCGACGAGACCGGCGGCCTTTCGATCGCACAGCTCGCGGCGCGCGCCCGCCGCCTCAAGCGCCAGCGCGGCCTGGATTTTCTGGTGATCGATTATCTGCAGCTGTTGCAGGGATCGAGCAGGCGCGCCACCGAGGGCCGCGTGCAGGAGGTGACCGAGATCACCACCGGACTGAAAGCGCTGGCGAAGGAGCTCGAGGTGCCGATCCTCGCGCTCTCCCAGCTCTCCCGCCAGGTCGAGAACCGGGACGACAAGCGCCCGCAGCTCTCCGATCTGCGCGAGTCCGGCTCGATCGAGCAGGACGCCGACGTCGTGCTGTTCCTGTTCCGCGAGGAATATTATCTCAAGAACAAGGAGCCGCGCGCCGGAACCGAAGAACATTTCAAGTGGCAAGCGGAAATGGACGCGGTCCATGGCAAGGCGGAGGTCATCATCGGCAAGCAGCGTCATGGACCCACCGGAACGATCCCGCTGCAGTTCAAGGCGGACGTGACCCGCTTCTCCAATCTTGCGCAGGAGGAACGGCTGCCCAGACATTTCTGATCCGGGCGGCGAAGGATCGGGTCGGACCTGGAGCGCAAATCCCGCCTCTGGGGCGGCTTGGCGCTGATCGTCGCCGATGCCTATTACGAGAGTCCGCCCACAACGATGTCGTCTCGCCATGCGGCGAGGAACGGGAATGACCAGGCGGCAGAGCGGCCAGGCAATCGAGACGAGCGGCCCGCCCGAGAGCGAGGCCGGAGGCATTCTTTCGATCGATCTTTCCGCGCTCGTCGCGAACTGGCGCGAGCTCGGCGCTCGAGCGGCAGGAGCCGAATGCGCCGCGGTCGTCAAGGCCGACGGCTACGGCTGCGGGCTTGCACCGGTCTCGGCCGCGCTCGCCAAGGCCGGCTGCAAGACCTTGTTCGTGGCCGACCTCGCCGAAGCGCGCGGCGTGCGCCGCGTCGTCCCTGGCGCGAAAATCTACGTGCTCAACGGCCTTGCGCCCGGCACGGCGGAGGCATTCGCCGCGGCCGATCTGCGGCCCGTGATCGGCTCTCTGGCCGAGCTTGCCGAATGGGAGGCGTTCCGCGCCGCCACCGGCTGGCGCGGCGGCGCCGCGCTGCACGTCGATACCGGGATGAATCGGTTGGGTCTTGCTCCCGAACAGGCCGCGGAAATTGCCGGCCGCAACGCGCGAAGATCGGACATCCTGCTGCTGATGAGCCATTTCGCCTGCGCGGAGGAGCCCAGTCATCCGCTCAACGCCAGACAAATGGCGGAATTCCGCCAGCTGCGGGCGCTGTTCCCGGGCATCCCCGGGTCCCTTGCCAATTCGTCCGGAATTTTTCTCGGACCCGATGCCCATCACGATCTGGTGCGGCCGGGCGTTGCGCTTTACGGCGCCAATCCCACGCCGGGACACCTCAATGTCATGCGCACCGTGGTGCGGCTGGCTGCCCGCATCGTGCAGGTGCGCGAGGTTCCGGCCGGCGAGACGGTCGGATATGGCGCGACCTGGACCGCGCAGCGCCCCACGAGGCTCGCGATTCTCGCACTCGGTTATGCCGACGGAATGCCGCGGGCGGCGAGCGCGTCCGACACCAAGCCCGGCGCCGAGGCCATCATCGCCGGCCGGCGCTGTGCACTCGCCGGCCGCATCTCCATGGACTTGCTGGCCGTCGATGTCACCGACCTGGCCGAGAAGGTTCCGCGCCGGGGCGATCTCGCGGCGCTGCTCGATGAGGAAATCGGGGTCGACGAGCTTGCCTCACACGCCGGCACGATCGCCTACGAGATCCTGATCCGCCTCGGCCCGCGCTATCGGCGCGTGTACGTGGGGTGATATAAGGCCGACTCTCCCGGGCGGGTGAAGCCCGAGCCGGGAAACTAGCCCGGACCAAATGGCCCGCCGCACCATCACCTTCGTCTGCCAGAACTGCGGTGCCGTGACCGGGCGCTGGCAGGGCAAGTGCGACGCCTGCGGCGAGTGGAACACCATCGTGGAGGAGACTGCCGGCGCAACCGAGGCGCCGGCCATGCGCCCGTCGCGAAAAGGGCGTCCGTTCGCGCTCGAGCCGCTGACCGGGACCGCGCAGGAGGCGCCCAGGCTCGCGTCGGGGGTCGCGGAATTCGACCGGGTCACCGGCGGCGGCTTCGTCAAAGGCTCGGTGCTGCTCGTCGGCGGCGATCCCGGCATCGGCAAGTCGACCCTGCTGATCCAGGTTGCTGCGGCGATCGCCCTCAAGGGCCATCGCGCCATCTATATTTCCGGCGAGGAGGCGGTGGCGCAGGTGCGCTTGCGGGCCGAGCGTTTGGGTGTCGCCGGTGCCGCGGTCGAGCTCGCGGCCGAGACCGCGGTCGAGGACATTTTGGCGACGCTCGGACACGGCAAGATCCCGCGCCTCGTCGTCATCGACTCGATCCAGACCATGTGGACGGATGCGGTCGAATCCGCGCCCGGCACCGTCACACAGGTGCGCGCCTCCGCGCAGGCGCTGATTCGCTTCGCCAAGCGCTCGGGCGCCGCCGTGCTGCTGGTCGGCCATGTCACCAAGGACGGCCAGATCGCGGGCCCCCGCGTGGTCGAGCACATGGTCGATGCGGTGCTGTCCTTCGAGGGCGAAGGCTCGCACCAGTTCCGCATTTTGCGCGCGGTCAAGAACCGATTCGGCCCGACCGACGAGATCGGCGTCTTCGAGATGACCGGCATGGGGCTCAGGGAGGTGGCAAATCCGTCGGAATTGTTCCTCTCCGAACGCGACTTGGGCAGCCCCGGTACGGCGGTGTTCGCCGGCATCGAAGGCACGCGGCCGCTGCTGGTGGAAATCCAGGCGCTGGTCGCCCCGACCTCGCTCGGCACGCCGCGGCGCGCGGTCATCGGCTGGGATCCGAGCCGGCTCTCGATGCTGCTCGCCGTGCTCGAGGCCCATTGCGGGGTGCGGCTCGGCGGCCACGATGTCTACCTCAATGTCGCCGGGGGGCTGCGCATCCAGGAGCCGGCCGCGGATCTCGCGGCGGCGGCGGCGCTGGTTTCCTCGCTGGCCAATGCGCCCCTGCCGGCCGATGCGGTGTATTTCGGCGAGATATCCTTATCGGGCGCGGTGCGGCCGGTGGCGCAGCCCGCCGCCCGCCTCAAGGAGGCGGCAAAGCTCGGCTTTGCCCGGGCGCTGGCGCCGGAGGCCGCGCGGGGCGAAGCCGTCGGCGATTCGGGCATCGCCGTCACCGCGATCGGGGCGCTCTCGAGCCTCGTCGCCGACATTGCGGCCCGGGGCAGCCGTCCGCGCGGCGGCATGCCGCGGCCGGTCCGACAAGATGGATGACGCTCGACTTTCTTCCCGCTATACACGGGCGCCCAAGGAAGGCCGGCGAATCTGCTAGGAAGTCGGATGCCGATCACGCTTCTGGACGTCATTCTCCTCGTCGTCATGATGGTTTCGGCGCTGCTCGCCATGGTGCGGGGCTTCATGCGCGAGATCCTGTCGATCGCCTCCTGGGTGGCGGCCGCGGGCGCCACGATCTATGCCTATCCAAGGCTGCTGCCGGTGGCGAAGCAGTATTTCACCAACGATTACGTGGCGATGGCGTCCGTCGTCGGGGGGGTGTTCGTGGGCACGCTGCTGGTCGTGTCGATTCTGACCATCAAGATCTCCGATGTGGTCCTGGACAGCCGGGTCGGCGCGCTCGACCGCACGCTCGGCTTCCTGTTCGGGCTCGGCAGGGGCCTCGTCATCGTGGTCGTCGCCTTCCTGTTCTTCGCCTGGCTGGTTCCCGATCGCAGCCAGCCCGAGTGGGTCCGCAATGCGAAGTCGAAAATCGTGCTCCAGGGGACCGGGGAATGGCTGAAGGCGCAATTGCCGGATGACCCGGAGAGCACCATCTTAAAGAGGCTGAAGAAGCCGCGCCTGGACGAACAGGAGCCGCAGGACGCACCGCCCGCAGGCAATCGCTCGAAACTCGAGCTGCGGCCGGATCGAGACCGGCATGGCGGCGGACATGGCGGGGTCGAGCCCGATCAACGAGGAAGCCAGCAATTCGTTAATGCCGGCATGCCACAACCGCGATGATCCGCCGGCCAGAGGAGAGCGAATGAGCGAGACGACGGATCTCTCCCTCGATCTCGATGCCGACCGGCTTCGCGAGGAATGCGGCGTCTTCGGAATTTTCGGCCACCCGGACGCCGCGGCGATCACCGCGCTCGGGCTGCACGCCCTGCAGCACCGGGGCCAGGAAGCGGCCGGCATCGTCACCTTCGACGGCAAGCGCTTCCATTCCGAGCGGCGGATGGGACTGGTCGGAGATACCTTCTCCCGGCGCGAGGTCATCGAGCGGCTGCCCGGCCATATCGCCGTGGGGCACGTGCGCTACTCGACCACCGGCGGCACCATTCTGCGCAATGTGCAGCCGCTGTTCTCGGAGCTCGACGCGGGCGGGTTCGCGGTCGGGCACAACGGCAATCTGACCAACGGACTCACCCTTCGCCGCAACCTGGTGCGCGAAGGCGCGATCATGCAGTCGACCACCGACACCGAGGTGATCCTGCATCTCGTCGCCCGCTCCCGGCGCAATCGTCTCATCGACCGTTTCGTCGAGGCATTGCGGGCGCTCGAAGGCGCCTATTCGCTGGTCGCGCTGACCAACAAGAAGCTGATCGGCGCCCGCGACCCGCTCGGGATCCGGCCGCTGGTGCTGGGCGAGCTCGACGGCTGCCCGATCCTCGCCTCGGAGACCTGCGCGCTCGACATCATCCGCGCCCGCTACGTGCGCGACGTGAAGAACGGCGAAGTCGTCATCGCCACCGAGAAGGGCATCGAGAGCATCGAGCCGTTTCCGCCGATGACGCCGCGGCCCTGCATCTTCGAATATATCTATTTCGCCCGGCCGGATTCGATCGTCGGAGGACGGTCGGTCTACGAAGTTCGCAAGACCATGGGGTCGGAGCTCGCGCGCGAAGCCCCGGCGCCCGCCGACGTGGTCATTCCGGTTCCCGATTCCGGCGTCCCCGCCTCGATCGGCTATTCGCAATCCTCGGGGATTCCCTACGAGCTCGGCATCATCCGCAATCACTACGTCGGACGCACCTTCATCGAGCCGAGCCAGACCATTCGCGAGCTCGGCGTGCGGCTCAAACACTCGGCCAATCGCGCCGTGGTCGCCGGGCAGCGAATCGTGCTGATCGACGATTCGCTCGTCCGCGGCACCACGTCGGTCAAGATCGTGCGGATGATGCGCGACGCGGGCGCCAAGGAAGTGCATTTCCGCATCGCTTCGCCGCCGATCACGCATCCGGACTATTACGGAATCGATACGCCGGAACGCGAGAAGCTGCTCGCGGCCAGCCACGATGTCGAGGGCATGCGGCGCTTCATCGGCGCCGATTCGCTGGCTTTCCTTTCCGTCGACGGCACCTATCGCGCCATGGGCTTCGAGCGGCGCGATGCCTTGCGACCGCAGTTCACCGATCATTGCTTCACCGGCGAATATCCGACCGCGCTCACCGACCGGATGACGCAGGAAGCGCTGCCCCGGCAGCTCTCCCTGCTCGCCGAAGCCAGCTGAGGCGTTCGCTGCGACGCGTCATTCCGGAAGCCCGCAAAGCGGCTATCCGGAACCCATGATCACCGCCTATAAAACATCCAACCAACTGTGTTCATGGGTTCCGGCGCTCGCGCTTCGCGCTCGGCCGGAATGACGAGACCTCGACATGACCAAGCCGCTCGCCGATCGCATCGCGCTGGTCACCGGCGCTTCGCGCGGCATCGGCGCGGCGACCGCGCTCGCGCTGGGGAGGGCCGGCGCGCATGTGGTCGCGGTGGCGCGCACCGTGGGCGGTCTCGAGGAAATCGACGACGCGCTCCGCGCCGACGGCGGTTCGGCCACCCTCGTGCCGCTGGACCTGAAGGATTATGCCGGCATCGACCGGCTCGGCGGCGCGCTCCATCAGCGCTACGGGCGCCTCGACATCCTGATCGGCAATGCCGGCATTCTCGGTCCCCTCTCGCCGCTGGGCCACGTCGAGCCGAAAGTCTGGGACGAGGTCCTTGCGGTCAACGTCACCGCCAATTGGCGGCTCATCCGCGCCATGGATCCGCTGCTGCGGCTCTCGGCTGCCGGCCGCGCCGTGTTCGTCACATCCGGCGCCGCATGGATCGCGCGGGCTTATTGGGGCCCCTACGCCATCTCCAAGGCGGCGCTCGAGGTGCTCGCCCGCACCTATGCGGCCGAGACCGAGACGACCCCGGTCCGGGTGAACCTGCTCAACCCCGGGCCGATCCGCACGCGCATGCGGGCCCAGGCGATGCCGGGGGAAGATCCGGCCAAGCTCGACAAGCCGCACCAGGTCGCGGAAAAAATTCTCGAACTGTGCCTGCCGAGCTTCACGCAGACCGGCAAGCTTTATGACTATCGCACGAAGACGCTGAAGGAATTTCGCGCGCCGGAGCCGATCGACGCAGGACAGACGACGTAGCCGTAGCCCGGATGGAGCGCAGCGAAATCCGGGCTACAAGTTTGTCGATCTCTCTCTGCTTCGCCCGGTAGCCAAGCGGCCCGTTCGGAAAGTCCGGTGCGAGCCCCTCATTTGCGCCGAGCATAAGGATTGCGCTTTTCCCGCAGGGTGAGCCGGATCGGCGTGCCGGGCAGATCGAACGCGTCCCGCAATCCATTGACCAGATAGCGCCGATAGGCATCGGGAACGGCGTCGGCACGCGAGCAGAACAGCACGAACGTCGGCGGGCGGGCTTTGGGCTGGGTGATGTAGTTGAATTTGATCCGCCGGCCGGAAACGGCGGGCGGCGGGTGGGAGGCCAACGCCGCTTCGAGCCAGCGATTGAGCGCGTTCGTCGCAATGCGCCGGTTCCACACGGCGTAGCTTTCGACGACCGCCTGCATCAGCGGCTCGATCCCCTCCCCGAGCAACGCCGAGACCGCGCAGATCGGCGCGCCTTTGATCTGCGGCAGCCAATGATCCACCTCCTTGCGCAGCTTCGCGGCTGCGCCGGAGCGGCGCTCGACCAGATCCCATTTGTTCACCGCGAGCACGATCGCGCGCCCCTCGCGCTCGACCAGATCGGCAATGCGCAGGTCCTGCTCCTCGAACGCATGGCCGGTCTCGAGCAGCAGGATGACCACGTCGGCGAAGCGGATGGCGCGCAGCGCATCGGCTGCGGAAAGCTTCTCGAGCTTTTGGTCGATTTTCGACCTGCGGCGCAGGCCGGCGGTGTCGTAGATCCGCAACGCCCGGCCGCGCCAACTCAGATCGCTTGCGATCGCGTCCCGGGTGATACCGGGCTCCGGCCCGGTCAGGAGGCGCTCTTCGCCGAGCAGCCGGTTGATGAGGGTCGATTTGCCGGAATTCGGCCGGCCGACGACGGCGACGCGGATCGGACGCGATGGGGAAATCCGCTCGTCCCGCGCGCCTTCGCCGGATTCGGAGCTCGGCAGCGTGCGGTCCGGCAAGGCTTCGCGCAGCGCGTCATAGAGATCGGCCAAGCCTTCGCCCTGCTCCGCCGAGATCGCAACCGGCTCGCCGAGGCCGAGCGCATAGGCTTCGAGCGCGCCGGCGGCTCCGCTGGCGCCTTCGCTCTTGTTGGCGATGAGGATCGCGGGTTTTTCGGATCGGCGCACCAGATCGGCGAACGCGCGATCGCCGGGCGTGAGCCCGGCGCGCGCGTCGATCAGGAACAGGATGGCATCCGCTTGCTCGATCGCGAGCTTGGTCTGCGCGAGCATGCGGCCGGAAAGGCTCGCCGGCCCCGCCTCCTCGAGCCCCGCGGTATCGATCACCGTAAAGGCGAGATCTCCGAGGCGCGCCTCGCCCTCGCGGCGATCGCGGGTCACGCCCGGCAAATCATCGACCAGGGCCAGGCGCTTGCCGACGAGCCGGTTGAACAGCGTCGATTTTCCGACATTGGGCCGGCCGATGATGGCGAGGCGGAAACTCATGGGGTGTACGGCGGGCGGCGGGCGGCAGGCCGGTTCGCTCGCAATGCCGGCGGCGGGCCGGCGGCATTATTGCGCCGGCTGCCGCGGGTCCGGCCACGCTGTCCCCGGCTGCGATTGCGTCGCAGGCCAGGGCGCCGGCGCCGATCGAGCGGGTGGAACTCCCGGCCAAGCGGCCTGATTGGCCTGGTTTTGGGGCGGCTGGGTCGGTTGATTCGGCTGAGCCGGCTGGGCTGGCGGCTTGGCGGCGGTTTTTTTCTTCGGCTTCGGCTTTTCGGACGAGGCGGTGGCCTCCTCGGACGGGTCGGCCGGAGTGATGGCCTGCGGAGCGCCGGCCTTCGGCTTTTCACGCGACGCGCGCTTTGCCTGCTTGGGCTCGTTGGCGGGAGCTGGCTCCGGCGTCATGGCGGTTTCCGGCGCGGCCTGGTAGCCCTTGACCATCTCGGGCGGCACGCCCTGCGGCACGCCAGGCACCCCCTCCGGGAACACCGGCCTGCGCTCGCCCGGCAGCGGCTTCTTGGTGTCCGGAATCCACCCGGTCACCGTGTCGATGACGTCGCCGATGTTGCCTCCGCCGCCGCAGCCGGCAACACCGAGCGCCAGGGAGATCGCGGCTAGGGGCAGGATCGCGCGGTATCGCATGGCGTCTCCCCCTTCTACCCCTTTGCCCGGGCGCCGGTCAGCGCCATCAGCATTTCGACCCTGGCGCGGATGCTCGACGGCGTCTGGGCATCCGTCAGGACGAGATCGATCCAGCGCCGGCTTGCGGCCTGATCGCCCGCGCGCCAGGCGGATAGCGCCAGCAGCTCGCGCGCCGTGTGAAGGAACGGCCGGTCGTTCGCGGTCAGCGGCTCGAGCCGGGAGCGTAACTCATCGTAGGGAGCCGTGTCGACGAGGATCAAGGCCGCGCGGATATCTGCCAAGTCCTGAAGCAGCTGGCCGATCCCGCGATCGGCCGCGAGCGCATCATAGGCTTTCACCGCGGCTTGCGGGTCGCGCTTGGCCAGCTCCTGGGCGGTGCGAAACCGGGCCAGCGTGCGATATCCGGCCGTGCCTTCGGCGGCGAGCTTGGTGAAGGCGGCCGCAGCCTCGTCGTGCTTGCCTTGCTCGGAAAGCTGGACGGCGGCCTCGAATTGCCTGCCAGCCTCCGCAGCCTGCTTCGACTCCCACCATTGATAGAGGCGCCAGCCGCCGATGCCGATGACGATGAGCAATGCCACCGCAATGATGAGGTTGCTGTACTGCTCCCAGAGCTTCTTGAGCCGCTCTCGGCGTACTTCCTCGTCGATTTCGCGAAAAATATCCGACACAAGGCGCTCCGGGCGGTCTAGGCGGGATTTACCCGCACCGGCCAATAGGGCCGCGTAAAATACCGATGTGGCGGCGGCGTGGCAAAGCATAAGAGCCTGCACACAAATGCGATATTTCACCGCCCCCGGTGGGTTTCCCTGCCCCGCGCGTCAGCGTGGTGGGGAGGGGTTAGGGGTGGGTGCCTTGGAATCGGATGTGCCCGATCCCCCACCCGGCTCGGTGCTCCGCACCCCGCCACCCTCCGCTGACGGGGAGGGAAAGGCTCACGGTCCGAATACCGGAACGCCGGCCAGCGGATGGAACACCAACCCGACCGCGAGATAGATCAGGGTGCCGACCACGACGGCAACGGCGTCGTTCTTCCAGCCGCCGACCGGGATCGGGGGCGCGCCCGGATCGGCGCGGCGCTTGAGCGAGATGCGGTCGTAGACCGCCCAGCCCAGAAACGACCCGAACAGCACGATGCCGCCGAGATCTCCGTTCGAGATGAGATGCGCGAACGCCCACAGCTTCACGCCGACCAGCATCGGATGCTTGAGCGTCTTCTTGATGGTGCCCGGAATGTAGGCGGCCGCGACCAGGACGAACGCCGGCCACATCAGCGCTTCGGCGAGGTGGCGCATGAAATCCGGCGGGGACCATACCGGGATCAATCCGGTGCGCCGGTAGAGCGCAAAACCGTAGGCAGCCAGCACCACGCCCAGGATGGAGACGAGCGAGAATAGACCCTTGTAGGGTCCCGCGCCGATCCGCGCGATCAGCTTTTCGCGGTGGCCACGCAGGCTGACGAACGCATGCGTGCCGATGAAGATCGCGAGACCGAGGATGAGGATGGCAAGGCCCATGAGGCTCACTCCCACTCGATGGTGCCGGGCGGCTTCGAGGTCACGTCGTAGACGACGCGATTGACACCCTTGACCTCGTTGATGATGCGGGTCGCGGCATGCGCCAGGAACGCCATGTCGAATTGATAGAAATCCGCGGTCATGCCGTCGGTCGACGTCACCGCCCGCAAGGCGACGACGTGCTCGTAGGTGCGGCCGTCGCCCATCACGCCCACCGTCTTGACCGGCAGGATCACCGCGAACGCCTGCCAGATGTCGTCGTAAAGCCCGGCGCGGCGGATCTCCTCGATGAAGATCTCGTCCGCGAGCCGCAGGATTTCCAGCTTCTCGCGGTCGACCGGGCCGGGGCAGCGGATCGCAAGGCCGGGACCCGGGAACGGATGGCGCCCGACGAACGCCTCCGGCAGGCCCAGCTCGCGGCCGAGCGCGCGCACCTCGTCCTTGAACAGCTCGCGCAGCGGCTCGACCAGCTTCATGTGCATGCGCTCGGGCAAGCCGCCGACGTTGTGGTGCGATTTGATGGTGACCGACGGACCGCCGGAAAACGACACGCTCTCGATGACGTCGGGATAAAGCGTGCCCTGCGCCAGAAATTCGGCGCCGCCGAGCTTCTTCGCCTCGGCCTCGAACACGTCGATGAACAATTTGCCGATGGTCTTGCGCTTGGATTCCGGGTCCTCGACGCCCGCGAGGTTCTTGAGAAAAAGCTCCTCGGCCTCGACGTGCACGAGCGGGATATTGTAGCTGTCGCGGAACAGCGTGATCACCTTCTGGGCTTCGCCGAGACGGAGCAGCCCGTGATCGACGAACACGCAGGTGAGCTGATCGGCGATCGCCTCGTGGATCAGCACGGCGGCGACCGTGGAATCGACCCCGCCGGAAAGCCCGCAGATCACCCGGCCGTTGCCGACCTGTTCTCGGATCTTTGCGATCGCCTCCTCCTTGAAGGCGCGCATGGTCCAGTCGCCGCGGCAGCCGGCGATGTTGCGCACGAAATTGCGCAGCAGCGCCGCCCCGTGCGGCGTGTGCATGACTTCGAGATGGAACTGGACCGCGTAGAACTTGCGGGAATCGTCGGCGATCGCCGCAATCGGCGAGTTCGCCGCCTTGCCGACGGTGCGGAAACCGTCCGGCAGCCGGGTGACGCGGTCGCCGTGGCTCATCCACACCGGGTAGCGCTCGCCCTTGCGCCACACGCCTTCGAATAGCGCGCAATCCTCCACGATCTCGACCTCGGCGCGGCCGAACTCGCGATGATGGCCGCCTTCGACCTTGCCGCTCAATTGCTGCGCCATCGCCTGCTCGCCGTAGCAGATACCCAACACCGGAACGCCGGCCCGGTAGATCTTTTCCGGCGCGAGCGGCGCGTCCGGGTCGAGGACCGACGCGGGCCCGCCCGAGAGAATGACGCCCTTGGGCCGCATCGCGAAAAACGCCTGTTCCGCCTTCTGGAACGGCACGATCTCCGAATAGACGCCCTCCTCGCGCACACGGCGCGCGATGAGCTGCGT
>WNGQ01004007.1_pt1 | contig 23511 bp, 25 predicted proteins | sample 5407661 | NCBI WGS metagenome assembly WNGQ01 (sample SAMN13153382, study PRJNA577476) | soil metagenome | isolation source: 60 cm soil or saprolite under Garry oak tree replicate 2 | place: USA:California | collected 2016-06-15 | reverse complement strand
AGATTCGGGTGAAAGCGCGTGGCATGGTGGCGTGGATGGGACTCTCGATGATGGTCTCGACGCGTCTGTGGCTGGGTGGAGTGGTGAGTGGCACCCGTGATACGAGTCTGGCGGATCGGCTGCTGCAGCAAGTGCGAGCTTGCTCTCAAACGGCCTGCGCGCTGCTGGTCTGCACCGATGGCTGGGCAGCGTACCCCAACAGTATCAGACGGGCATTTCGCGATAAGGTGAAACGTACAGCGGGGTGTGGTCGTGCAGCGTTGCACGTGCAGCGTTGCAGGTCTGGTCAGGCTTGCACATTGGGACGGTGATCAAACAGACGGTGAACAAGCGTCTCAAGGAGGTCGTGCGTCAGATGAGTCATGGGTCTTTGGCGCAAGCGATGCACCTCTTGCGGCGTTCAGCGGGTGGGCAAGTGCTCAACACCTCTTACATCGAACGGTTGAATGGGACGGTGAGAGAACGGCTGGCGACGTTAACGCGTAAGTGCCGCCATGCTGCTCATCGGCTCCAGGCTCTTGAGACGGGTATGTATTTGATTGGGAGCACCTACAACTTTTGTTGTTTCCATCAAGCACTCAGCACACGAGCAGCGGGAGAAGCTCAGAAGCTCCTGAGACAGACGCCAGCGATAGCGAGTGGTCTGACCGACCACCTCTGGAGTATCTCTGAATTGTTAAGGTACAAGATCGCTCCTGCACCTTGGGTCGAGCCGAAGCGACGAGGACGTCCCCGTAGGCACCCTGTGGCAGAACCATCCCTGCCCAAACGTCCACGAGGACGTCCCCGTATCAGGCCGTTGCCTGATCCCAACGTGCCGAAGCGTCCACGAGGACGACCTCGGAAAATCCCTTTGAGCACGTTCACCGGTTAATGGGGCTGTACCGAGACCTTGTCCACCAGGATAATTGTTGTATTTTCGCCAGAATAATGTTGGGATTTACACCCCCAGAGCTATCTTGAACGCAGCGGCACCACGGGAACAATGCACGTCGATTATAGCACGCAGGAACTCACGGTCGCAGCGGGCGAGATCGTCACTGGCACAAAAGAAGAAAGCGGCTGGGTCTGGTTACCAACCAGCAGAGGAAAAATGGCTGGGTCCCGCTCCACTGCCTCGCCCGCATGGAATAACCCTGACCGGTGAGCAGAAAATCATCAGAGTGGAAGTGACACTCCGCTGGGTTGAAACCCGGCAGCTTCTTCCACTCCTGCGTAGTCGGTTGCCTGAGATACGGAGCGTAACCTCTACTCGAGCGGCAACCGGAGTTGGCGAGGAATAGATGGGCAAGGCGTTCCCATCCGATGCCTTCTCCCTTGAGCGGCACCATGCTCGTTCCGCCCTCCACGCCTTGCTTGAAGAGAAGATGGTTCTTCTTTGCGTTTGACTGCTTGGGAGAGAAGAACACCTGTGGATTTCTCCACCCTCTCTACACGGGGTAGAGGAGTTGAAGGCTTTTCCTGCAGTGGTTTTTGATAGCGTGCCACCAGACACTGGCCGATAACCAGACTGGCATTTCGGGGCAAGATCAGCGAGAAATTTCCCTGAATGTTTGCTCGAAAACGAAGATTTGCGCTAAAAATCCATGTAATACAAGTATGTGTTACTAATACCATAAGTTATCGCTGAAAAGAAGCATATCCTGTCGGAAAGAAGCATACTATGGCGTACTGAGGTGCTCACCTGTCTTCAGGCAAGCAACATGAAATGAACCAGAATGTGTCTGAAAGTTCTGAAAGCACCATACTATGCCAAAGGGTCGGGCCTTTTCTGCACGAAAACACTCTTCTTGAGATGTTTTTCGGGCGAAATGAGCACCTATTTTTTTGTTCTTTCCGTCCCAGTGAAGCGTAAAGCGTCGTAACCAGCCATACATTGGTTCCAGTCACCGTATGTGTGATTTGCAGGAATTCATGGTAATTTGGGCCTGCTTATGCTTCACAAGGTGACGGGCGTTTTATACTTCACAAGTGATATCTGAGTTGCCACCGCCGTTCAACTCAGGAATAGCCTAGACAGGCTGAAAAATATACGACCTTCTCACTCCTTAACCTAAGAGATCTCTACGATGAGGAGCAAGAAGACCCCCAAAAAGGAAGTTCAGAGATTTGCTGTGAACTCACCGATCATGTTAGTCATTGCTTCCAGTATCGCCTGGTCCCTGTCGTAATCAGGTTTGAGGCTGTTCAGGAATTCATTTTTCTCTCTAATAGCTTCGGCAATTTGATTGCTCCTCACGTATTGTTCAATCATTCTCATCGTCTGATCGAAGCGCTCCATAAAGGGGCGATACTGCATCTCAATAATGTCACCTTCGACAGCTTGCAGCCCGACAATAAGGTTGTGCAGGTCGGACCACTGCTCCTGCGAACCAAAACGCGGCTTATATCTTTCCAGGCGCGTGAGAATTTGCCCAAGCTTGTGACAATGTGTTCGCTCCTCGATAAAGCCGTAAGCGTCGTAAGTATCGCGAAAGTCATAGTAGACAGCGGTGAAATCGCGCGCAAAAGTTTGGTGGTTACTATCATCAATGCGTCTCAACGGACTGACTAACATCACAATCATCCTATGTGTTTTGTCCAGTTCATTCAGCAATGCTAGTAAGTCCGCCGATATGCTCGCTTTTTCTCGGTCTGTGCGATCTTGTGCGTTGTTCCACGCCTCACGCAATTTTATCACTATCTCTACTATGGAATTGAGCGGGCTCAAAAAATCAAGCGGGTTCATTCCTACCTCCTCATAAAAAGGAATGATGTGAACATTCCTTCACTAGTATGACGCTCGTCCTTCAATTTTTTGCAGGCGAATTTTACGAGTTTTGTACTTTTTCATGCGATGAGCTTGCACGTCCTCTTTTTTCACATTGGATAAAAAAGATTGAGAGCATATCGTGGCAAGGCTTCTCGACTTTACGAGTTAGTGAACCATATTTTGTTCCATCTCAATCGCTTGTAGCCTACTCATTGCGGCAACCATCACGGCGGTTTGCATCTGTGAAGCATTTATTGGCCGCTTTGCAGCATATCTGGTACAGGAAATTGGTGAAGGACATAATTTTTATCACTATAACCAGAAAGAAAAATCACTGCCACCTTGTGCTGCACAAAACGGAATTGCGGCCACAATATCTTGCAGACCTTGGCAAGCAAACGGTAGAACCGCTTCTGATCTCAGTGTGAGGCCACGATATGGTTCACGAAGGTTTCCAATTTATGGGTAAAATCACATATGAAAGCGTCTCTCCCCACTACGGCATCAGAATGCCCTGGACCGAGTTGGAGACCCGACCTCGGAGCACGTCATTGCTGATGACGAGCAGATGGTCGCTGTACGCCCCCGACACTGTGGGCTGGAATTTCACCTGGAAGACAACCTGCGAGCCGCCAGAGATCACTGCTGGCAGGCTCGGCGTACCGGACAGACTAAAAGCCTGTCCGGTCTCCAGTCGGATCGCGTTCACGGTAAGATCGCTCGATCCATCGTTGCGGATCGTCACGTTCACCTGTACCGGCACCTGCTGCACCCGCCCACAATCGATGAAGTCAGGCACCACGGCAATGTGCGGGCCGCTGATCTGCCCCCTCAGTGCCAGCCGGATGCGCGGCTGGGCGGGATCGTTGCTAGCGACCTCGAACTCGTCGCTGTCGAACCGTCCCGGCGTCGGACCGGCGTAGTAGGTCACCGATAGCTGGACGCTCGACACAGGCCCAACGGTCAACGGGAATGCCGTGGATGGGTCGAGGAAGAACTCCCTGCCGCTGAGCACGGCGACGTAGCCGCTGACTGTCAGCAGTGCATCGCCGCTGTTGCGGATGTGGAAGGATAGCGTCTTACTCGTCCCCGGCTGTAGGGGGCCGAAATCCAACGATGCCGGGTTCAGGGCAATTTCCCGGTAGGTCGTAACGCCGAGCAGGCTAATGGTGTGCGTTTCAGTATAGACAGAGCTGCCCTGCATCAACAACTCGGCACTGCCGGTGGACGTCCCCTTCACCGTGGGTATGTGCCTTATGTAAAGGTCACGAGACTGTCCCGGCGCAATTGGCGAGCCAAGCACGAACGGCGCGGCGAATTGTGCCACCTCACGTGGGATATCGTTGTAGATCGTCAGGCTGATCAGGCTCGCATCCGCATTGCCGATGTTCTCAGCTCTGAGCGGCAGATCGCTCTGCTCGCCCAGGACAGTGTGAAAGGTCAGTGCCTCTGGGCTGACGCGCAGCGCACCGAGCGGCGGCGGAGGCAGCGCCTCGGTGCGTACCGGCACCCACAGGCGAGAGACGATTGGGTCGTTGCAGTCGATCAGCAGCGTCGCCGAAATCAGCCCGACCTGCGTCGGGCTGAAGTGCAGGATGATGGTCTCGAGGGCATTGGGCTGGACGACGATCGGCATCGGTGTGACCACGCTGAACGCGCTAGTTGAGTCGCCCTGCACCTGGAACAAACTGACCGTGACCGGGTTGGCGCTGCGGTTGTGCAGGTGGCACACCGGGGAGCTATTAGTGCCAACCTGCAGCGGTGTCGGCATCCACTCGCGTAGCGGCGTCCGCAGATTGTCAGTAACTACCAGCCCGCCGATCCAGAACAGTGGCCCGCCATCCGGGATCTGCGGCAGCCCGCCCCTAGGCACCAGGCGGTAGCTGGCATCCGGCAGCTCAAGCCGCGCCAGAATGTCGGGCATCGTCAGGATGCTCGGATCGTCGATCTTGTAACGCCAGGTTCCGTCGCAGTACCAAGTGATGTGGCTGTCGATTTCGCGCAGCAAAGTCGTGCCCATCGGCACCAGCGGTTGCGCGGAGATAGTGTGTGGGGGCAGTTCGGGCATGTACAGCGCATTGTCATAGTGGATGGCATGCACGCTGGGCGGATCAGGGAGATAGAAGACCGCGCCCTTAATCAGGGCATACTGGCGCAGGTCGTCTGCCTCCTGGAGGATCCACTTGTCGGGGGCAAAGGTCGCCGGGGACTGCGCCGGAGTGGTGCCTGCCGTGTTGGTCAGCACCCCCCACGGGTTGGCCGGGCTGCGAAAAGGCGGTGTCCAGTAGCGCTCCCAGGCGCCGTGCCACTGCCCGGCATTCGCCGGGGTCGGCGCGGGCAGCGCCTGGCGAGCCGCCACCAGGTTCTTGACCATCCACTTCCGCAGCCGGATCTGCTCCAGCAAGTCGTGTACGTACCCGTGGAAGAATGTCGATGACGTTAGGGAGGCAAATTCGAACTCCCGTTCCCATGTCAGCTTGCGAAGGTGCGTAATGGCATCAGATAGTTCGACGGCGCGAGTGCGGTTGAAGCCTGGTGTATCGGTCACTGCATCTCCTGCCCGCATGTAGCCATAGCCCATCGAGATAGAGATCAGTCCGGGGTCAATCGTCGCGCCGTCGTGAACCTCAAAACTAGCCTGGATGTGAGTCACTGACACGTTCCCGCTCGGGCTCATATCGCCGCGGCGGATCTCGTCGAGCATGATATCGGTGAAGCGAAAGCCGATGTCGATCAGAGTCGGCTCGTCGAGCTTTTTCAATGTCGTGCCAGGGCTAGGGTGGATAACGACGAGCTTATCTGCTCCGAGGTCGAGAGCAGCCTGCACCGGTACCAGTTCGCGGATGCCTCCGTCCAGGAAGTGCTGCCCACGGATCGGCACGGACGGAAAGAACAGAGGGACTGCGCCTGACGCAAGCAAGGCATCGACCAGATCGATCGGTTGTCCTGCACCGCGCACCTGGCCGGGCGGAAGTAGTTCGCCGACCTCGGTCGCAAACTGCGCTTCGCTGCTCTCCAGGCTGACGAGCGAAATGCGCAATTGGATGCCGGACAACCGGATCTTGTTTCGGTCTATTGCCGCAGGTTGACTCGTCCAGCCATCGCTTGCTACGGTCTGCCAGGCGTGCCAGAGCGTGTCAAACGGACTACGGATGAACACCTCGAGCCGACCGTCGTTGTTGATGCTGATGGCGGGCCGGCTCTGTGCCAGGCCACCCAGTACTTCCCAGTCGATCCATCCGGTAGGCGAGCCCGGATCTTGCGCGATCTGAGAGATGGCATTGCCTGCGCCGAGGGCGAACACGCTCAGCCGACCGTCCGAGTTCTGGGCCACCTCCGGGTCGCCGGTTATGACACCGGATAGTGATTGCCAGCCTACCCAGGTCGAGGAGCCGGCGCTGTTCTGCCAGTTATGCCACAGTGCGTTGTCAGTCCCACGAACGAACACCTCGAGCCTGCCATCCGTATTCCGCGCGACCGCGGTCTCCCCGCTGATCCCCCCACCCAGTGATATCCAGCCGGACAGCCCGCCTCCGGGCAACGCGAACAGGTGCCACAGCGCATTATCGGTCCCACGGACGAAGACCTCCAGATGGCCGTCCGCGTTCCGTGCCGCCACGGGGTCGCTCGTCGCCTGACCACCCAGATCATTCCAGGCGAGCCAGTTACTGCTGCTTGGATCGTATTGCGCAATGGAGTGAACGGTATTATCGGACCAGCGCACGACGGCGGTCAGCCGACCGTTGTCAGTCGTGGTCAAGGCAATCTCGCCCGCCAGATCGCCGCCGAGCGACCCCCACCCGCTCCACTCACCGCTCGCAAGCTGCCTGTCGTGCCACAGCGCGTTGTCGGTCCCGCGGACGAACACCTCCAGTTGGCCATCGGCGTTCACACCAACCGCCGGACTGCTCGTTGCGACGCCACCCAGCGACGTCCAGGCGGACCAGGCGGGACTGTTGGGAACGGCTTGCGCACGGTAGCGGATCGAGTTGTCGGACCAGCGGACGAAGATGTTCAGTCGCCCCTGAGAATCCCTCGCTGTGGCCGGGCGGCCAGCGATGGCCCCATGCAGCGCGGTCCAGCCGCCGCGCATTTTCAGTTCGATCGGCGAAGCGTTGGTGGCCGACCGGGCGTGGGTGAGTTGTGCGATGGCATCCGCCAGGTCGGAGGGGCTTGTGCCAGTGGCGATGGTCTGGAAGATCTCTCGCACTTTGTCCGCTTTCCGACCGAGCCCTTGGGCATCCGAGGCGTCCTTGAACAGGTTTTCAATCTGCGCAAACTCGCCGCCCAGCGCTATCAACTTCTCCACCCAGGGCTCGAAGGAGTACATGTCCTTGTTGTCCTTCATCCCAGCCCAGATCGCCTCCAGACCTTGGAGTGCAGGCACCCCACCTTCGGCGAGCTTCGCTCCGATGAGCGCCCCGCCTGACGCGCCGCAGATGATGTTGGGCAAGATATTGTGGTCATACAGGTACCGGACGGCTCCAGCCTGGAAATCGCCGCGAGCCCCTGCCCCGCCGAGTACAAACGCAGTTTTCATAATGCTTCATCTCCTTCCTAATCCAGACCAGCCGGATGCGGGACTTAGAACGTGTTCAAGGCTGCCACCGCAGCCAGCCCGAGTGCCCAAATGAGATCGAACTCCTGGCCTTCCGGATTCGCCAGGTCAATCGTCGTCGGCGGGACCAACGTTACTCCTGGCATTCACCCGTTCCACATGGGCGAGCTGAGCGTACTCCTGAAAATCTCCGTCGCACCGCTACGGATGGCGATGATCGGATTGTCGCCTCCACCGACCACAATCTCCTGGATCGAGCGGAGCTCGAGGTGGCTGGGGAACGACCCGGTCGGGTCAAAGCCTCTGCCATCATCGCAGACTTCTAAAACCAGTTCGTCGTCCTGCCTGTCGAGTAGGAGGAGGGCCGTGCTGGCATGGGCATGCTTGATGATGTTGTGCAGAGCCTCCTGGGCGATGCGGTAGAGCGCGTGCACTCGCATAGCGCCGCCAGCGTGGCTCTTTTTTTACTTCTGGAGAAAGGATGCGTTCACCCTGCTTCATGGTCGCTCCATCTGCTGCACTTCCTCCCTCACGACTGGGGAGAAACGATCCCCAACCGGATCACTGCAAGCACGGCCTGGGTGCGGCTCTGGACCCCGAGCTTGGCCAGAATATGACGCACATGGGATTTGACGGTCTCCTCGACGAGTGAGGGTCTTCTCCCTCCAAAGGGGAAGCCTGAACCCTCCCTTCGGGTGATGTCTCCAGAGGCCGAGGCTGCTATACTCCTCTTACGGGTCTATTGCTGTCACACATGGTGGCGCGGTCTGCCTCCTCTCCATGAAAAGAGGACTGCAAGAACCTTATGCATGCCAAGTATGTCACATCAAGCTGAGATATCGCAACATTGACAGCGAGACGCCCTCGATGAGCAAGCAGACGAAGAGGATGAGCCGATGATTCAGGCAAGAGCTAGATTACATCTCGATGCACAAATCCGTCTCAGCTCGACTTTCTCTGAAATTAGCAATTTTATCTGTGGTGGTGTCCCGCAGGGACATGGCGATTTGTACATTTTGGGGGAAAGAACCAGGCATGAAACCCTCTTGAGGTAAGATAGAAGCTGACTAAAGCACTATCTCACCCAGGAGGATGTTCATGCCCCTTCCCGACCCCATTATAGAAGTTCTGACGGTCTTTCGACCATTGTTTACTGCCCCGACGTGGAGGAAACTGATGACGTTGTTAACAGGAACGCTGCTGGCCCAGGGCCGCCGCACTGTGACGGCAGCCCTGCGTTCCACTGGCAACGGTATGGCGGGCAACTGGAGTAGCTTCCATCAGGTGCTCGACACCATAACGAAAGTTGTGTAAAGGTGTGCAGTAAGTAAGGAGACATGAATGCAAGACGCGCATGTCATTTGTCAGAGAATTTGGTTCTCGAACCGGTGCCCTGCTTGGCGCTTTTGCATCAAGGTACCAGAGATCAAATATCTTCAATCACTGCCCAGCAGAGGCGTCTTTGTACGAGCACCCCACAGCGGACAGAACGATGAAACACCGTCATCCCGCCTACGCCCGCTCATGTAGCCAGCGCGAGACTATGCCAGAGCAAGAGTCCACCAAGCATGACGATGCTTGCTAGCGAAGAACCGACAAATGATGAGCACCACTTAGCTATCTCGCCGAACTCGGCCAACCCAACCCCCACACTGCCACAATACAAGTTGCTACTGCTGCTCCCAAGGCAGTTCCCACCGTCGAGTGTCCGACAAGGTAGCCAATCACAGCCCCGATGATCGCTCCCACGATTAAGGCAATTATTTTTGTCCACCCTATTCGGCCCATATGTGTCTCCTCGTTTGCTTGTTGCATTACCTCTTCTTATGCTCATAGACGCTAGACCATAGTCTTTGTTGCGTATGAAGAGGCAATGCATGAGACAATCGGCGCGGTGCTCCAGCCAAAAACACCTCCTCCCGAACCACCCATTGCGGCTGGTTGTTGGCTTGACTTCTCGCTCTCGGTCCTCAACAGCCTTATACGGAGATTTTGTGCAAGCGGATATCCTGGATGGTCGCCCAGACAATCGCTAGACAACTGTCCTCAGTGGTGAAGACGTCAATCTGGTCGGTGCGCTGGCGCACGAGGCTTCAGAGACTCTCAATGGCATTGGTCGTCTGAATATGACGATACAGGGCAGGTGGCAAGGCATAAAACGTCAAGAGATGCTCTTCATCCTCAGCCAGGCTCCGCACAGCTTCGGGGTAGCGCTGAGCATATTTGGCTTTAAACGCATGCAGATTGATGAGCGCATCTTCCTTCTTCTCTGGTTTCCAAATTCCGCTGAGTGCGGCCTGGACTTCCTCCCGTTCTCGTCGCGGGATGGCACTCATGACGTTGCGTTGCTTGTGGAGGAGACAGCGCTGACGGGGGGTTGCCGCAAAGAGCTCGCCGACAGCGGCGAGCAATCCATCATGTCCGTCTGTGACCAGCAGATCTACCTGCGTCGCTCCTCGTGTACGTATGTCTTGCAACACACTGAGCCACCCCTCTTTATCCTCCTCTGCACAGGCAAGGCCTCGCCAGCACTTCCTTCTTCCCTTCGAGATCAACTCCCAACACCGTCAAAATGATACTCGTATCGCAGTGTTCCCCATGCCGAATCTTGAAATGGATGCCATCCAGGTACACCACGCGCCAATGCGCTTGCAAAGGCCGCTCACGCCCCGCTTCGAATTGTTGCGTCAGCGTCTGATTCAAACGACTGACGGCGCTACCGACTTCGAGTGACTCCCATCAGCGTTTGAGCGACATCGCCCACTTTATGCGTACTGGCACCTGCAACGAACATCTGCGTCAAGCCTTCGGCAATCTGTGGCTCATAGCGACAGTATCGCTCAAAGGCTTGCGTGTGGACCTCTCCGGCGCGGTCTCGTGGGACATTGAGGTCTTCGAGCGGGCCGGTGCTCGTCATCAGGTCACGCGTGTAGAACCCATTGAGATAGCCTTTGCGTTGCGCCGTGCTTTCCCCCCATTCTGCTCCTAGAAATTGGCTCAGTTCTTCACGTATGATTGCTTCCATCACCGTTCTCGTGGCCTCGCGAATCTCTGCACGCAGATACTGATGAAAGCTCTCTGGCCTGAGTGGCTCCGGGGAGGGGATGTTTGAGGTCGCTGCATTGCTCTTGGATGTTGTAGTATTCTTTTTCTTGTGAACAGGCATAGTTCCCTCCTTGTGGAAATTTGTATGGAATACGTCAAGGAACGGTATATGCCTGTATTATTCCCTAGAATATCCCTTTTGGGGAAGGCTCTCCTTTACACACAATTCGGGATGGCATCCAGGTGCTCAACCGAGCACGATGGTCTCCTCTGGCTGTGAGTCGCCAACTGCTCCTGCTCATCGTCGAGACGTTTGTGCCAGCAGGCGCCTGCGTGGACTTGGTCATTGACGAAACGCTGGAGCGTCGGTGGGGCAGCAAGTCGAGCCTCCGGGGACATTACCGCGATAGTGCGCTCTCCAGCCGAGAGCGGTCGGTGAGTAGCCCTGGTCTGCGATGGATCGTGATGGCGGTGGTGGTGACTCTCCCCTGGACCAAGCAACGCTGGGCCTTACCCTTTTTGTGTGTACTGGCCACGATCCGCAGTGCGTGTGTGCGACTTTGGGCAAGCGGCACAAGACCGTTGGGATGTGGGCGCATCAGCTGGTCAGCCTAGTGCGCCGTTGGCTTCCCGACCGCTCCATCAAGTTGATGGGCGATACTGCCTACAGTGTGCTGGAACTGGGATTGCATGCGCAGCATCAGCGGGTGACCCTGGTCACGACGGGCCGGTTGGATGCGGTGCTCCATGAGCCCCCTCCCCAGCGCACCCGGCATACGATTGGCCGGCCCCGCGTCGAGGGCCTTCGCCTGCCCGCTCTGGAATAGGTCTTACAGGACCCAGAAACTGTCTGGCAGAAGCTCACCCTAGACTGGTACGGCGAAGGGGAGCGAACGGTAGAGATCTGCACGGGAACAGTGTTGTGGTATTGCTATGGATACGATCCTTTGCCTATTCGTTGGGTCCTGACTCGTGATCCAGCGGGCAAGCGCCCCCCCAAAGCCATCTTTTCCATCGATCCCACCCAGTCGGCAGAACAGATCGTCAGCGACGAAATTTCGCGTTGGAGTCTGGAAGTGACGTTTGAGGAGGGGCGCGCCCATGTGGGCATCGAGATGCAACGCCAATGGTCGGATCAAGCCATTGAACGCTCGACTCCTCTGCTCTTTGGCCTCTTCAGCCTCGTGACGCTCTTTGGGCGGGCGTTGCACCCTGATGGGCAGATCCCTGTCGCGCGTGTCGGCCTGGTATCGCAAGCACACCACCACCTTTCGTGACGTACTCGCTCTCGTCAGGCAGCATCTGTGGGGCTATGGCACTTTTCCCACATCACCTGCTGATCCTGGCGTGGTTTTAGTACCTCGCTCTACTCTTGAGCGCTTGTCTTTGGCCGTCTGTTAGTAAGTTGGAAATGTACAAATCGCCATGTCCCTGCGGGACACCACCACAGATAAAATTGCTAATTTCAGAGAAAGTCGAGCTCAGAGAGCCGCGCGAAGGTCTCGGCAAAGAACTGTTGTGAAGCCTCGGCACACGCCGAGTGGATGATCCGGTCGATGCGGTCTGGCGTTGGGGGAAGCAGACGCAGTTCGCGAAAGCGCGCGTACACGACCGCCTTGAGTCGTTCCAGGTGGGGCACTGCCGCCTGACCGGTAGAGACGAGCCAACGCGTCACCTCTTCCGCATCAGCCGAGGTGGCATCGCGAAACTCGAAGTGCTCGCGAATCTGGGTGCGATGATTCGTGATGGTGCACCCTTCCCAGTCGTACTCGGTAAAGAGCGCTGCATCTACCTTCAACTGGTGGACGACGTAGTCAACCACGGATCGGGGAATCTCATGTTTGGCGGTGGGGAACCGTCCCTCAAGTTGAAAGCATTTGAGCAAGAGTGCAAAGCCGAGGCGCGTTGCCCCGGTTTTATTCCTGAGGAGTTCGAGTTCGGGAGGAACCAGCGTAAAATGTTCAATTAACTCTTCAATGTCCCAAGTGCGTTTCATACCATACCCTCATCTCACGCGTGCTACTTTTGCCTGAACTATATTCAAGAAATGTTCTTCGAGCAAGCATTCAGAAGCCGAGAGGGCCTTTTACCCTATGATCTTCCTGATGGCACGAACAGCCAGAGGCACGAGAGAAGAGAGGCCGGAAAGAAACTGGTACCAGACGTCATTTTCTGGTACCAGTTTTCTGTTACAAGTTCGAGAGAGTAAAATGGCCTCAGACAGGCTTTAAGCCTCTATGCGAAGAAATGGCATGAGAGCTACTTTGCTGCTCATGTCACGCTCGCTCATTTAGGGCCATCAAGGTAACCAATGTGCGGATAGGTCAGTGGATTTGTGGGACATAAGCACTCTTTCAATCCTGCACGACACAACTGTAGCTCGAGTTCGCGGAAACACTCAAGCCTGCCGTTCAACAGACGCAGCACCTGGTCCCGATCTCGCTCGAGCACTTCCCAAAGGGAATAGATATCGTGCTTCCAGAGCAGGTGGAGCGTCGTCGGGGAGAGTTCCAGCATGGCCAGAGGGAGCAGGTGCTGCGTTTCCCCGCAGATGTGTTCAAGAATCCAGTCCCTGAGAGCGTCACCACCTCTCGCATGAGCGGGCAAGATGGTGACGCGCTGCTCCGGTGCGAAGCACTCCTGTGTGAACACGGCCTGCTGCTGCGGGTAGACACACACCACAATCTCGCTGTAAGGCTTGCATGCCAGCGCCCGGGCAAGTTGTTGCCGGACCGCCCAGAGCCAAGCCTGGGGATCTACCTCCATTGCGGTTGGCAGAGGGTAGGTGAGGGCACCCGGGGTCGAGAGCCCATAGCGGGAAGAGAGCAACAGCACCTCGGTATTCCGAGGCCACATGCCGTGCTTCTTTTGCTCCCTGATGCTGCGGCTTGCAGGACTCCCTGCCCACCGGAGGGAGGGAGCGCGCGTCTGCTGTGTGGAACTCCCTAACTTTGTGTACTGGCTCTCTCTACTGGGGACGATGATGAGATTCCATGACGCTTCGGGTGGCGTGGGAGGTTCGTCCAGTACACCATCAGCGTTTTCATTGCAGACGTTCTGGCTCCCAGGAGGAGCATCGTATTTCAAGGCAGGATGTATGAGACAGACCATGACTACCGCTATCATAGCAAAGATTATCCCAGGGACACTGACAACCTTTATTCCCGGCACCAAGTGCGTACTCATCGCTACCACCAGCAGCACAAGCGGTACTCCTGCTCCCAACAGCGCATACCGCGTGTACCCAAGTGTATGGCCTGCCGATTTCGTGTGGCATGCATGCGTCTGGATGCATTGCTGGACTGTCATCCACAACAGTCTTCCCAGCAGGAGTGTGAGCAGTATGCTTTGGAGAACCAGGATCCTGAGTGTGGAGGGCAAGGACAGCGCCGCAAGTCCGGCGACAATCAAGGGGACACCCAGCAACCGCTTGCCCAGGCGTTCGCGATACACCAGCACACCAAACACGAGGGGGAGTAGGGTATTCACTGATGCCAGTACACCGGCGATCCCGGTGGTCACTGCCCGCGCGTCGAGACTGAAGAACACCAGCCCTGCCATCTCGGCACTACCAGCCCCGACGATGAGCACCAGGTGCTTGAGCCTCAGCGGAGGGGCAAATGCTTGCGGGCGAAAGGCATGCGCAGCGAGATCAAGGAAGAGCAGGGTCCAGCAGCGGGTGCACAGGAGCAGGAAGAACGCATTCACCGTGTGGGTACTGGCACCGATGCCGAAGCCGAGCAGGCCCAGCCCCATCATGGCCATCAGAGCCCAGCCAATCCCGGAACGAGTCAGGAGGGAAGCCTTGTGCTGGCGGTCATCTGTCTGCAGAGCTGCCAGCACCACTCCTAGCAGGATGACCGCCAGCACAAGGCCTTCTTCCAGATCGACCTGCTCGCGGGCGAACAGGATGGCTGCCAGCAGCGTGACTGCTCCGTTGGCTGCGATGATAGGACTGACCAAGGCCAGCGGCCCCTGCGCCAGACTGCGATACAGTGCGACATAGCCTCCTGCCGCGAGTGCTCCTAGCACAATGGCATGTAGAACAAGCACTCCGAACAGGGGAGATGGAAGTGCCGTAAAGAAGTGCTCCTGGGGGAACCGCCAGGAGAGGAACAGACCTCCTCCTGCCAGGGCAAGACAACCCGAGGCCTGCGCAAGCAGCGTGACCCGCCATGCTCCCACATATCTGGCAGCGAGTGAACTGAGGATGTCAGCACTCCCCCAGAGGAGTGCGGTGATGATGCCGAGCACTACACCTGTCATCTCGTTGCTCCTCCTGCCCTATGATCCAGGAGCGACTTCAGGCGTCTCACCATCACAGGAGAGCGGTGACACGTATGTCGTTGGATCGGGTACCCCCGCCAACTCGAACGAGCGTCTTCTTTCGTCACACGTCCCGCAGGTCCCACAATGCTGCTCCCCTCCTTTGTAGCAACTCCACGTATCGACGAAGCGCACCCCCAGCCGTGCACCGACCGTAACGATGTCCTGCTTGGTGCTCTTGGTGCTGTGCAAGAAAGGGGCGACGAGCCGCAGATGGGGATGCCCGAACCCCTCCACAGCCAGGCGCTGCATGGCAGCGAACGCGGCAATGAAACCGGGTCGACAATCTGGATAGATAGCATGGTCCCCGGCATGCGCCGCCATCGTCACTATCTCGGCCTGTTCGGATACCGCAGCGGCAAAGGCGACGGACAACAGGAGCGCATTCCGATTGGGCACCACAGTCATGGCCATCGTCGGAGCGGTATAGTGCCCGTCTGGCACCGCGATGGCCTCATCGGTGAGCGAGGACCCTTTCAACAGGAATGCCACACTAGAAAGATCGACAACGTCGTAGCGTACCCCCAGATGCTGGGCCGTGCGAGCGGCATACGCGAGTTCTTTCTTGTGCCGCTGGCCGTAATCGAACGAGAGCGCGTGCAGGTCGTACCCTTCTCTGGCAAGCCCGTACGTGCCTCGTACGGCAGAGGGCTGATCTTGCTGGGGGTGGTGGGACACGCCGGCATGATCAGCGAGAGCAAGCAGATACACCAGCGTGGTGCTATCCAGCCCCCCACTCAACAGCACAATGGCCCTGGGTCTTGACATGGTATCCTCCTATCAGGTGACGAGTGAAACAGTGATGGATGTGCCTTTCGGGCTGTTTCGCCTCTCCAGGGAGCAGGTGGCGAAAAGCACGGCAGAACCGCCTGAGAGCTATTCAAGGGTGTGTACAGGCCTCTCCAGTTTACTTTATGCTAGTCTGTCGTATGCAACACAGTGGCATCCCGAGATGGAGCCTTCTTGCTCAAAGGAGCAAGCAGCCCGCCGAGCAGGATGGGACTGAAATCCGTCTGATCATCGTAGGTATCCCGCCCTTCGTGCCGCTTGAGGAAGGTGACGATCGCGTAGGTGAGAGGTGTCATCACGACTTCGTAACCGACCTTGATGGCCCACTGGGTCAAGATCGTGGGAGCCAGCAGCGGGAAGGGCAGGATGCCCCAAAAGGCGATGCTGATGAAGAGCAGGGAGTCCACCCCTTCCCCCAAGCAGGTCGAGCCAATGGTGCGGGTCCACAGCCAGCGTCCCCGCGTGGCAATTTTGAGCTTGGCCAGCACAAACGAGTTGAGAAACTCCCCGACCAGATAGGCGGTGAAGGAGGCGAGCAGCAGGCGTGGTGTAAAGCCCAGGATGACGGTGTAGGCCTGTTGGAGGTGCCAGAATGGAGCCGCTGGCAGCCATCCCGCCACCGCGATGGCGATGACCGCCAGCACATTGCAGGCGAAGCCCAGCCAGATGACCGGTCGTGTCGCGCCATAGCCGTAGACTTCGGTGAGCACGTCCCCGAAGAGGTAGGAGAGCGGGAAGATGAGAATGCCTGCCGGCAGCAAGACAAACGCCATCATCACGAGCTTGACGGCGATGATGTTGGCCACAAGCAGGCAGGTGATAAACAGTGCAGCGATGGCCAGAAACAGGGTCGACCATCGTTGTGGAGCAGGGGTCGACTGGACGGGATGCGGTTCGCTGGTCATACGGGAGTTCCTTCCTGTGGTGTGGAGAGGCCAGAGGTCTGCTCCTCCTGGTTTTCGAGCAAGACTGCCGCCGTGATCTGGATGTTGCCCCGTGCTTTTTGCGCCAGTTCCACGCGGCACCATTCGGCCTGGGTGGCACGCAAGATGTCCTGGCAGATGAGGGTCGCCAGGTGTTCACAGAAAATGGCTTCCATGCGCCACCTGCGGCGGTAGTCCGTTATGCTTTTGCTCTCCAGGCAGAGTGCCCGCGGTTTATAGGTCACGGTTGCGATGTAATAATCATCCCCGCCTGTGACGGGGCATAGGGAGGTGAGCGGGTCGATGGTCAGGGTGATGTCGGTGGTGCCTGCTGGTGCAGGAAACGTCTCCAGGATGGCGGCTCGTTCGAGCGCATCCTCTGGCTGGGTATAGTATGGGACAACGTGCCTTCCTAAACTGCGAAAGGGGGGCAGGGCGGGAGCGGGAGATGGGCTTGCAGGTGCTCCAGCCTGGGTGGTGTTCATATTTCTTCCTTCCTGCTTTGTGTGTAGAGCCGTGAAACAGCATTATCGCTTTCATCCTGTGAGCAGGGCCATCGGGCAAAAAGCTCTGCTACATTAAGCGATGCCCCTTGCTCGCGCGAAGTGTGCCCAGTTCCGTTGAGATGGCGTATCAAGGCCGCTTCCAGCGCTGGCCTTCATATGATTGCAAGACGGCACCAGTGTGATCCACCTGTTCACAGTCGCCACCTGCCTGTCTTGAAGCTGGACAGAGAGGAGCCGTCATGCGAACTGTCCAGCCAGAGCTTCCGCTCTGGGAGTGAAGGCGCCAGTGTGTCCAGCGGTGGGAGAAGGAAAAGCCTCGCCCACCCCAGATGCGCGAATATAACTATACCTGATGATCGCCTCGATTGCTGCTCTGGGATACCGACTTTCCGTAAAACAAGTGATGACTTTGTGTGTGACTTCTCACGAACTGCAGGAGTCCATGCTCTACTTCATCCCGTTGCGTGTCATCGCGCCACTGGACAAGAACCTGGCATTATTTCCCTGCCTGATTCCAATCAGGTAGATGACATAGACGGGAGGAGCGGGACGATACGGAGCAAAAACCAGGTTCCCCCCCGGAGAAAAAGACAGAAGATGTGCAAAGCGAAAAAATGATCCCGATCATCCCGTTGCTCCCGTATGAACAGAGCGCTGCCCGCCTCCCTTTACAGGAAAGCGTAACTGGGGAGGGTCGTATATGCGGAATCCGGTCTCAGTGAGGTCTGGTCTTAAATGCTCAGGCCGATTTGAGAAAGGCTTTGAGTCCAATATATACATCCAGATTGTGTTCAAGGCGATACCATAAACCGAGTTGAGAGACAAAACCTGCTCAAAGCGGCAAAATGTTGGGTAGCGAGCAATCCTTTTGTCGGGACCTACCCATGCCCATCGAAAAATGCCTTTGAAGTGCTCATCGAAACTTTTACGAGCGACAGAACGCAGTGTGTGAAAGTGCGCCGCATCTCGACGCCATCATCGGCATGAGGATAGCGCCCATACATGGTGGTCAGCAACACGCGACCATCATGCGTGCAAAGCGCTCGGTGTCCATCACGGTTGTGATGGGGATCACCCAACACAATACGTCATCTGTGAGCACGCTGATATGCGCCGGGTCTACCAGCTCGCCCTCGGCCAGGAAGCAGTGTTCCCCCCTCGGCGGCCGACCTGAGACACTCCACCTGCTCAGCCACTACGGTCACCCAAAGCTACGCGGCTTGCGCTACACACGTAGGGGGAAGGGGTGTAGTACGGCTCATCAGAGTATGCTGTACGGACAGGACAGCCTGGGCTTTGGCTAAGTTGTGATAGGCCCTGCTATCAGGTCAAAGGGCCAGTCCATGCCAGTACCGTCCTGGAGACAGGAGAGGAACTCCGCTTTTTCCCGACCGGGAAGCAGCGCAGCTTCGCTCTGCGGGCTGGTGTCAACCAATGCACCACATGCACAACGCCCATCTTCTCGCTCACGGAGCGCCTCCGTTACATGAGGTGGCTGGCTAAGACCGCAGCAGTCCTTCCGCACAATATTGCCGCCAATGGCGCTGCAGGTGGCCCCGAATGCCCCCAGTGGGATAGTAGGATGGATACAGGCGCCGAAAGTGCGCTTCAGCCGCCTCCAGGGACCCTGTGGGGAGCACCTGCAAGCGGGCGGCTAAATACAGAAGTGTAATCGACGGGCTGCGTGAGCGCCCCTTTCTGCAATGCACCAGCACCTTGAGCTGCTGATGGCGCATCTCGTCAATGAAATCCAGCGCCTGATCGAGCATCTCCTTGCGGATGAACCAGGGGACGGGCAGATCCAGCAAACAGAGCATCAGGCGGCTCTCCCGGCGGGCCACCAGGGCCTCCGGGTGGCCCCTGGGAGCGGCCCATCCCCGGTAGCCGACCGCACGGCGGTGATAGGGCTCCTTGCAGGCATGCACCGTAGCCCAGCCTGCTTGCCCTGCTACCCGGGCTTCATAGTCGTGCAGAGTTCCGATAAACAGGTTGGGGAAGACTTCCATCATCCCAGGGCCCTTCCTTTCCTTCTACCGCACACACTCGTGCCAGAGCATCGTCAGGGAAATCTCTTCCCCTGCAGCTCGTGCTGGCATAGCGTACGCGATTCTGCGACAAAAAACAACCCTCTAACATGCACAGTGTGCTGCGTTTAGACTACCAGGATGCTGGAAGGAGCAGCACCAGCACCATTAGACATTCGGCAAGACCTTGTGTGATGAGGAAGATGTCGCACGCGCTCGACGCAAGCGCTGCTGCATCAGGGCATGGAGAGCAAGACTGATTGCCAGCATGGCCAGTGAAATGGCGACCAGTATGGGCAGCCGCGTGGCGATTCCAGCCACAAAGAGCATAGTGAGAAAGAACAGTTGGAAATAGAACGGCACCATGGCCGGGATGAGGGCATACGCCGGGGCTTTCATTGCAGGTGGACGAACCGGTGCACGTCTCGCCAGCACATCCCACACGATTACGATGACCCCTCCTATGACAAGCAGAGCCATCGGCAGCCAGATGATGCCTCCATGCGTGACATACTGCACCTCCAGTTCGTCGAGAAGCACGAGGATCATGACGGAGCCCAGCAGCGCACCTAGTGCCGCCAGCGGCCCCTGCCATCCGGGCTGAGACGTACGTGGGCGCGCCAGCCAGAGCAAGGCTGAAGACGAACACAGCACGATAAACCACGCATAGAAATTGCCGTAGGGGACACCAAACCACTGCTGGGTGTACGCCAGGCCGAGCCATTGCCACATATGCAGGCGGGTAGCGACTGCGTCCATACCCAGGTCGATGTTGAGACCCAGCAGGCCAACCAGCGCAGGAGCAGCCCACGCCCCAAGGGCGAAAACATCGGCAAAGGTCATCGCACTGTAGAGAATGATACCCCACCCAACGCCAATGGCGAGCGGCACGGGACCGAACATGATCAGGAAGCGTCCATACTGGTAGGCATGGAATTGAACAATAGTGAGCGTCTCCAGCGTGAGGCCGTAGAGCACTCCTGTCCCCAGTTCGATCAAGCGTGCGCGGCGTAAGGATCCCTGTTGCAGCGCGTGCCAGGCACACAAGCTCAGAAGGATATAGTTACACAGCTCGAACACGGCAAATGATACGGGGACTCCCAGCGGCATAGCTCATTTCCTCTTAGTATTCCGCGTGGATCGCGCAATCTTTGAGCTCTTTGGACAAGTCTGCTATCAGGATCTCACGCCACTTTTCGACCGACGCAACTAACATAGGAATGCAAGCAACGGTCAAGCTCACGTTTCCTGTTCTTGGTGCGCATGTGAGTGACTGGCGTGAGGCCCTGATTAGGAGTTCATTTTACCACGACGAGCCAGCAGCTTCACATGGCACCCCATGATTGCTGAGACAGAGGATATTGAGCGAATTTGCTTTGTGCTGGAGTTGCCATCCTCTGCTCCTTTACAGAAAACCGAGCGGGAAAGCCCCTGCGATTCATCCAGGGGATGAACCACCGTTCCTGTGAAGTGCTCTCCCGCCTAAAGGCAGGGAGCTTCTACAACCATTGCCGATTGTTGGCGTCTTCCACGCTCTAGAATGTTGATGGCCGCGTTGACATCGCGGTCTAACTCGGTACCGCACTCGCAGGAATGCCAGCGCTCGGACAAGGCTTTTTTGCGCACTTGTCCACAGCCTGAGCACATCTGCGAGGTGGATTTGGGATCAACTTTCATCAGTGTCCGACCGGCGCACGCTGCCTTGAAGGTACACATGCTGACAAAGCTTCCCCAACCCGCGTCTACAGCGGTGTGACAAAGTCTTGAGCCATGTGATAGAATAGGAGGATGAAAGCCTATTCCAAAGATTTGAGAGAGCACGTGCTCAGAGCGGTGGATCAGGGCCACCCACGTGCCGAAATTGTGCGGCTGTTTGGCGTGTCCTTAGCCAGCATCAAGCGCTACCTGAAACAACGAAGAGAAACCGGAGAGCTCTCTCCCAAAGCCATTCCGGGGCGTCCTTCCAAGAAATATGCGGCCCTGGAAGCTGGCCTGGTCGCACAACTGAAAGCCCATCCGGATAGCACGCTGGAAGCCCACTGCCAGCTCTGGGAAAGCACGCATGGCATGTGGGTTGATCACACGACGATGAGTCGTGCCATTCGGCGCGTGGGCTGGACGCGCAAAAAAAAACGTTGGGTGCCTCTGAGCGCAACGAGGAGGAGCGAGCCGCCTGGAGAGCAGAAGTAAGCCCACTGCCAGCCAAGCAATTGGTCTTTGTGGATGAGTGTGGCTCCAATATTGCGCTCACGCCCATTTATGCACGAGCGCCAAAAGGAGAGCGCTCCACAGGGAGCGTTCCGCGCAATCGCGGCAAGAATACGACGCTGATCGCCTCACTCTCGCTGGCGGGCATGGGAGCCGCCATGATCCTGGAAGGTTCGGCCAATGCCACGGCCTTTGAAATCTACGTGGAACAGCTCCTTCTCCCCAGTCTGCAAGCGGGACAAATCGTCGTGATGGACAACTTGCGAGCCCATAAAGGAGAGCGGGTGCGCCAAGCCATCGAGGCCAAAGGCTGCCAGGTGCTTTTCTTACCGGGCTATTCGCCCGACTTCTCCCCCATCGAAGAGACCTTCTCCAAGCTCAAGACAGACTTGCGACGAGCGGGAGCCAGAACGCGTGAAGCGCTTGAGGAAGCCATCTGCCAGGCTCTGCTCACTGTCACAGCTCAAGATGCACGTGGTTGGTTCAGCCACTGTGGCTATGTTCCAGTTGAAGGAAGCAAACAGTGATAAATAGGCTCATTCTTTTGGCACACCGCTGTAGGATACCCTTGTTTAATCCGCCCTTCGCACTGGCCCCATTGGGGAGATACGTCCCGTTCTCATCCTGTTTGGGCTTCGGCTTCCTGATGAGGTTGCCCGTCTGGATATCCTCAACCACGATCACCTGGTAGCGGTCTACCAGCTTCCGAGAGACTTTATGCTGGAAGTCTCTTCGCTGTCGTGCAATCGTGCGGTGTGCCTTCGCTACCAATGTGCGGGCTTTGTCCCTGCGATGACTTCCCCGTTTCTTGCGAGAAAGAGCTTGTTGCCGTCTCTCAAGAACTTGTTGCGCTTTGCGATAATAGCGGGGATGCTCAATCATCTCCCCATTGGACAGGGTAGCCAGGTGTGACACACCAAGATCAATCCCAACATCCTCATAGGACACAGGCAGTTTCTCAGGCTCTCCCACCTCACACGAGAAGGTGACATACCACTCATCCCCTTCACGCTTCATCGTGACGGTCTTGATCTTGCCCTCTACTGGCCGGTGCAGCTTGACTTTCGCTTTGCCGATCAGGCTCAGATGCAGGTATTGCCCATCCAACTTCCAGCCCGCCCCATCAGGATAGGTAAACGAGTCGTAGCGGTGGCGTCCCTGGAAACGAGGGAACCCTGGATGTTCGCCAGCCTTGCACCGCCGGAAGAAGTTCTGAAAGGCCATATCAAGTCGTCTCAAGACATCCTGTAGCACATGGGCCGCAATATCCTGGTATTCCTGCCTGATCTCTGCCTTGATCTCAGGGAGGTCATTTTGCTGATCGTAGTAGCTAATGCTCTTGCCGGCGTACTTGTAGGCATCTTTGCGCTCAGAGAGAGCCGCGTTGTACAGTTCACGGCACCTCGTGAGCGTCCAATACACCTTCTTCTCCATTGCCTTGTTCGGGTAGATGCGATACTTGAACGTCTTGCGCATTAGCTTTGCCCCAACTCGATGTACTGCTTGACCGTGCTTTCCGTCATGTCTCCTACCGTACCCACATAATACGAGCGAGACCAGAAGGACCCGCCCCACAGTTGCTTTTTGACAGCAGGGAACTGCTTAAAGACTTGCCTGGCAGTGATCCCCTTGAGCGTGTTGGCAATCAGTGAGGGAGCGGTAGACGGGAGTGCCGAAAGAAACACGTGGACATGATCTTCTTGCACGTGTAAAGCTCCGATCTTCCAGTTGTTCTCCTCACACAAGCGGCGGATTTCTCCCTCAACATATTGCGCCACCTCTCCCGTAAGTACGGTCTTGCGATACTTGGGACACCATACAAAATGGTATGCTATCTTATAGGTGACATGTTTGGTATGTTGTTCTTCCATATCAAACAGTATAACATGGTATACCATAGAATACAAGAGCAACAGGTAGGGCGGCTCACCCCTGCCTAAAGGCCAGGGGAATGCGCCGCCCACATCTTCAACTATCGCCTCCAACCCACCAGGAAGCAAGTGTAGATGCTCCTGTGAGCGCGCAGGACCCTTTACTCTCATGAATAGCTTTCAGGAGCCGTCTCCACGTCCTGTTCTTCCCTACTCCCGCGCTGACGAGGGGCTCCGTTCATAGAAGGTGAACGCCCAGAAGATCCACAGGCAACTGCACATTCCCAGGCTCACGTAGGGATTCCAGAACGCCAGCAGGGTCGCCAGCAGGTACACCGGGAACCCAAATAGAATGTTGCGCGTATGTCTTTTCACCTGGACAGGTGTAACACCTGCGTGCAGCAGGCGACGATGACGCGAGGCTGCCCACCAGAGCAGGTTGTAGGCCACGTTGATCACGACAAAGACACCGGCGTAGACGGCACAAGCCAGTGCCGCAGCAGGCGTGG
>WNGQ01002789.1_pt1 | contig 23540 bp, 27 predicted proteins | sample 5407661 | NCBI WGS metagenome assembly WNGQ01 (sample SAMN13153382, study PRJNA577476) | soil metagenome | isolation source: 60 cm soil or saprolite under Garry oak tree replicate 2 | place: USA:California | collected 2016-06-15 | reverse complement strand
TGCAAGACGGTGATCTCGTTGCGCATCCCGTGGGCAGTTGGATGCCAAAGCACGCTGTATGCAGGTCCTGCATGAACAACAGGTCATCAAAGCGTTGCCCCTCAGAGCAATGGTGGGACACGTCCTCTCCTTTGAGCAGGTTCTCACCCATCTGCTGCACCAGGCTCGCGCTCAGGCCCGCTTGCGCTCCTTGCAAGACCGCAAGGACCGCACGGCGGCTTTCGCCGCTCCCTAGCTCGACGATGTGCTGGCCTTGGCTCCCTGACGAGGTGGGTCATCCATACAGTGCCTGGAGTTGACCTCTGTGCACTGGAGAGAAACGGACGGTGGCCGATCCTGGATGAGAAGAGCAAGAACAAGACCCGGGACGGCTTCTGCATCCCGGGTCTGCTCGCGGAACCGACCGGAACCGACGGGTTTCGAGTCCTCTGTCACCAATTTTTCCCCTCTTGCTTGCCCCATCCGGAAAGCTGTCTCACAAGCTCCAAGACCTTCTCACTGAAGATGAACAAGCTCAGTGAAGCACTCCTCCTCTGATACACCAACGCAGGCCCGGGCCAAGAAACCCGGCAGATGGGATCCCCTCTTCCCAATGGCCGGCTGTACTGCGTCGTGTGCTTGAGAAGAAGGAGCCGCTGCCTCAGGTTGCAGATGAGTCTCATGGGTCACACGAGACGATCCGCCGCGTCATTCTTGCTGCTACGAAAGAGCATGTCCAGCACGAATCTCAGTTGGATCATCTGTCGTGATGAGTACGATGTCAGCCGAGATACGTGTAAAAGCGGCCACAGAGCGCGTTGGGATCATTCTTTTGTTTGAATGAGAAACTGCACAGCACTTGCGGGAATTTGTTCTTCACAGGACGCCTCTGGCGGTTCCCTGCTCTCTTGTTGCTTCATGTTATTGCATATCCCTCTCACGCTCTTCTTTAAAAATCCTCAACATAGGTTGCTGCGATGTGTTCAGGTGGGTTGGTATACCGCTGAATATAGCGCTGAGAACGATGACCGAGCCTTCGTTCTAATTCATAGGCATCAGCCCCAGTCACTTTGGCAAGCTGGAACGCAAAGGTATGGCGCAGATCATGTGGACGCAGCGGAGAAATATGCCGCGCAGGATCGCGTTGCTCTGCATCATGCCAGCGCCCAATGTGCTCCAGGATGAGATTGAATGCGCGCAAGGACAGGCGTCCATCGGGAGCACGAACCGCACTACTCGACGCCGTCAGAAAGAGCGCCGGTTGCCCAGCCGTAGCATCACGGCCCCGTTCTCGTTCCAGGTAATCGGCCAGCGCATTCCTGGCTTCGGCAGAGAGAAAGACCGTGCGTTCCGTTTTACCCTTGCCTTTCACACGGGTAATTTTTGCTTTGCGCGCCGTTCGGAGCGCATCCGGTGCGTGGGGTTCCATCTGGTCCAAGTCAAGACGAATGACTTCTTCCCGCCGGAGTCCCGTGGAGAGCAAGAGATAGACAATGGCACGATCACGGGCTGGCCGCGCGTGCGCCTGCACCTGGTGCCCGTTTTGCCGGCATCCTTTGAGGAAATGATAATGATCGAGTCGATCACAGAGATTCTTCAAGGAACGAATCTGGTCCTCATTGAGGGCTCGTGGCTCCAAGGGCGGGAGTCCCAGTTCTCCGACGCCCTTGGAGGGATCGCCCGCAGCAAAGAGCTGCGGGGCATGGGAATGAACCCAGGTACAGAAGCTGGAGAGCGAGGCCAGATGGTTATTGATCGTCGAGTGCGCCAAGCCGTCCGCCTGCATCTGCTTTTGCCAGGAGATGACATCGCGTTTCAGACACGTGGAAATCCGATCGTGTCCATAGGCAGCTCGAAAATACTCAAGAAAGCGAGCGAGATGTAAGGCAATCTTTTGCGTCACGGCTGGAGAGCGAACGCCGATGACGGCCAGCTGCAAATACTGCGTGATCCAGGCATCCAGACTGTCGGGTAAGGTCTCCAGGAGATGTACGCGAGCGTCTTGCGCCTTTCGGGCAGTGAATTTGTCGAGATACTGAACCTTTTCAGCGGTGTTTTCCATGGGTTTTCCTCCACTTCACTACCCAGAAGAGACATTCTGGGTAGTGAATCACTTTTCCCAATAAGTATATGTGAGGGCTACGTGCGCCGTGTCACGCACGATGAGATCGCCGATGCAATCGGCTAGAATTTGAGGGAGATTCTAGGAACACCGGCTCACCTGATTCTGAAAGGGAAAGGGGACAACAGCCTGCCGTGAAAGCGAGCAAAAGGCCAAAGCGCTGTAGCCTCAGGCTCGCGAGTTCCGCGCAAGAGGGTGAGAGCAGGATTGCCCGAACCTCAATCACCGAGGATGGAAGCACACGTCCTCTGGCAGAGCGCTTGAAGCCAGAGCCTTTCTGTACTTGGAATAAAGTAGCCGTTCTGGGTACCCTCGCGGAAAGGATGGGGACCAATGAGGTCTCATCAAGGTGATGTGGGGAGGTGTGGGAGGCACCTACGTTGCGCTAGAACGTCTCATTGTGACGGAACACGGGATCCCCTACCAGGCGCGAGCCTCACGGGGACGGAGTCACCGTAGTAGTCGCAGGAGTCACGACCTGCCAGGAAGATTGGGAAAGCCAGTCGTAGGGCCAAGGGTGACAGGGGAACCGCTCGAACCTGATGCGGCGACGCGAAATGCGCAGAGGCCAAAGGGCGAGAAGCGGCAACTGGCGAGCCGACTACCTGGAAACTCGTACGGTCGGTTCGCCAGGAGGGCGGATGGAAAAGGGCCGCGAGAGCGGTACCTCGCCAGCCGCCTCTCCTACCCTTTTGACACGGGGCGCCCTGAATAGTGGGTGAGCATCAGATCTTAGGGATGAAGGAGGAACAAGTGTGCCAGGAGGCCAGGTGCTATGAAGTAGGCCGATGGAAAAGGGCCGGCAATGGCACCCCGCTATCGGCTTGCTTCATAGCTCTGGGCCTGTATTGCCTTACTTCAGTACATATCGTGCCAGCAACCACATTTTCTCAAGCGGAGTGTTTACGTCCTGAATTTTCAGTTGCCAGCTTGTCATCGCGCAACTCGTGTCTTTTATGACGAACGATTTCATGGCTCCAACAGCTGGCCCATCCGTGAACGTGAACTCGTCGGTTGCCTGCGCCAGCACCAGGGCGGAGGCCGGCAGTGTTGCGGATGTAAACACATAAACGTCAGTTGCTTGAATCTTGTCTGGCCGCCGTCCTTTCGTAAAAATCGGCAGTCGCTCGTTCAAGTTATTGAGCTGTGCTGGCTACTTGGTACATCTGTTCAGGAAATTGGCATATTGCACGCGATAGAGCATGCCTCCTTGCCTAACCACGTGAGTTGCGAGTACAATTAACAACGTCCCTTCTGCTTGTACTCGTCTTCCCAGATGCCTATTTTCACGAAGGAGAGGTTCAATTTCGTGGGTTGTGTATTCACTTTGATCAAGCAACGAATCTGTTCCAGCTGTCGCCCGCTCCAAGCCTATTTTTCGCGTTGGATCAAACCATCAACGACTTCCCTTGTGCTGGGCACGCTTGCCGACATGACTAAAGGAAAATCCGAACTACTTGCGGAAAACGCCCTGTTACGGCTGTGCTGGCTACTTGGGACATCCGTTCGTGAAATCGATATGATGCCCAGGATGGAGCAGGCTTTCTTGACGGAGAACCCGAGAGGCGAGTACAATCAACAAGGTCTCTACTTCTCGTACTCTTGGCAACATCCCTAGCTTAACGAAGGAGAAGTTCAATCGGAGCCTCGTCTGCTCACCTCCATCAAATACCAGCTCATTTTGAGCTTTCACATGCTTCAAGAACGTGTTTCGCGGTGGATTAAACCACCAACGGCCTCCCTTGTGCTCGGCACGCTCGCCGATCTTTAGGAGGGGGAAATCGGAACTGATCGCGGAAAACGCGCTCTTACGCGTGCCTCTCATCATCCTGCGTCGACAAGTGAAGCGACCAGCATACCGGAAGAGTGAGCGGCTTCTCCTGGTGCTCTTAGCCAGGATGGTTCGGACCTGGAAAGAGGCGCTCTTTCTTGTCCAGGAAGACGACGCTTTTGCGAGGGCCGCGTGAGCTCTTCTGCATGTTCTGGAAGCACAAATCGAAGGCGTCCCCGAGTAAGCAGAGACTCTCCTCCGAGACGATCACGTTGATCAAGGAGATGTCGGCACATAACCGACTCTGGGGCGCGGAGCGCATTGGGGGTGAGCTTCTCAAGTTGGATATTCGGGTGAGTAAACGGACGATCCAGAAGTATATGCGGCAGGTTCGTCCAAAACGAGCCCCTGGACAGAACTGGAAAACGTTCCTGCGCAATCAGGCGGCGGAGGTGTCGGGGGTGGGGGGCCTGTGATTTCTTGCTCGTCCCTGATCTTTTCTTCCGTTCGCTCTTTGCCTTCTTCAACACCCTCGCTGAAGTCACGGAAGGTCATCCAAGTGAATGTGACCCGTTCACCTCCCGATCTTTGGGTGGCACAACAGCTGCGGGAGGCGACTCCGTATGGGCAAACACCAAAATACCTGATTCGGGAGAACGACCGGAAATTCGGTTCGCATTTCGCACGCGTGGCGACCACAAGTGGCATCAAAGTCCTTCGAACGCCGTATCGAACGCGCGCCGGGCAAATGCTGTCTGTGAACGTTTTCTGGGGAGCGTGAGGCGAGAAGGTGTGGATCACTTCCTCATTTTGCTTGAGAAGCAACTCTCTGGGCTTCTCAAAGCAGATGTCGTCTATTTCAATCAAGTGCGATCCCATCAAGGCCTTGGGCAGCGGATCCGGAATCCGCCGGTGTATGCTGTTCCTCCACTGAACCACCAAAACAAGGTAATCGCCGTTTCTCTGCCGGGTGGGTTACCCCGTGACTACCGAAGAGGAGCATAAACCGTGGAGGTTCTCTGCACCAAGAGTGCGTGAAAGAGACTTGACATCATATGGTGCTCTATCAAAATGAGTGGATGTTATTGTATTTCCTCCCCTGTTTCCTTCCGCGGACAAGGAGAAGATCTCATCTTTCTGCCCAGTTGCCCAGGTATCTGCATATGCATTGATCAGAGGCTTGCCCGTTCCCGATTTTTGTGGCGCACGTCTCTGATTCTTCTGAACGGATGTCCCAGGTAGCCAGCACAGGGAAAAGACGGATCGCACCGGCGACATTCGAGAGTGAAAACCATCTCCTTTGAGAACGGATGTGGTACGTAGCCAGTACAGGGAAAGAACACCCGTCACATGAAGCTGAAATCACTCAGAGAAATTGATACCCATTACTTTGTTGATTTATTACAACAAAGTATCGAGTTATCACAAGCAGGTACGTCAACTTTTCACTCATCCGGCGCTAGCTTTGCCTCAATTTTCCCGCTGCTTAAGATGGTATCGAGAGGTCAGCGACGTGCGCTCTGAAGAGGCCAATAATAATGATCACTTGATGGTTGCGTCGTGGCCTTTAGGCCAGTGTGACGGTTCCCTGAGAGCCATCGACAGTGATCTGCTGGCCCGTCGTGATCCTCTCTATCGCACCGGTCACGCCTACCACTGCTGGAATACCGTACTCACGGGCGACGACAGCCCCATGGGACATCGGGCCACCCATTTCCATGACCAGGCCGCTCGCGGTAAGGAAGAGTGGCGTCCAGCCTGGATCGGTCGAAGGAGCGACCAGGATTTCGCCTGGTTCCAGCCGGGCACCCACCGGGTCCAGAATCACGCGCGCGGGCGCAGTGACCACACCTGCCGAAGCGGGTGCTCCCCTGAGTATTCCATCAGTGGTGGCTCCTGCCACGGTTTGCGCTTCAGCTTCCGGCTCAGTGCCATCGGAGAGCAAGATGCGCGGGATATGGCGCCGCACGAGCTCGCGCTCATAGCTCATGCGGCGCTCGCGTACCCGTGCGCGCATGTCTTTGCCCGCCAGGGCTTCATGCGTCTCTGCAAGCGTCATAAAGAATATGTCTTCGGCAGATTCCAGGCGGTCGGCGCGCCTCAGTTCTTCACCTATGGGCAAGAGGAAACGCCGCACTTCCGCCAGGACCACTACGATGGTATATTTTGGGGTCTCCCGCAGACCAGACAGGTCACGTATTCGCCTCAGACAGAAGTGCACGAGCCTCCCGCGCAGCCAGCCACGTTTGCGCGCGCGTCGTGTTAATTCCGCCACCATTGCCTCAGCATCCTGGGCACCACGCTGGAACTGGACATCCGGCGCTGCCTCTGGATTACTGTAGCCCCCCGATTTATCGCGGGGGAGGTAGTTGGCGAGCACACCGAGCAGGTACGCCGGGTCCTCCGACCAGCGCGGCACTCCGAGATCAATTTCGGCCACTCTCCGGTGTCCATAGGTGCGCAGAAAGTCTGTGAGCGCTTGCTGCAATGCAGGTGGTAAGGTACCTTCGCGGTAGGCCTGCGCTATCTGCTCTGGTGGCTGCTCGCGGAACAGTGCGACGACCTCTTTCTCCTCTCGCAGACGCCGGGCCAACTGCCAGAGTTCCAGATCCATCTCCGTGGTTGGATTATAGGGGAGGCTGCGCCGTACCGTCTGCAATTCATCAGGGGTTGCCAGGCCTTTTAATAATCTGCCAGCCAGCGCTGGTAGGCCAAACACCAGCCAGATCACAGGCAGAACGTCAGACAGCATTGCAGGGAAATACTCGAACAGATTGTGCTCAAGTGTTGCCAGGCGTTGTTCGGTGCTTGCATCACGCGGAATGTTGCGCAGTGATGTGCGTAATTGCTCCTGCAAGCGCGCAAAGCGCCTCCGCAGGGCCTTTGGATCGAGTAGCGCCTGGACGAGGTAGATGACGGGCGCGGCTTTAGTACGTACCAATAGGCCGAGCACTTTGCGGAAGATGACCAGGCGCGATGTATGAACGGACGCGAAGCGAGGATCGGAGGCAAGCCGCTGCAGGACAGCACCAGAGCGTGCCTCCAGGTGTCTCATTACCTGGATCAGCAGGGGATGCCAGAACGTGCTGCGTAACATTGGCGTGAGGTCCAGGAAAAGACGGTCTGCGGCGTCTTTGACAAAAGCCGGACCGGCCAGGGGATCGGGGGGAGGATAGCCTGCTACTGTTGTCCCGGAGGCAACCAGCAAGCGGATGACGGCCAGACCCATAGGCGTAAGCGGTCCATAGACGCCCTGTGCAACATTGGCCGAGAAATACACACGAATGGCCTGCTCTGGCGAGGGCGCATCGGCAGGCAACGGAAAAAGCGTCGTAATCGGTCGCGCCTGTGTTAGCCAGATTTTACCGGAGTCATCAATTGCCCATTCAGTATCCTGTGGCGCCCCAAAGTGAGCTTCAACCTGCATCCCCAGCTTCGCCAGAGCCACTAGCTGTTCACCGGTGAGACTGGATATCTTGCTTTGCTCTGCTGACTCGATCCGCTCTGTCCCACCACCAGTAAGCGTTCGAATAAGCAGCCGTTTCTCGCCTAGGCGACGCTCGACGACCTCGCCGCTGGCTACATTGACCACAAAGTGATCGGGATTGACAGCACCGGAAACAACCGCCTCTCCCAGGCCAGGATTCGCGTCGATGACGGCCTGGTGACGACGACCGGTGAGGGGATTGGCCGTAAAGAGGACGCCAGCGACAGTGGCGTTCACCATCTGCTGTACCACCACTGCCAGAGATACCGTACGAGCATCAATGTGGTTGCTCGCGCGGTAACTGACCGCGCGGTCAGTCCACAAAGAAGCCCAGCAGCGCCGTACTGCGTCAAGTACGGCCTCGATCCCAATGATGTTGAGGTAGGTTTCCTGCTGACCTGCGAAGCTCGCGAAAGGAAGATCTTCGGCCGTAGCGGAGGAGCGCACAGCCACAGGAAGAGGTTCATGGTAGGCTTCCCGAATGGCTTCGACGATGGCTGCAGGAATGGTGACTGCGAGCAGCGCGGCACGGGCTGCGGCGGTATATTGCTCTAGACGAGCGGTATCGCCAGCCTCTATTGTAGCAAGTTCGTGGAGGAGTGGTTCAAGCCCTGCTTGCTGGCTCGCAAGTTCATAAGCTCTCGTGGTTACGCAGAAGCCATCCGGCACAGGTAGCCCTGCCTGCATGAGTTTGCCTAAATTGGCTGCTTTGCCTCCAACAAGAGGCAATAGACTGGCATCGATTGCGGTCAAAGGGAGGATGAGCGGACGATTATTCGACTGTAACGTGTGATATGGTTGTTTCTGATTCTGTATGTTCAAGTGCGTGCCTCCTTGCGGCGTCAGCGAGGAACTGCATGGCTTGCGCAACGACTGCTCTCTCTTCAGGCGGAAGATATGTCATGACCACCATTTGCGCCTCCACCCGCTTCTGTTCGAGGGTATGTACGAAAGATAGCCCGCTTTCGCTTAGAGATACGCGTTTCACTCTGCGATCGCGTTTGTCCTCACGACGGCAGACCAATCCGCGCACCACCAATTGATCGAGCATACGACTGGTCGCTGATTCGGATCGCCCGAGGAATTCGGCCACACGTTTAATCGTCAGCTCTCCTTCGCTAACGAGCAAGAGCAGTGTGACAAACTGGATCGACGACATTTCAAAGTCGCTAGAGCCTCGGATGGTGCTGAGGATCAGCTCGCGCCAGATTGTTCGCCGAAACTCAGTGAGGTTTTGGGCTAGCTTTTCGTGGTTATAGTCGTAGCTGATAGCCTGTTCCTCCTCAACAGTTGCTCTATTACAATATTTGTATGAATGCAACTATAACATAAATGCAAGGAAATAGCAACCCTTTTCTCGTAAAATGTAGTATAATGCCATTTTGAGGTGTGAAAATCATTTCACCGATAGCACTATTACCGGTACGATTGTTTTTGATTGGAGGCATCCCATGAGTAAAAGAACCATCGGCATCTTCTTCATCATCAACGTAATTATGGTCCTTGTTGGCGTGGGCTTGATCATCGCGGGTCTTATTGGGAGTACCTCTACTACTACCGCTAATGGATACACAACTCCTGGACAGATAGGCAATCCGGCACTATTTGTTACCGGCGTGATCATTTCTTCTCTGTCGGCAATTCCGTTCCTGATCGCCTGGATTGGCGCGCTGGTCAACCTGGCACGTTTGCAACAGTGGGTCTGGTTTATTCTCATGATATTCTTTAGCTGGATTACCCTGCTAGTTTATCTGATCGCCGGTCCTACTACGCCTCGCGTTCCGCAATATGCACAATATATGCCGCCGCAGGGTTACCCTCAGCAGCCACAGGGTTACCCTCAGCAGGGTTATCCCCAGCAGCCGCAAAGCTACCCTGAGCAACCGCAGCAGGACCGTCCTCAGCAGTAGGGTGATTTGCTGGCTCTTCTTTCTTTACAGGAGGGGCCTGGATAGACATTCTGTCATAACAAATCCTGTTGAAGAGTGGTTGAAAACAGCGGGGGTCCAGGGGGCCGCAGGCCTCCCGGTGGGGCTCGGGGTATCCCGAACATACACACTCATTCAAAGGATTGGATATCAGCCTGATAATGGAACCGTTTTGCGTAGTCAGTCCCGAAGAGCGCGCTGCGGGAATTGGGATCTCCAATATTTCAGAGCGTGTCCGAAAAGGCTTGGGGAGCTGATTGAGGAAGATACTAACCAAAGATGAGGGCACGATGATAGAATAAGAGAGAAAGGGGAGGAAAGGGCGTCAATCCAGGGAAGGTGGTGACGCCAATGCAAATCTATCCTGTGCTGGCTACTTGTCATATCCAACCGCTCAATGAGGCCTTTGAGAACACCTTTCCGCGTCTCTCGCTCCTTGCCGATTCCCCAGAAGGCGAGTAGAATCGAGATGCATTCACCGGCTTATCTGCAAAAAGGGGAACGTATACTGTGCATGAGATTCTCACCTTCATGAAGTGGTTGACAAGCTTTTGCCTTCAGTCGCTCCACCGCCGCTTTGTCGACTGGACCAAACCGGACACCACCTCCCTCATCTTTGGGACGGTAACAGATCTTGCCAGAAGCAGGTCCGAACTTGTGGCAGAAAACGCACTCCTCCGGCAACAACTCATCATTCTCCGTCGGCAGGTTAAACGACCAACTTGCACGAAGACGGATCGTCTGATCTTAGTCCTCCTCGCTCGAGCGTCTCGAGCATGGAAGCAAGCTCTGTTCATTGTCCAGCCCGAGACGCTCCTGCGTTGGCATCGCCAGGGATTCAAGCTCTATTGGAAATACAAGTCCAGAGCAGCTTCTACTAAACCAAAGATCTCCGCAGAGACCGTGGCCTTGATCAAGGAGATGGCAAGCAACAATCACTTGTGGGGAGCTGAACGTCTACGGGGCGAATTGCTCAAGCTGGGTCTTCGCGTGAGCAAACGCACGATCCAGAAGTATATGAGACCTGTGCGCACTTCAAAGCCACGAGGGCAGACCTGGAAGACCTTCTTACACACACATGCTGAGCAGGTCTGGGCCTGCGACGCCTCTCCCCGTCATGGATCTCTTCTTCCGCACGCTGTTCGCCTTCTTCATCATTGAACTGCACTCGCGCAAAGTGATCCACGTCGGCGTCACGCGATATCCTACCGACGCGCGGGACCGCACAACAGCTTCGAGAAGCCACCGCCTATGGCGTGGGAGCGAAGTACCTCATCCGTGATAACGATGGCAAGTTTGGGATGGGCTTCGCGCGGCTTGCTCAGACGAGTACCATCGAGATTCTCAAAACCCCTTATTACGCACCGCGAGCGAATGCCATCTGTGAACGGTTCCTGGGAAGTGTACGACGTGAGTGCCTCGATCATCTGCTCATCCTCCATGAGAAGCAGCTTCACCGGGTGCTGTGCGCATATGTGCACTACTTCAACCGAGCTAGACCGCATCAAGGGATCAAACAGCAGATTCCAGAGCCACAAGCTGAGCCAATGCCACCAGATTCCGAAGGCGGCAAGGTCCTCCCCCTTCCGGGGTGGGCTCCATCATGACTATCGAAGAAGTGCATAAGCTCTTCCTAATACCTGAAGATGTGTCTGCCAGAGGTAAGCGCAGAGTACCTCCGTATGTTCAGAGCATCAACAAGCAGTTGCTTGTCATTTTCCTTGACGAATGGAACAAGCAAGACCTATGGAGGCTCTATGGCACATGAGTTTCTGGCTGCAATAGCAAGGATATGCTCCCTATCCTGACTTAATGTGAAGAGAAGGGTTCAAATGACCAGGTAATTGAAGAGGTAAACTATCATTTTTCTCGCTGGATATCATATGTAGCCAGCATAACTACCAAAGATGCAGCAAGAGGCAGCAGGGAAGATAGATGATCTTTTTAAGCAGGGGTAACTTCTGATATTCAGTTGTCTAATCTCCTACTTCAACAAACGCATCTTTATCAGACTTTGAGCTTGCTTCACTTTCGTAGAGTAGTGAAATCTTAGGATATACTTGTACTGGCTACTTGGGACGTCCGTTCCTCGAACGGTAGAAAATGGGAGTGAATGAGGAGCAGGAAGAGATTTCTCTTGTAGGTAGGATGCTAATCGAGCTTGTTTCCAGTGGCAGCCTTGCTGAGCAAGAAGCGCGACTTCATACCCAGCAGGGTCCCCGTGGGTGTGTGCCACACAGCCCTCTTGATTGAGAGCCAGGGAAGAGGAACAAGACATCCCCAAGACCCGAGAGGAGTCTTGGGGATGATCGCGGAACCGACCGGAACCGACGGGCGTCGGATGATCGCCAAGACGACCAGCGTGACAGGCAGACACAATGAGCCAATTCGACTCAGAACGCCTGGTTGTTTTCTTATGTTGTGTCGTTTTACAAGAACGATTGGTCCAAGAAGCCAGCATAGCCGACATCGAATGCTGATACCCAGGATCAAGCAGCAACTTCAATAACGATGGCTTGTGGATGCTCGCGTTCTTCTGGTATTGCCTCGCCATCAGCTCGCAGTGACTCCACATACAGGCGAATAGCGTCTTTGGCCATAGCAATGGCTTCTTCAAGTGACTCACCTTGGGTGACACATCCAGGAAGAGCTGGCACAGTGACTGTGTAGCCTCCTTCCTCGGGATCAGGGTGCAGAATGATGGTGTAGCGGTACTCGCTCATGGTCTTGCCTCTCACCTTCAGAGCAAATCTTGCAATTCATCAACTGTCAATTCCGCTTGTTCGAGGATGGTTTCTAGCGTCTTCATCTTGATGATCACAGTAGCATGTATTGGTAGAGTCACTCTGCCTGGCTTTTTTGGATGCTTTAATATCGCATGACTACCACTTTGGCGGACTACTTCCCAACCATCGCGTCTCAAGGCTCGCCTCAATTGGGCTGAGGTGATACGTGGCAATTTTGGGCTCATGCAAGAATTCTGCCATCAGGACTCTTCGTAACAAAGAACATGCCATTCTCATGCCTTTCTAGATGCCTAGTATATCACATCTGTGTAGGATAGCACTATTCTTTTGAGTTGGCTACCAGGTTTTTTGGTTTACCCGTTCAGCCGACAAAGCTCGCCACACAGCAACAGTAATGTTTCCAATGGATGAGCTCCATCATGGCTGTGTTGGCTTGTGGTGGCTACTTGGTACATCCGATCAAAAAAAGGCACTTTGAGAAGCGATTGATCAAAGAGAAAAGGGGAGTGGATGCCGAGCTGGGAAGAGAGGGGCCCTCTTGGATGAGGGATGCTGTGTTGGAGCGCTCTCGCACTCCCGAACTTGTCTGTAAGAATCTCGAGAATTAAATGGCGAGTGAACAAGGCGGAACCGAAGGGGTCGACCCATCGGTCGCCCCTGGCACGCATCCCGCTGGAACAACTCTGCTCTGGCAGAGGCGATCTGCTGGTCTACCAGGAACGCGCTGCCACTTCCTCACCCCGAGAAGATCCGTTCACCTCAGTCCTTGACGATCCGCTGTTGGTGTCTCTGTCTGACCCCCCTCAAGCTGTCCCTGATCCTCGGCTTCCAGATCCCGCCCTCGGCATGGACAACCGTGCGAAAGCCGGGTCGAGCAGGGGGAACCGCTGCGTCACATTGCGCGTGGGGACGCGCGTCTCATATGAGGCTGTCCGGCGGGTGCTGCGTGCCGCGCGTCGCCGCTGAGTGGGACGTGTGAGCCGGATCATCCACGTAGCCAGCACAGGGAGTAGTGGTCGATCCCGCTATTGTGGCAGCAACCTGGGGAGATGATATCCTGCGGCGGAGTTTTTATGCCACGCCCGGAATCAGTTCCAGCGCGAAGGTGATCCACCATACACATACGGTCGTAGTTCTCGGCTCGTCTCCGATCCACGAGGAACTGCATGAACCGCTAGCTTCCATTGATGATAAGGTTACTTTGATCACCCAGGGATTGGCAGCAGAAAGACAGAGAGTGTATGCTGTTCACATCGAGAGTGACACTAGGCTGAGTCGAGCAGTAGCGCGGATTGGTATTATTGAAAACATAGAGACCAGGGCCTAGTGCTGCGTTCCTTAAATGCAGTGATAAAAACGGATCGGCCTATGGAGCTGGCCTAAACTGGTTTTTCAGGTTTTTATTATTATCACATTTAAGGAACGCAGCACTAGTCCTACCATGACACTTGGTCAAGAGCATTTATATGCATAATGTCAATGCGCTGCTGAAGGCATCTAACACCATAAGTGTCACTGTAGTATCTGTAAAACAAGGAGATGAACTGATGACAACATTGGCTGAGGCAATTGCGCTCAAGGGAAAGACGATGCAGACGGTGACGACCTACGCACAGCAGTCTCTCGACGAACACTGGCAAGACGTCTGGCACCTGTGGCGGCTACTTGGGACAGCCGTTCGCAAACCAGGCCTATTGAGAACGATTGTCTCCGTCTGCTGGCAAGGAAATAGGACCAGAGCAGACAATCAGAACGCATTCCTATGCGAGCATGCAATGAGAACGCATGGTCTTAAGGAGAAGCTCATTCTGTGTCTCATAGTTTGAACTACACCAAGCGCTTGATCTACTGCTGCTGTCGTCTCCTCCACCGGCGCTTGCTGCCATGGACAAAACCGCCTCCTACCTCACTGCTGCTCGGAACCAGAAGGGATCTTACCCGGGGAAAAGCCGAACTGGTGGCCGAGAATGCCCTCTTGCGCCAACAACTCATCCTCCTCCGTCGACAAATCAAACGACCGATAGGCACGAAAACCGATCGACTCCTGCTAGTACTGTTGGCAAAGGCCGTTGGGGCTTGGAGACAAGCTCTCTTGATTGTTCGGCCAGAGACGCTTTTCAAGTGGTATCGTCAGGGATGCGCGCCTCTGTTGGAAGCACAAGTCAAAGGCGAAGTCGGCAAAAGCGAAGGTGAAAGCCCAGACCATGGCCTTGAGTAAGCGAGATGGCAAGCCACAATCGACGTCTTCTGAGCGGAACGGCTCCGAGGAGCATGGCTCAAGCTGGATATTCGCGTCTGCAAACGAACCATCCAGAAGTACATGCGGTATGTGCGTACGCCTCGCTCAAGAGGGCAAAACTGGGCGACGTTCCTGCGCAAGCAGGCCGGAGCAATCTGGGCCTGTGATGGGCCTGCAAGTCACTGATCTCTTGCTCCGTTCGCCCTGTGCGTTCTTCCTCATCGAACTGCAATCGCGGAAAGTCATGCATGTCGGGGTGACGCGATCTCCTCCCGAGGCGTGGACCGCGCGTACCGCTGCGGGAGGCGACTCCCTCTGGACAAGCCCCCAGGTCTCTCATTCGCGATCATGATGGCCAGTTTGGACCCTGTGCGCGCTCGCCTGGCAGCAACAAGTGGCATCAAGCTACTCACAACACCTTCTCACGCTAAACGCCCTAATGCGATCTGTGAACGCTTGCTCTTGAGTGTTTGACGAGAGGGCCTGCATCACGTGATGAACGATAATATAAACAGCTGGTACCGCGTATTAGAAGTGCCGATCAAAAAGGAGTAACCAAGAAGTGTGTGACCGCTCAACTCAAATCGCTGCAGTATGGGATACGTTTGACGATACATCCAGACGACCGTTTACTTTTTAGAAACGGAGAGCATCAGAAACAGCGAGAACGAATGATGAGTGGGTGGGGCAAATCTCCGCATTTTGATCGACTGAGGCGGAGGAAGGGGTGGGAGGGGCAGTCGAGGCGAAATGCGGAGATTGCGAGCGAAGCCTGAGGTCTCGGTGGTGGTGGGCATGGGTGGAGAAGAGACCTCGGGCGTGAGCTCGCTAGGCGCGCATCGGTTCTGTTAGTGGTCAGGGCTTGAGCAGCCCTGCGCATTATCAATGCTCAAGCTGGGCTGATAATGCGCCGTACTCGGGCAGCTCTGCACATTATTGGTGCATATGCCTCTCAACAAGAAGGACCACCCCTCTGGACAGATGACCAGGAGATGGCCTAGCATGACCCTACTGAATATCAACCAGAGGTGTCATGTGAAAAAGGATACAGAAATTCGGCTTTAACGGCCACGAAAGAAGGAAAGGAATGACCCAACGAGTTGCGGCGGCACGAGCTGGGATCGGAGAACGAACGGCCCGCAAGTATGAGCAGGCAGCTGCACTGCCTTCCCAGCTCAAAGGCCCGCATGATTGGAAAACACGCATTGACCCGTTCGAAGAGGACTGGCCCTGGGTCGTCTCTCAATTGGAGCGTGATCCTGCGAGGCATCGGCTCAACGCTCTTTGCGCTGCTGTGCGAACGACATCCTGGCCGCTATCGACCCACGCAGGTGCGGACCTTACAGCGTCATATTCAACACTGGCGCGTCTTACATGGGCCAGATCGTGAGGTGATGTTTGCACAACAACATGTCCCTGGTGAGCGAGGACAATCGGATTTTACCCATATGGAGGATTTGGGCGTCACGCTTGCTGGTGTGCCCTTTCCTCATATGATCCATCATTTTGTGCTCACCTACTCCAATGTGGAAGCGGTCTCCATCTGTTTCAGTGAATCGTTTGAAGCGCTGGCTGAAGGCATGGAGAAAGCGCTCTGGCAGCTCGGTGGTGTGCCTGCCCAACATCGCACGGATCATTTGACCGCTGCGGTGAAGAACGCGGGCAAGGAACACACCAAAGATTGGACGAAGCGCTATGAGGCGCTGACGGCTCATTATGGCATGCAGCCCACAAAAAACAATGTGAGCATCGCCCATGAAAATGGCGATGTCGAGCAATCGCATCACCAATTCAAAAAGGCGGTCGATCAGGCGCTGCGTGTGCGAGCCAGTCGCGATTTTCCCACTCGTGAAGCTGACGTCCGCTTTCTGCAGGATCTCGTTCGCACCCGCAATCTCAAGCGCAGTGTCGCCTTTGCCCAGGAACGGGAGGCGCTTCAGCCTCTTCCGACCACTGCACTTGCTCCTTGTCAAGAGGTTCGAGTGACCGTCAGTCAATTCAGCACGATCCAGATCAAAGCCAATGTTTATTCAGTCCCTTCTCGTTTGATTGGCACCTCTCTGCTGGTACGCTTGAGAGCCGAGACGCTGGAAGGCTATGTCGGCAGTACGGTCGCCTTCACCATGCCTCGCCTGATCGGCAAACAGCAGCATCGTATCGACTATCGTCATGTGATCTGGTCTTTGGTGCGCAAGCCTGCTGCCTTTGCGGCCTACCGCTATCGGGATGACTTGTTCCCCACCACGACCTTTCGCCTGGCCTATGATCGTCTCGTTTCCAGGAGCATCGAACGGGCTGATCGGGACTATGTGCGCATCTTACATCTGGCAGCGAGTACCTCGGAAAGTGAGGTCGAAACCGCTCTTACCCTCTTGTTAGAAGCAAGCACCTTGCCCTGCTTCGATGCGGTGCGCGATCTGGTTCATCCCCCTCACTCTACGGAGATCCTGGCTCTGTCCACACCTCATCTGGACCTTTCACCCTATGACGAACTGATTCCATCAAGGAGAAGCCATGCCTAAAACCCCCAATCGATCCACCCAACTGCATACGCTCTTAACCCAACTCAACCTGGGAGCGATGGCGGACATCTTCGCCGATGTGGCCCTCCGTGCCGCTAAGGAAGGATTGTCTCATGAAGCCTATCTCTATGAACTGGCACGCCTTGAGACAGAACAGCGCACACAACGACGGACCGCCCGCTTGGTGCGGGCTTCGGGACTGCCAGTGGAGAAAACCTTTCGGACGCTCTCACTCAGCCGACTCTCCCCAAGCCTGCAATTGCAATTGGAACGCCTCAAAAGCGCTTCCTTCCTGGAGACAGCGACGAACATTATCGCCATTGGCAAACCAGGAGTGGGGAAAAGTCATTGTCTGGCAGCGGTTGGGTATGCCGTGATCGAGGCTGGCTACCCCGTGCTCTGGACGCCCACCAGCGCTCTTGTCCAGCGGCTTCTGGCGGCGAAGCGGGATCTGCGTCTGCCGCAAGAACTGGCGAAATTGGACAAATTTGCCTGCGTCATTCTCGACGATATTGGCTATGTCCAACAGGATCGGGATGAAATGGAGGTGCTCTTCACCTTCCTGGCTGAGCGGTATGAACGCAAATCCGTCATGATTACGACCAATCTGGTGTTCAGCGAATGGGAACGCATCTTCAAAAATCCGATGACCACCATGGCGGCGATTGATCGTCTGGTCCATCATTCCGTGATCCTGGATATGATGAGCGTCGAGAGTTGGTCCGCTGGGATCAGTAGGTGAGAGTCTATCAGCACAGAGACCTAGCGCTGACAGTTCCATGAGAAACCTACTCAGTGCCGACACTCAATCGGCACGTTTAATAGCCACCGATGGTACTGTCTAATTGACTTTCATCAATCACGTGCTGATCCTCCAGGAGAAGCAGTGACATCGTGTCCTGCGCGCTTCCGTCAGGTATTTCAAGCAGGCACGACCCCAGCAAGGGATCAAGCAGCAGGTGCCGCAAGGGGAAGCCACCTCTGTTCTCTCAAATCAGCGTGGTCATCGAATCATCTCGGTTCCGGTCTGAGGTGGGTTATACTGTTTCAGGAAAAGGGCGATATGTTATTTTGCCATGCAATGCCTGGCAAGGCATTCTACTAATATGAAGATATCATCTTTTCTCTGAAAGAGTATTAGTACTAGTAACTGGTGCGAAATGCGCCTGTGAAGCCATTTGAGAGCAAGCAACGTGTGAAGGAGAAAGGAGAAAACGAGCAAGAGCGTCACGAGGGAGGTAGGCCAGATGCTTGTCGACCGCTATCAAGCTGAAGATGTGTTTGCGCGGGTGCCTCGGATGGCCCAACGCATTGACCCGGTGCTCAAAGAACTCGACCAGTTGCTGGTGGATGACCAACTCTACCAGCACGTGCGAGCGGACTTTGGCACGCGCTATCGCTACACGCTCGTGCATGGACGCCACTCCACGCCGGTGGAAGTCATCCTGCGTCTACTCATCGTTAAGCACCTGCATCAGTGGAGTTATCAGGAAACCGAAGAGCAGGTGGATCAGAACCTGATCCTGCGCTGGTTCTGCCGGCTGTACTGGGCCCCCGTGCCCGATGATACCACCCTCATTCGTTGGGCCAATATCTTACAGCCTGAGACGTTGCATGCCCTCAACGACCGGGTGGTGCAACTGGCGGTGCAGGCCAAGGTGACCAAAGGGCGTAAACTGCGATTAGATGTCACCTGCGTGCAGACGAATATCCAACATCCCACCGATAGTGGCTTGCTCGTGGACAGCGTGCGTGTCCTTTCCCGCTTCGTGCAGCGGGCCAAAGGTTTGATCGCCGAGCAGGTATCAAATGTGCAGCAGCTGTGTCGTTCCCGGCTGCGCACCGCCCGGCGAGTAGCCCAAACGCTGCATCGGCAGTTGCGGAGCAAAGGAGAAGACAAAGAGGCGCAGCAGAAGGCACTCTATCAGAAGCTGATCCAGAGCGCGGAGCAGATGGTGCAGCAAAGCAGGCGTGTCCTCGCGATCCTGGACCAGCAGACCGAGTCTCAGGCCCAACGTTTGCGCGAACACGTGAAGCCGTTCCTCCCCCTGGTGGAGCGGGTCATCGCCCAGACGCGCCGCCGCGTGCTGGAAGGCAAGAAGGTAGCCTCGGCAGACAAAGTGCTGAGCCTCTTTGAGCCACACACGCGTGCCATTCCTCGCCATAAAGGCGGTGCGCTAGTCGAGTTTGGTCGTCAGGTGATCTTGGATGAAGTCGAGGGTGGCATCGTGACACGCTACCAGATTTTGGAGCATCCCAACGAGCATGGGCAGGCTCTGGAAGGGGTGGCGCATCACGTGGCGCTCTTTGAGCATCCGCCCAACCTGGTGGCAGGCGACCGGGGGCTCCATTCAGCCGAGACGGAGCCACAACTGTCAGCAGCGGGAGTCAAGCGGGTGGCGATCCCAGCCGCAGGTCCCGTCTCGAAGGAACGCCAGGCTCTGGAGCGCACGCGAAGTTTCAGGAGAGGTTATCGCTGGCGTGCGGGCATCGAGGGCAGAATTGCCAGCTTGAGGCGTGACTTCGGCTGGCGCACAAGCCGCTCTCACGGGCAAGACGGGATGGAGCGCTGCAATCAAGGGCTGTGTTGCGAAAAAGGCAAGGATGCGGTAAACTCGACGGTATTCTGAGAACTGAGAGGAACTGCTTTCATGAATACCCTCGCACCGTTCAAATGGCGTCACTTCCAGGCCGAGATTATTTTGCTCTGTGTCCGCTGGGATCTGCGGTATCCGCTCAGTTACCGAGATCTGGAGGAGATGATGCGCGAGCGGGGATTGCATATCGATCACACGACAATCTATCGTTGGGTGCAAAGCTACGCACCTGAACTAGAGAAGCGCTGCAGATCCCATCTCAAGGCCACGACCGACTCGTGGCGGGTCGATGAGACGTACGTCAAAGTGAAAAAGGTGTGGATGTACCTCTATCGTGCTGTAGATTCTCAGGGAAATACTCTGGAATTTCTCTTGAGTGTTGAGCCCTAGACGCGATGCTCAAGCGGCCAAACGCTTCTTCGCGAAAGCGCTTGCCGCGCCTCATACTCGTACGCCTCGCGTCATCACGGTTGATAAAAATGCGGCCTATCCAAAGGCGTTCAAAGAGCTCAAAGCGGAGAGGTTGATGCCAGACGCTTGCGAACTGCGGCAGAGTAAATATCTCAACAACCTCGTCGAGCAAGATCATCGCTTCATCAAACGGTTGGTCAAGCTGGGGATGGGCTTCTTTTCGTTCGAGACCGCTTGGCGAACGTTGCAAGGATATGAAACGATGAACATGCTCAGGAAAGGTCAGATATGTGGTGTAGAAAAAAGAGACAATATAAAGCAGGTAGCATTCATCGCCAGTCTGTTTGGAGTGGCAGTCTAAGCTGAATAGGAACGTGGGATTTCACGTCCTCAGCATTCTCCTCATATTTTTTGCAACACAACCGTGTAAGCTGCGCCGTCACGAGGAGGGAAAACAATACAGGTCATGATGTGGGCTCTCCCCAACTTTTGATGACCAAATCCTGTCGAGCTAATGAGAGCCGGGAAGAAGTCAAGGAGAGAAAGAAAAAGGGTGAGAAGGGCCTCCAGTGGTTTTGCAAGGGTGTACTCAGCAGGCCAGTTGCATCCTGCGATTGTCGTAAGCTGTGCAGGTCCGAGCCTCTCCCATCAACCCGAGAACAGGAGGTCATCAGGCTCGAAGACCGGCAGAACTAGTCAACACTTGCCGGCAAGCAAGCAACATTGGTTTCGTCGAGCTCAGCTCATGATGCATGCAACATGCGCAGACGCAGTAGATCAAGATTAGCCCGTCCATACATCTGGCGTTTGAGCAGTTTGAGTCTGGTAATCTGTCCTTCGACCTGCCCGGTACTCCAGGGCTCGGTGAGGGCGGCTTGAACCGCCGAGAACTCTCTCTCCAAACCCTGAGCAAAGCGCTGTAGCTCCTCATAGGGACACCCTTTAGCCCTCTCCAGCCAGGGAAGCAGTGCTTCGCTTTTGCGCTCACGGATCATGCTCACAAAGTCCTGGCCGAGGGCAGAGAGAGACGAAAGGTGCGGAGCCAAACGAAGCACTGCCTGCCGATAGGCCGCATCCTGTGCATTCAGATCCTCTGGCTTGCGCAATAATAGCCATTTCACCTGCCAGGGCGTTCGGGTGGCAGGAGCACCGCGACGAGTCGAGGCAGCTGCTGAGGAAGATGAAGACGTAGGAGTCATTCCTGCCGGAAGAGGCCAGTTGCGCACGAAGTTCCACACACTTTTGTAGCTCCCCTTAAAGCCTTGCGCTTGTAATTCTTGCCAGAGGGTTTTGATCATGACCTCTCCTTGTTGCCACCGCTCTTCCAGATAGGCCCGGTAGGGTTCGACCGGAGAGGGATGAGGATGGCAGTAGTGGGCCACAAACATTGGCATGCGCAGGTATTTATGCACCGTGTTCGGGTGCAGATGCAGACTCCTGACGATTTCTGCTTGGGTTTTCCCTGCCGTGGCAAGCTCATGCACCTGCTGATGCATCGCCATCTGCCAGGCGCGCCGAGGACTAGGGGGAGAGGGCTTACGTCGCGGCGGCTTGCGGAGCTTCCCATTAGGGTGGGCAGACTCAGTCTGCTGGGTGTTCTTTTTCTCCTGCTGACCAGCCTGACGGAGGACGTCGATGTGTTGCGTCAACGTTTTCTGGATCACTTCCCCCAGATTTTTGAGCACATGCCAGCGATCAAGCACCTGTTTGGCTTGGGGGGCTCCTCTCGTTGCTCCTTTGAGGTAACTGGCTCCGCGGTCACGGCTAATCACCTCAACCCCTGGATGATCACCGAGCCAATGAGCAAAAACCTTCTCATCGCTGCCCAAGAGCACATCGACAGGTCGATGCTGCTCCAGATCAACCAGCAGGGTCCCTGCTTGATGGGCACGAAAAGACCAATCATCCACGCCAAGAACCCGAGGCGTCGGAACGGCTGTGACTCCTTGGCGACGCAGGAGGGAGAGCAAGGTGGAGGCACAGATCGGTGTGGCATGAGCCACACATTGCTTTGCTCCAGCCTCTCCACCCAATGCCCATCCGTTTGTGACTAAGGCATCTCGCAGTCGGTTCGTGCGACGGGCAGAAGGCTCTGTCAGTTCTGGAAGCCGTTCCGTAAAAATTTTCCGCAGGCAATCGGGATTCTGACAGAAAAAGCGATGAAGCTACACGCGCAACGTCAAGCGTAACGCTCCCCAGGGCAGATCTTGGAGTGTTCGTGTGTAGGTGCTATGCACACGCTTGGTGCTTTGCCCACATATCGGGCACTGTCCCTCAGTTTGTAAGGAGACCAATACCAGTGTTAATCCCTCCAAAGAAAGCCGAAGCTGCTGCATCCGAAGCTTTCCTGAAGCAGGGATCAGTTGTTTAATCAGGACCTCAAGCCGGTCCTTGGCATCCCAACAGAATGATGTTTCCATCTTTTCATGATATCATCTCCCGTCTTGTTCAGCTTGTCATCAAAAGTTGGGGAGAGCCATGATGTGCCTAATCCATACACCTGCCTGGTGGGTAGATTGCAAAGATCAGGAACGATGAGAGCTCTCTTTGACGCTCTTTTTTTAAACGGATGACCTAAGTAGCCAATACAGGTGTCGACGGAGGCAGCCGTGCTGCGCCGAGGCCTCGTAGCCTCGTTGTGGTATCTAGGCTTGATGGAAGAGGAGCTTTGCGGGGATTTCGATTGGCACGGTCATCGCTTACCGTGTATTCGCACGTTTCACTTGGACCTGATTTCCTGTCATACGATGCATGCCACTCAATGGTTCGATCAAGGACCGATCACTGCCAATCAGGTTGTTGACATTGGCTTCAGGCAAGCCGTGCGGAACCACAACCATCCCCGGCAAGACGCCTTCATGAGACCAGGCAGGTAAGCGTATCGAGCCTGCGGCAGAACTCACGAGGATTTCATCGCCCTCCTGTAAGCTCAGACGTTCCATATCACCACGACACAACCATGCGCTGGCTTCTGTTTTCCCATCGCGTGTCGCGCCATGAATCCAGCTATTTTGCCCCAATCGTCGGCGCCGACTCAACAACGTAAACGTCGCTGCGTCCGTTTGGACCTGGCTCTGTTCTGTCGCATAGCGCGCCAGGCGTTCCCGTTCGCTCTGCAGCTCTGGATGCCAAAATCTCACCTGGCGCTTCCCACGTAAATAGGTGCCACCTTTGGGTGGACGCCAGGGGATACCTCTGCCTCCTCGCATGAAGCGCTTGAACGGAAAGGTCGTGACATCGATCAACGGTTGGAGGATCGCATCCCACTTGACGGCACGCACGAGACGAGTCAGGATACCAAACACTGGCCTCCCAGCGGCAACGCTCAGATCGATCAAAATTTGCCAATCAGGACGACACGCTTCCGGCGTGGGGCGCATGGGGGACGTCGATTCGAGAAAGGGGGCCTCCGTAAACATCGCATTCCACGCGCCCAGATCAAACCGTTCCAACCACGTGCTGGCCGGGAGGAGCAAATCGGCCTCCTGCCCGGTTTGGTTTTGGAACAGGTCGATGCAGACCAGCATATCCAGATGCTGGAAGGCCTGTCTGAGGCGCGTCTCGTCCGGTGCTGACGTGAGCGGATTCCCACTCATGACGATGAGGACCCGAATCTGTCCGTCACCGGGGGTGAGGATTTCATCTGGCAAGATGCCAGCAGGCAAACCACCCGCATTACTTATGTATGCGCCAATGCGGCTACGCTGTGGCGAAAGCTTGACCAGCCATCCGAGCAC